>JAEEGK010000176.1_pt1 | contig 162030 bp, 113 predicted proteins | sample 8958771 | NCBI WGS metagenome assembly JAEEGK01 (sample SAMN16246547, study PRJNA631951) | gut metagenome | biome: gut microbiome; feature: rumen; material: SC-attached | host: Bos | place: Iran: Karaj | collected 2018-10 | reverse complement strand
AGGAGTTCAATGTCACGATGGGTTACTCGCTGCGAAGCACTCCAGTAGCCTCGTTGGTCGAAGCCTTGATTTTCTTGCAGAGGAACTTCAATGTCGATGCCAAGGGCAATATGTCTTTCTTCTACAAAGCGGTATTGCCCATCCTGTCGCACTCCTTCCTGTTGGAGTTGCAGATGACGGAATGCTCTGAACTGGCGAAGGACATCAACCGCAGGTCGCTCTTCCGAGTGCCGCAATCCATGCTGAAAGGCAATGCCCTGTTCCAACTCATCTTTCAGAAGAAGGTTGCTATCTCTTACTTGCAGGACATCCTCCAATATTTCCTGAGAGCCTTCCGCGCTCAGGAGGAAGAGGAGAAAGAGTCATCGGACAGCTCAGTTGCCAACGACCGGTATGTCTTGAACCGCGAGTGCATCATCGGCTACCTGCAGGTCATCGACCAAGTCGAAAAGGAACTCAAGGAGGCACAGATGGAGTCGTTGGACGACTATTCTCTCTTCCACTTGATTCATCGCCTGGCACAGGGTCAGAGTGTCAGCTTCAGCGGAGAGCCAATGAAGGGATTGCAGATCATGGGTGTCTTGGAAACCCGTGCCGTAGATTTCGAACGCATCGTGATTCTCTCCATGAACGAGGGCATTGTGCCAGCGAAGGCTGTCAACAATTCCTTTGTGCCGTATTCGCTGCGTCGCGCGTTCGGATTGCCTACACAAATGCACAAGGATTACATCTTCTCCTACCACTTCTATCGATTGATAAGTAGGGCCAAGGAGGTCGTCTTCCTTTACGATAGTCGAACCGATGGAATGCAGACGGGCGAACAGAGTCGCTATCTCATGCAACTCCAGTATCTGTATGGTGCGAAGTTGATTGACATGGTACCTGCGGAACGCATCTTCAAGCCAACAGATCAATCTGTCACCGTTGCAAAGGACGAGCGCGTCATGCAACAGTTGAACGAGTTCAAGGCAGGAGGCAAACTCAAGTTGTCGGCCTCCAACCTGAAGATCTACATCACTTGTCCCTTGCAATTCTATTTTGCACACGTCTGTGGCTTGTCGGTCGATGAGGAGATGGACGAGGAGTTGGCCGATGCAGCTTTCGGCGATATCATGCACCGCACCTTGATGGTCTTCTATCAACGTCTGGAGGGGCAACAAGTGCAGGATGACGTGTTGAAGAAAGCTTTGAATCATCCCGACTACCTGCTCGATTTGGTCAAGAAGGAATATAAGCGACAATTCAGTTGCGAGCCCGAAACGGGATATCAACTTCTGATTTGTTCCCTGATTGAAGCAAACGTAAGGAGCGTGTTGGAGCACGACCGAGAACTGACGCCGTTCCGATATCTGGCAGGAGAGAGCCGAAGCGTGATTGCCTATCCCGTCAATGACTCCCTGAGCGTCAACCTCACCACGGTTTACGACCGCGTGGATATCGTCGTTAACAAGGACAAGACAAGCACATTGCGCATTGTTGATTACAAGACGGGCAATCCGAAAGGGAATAAGAACAAGGATAAGGTCAAAGTTTCGGAGAAGGAGATTGACAACATCACGGGACACGATTCAACCTGTTCCAAGGAGGCATTCCAAGTCCTGCTCTATTGCTTGATGTTGGATAGCATAAGCAAGGAGGACCAAGAGAAGATGCACCTGTCGCCCCGTACGCCCGAAAACGCCTATCAGCAGGTGCAACCGAACCTTTACTTCACGCGTCAGTTCCTCAATCAGGACGTCGATAGCGAGACGGTGGTTTTGCCCAACTTCACGGAGTGGAAGACCACCATCCAGGAACAGGTCAACCGCCTGATAGAAGAGATTTTTGACCCATCGGTTGCCTTTGTTCAAACCGAGAATGAAGATAATTGTAAATACTGCAAGTTCTTGAAAATTTGCAATAAAAATACGAAAGATGACTGATAATTTGAGCAATCAAGAAGCGGAACTCACCGAGGCGCTACGCAATCCTGACACGCGCAGGAAGGCGTTCAGCCAACTGGTTTCCACCTATCAGGAGCAACTGTACTGGCAGATCCGAAAGTTGGTCATCAACCACGATGACACGGCCGATGTGCTTCAGAACACGATGCTCAAGATATGGCAGAATCTTGATAACTTTCGTGGTGACTCCAAACTGTCCACCTGGATGTACACCATTGCCCACAACGAAGCGTTGTCCTTTCTCACCAAGATGAGGGCAGAACGTGAGCTGGCTCTGGACGATCCGGAGGGATACTTGCAAAATCAGATTGAGAGCGACAAATACTTCGATGGAGACGAGACGCAGAAGAATCTGCTCCAAGCCATAGCCACCCTTCCGGCCAGGCAACGACAGGTCTTCAACATGCGGTACTACGACGAATTGCCATACGAAGAGATTTCCGTCATTTTAGGCACTTCGGTAGGTGCGTTGAAGGCATCCTATCACTTCGCCGTTGAGCGAATTACCCTCTTTTTTGAGCGAATTAAGACCTAAAGTGAAAATTTTTGTTAATTTGTTTTAAACCTTTTGGAAAACACTTCATCCAATAAGAAATCAAAAATAATTGAAGATGAAAGATTTGAACGAAATTAAGTTTGATCCGAAGAAGCGTACTCAGGCAGGCATGACTGTCCCTGAGGGATTCTTTGAACAATTTCAGCAACAATTGGAGGCGAAGATTGATACGTTGGAGGCGTTGAAGACTCCAGCCGAAGTGACCTTGCCGAAAAAGTCTGACTATCGAATCTTCCGTTGGTCCATTGCTGCAAGTGTTGCAATCTTGATTGGCATCGGTGTGTATGTCTTCACTTCAAATCATTCCGCCGACTACCTGCCTTCGCAGGAGGAATCATCATTTGCCCAGACGGAATCCCAGGAAGAGGAATACAGCATGGAGGATATGGTGATGCGTTCGGTAAATGATTTTGAACTGTATGATTTGTATTGTGAACTATAACGGATTCGTAGATATGAAAAAGATTCTTGTATCCCTCCTTGTCTTCTTGTTGGGTATCGGCTGTGTCAATGCCCAAAACCACGAGAACCGAAGAGGTAATAATGGCAACAGACCTTCGTTTGAACAGTTCTTGGCCGAAAAGACGAACTTCATGGTCAAGGAGATGTGCCTCAATGCGGCCGACTCGACCCGTTTCGTTGCCCTCTACATGCAGTTGCAGAAGGAGAAGGGCGCGTTGATGCACAAATATAGAAACGGACGTGAGGTGTTCCGTAAGTTGCACAACGGCGAGGAACTGCCCGATAGCCTCTACCTGAAGATTGTGATGAATGATGCCAAGATTCAGGAGGAGGATGCTCGTTTGGAGCGTGAATATGTGGAGAAATTCGCCAAGATATTGACGCCCAAGCAACTGTTCTCCTATATGGTGGCCGACCGCAAGTTCAAGAACAGCTTCATGCAACGGAGACCCAATGCAAGGGACAAGGAGAAGGGACAAAGGGACTAAGTACAAGGTACAAAGGGTAAGCAAGTCATCAGAACTTCAGTAACGTCCATTAACTCCCAAGCGGAGCGATAACTTCTGTTAACTCCCTTTTTATTTCGTAAGTAATATTTATTATTTATAATTTAGTATTTATTTTTTATAAAATTATGGTTTTAGATTCACTTCAGAACAGCGCAAAGTATGAATCGCTTCATCCTGCCTTCAAACAGGCTTTTGATTTCGTCAAGAATACAGATTGGTCCAAGATGGAGCCAGGCAAGACCATGCTGAATGGCAAAGACCTTTTCGTCAACTACACCTTGGCAACCGGCAAGACCGCTGATGTGGCTAAGATGGAGACCCACAAGGATTACATCGACATCCAGATTGCCATCGAGAAGGCCGAGACCATGGGTTACACCCCGACCTGCGACCTGAAGGAACCACAGGATGCTTACAATGCTGAGAAGGATATCACCTTCTTCTACGACAAGGCTCAGAACTTCATCACCGTTCAGCCAGGTCAGTTCTGCATCTTCTTCCCCGAGGATGGTCATCAGCCTTGCATTGCCGAAGGTCAGTTCCACAAGATCATCGTCAAGGTGAAATTGTAAAGCTCAAGCTTCGCAAGCTTGAAGGAAGATAAAGGAGAACAAGAAGTTATTTCATAAGGAAAACGTAATTTGTAATCAGTAATTCGTAATTGATTCAGATGTCTTTATCTCCTTTATCTTCCTTAACTTCCTTAAATCCGGATATTTCATAATACCAAGGAAAGAGTCATCTGTAATTCGTAATTAGTAATAAATATGGACTAATTGCGAATTAGTTAATATTTTATTATCGTATGAAAACACAAAAGGAGATCAGTAGAACGTTCGCCGCATTCCCCAAGGTGGCGAATCAGGTATTGGCCACCAAGAATGAGGAGACCATCAAGCGTTGGATGGAAAAGTTGAAGCCCCATTCCCTTCGCATCATCCGTCAAGACCCCTACCTCGAACCCTACGGCGATGCCATCCTGGGTAGGTACAAATATCAATTTTGGAAAGAGCATGAGTTGACCATGCAATCGAATAACTTGAGCGAAATGGCCTCAGGTTATCTTTATTTTGGACTTCATTACGATAAGAAGGCGCAGCAATGGTTGTTCCGCGAATGGGCACCGAATGCCACGCAAATCTTCTTGGTGGGTACTTTCAACGACTGGAAAGAGCTCCCGCAATACGAACTCAAGCGATTGGGCGACAACGGAATATGGGAGATCGGTCTGCCCCAGGAGAGCATCCATCATCAGGACCTCTACAAACTGAAGATCTATTGGGAAGGCGGCTGTGGTGAGCGTATCCCATCGTATGCCGACCGTGTGGTGCAGGACGAGCAGACCAAACTCTTCTCAGCCCAAGTGTGGATGCCCGAGCGACCCTATCGTTTCAAGCACCGCCACTTCAAGCCATCGGTCGATCCCCTCATGATCTACGAGTGCCACATCGGCATGGCGACGCAGGAGGAGAAGGTGGGCACCTACGAGGAGTTCCGCATCAATGTCTTGCCACGTGTGCGCAAACTGGGATATACCGCCATACAGATTATGGCCATTCAGGAACATCCTTATTATGGCTCGTTCGGCTATCATGTCTCCAATTTCTTTGCAGCTTCCAGCCGTTTCGGCACGCCCGACGAACTCAAGCACCTCATCGACGATGCGCATGGCATGGGCATTGCTGTCATCATGGACATCGTGCACAGTCATGCTGTCAAGAACGAGAACGAGGGTCTAGGCAACTTCTGCGGCCAACCCGACCAGTACTTCTATGGCGACGGCAGGAGGGAACATCCCGCTTGGGACAGTCTTTGCTTCAACTATGCCTCGAACGACGTGCTGCACTTCCTCTTGAGCAACTGCAAGTATTGGCTCGACATCTACAACTTCGATGGCTTCCGCTTCGATGGTGTCACCTCTATGTTGTATCTGAATCATGGCTTGGGGCAGGACTTCTCGGGTTATGCCGACTATTACAATGGTAATCAGGATGGCGATGCCATCTGCTACCTGACCTTGGCCAACAAGATGATACACGAGTTCCGACCAACGGCCATCACCATTGCCGAGGAGATGTCGGGCATGCCAGGATTGGCCGCTTCGGTCGAGGATGGCGGCATCGGTTTCGACTACCGTTTGGCCATGGGTATTCCCGACTATTGGATCAAGCTCCTCAAGGAGAAACGTGACGAGGATTGGAACACCACCGACATCTTCTGGCAACTCACCGACCGGCGCAAGGACGAGAAGACCATCTCGTACGTCGAGAGTCACGACCAGGCGTTGGTGGGAGACAAGACCGTCATTTTCCGCCTGATAGACAGTGACATGTACTGGCACTTCCGCATCGGCGACGAGAACCTGAACGTCACCCGAGGCATTGCCCTCCACAAGATGATACGCCTCATCACCATGGCAACGATGGGCGGCGGCTACCTCAACTTCATGGGCAATGAGTTTGGACATCCCGAGTGGATTGACTTCCCGCGTGAGGGCAACGGCTGGAGCTACAAGTATGCCCGTCGTCAATGGGACCTGCTGGATAGGGAAGACCTTAACTACAAGTACCTCAACCAGTGGGATATGGATGCCGTTCACCTCCTGCAATCGGTACACAAATACAGTGAGGCTCCTATCATCCCCATTTGGGACAACCGGGGCGACCATGTCATCGCCTTCGAGCGTCGTCGTTTCCTCTTCGTCTTCAACTTCGATGGCAGCCGGTCCTATACCGATTATGGCTTCCTTTGCCGCAATGCCTCGTACAAGCTTGTCCTGAACAGCGACGACAAGCGCTACGGCGGCTTCGGCAACGTCCAGATCGGGGAGGATGAACTCTACCACACGCAGCCAGACCCCATGTATGATGCCGACAACAAAGGTTGGCTCAAGCTCTACATCCCTGCCCGCAGTGTCTTGGTTTTCCGCCGCATCGTGCAGGAAGAATAGCCCCCACACGCTATGGCCTTGTCGCTAATGGACTCTTTGAGTCGCTAAAGGTGATTTGCATGCTAAAACCTTCGGCGCTAAAGTTGTCATTGCCTTTTCAGATATCCCCACGCTCTGGAGTATTTCCGAAGCGTGGGGATTTTTCCTCGTTGTCGGGCTTGGGAAGTCCTCCTACGCAGGGGTGATTTTGTTTCCGTCTTTTGGTCAAAATAGTCAACAGAATGTCACGGGTGTCATTTTCATTTTCGATGTCACTTTTCGGGAGTGGAACAGGTGTGCGGTGCGCCGCAAATGTTTTGTCATTAATGAATTACATATCAAATTCGTTGATGCGTTCACCGCCACCAATCGGGAAGCCACCACCGCCACGTTGACGATTGTTGCCAGAACCGCCTCCGTTGAAATTGCCACCACGTTGGCGGTTATTGCCTCCCATACGATTGAAGCGCATACTGAGGCCCACGAGGAAATACTGTCCCAAGACAGTTGTCTCACGGTCAACGATGCTTGTGACTGATACGGAACGTGATATGGAACTCTTCTCGTGGAGGATATCGAACACTTTGACGAAGGCCGAGAGGTTTTTCTTTTGGAGGAAGGAGCGTGACAGCTGCGCGTTCCAAATGCTCTGATTGCGGGTCAATCCAGCGCTATATCCACGTCTGGCAGTGTAGTTGAAGTCGGACGAGAGTGTGAAATCCCAAGGGAGACGTGCTAAAACATTGGCCGAAACGCCGAAACGATGCGTCGTGCCCAGATTGGACGATGTGGAAACCGTCGCTTCACTGAACTGTACGTTGTAGTTTCCTCGCAATTCGACGTTCAGTTTCTCGGTTCGGTAAGCAATGCCGGCTTGTTGCGAACCGTTATAGGTGCGAGTGGTATTGAGTTGCGACGGAAGTTTGATAGTCATAGCCTTACCTGTACTTTCGTTGATAGTGGTCGTACTCAAGGAAACATAGCCGTCGGTTTCGCTGTACCCTAACGAGGTGTTGGAAGTTACATACCAAATGTTGTCGTAGAAAGGCCACGAGCCACGGAAATTTCCCTGCACATTCCAGTTACCCACACCAGGCAGGTTGACCGTCATGGTCGTATCAATCTGCAACGAGTCATCGCTGTACCATTGCTTGGTTACGAAGTTGTTGAACGATGCGCGTGCCGAAAGACCTGCCTCGATGGAGGCATAAGTCTCATCGTTGAACGAGCGGAAACGAGCCGAGAAATTGGTCGAGAATGATGGGTCAAGATCTGGGTTGCCCAAGGCGACGCGCGTGGCCGATGTCTGGTTCTTGCGAGCCTGCAACTGGTTCTGGGAAGGTTGAGAGGTTCTGCCGTCCAATGTAATGCGCAGATTGGTGCGACGTGTCCAGTTGTAGCGATACTCCAGACGTGGTGCGTAGTTCATATAGTGATGCTTGTAGTCGCGTGAATGGTCATTGTATTCGACATGTTCCTGACTCTGAGGCAGAAAATCCATGCCGATGTTGAAATTGTAGGTGTCAGATGTAATGCGATAACTTGCCGACAAAGTGTAATTCACATTGCGTGTCCACGAGTCGTTGTTGTAATCATCGTTAGAGCGGCCATTCACACTGTCGCACCAAGCCTCTTCCGTCTTGTCCCAAAAGTGGTAGATCTGTTCGTGGCGACGGTCGGAGAGGTTGGCTGATGCCGACAGTTCGACGGTCTGCTTTTCGCCCACAGGTTCGACATGCGTCAGGCGGAGGCGGTAGTTTTCATTGTGCGAATCCTCGGTGGAACGTTGGTTGATGAGGGTGTCGCGGTAAGCCGATGTGATGCTTGTGACATCGGCCAAGCGGTTGAAATCTATGTAGTCGTTGCCGTAGTTCGTGTAGGAACGGGTGTATGCCTCTCCGTCGTTCATGTTCTCGCTCACACTCAACGTGATGCTGGATCGGCGAACTCCCAGATTGTTGCGCTTCATGTAGCTGTAAGTGCCAGAAATTGAGGCATTGTAGCCTTTTTGATTCATCTCGTAACGGCGTTGCGTCTGCGAGATGTAGTGGTGGTCTTCGACCAACGAAAGACTGTCGCTACGGTAGTTGTGCGACTCGTCGTAATCCTCCGTCTGCGTCTCGTTGTAGCCAAATGAAGGCGAAATCTGGATGCGATGACGTCCCGTTGCCACCTCGCCCCACGATTTTTCAAATCGTACGCCGAACTGTACATTCTGGCTCTCGTTGTGGCCAGAAGAATAACTATCTGTCTCAGTGTTCTTGTCGTAACGTTTACGGTGCGTCTTCGATTCCTCGTCCTGATTGCTGCCTCCGTATTGCACATTGCCAGCTATGCCCAACGGAGTGTTCGGGTCGCGCATACGGTTGCCTTCGTCGTAGCCGATGTTGAGGCCAATGCTCCATGACGTGTTCAAGCCATCACCTCGCCTACCTGAGTTGCGGTTTCCACGCATGGACGAGCCACCGAACATGCCGTCTCCCAAGTCTCCGAAGGCCGTATTGTTTGTGTTGTTGGCATTGACTACCAATGCATTCTGACTATGGCCACGAAAGTAACCCACCATGCCGCGAGCGTCCCAACGGTCGGAGATGTCGTGACCTTGTCCCCAGGCGGCAGCCGCATTGCCGAACCATCCACGACGCATCTTGGGTTTGAGTTTGAGGTTGATGACCTTGCGGCGTTCGCCATCGTCGATGCCCGTCAGTCGCGCCTCTTCGGTCTTCATATCGACCACCTGCACCGACTCAATCATGTCGGCGGTGAGGTTCTTGGTGGTGGCTTGCGTGTTGTTGCCGAAGAACTCCTTGCCATCCACATAGACCTGCTGCACGGATTCACCTTGTGCCGTGATGGAGCCGTCGGAGGCAACTTCCACGCCTGGCAAGCGCTTCAAGAGGTCCTCGGCGGTGGCATCAGGTTGCGTCTTGTAGGAGTCGGCAAAATACTCGATAGTGTCCTCCTTGACCATCACAGGGGGAGGAGTGGCACTCACCAACGCTTCGCCCAGGATTCGGGCATCCTCCTGCATATAGACATCCTTGAGGTCGTACTCCTTGACACGATGACGCAGAGAGACCACCTTCTGGGTTGTCTGATAACCCATATAGGAGGCCACAAGCAACACCTTGACGGGGTTCTTCGTGTTGTTGGATGCACTTACCTTGGAGCTGGAAATGGAGAAATTGCCATCCTTGTCCGAATAAGTTCCAATGAGTAATGTGGAGTCGGGTAGTTGCAAAAGACGTAAGGTGGCTCCAGCCAACGGCGTGTCGTCCGTGGCGGAAGCCAATCTACCTTTGACCGTGACCAATGCGAGTGCATTTGTGAGAGAGAAACTTAAGAGTAATGTGAGAATAAGTTGGTTATGTGCCTTCATTTGTTACAATTTTACCATTAAGAATTAAGTAACTTAAAAAGGTTTAAAAAAGTTGAACGAAAAAATTGCTTTTATTTGATATTTTTTCTATCTTTGCACGCAGAAATAGTGATAACTAACTATAAGATTATCGTTGTATCGTCATGATAAAATCACTTCAAGGAATAGAACCTAAGATAGGAAAAAACTGTTTCATCGCCGAAACCGCCGCCGTCATCGGTAAGGTGGAGATGGGCGAGGGGTGCAGCATCTGGTATAGTGCCGTGTTGCGTGGCGATGTCAATAATATCAAGTTGGGCAATCGTGTCAACGTGCAGGATTGCTCCTGTCTCCATACCTCGTTGGGCGATTGCGATATTCAGATAGCCGACGATGTCACCATTGGTCACAATGCCTGTGTGCATGGCGCCCACATCGAGAGCCACGTCCTGATTGGCATGGGAGCCACGGTGTTGGACGGCGTTCATATCCAGTCGGGGTCGGTCGTAGCGGCAGGCGCTTTGGTATTGGGCAATACGGAGATTGGTCCGAATGAGCTTTGGGGCGGTTGCCCTGCCAAGTTCATCAAGAAACTCTCGCCCGAAGCCATCGACCGCATCATCACCGAGGGTCTCCATCATTACGACTACTGGAGAGACGAATATTTGAAAGAGGAGGGGAAGTAAGGTCGCTACGCTGGTGAGTTTATAAGGTCCGTTGTCACAGGTGAGTTTATGCTTACAAGCACCTAATTAACTGTAATATAATCAGATTGCTCTACCAATCTAAACGAACCGGACAACCTTGTAACCTCACGACCTAACCACTTCAAAACCTCAAACCTAATACTGTTTATCTTAAATTCTAACCACTATGTTAACCATTATTTTAGAACTCTTGGTAGTTCTTTTGGCACTTTATGTTGGCTCGCGCTATGGTAGCCTTGCGCTTGGAGCCATATCGGGTATCGGATTGGCCATCTTGGTCTTTGGCTTCCAGATGAAACCAGGCAATCCACCTACAGACGTGATTTACATCATCATTGCCGCCGTGACTTGTGCAGGCATCATGCAGGCAGCAGGAGGCATGGATTGGTTGATACAGATTGCAGAGAAACTGCTCCGCAAACATCCCGATCACATCACGTTCTACGCACCTTTGTGCACGTTCTTTCTCACCGTGTTGGTAGGTACAGGACACGTTGTCTATACCTTGATGCCCATCATCTGCGACATCTCGCTCAAGCAAGGCATCCGTCCGGAACGCCCCTGTGGCGTGGCTTCGGTGGCATCACAAGTAGGCATCACTTGTTCGCCCATTGCCGCAGCAGTAGCCTCATTTGTGGTGATTTCGAATGCGAATGGATTTGACGTCAACAACCTCCAGGTCATCGCCATCACTATACCGGCGTGCCTGTGCGGATTGATAACAGCATCCATCTTTTCTTATCACCGAGGCCTTGACTTGGACAAAGACCCTCAATTCCAGGCACGTCTGGCCGACCCTGCCACCAAGCAGTACATGTTCGGTTCGACGGCTTCGCTCTTGGACAAAGAGGTAAGCAAGGAAGCGAAGTGGAGTGTCTATATCTTCCTTGGCGCCATCGGCGTGATTGTGCTCTTCTCGCTCTGCCAGATCTTAGGGTTCGACATCCGTCCTTCGTTTGCCACAGGCAAGATGGATGCGGCAGGCAATCCTATTGTGAAGCCATTGGCCATGAACCTCATCATCCAGATTGTGATGATAGCAGCTGCTGCCTTCATGATTATCCTTGCCAAAGCATCGCCGAAGAAAGCCGTAGCCGGTTCAGTATGGCAATCGGGTATGGTAGCCGTCGTAGCTATCTATGGCATTGCATGGTTGGCCGATACCTACTTCAGCAACTATCTGACCGAGATGAAGGCGGGTTTGGGCGACATCGTGACCGACTATCCTTGGTCCATCGCTTTTGTGTTCTTTGCCGTTTCGGTATTGATCAATAGCCAGGGCGCCGTGGTGGTAGCGATGTTGCCGTTGGCCTACTCGTTGGGCTTGGAAGGTCCTGTCCTGTTAGGTCTTTTGCCCTCTGTCTATGGCTATTTCTTTATCCCGAACTATCCATCGGACATTGCTACGGTGAACTTTGACCGCTCGGGCACCACGGTGATAGGCAAGTATCTGCTCAACCATTCGTTCATGATGCCAGGCTTGGTTTGCGTGACGGTTTCCTGCATCGTCGGCTTCCTCTTGTCCATGCTATTTTATTAGAACATAGCATATCAATCTCACGAGAAGAAGTTAGCGAGAGTTATATGGAGTTATCGCTCTGCTCAAGAAGTTAACGGACGTTACTATCGATGGCTCATCCATTGTCAAAAAACTAAAAAAATGGTAAATACTATTGTCCATTAACTCCTGTTAGCTTCCATTAACTCCCTTATCGTTCTTACGTAACATCTATATTTAACCAAAATAATTAAAAATGAAAGAACTCGAACTGAAGTACGGCTGTAATCCCAATCAGAAGCCGTCGAGAATCTTCATGGAGGGGAATCAGGAACTCCCCATCCAGGTACTAAATGGTCGTCCGGGCTATATCAACCTTCTGGATGCCTTCAACAGCTGGCAGTTGGTCAAGGAACTCAAGGCAGCTACCGGTCTTCCAGCAGCTACCTCGTTCAAGCACGTCAGCCCTGCAGGTGCTGCTGTCGGTTTACCCTTGAGCGATACCTTGAAGCGCATCTACTTCACCGACGACTACGAATTGTCACCCCTTGCTTGTGCCTATGTCCGTGCTCGTGGTGCTGACCGTATGTCTTCGTTCGGCGATTTCATTGCTCTCTCTGATGTCTGCGACGTAGCTACCGCCAAGTTGATCAACCGCGAGGTTTCGGACGGTGTCATCGCTCCTGGCTATGAACCTGAGGCATTGGAGATCCTCCGCAACAAGCGCAAGGGTACTTACTGCGTCATCCAGATGGATGCCAACTACAAGCCAGCTCCCGTAGAGCGTAAGATGGTCTTCGGTGTGACCTTCGAGCAGGGTCGCAACGAAATCGACTTGAACGATGATGCTCTCTTCCAGAATATTCCTACGCAGAACAAGAATATCCCAGCAGAAGCTCGCCGAGACCTCGTCATCGCCCTCATCACCCTCAAATATACTCAGTCAAACTCTGTTTGCTACGTTAAGGACGGACAGGCCATTGGCATCGGTGCTGGTCAGCAGAGCCGTATCCATTGCACCCGTTTGGCGGGCAACAAGGCCGACATCTGGTGGTTGCGTCAGCACCCAAAGGTGATGAACCTTCCATTCAAGGCCGACATCAAGCGTGCTGACCGCGACAACACTATCGACGTGTATATCAGCGAGGAGGAGCACGATGATGTGCTTCGCGAGGGTACCTGGCAGAACTTCTTTACAGAGAAGCCAGAAGTTCTCACTTTGGCCGAAAAGAAGGAGTGGCTCCGCCAGCTCAAGGGTGTCAGCCTCGGTTCGGATGCCTTCTTCCCATTTGGAGACAACATCGAGCGTGCTCACAAGAGTGGCGTCGAGTATGTAGCCGAAGCTGGTGGCTCGGTACGTGATGACAATGTCATTGCTACGGCCGACAAATACGGTATGGCTATGTGCTTCACAGGCGTTCGTTTGTTCCATCACTAAGACCCCATCCCCTGGCCCTTCCCCGTTAAATAGGGGAAGGGAGTATTTTGAAACGGAAGACAAAAGAATATCTCAATAATTAAAGAGTATCTCTATTATTTGGGGGATATTAGTCTTAACTCTCTATAATTCTAACCATCAATGTATAAGGAATTATCTAAGACACAAATATTTGGCTTTAGATTATATACTATACATTGAATGACCCAAAGATTGTAATCACTCCTTTTCCCTATTAACGGGGAAGGGATGGGGTTAGGGTCTTTTAATCTTATCTTATGCGCAATTTCCTCATTTTAACACTCTCTGCATGTTCACTTGTCGGTTGTACGATGCAGAACGAAAAGATAGACCGACATTCTCTCTTGGAGCGCAATTCTCCAATTGTACATCAATTTGATAGCCTCAGCACTTTGACTGTAGGCAATGGCAGGTTCGCTTTCAGCGTGGATGCAAGCGGCTTGCAGACTTTCCCTGAGCAATATTCCAAGGGTGTACCTCTCGGCACCATGTCCGACTGGGGGTGGCACTCTTTCCCCAATACAGAACATTATACGTTTGACGAGACGCTCTTCGAGTGCGACTTCGGTCGTGGTCACAAGGAGATCTATGCCAGCCAGACGAGCAAAGCCATGGAGGCCGAGGCACAGAAGGCGGGTGGCAAGACCTTGAAGGACTTCCTGCGCAAGAAGGCGGCTATCAACTATGTGCGCCAGAACCCTCATCGTCTGCACCTCGGCACATTAGGCTTGTATGTGCCCGAGGGTACTGGATTCGATGCCTTCACCGACATTGATCAGAAGCTCGACCTCGAGTCGGGCATGATAACATCTTCCTATAAACTCAATGGCGAACCTGTCAAGGTGCAGACATGTGCCAATCCTCGTGTCTCGATGGTTGCTGCACGCATCGAGGCTCAGACCCCAAAACCTATTGTGATACGTATGCCATATCCTTCGGGCGGACATTGTGATGATGCGTGCCTTTGGTTGGACGACGATACGAAGCATACCACCAGCATCGAGGCGCTTAACGATAAGAGTTTCCGAGTGAGTCACAACTTCCCCAAGGTGGAGGTTTTTGACGAGTTTGGCAACCTATCGACCCAGGATTACAGTTATTGGTTGGACATCGAACTAGATAGCTGCCAGGGCACTATCGAACAGGTAGGTCCTAACAAGGTGATTATCACCCCAAAATCGCCTGTATTCAGTTTTACCTGCGAGTGGTGCAGTCCTACTTCTCGCAACGAGTCGGAATATGGTTACGACCCTTCGGGCAACGTAGCACTCAACAAGGAGGCTTCTGCCAGCTTTTGGCAGGAGTATTGGAACAAGGGTGGTATGGTCGATTTCAGCCATTGCAAGGCTCCTGAAGCAAAGGAACTGGAGCGCCGTGTGGTGTTGAGCCAATACCTGCTGGCGGTGAATTGTGCGGGCAATACCCCTCCACAAGAGACTGGTTTGACCTACAACAGCTGGTATGGCAAGTATCACTTGGAGATGATCTGGTGGCACCAGGCTCAGTTCGCTCTCTTTGGCCATCCAGAACTCTTGCAGCGCTCGTTGGCGTGGTATGAGCAAGCCGCACCCGTGGCCAAACATATTGCTGAGCGTCAGGGCTTTAAGGGTGTCCGTTGGATGAAGATGACCGACCCATCGGCTATGGAGGCTCCCTCCAGTACGGGTTCTTTCCTTATCTGGCAGCAACCTCACTATATCTATTTGTCAGAACTTGTCCGTCGTGCCTATGCCCAGACAGACGAGGCAAAGGCCAAGGAGGTGGAGGCAAAATACTACGACTTGGTGCAGAAGACTGCCGAGTTCATGTTCGACTTTGCTGTCTATGACACCATGCCCAATCGTTATATCCTGAAGGGTGCTATCCCGGCTCAAGAGACGCTCAAGGCTGCAACAACGGTCAATTCTCCTTTCGAGCTCTCCCAATGGCACTTTGCCCTCGGTATTGCCAACCAGTGGCGCAAGCGTCATGAGGGTATGCAGAATATGCATTGGGACGAGATGCGCGGCAAACTTTCGCCTTTGCACTATATCCAGGATAGCATCTACTCGGAGAAGTATGGTTTGCTCTATACTGCTAGCGAAGATAGCGAAGATACCTTCCGCGACATCCGCTTGACCTCCGACCACATGTCCGTCTTGGGTGCCTTGGGTGTCTTCCCTAAGTGCCCACTTGTACGCGAGGATATCATGCGCAATACCCTCCATTGGGTATTGGACAACTGGAACTGGGAAAAGACCTGGGGTTGGGATCATCCAATGACCGCCATGTGTGCCACTCGTTTGGGTGAACCGGATATAGCCGTCAAGGTGCTGCTCAGCGACCTGCGTACCAATACCTATCTCCTGAGCGGTCACAACTATCAGGACTCGCGTCTTCGTCTGTACCTGCCAGGCAATGGTGGTTTGCTGTCGGCCGTGGCGCTGATGTGTGCCGGGTGGGATGGTTGCAAGGAGAAAAATCCAGGTTTCCCGAAAGATGGTAACTGGGATGTCCGTTGGGAGGGTATTCTGCCAATGCCGTAAGAAGGAGTTAATTTCATGAAGTTAACAGGAGTTATTAGGGAGTTAACAGACAAATGTTGAAGCGAATCAAGACAATTTTGACCTTCAGTTGTAACGTCCGTTATCTTCTTGAGCGAAGCGATAACTCCTTTTAACTCCCATTAACTCCTAACAAGTTTCTTGACTCTACTTTTTCTTTAATGCGCTTACTTTTCTATCTTTATATATACTTAAAGAAGTTATATCATCGTTATGCCCCTCTTGCCATAAAATGGTATTGGGCACAGAATGACAAAGTTAGACATCGCGTCGGTTGGGCCATCGTCCTGACCGGCGTGTGTTTGTGTGGTGTCGTCCTATGGGGCATCATCTTGGGTGTCCGTCAAGTGGGGTTCTTGATCAACGGCAGGGAAACGGTGATCGATTCGTTGGCGGTGGTCAATCCTTCGGATGCCGATGAACCTGTCTGCCTGGATTGGTATTCGGGCGACTACAAGCACCGCAAATTCAAGTGCAAGGAACTGAACCCCAAGAGGAACGTCATCCTATACCGCGATTTCAAGGATCTGAATGACGTTCAGTTGATTGCTGCTCGTCGTCTGGGTGTTCGTCCGTTAGCCAAGCGCGACCAGATAGAGAAGGAGGGACGTAAGTTGGTCAAGTTGAAGGACACGCGCTTCTATCACGTTGACCCTATGACGCATTCCGTCCCTTGCTTGGTGCCCGATGCTGCCGATTTCCTCACAGCGTTGGGAGAGAGGTGGCAACAATATCACAAGACGAACAGCCGCTTCATCATCACCTCGTGCTTGCGTACGCAGCAGGATATCAAGCGTTTACGTAGAGGAAACGTAAATGCTACCAAGGAGAGCTGCCATCTGTACGGCACCACGTTCGACATCACTTACGTTCGTTTTGACCGACGCGGCAAGGTACGTGACCATAAACTCAAAGCCGACCTTGCCCGTGCCTTGTACGACATGAAAGCTGCCGGCCATTGCTATGTCAAATACGAGTATCGTCAATCTTGCTTCCATGTGACCGTAAGACCTCGATAAATAGGGTAGAGGACGCCTTGAAATCATCATTTTTGATAATCTAAAGAACTTTTACCCCATAAATCACTACAACATAAAGAAATAATCTTTATATTTGCACCATCATAGAGCCGCAGTGGCGGAACAACTCTATGATTTTATTATTATTACAAAAGACGCTACAACGTCGTTATCTTCGGATTGAAACTTCGCAACTTTCTTTAGGGAAGATAATGCAACGGATGGAGTGTCTGCGTTGGTGGATTGTATTTCCACCTCCACGCCCGTTGGGTAGGGGGATGGCATATACATATCTCACGGGCGTGGGCTTTCTTATCGTTGCATCTCTCCTAATAAGGCAATGCGAAGGCCTCAATCCAGGGATGCAATGAAGTGGAAGCTCCCGTCTTTTTTGATTAACCTAATGCCAAATCTGGAGCGATATGGTATTTTTTGAATACTATGAAACTATTGTATACTTTTGGGCTAATTACATTTTTAGCTTCGTTATGTAGGCCCATTTCTGCATACGACTTTACCAAAGATGGCCTATATTACACTATTACTTCATCAAAAGATTTGACTGTAGAAGTGTCTTGCAAATTTACTCGATCTGCGGACAATAATTATATATCCGGAGATGTTTCTATTCCTAGTTCTGTAACCTATTTGGGCAAGACCTATAGTGTCACTTCTATCGGACATTCTGCATTTTCAAATTGTTCATTATCCAACATTGAAATTCCAAGCAGCGTGGATAAAATTGAATATCTTGCATTTGAAAATTGCATTTTGCTCTCACATGTTACCCTCCCAAACAAGCCACTAGATATAGATGAAAGCTCTTTTTCTGGATGTACCAGATTACAATATAATGAATATGGTAATGCCTTATATTTAGGTAGCGATGATAATTCATTCGTAGTTCTGATTAAAGCAAAATCATACCAGATAGAAACATGTAATACAAATACACAATGCCTCACAATTGCAAACGATGCATTTATGGATTGTACTAAGTTAAAAGATATTACCCTATCCAATAACATCATTAATATAGGAAATAGTGTATTTGCAGGCTGTCTGAGCTTAGACAACCTAAGCATTCCCAATAGTGTGACTCGCATAGGCAGTTCTGCTTTTAGAAACTGTTCTTCACTAACTAATATTAGTATAGGCAACAACGTAATCGAAATTGGAAGAGAAGCTTTTTATAATTGTACTCTATTACAATTTACAGAATATATGAATGCTCTATATTTAGGGAATAATGACAATCCATATATAGTTTTATATAAAGCAATTAATACCAATATTGAAAATTGCACCATCAATAATAACTGTCATTGTATATTAGATTATGCATTCCGAGATTGCACAAAATTAAAAGGTGTTTTTTCCATACCAAACGGAGTTAGATTTATCGGAGAATATGCTTTACTTAATTGCAATAAACTAACAAGCTTAAATATCCCAAATGGTATAACAAGCTTGAATACACGTGTTTTCTCTGGCTGCAGAGGATTGGTTGGGACATTTATCATTCCAGATAATGTAATAGACATTAATGATGGCGCTTTTGAATATTGTTCTAACATAAATAGAATTATAATCGGCAATGGAGTTAAAAGTATTGGTAGCCGTTCATTTTACGATTGTTACGGTTTGAACACTATTATTGTCGGCAATAGTTTAAAAAGTATCGCCAATGATGCTTTTAGCCCCGTTCCTAAAAGAGTATATAATCTATCATCTTTGGCATTGAAAGAAGGTGATCTTAATAGCAATTATTCTTATAACTATAAAGTATATATTTTTAACAATTGTCAGATGAATGGTGAATTCATAGAACAAATTGTAAATGAAGAACGCTTTGTTTGTGATTATATAGGAGATGAAATCAATTTGACATTACCGAATGCTACAGGAGTGTCTGAGGATGCATTTTATAATTGCCCAAACATGATAAGTGTTGTAATACCAGAAAGTATGTCCAAAATCGGGAATAATGCATTTTCGGAATGTACAAAATTATCAAAAGTTACCATCGAAAATAGTAATGCAGAACTAAGTGTCGGATATAAATCCAACGCTTCCAATGCCGCATACTTTTATGGCTTATTTGTAGACAGCCCAATTAAAGAATTATACATAGGAAGAGATTTAATTTATTCGACTCATGGGTACCATTCTAGCTATCCTGGAAATGGAGCACCATTTGAGAGAAATTCTAAATTAAAATATATCACTACTGCTGGAGGTATTACTAGCATAGATGATTATTGTTTCAATGGATGTAATAACATACAATCTCTTACCATTGGTAGTGGTATTACCGAAATTAGTGCTTCATCATTTAGTGGTAATCCAATTAAGACCTTTTGGTTGACCAATACACCTCCGACGAATTATAAAAAGGCACAAGGATATGTGAATTATGCCGCTAATGATAATCTGTCGGAACTTAATAATGTGGAGGTTTATAGCAATTTGAGCTCGATGTTTGAGGTAGATGGCATTCGATATGTGCTCGTCAATCCAGCCCAACGCACTTGCGATGCGTTAGATGTATTCTCTGTTCATTCCGATTCTATACTTAGTATTGATGCCCAAGTAACATATAGAAATATCAATCTATCGGTCAAACAGATAGGACAATACATAGCTTACAATCGAAAGGATATTAAAGAATTAAATATCGACGAAGGAATTGTTGCTATAAAGAGTAAGGCATTTTCCGATTGTTCGTCGTTACAAAACGTACAGTTAGGAAACGACATTACGACCTTAGGAGATTCTGCCTTTGCAGGTGCAATTACTCTTCAAACAGTCGATTTAGGAGAGACCCTAACGACAATCGGTAATGCTGCGTTTGAAGGATGTCAGGTTTTGCAAAACTTGGCTATTCCTAATGCTGTGACGAGCATAGGAGCATATGCATTCTCTAGATGTTCATCTATAAACTCAATTCTTTTGCCGCAAAGTGTAAATACCATAAGCGACAATGCATTCAAGGGATGTACAAGTTTGTTTAATGTTGTTGTAGAGAATCGCACGTCTGCTCTTTCTGTTGGAAGTAATGGCAAATCTGCTCTCTTTGCAGATTGTCCTTTGGATTCTGTATATATTGGAGGAAAAATAAGTTATAATGTAAGTCCTGACGCCGGTTATTCTCCATTCTATCGGAATACGACTTTACGAACGGTAGTTATAGCAGATAATGAAACCGAAATCCATGACAATGAGTTCTACGGATGTACAAATCTAAAGAATGTTACCATAGGGGACGGTGTAAAGAAAATTGGTGACTATGCTTTTTCTGGCTGTTCAAAACTCAAATCATTCATCTTTGGTGCAAGTATGGAGAGTATAGGCAAAGAAGCTTTCTCTGATTGCACTGTTCTGACAAGTCTTTATAGCGAAGCTACGACACCTCCAACGTGTGGAAATCAAGCATTAGAGGACATAAACAAGTGGGAATGCACACTCTATGTTCCTATAGACAATATAGCTCAATATCAAGAAGCAGAACAATGGAGGGATTTCTTCTTCATTGAAGCAAACCCATTGGTCGAACCACAAGAACCAAGTCCGTATACTATTGCAGATGGTTCTGCTTTAACAAATACTCAGGATGAGACTTTTAGGTATTTAAATTACTCCCGCACCTTCGCCAACACCAATTGGCAGGCATTGTATGTGCCATTTGCAATTCCGGTCGATTCATTGACGGAACATGGTTTGCAGGTGGCAGAGTTGAACGATACGCATCAATGGGACTTGGATGGTGATGGCGCGGCCGATAGTACCAGGATGGAGTTCTTTACACTAACGACGGGAAGCACGGAACCGAATTATCCTTATTTGATAAAGGCCAATGAGACGATGGAACTGACGTTGAACTTGGAGGATGTAGAAGTCAAGGCCACCGAAGAAAAGAGCTATGAGTGTTCGTCGTTGAAGCAACGTTTCACTTTTGTGGGAACCTACACTGGAGTTTCTGGCGCCGACATGTATAGCAATAACTACTATGGCATGGCTGGTGGCGGATTAAAGCGAGTAGCGGATGCAACCGTACCGCTCAAACCACAACGCTGGTATATGAAGATTGAGAATAAGAATGGTTCGCCTGTATCGTACTACGCACCGTCTATCCGTTTCAGCATTGATGGCTTCGAGGACGAATCCGAAACAACGGGAATAGCATCAATGATATCTGGAAATAGGGAAGAAGGTGAAGATATCTTCAGTTTGGATGGCATTCGACAAACAACCGGCTCTCTTAAACCAGGTTTGTACGTGCATCAAGGAAAGAAACTTGTAATACGTTGAAGCCTATGAAACAAGAATATAAGCGGCCCTCATTCGTTGAGGTGCAAATAAATACAAGGGACATTCTTTGTTATTCGGAAACAATGCCTGTTGGTGGCGGACAAACCCATGAATTGGATGCTCCCAAAGTCCGTCGTGGTTGGGATGAATACGAAGCCCGAGAGCTATAATTATATTATTATTGCGGTGCGTTTTTCTAATGGAGGATGCACCGCATTTATTTTGTGCTCAACGCTGAGCGAGGCGATAACTACAAATTAGACCTATTAACACCAATCAATGATCACGTTCTCATCTCATTCTTTTGCTGCGGACCTTCATTTGACATTCCGCTTTGTTTCCGCTTTCTTTCTACCTTTAAAAGGGAGCAAAAAGGCAGAAGGACGGTGATAGGTCAACAGAATATCCGTGAGAAGTGAAGGTGGACAGCGGAAGATGGTAACAATTAACAATGGAGAATTGACTCCAAATTCAAGAATGACATAATAGGAATTAGACCATTATTTGCCCTCCCATATACTATTAGATAGTTTAATTATAATTGGGATTATGTAAAGTTGATATATTTGGAGTACTCCTATTTAATAATAAATAGTATAATTTGGAAGCAAAATAAGCATGAAGGAAAAGCAGTAATAAAGTGGTTGGAATGTTACGCCCACCCTTCGGTGAGCCTTCGGAATCCCTTCGGAAATGAAAACGAACGAAAACAATAAACCCTATCAACTTGCCTTATCGTGGAACAAGCAATGGATTATTTTCCACAAAAAAGCAGATTGACAGGGTTGAAACAATGCCTTATTCCGTTGAAGAACGAAAATAAAGGCAATCGGAATGAGCGTGGAACGAAGAAATTACTTCGACAAATCGTCTTTGACGAATTGAATCAAACGAGAAACGGCATCGCTGGCAGGAATATTCTTTTCGATGCACACTTTGCCCTTGTAAAGCGAAATGCGGTCATGACCTGCTCCTACATAGCCATAATCGGCGTCGGCCATCTCTCCAGGGCCATTGACGATACAACCCATTATACCAATCTTCAACGTAGAGAACCGAGGATCATCGACAGAGGCTTTCTTCACGGCTTCCTTAATCTCGGCGATGGTATTCTCCAAATTATAGAGTGTACGACCGCATCCTGGGCAAGAAATATATTCGGTGTGCGAGAACTTGATTCTTGCGGCTTGGAGAATGTTGTCAGCAAGTTCGCGAAGTTGATTATCGGCAAAATGAGGGTTGTTGATAACGAGTTTATGAGCCAATCGGTCAATGAACAATGCGCCAACCGTCATGGCTGCCTTCAATTGAAGCGTTTCGAAATCCGAGTCCGAAAGATTGAGCGTAACCGTATCATTACTAATGGTTTGCTTGCATTGCTCGCGAAGCGATGCGCACTCCTCAATCATATCGACCAACTTCCGTGCTACAGGAATCTCACGTTCAGGAGCTTCGGACAGAGAGACGCGGATGGTGTCGCCTATGCCCTCGCACAACAGCGCACCGATGCCGACGGCACTCTTGATGCGACCATCTTCCCCCTCTCCTGCCTCGGTGACACCCAAATGCAAAGGATAAGCCATACCCTCGGCCTCCATCTTCTGCACCAACAGGCGCATGGTCGAAACCATCACCACGCAGTTAGAAGCCTTGATGCTGATCACTACGTCGTTGAATTGCTCCTCCTTGCAGATGCGGAGGAACTCCATACACGACTCCACCATGCCGGCAGGCGTATCGCCATATCGCGACATGATGCGGTCGCTCAAACTACCATGGTTGACACCGATGCGGATGGCGGTGTGATGTTGTTTGCAGATATTCAGGAAAGGAATCAGACGACGACGAATCTTCTGAATCTCGTCGGCATACTCCTCATCAGTATATTCCAGTTTCTTGAACGTGCGACCTGGATCGACATAGTTGCCTGGATTGATGCGGACCTTCTCGACAATCTCGGCTGCAACATCGGCCACATTGGCGTTAAAGTGGATGTCGGCCACCAGAGGCACGTTGCATCCCTCCTCGTGCAGACGTTGCTCGATGCTCTTGAGGCTCAATGCCTCGCGCGTACCCTGGGCGGTGAGACGCACCAAGTCGGCACCGGCATCGACAATGCGCTTAATCTGCGCCACGCTGCCCTCCACATCGTTGGTATTGGTGTTGGTCATGCTCTGAATCACAATAGGATTGTCCCCTCCTATCAAGACACCATTGACATGGCAAACACTTGATTTCCTTCTATTGTACATAACAAAATGTTGTTTCAAAATGAAAGACGAACGTTGGGCTCAATTACACTTATATTCGTACTTAAGTTCGGCCAACTCGGCATTGGCCTTGACAATCTTCTGAGCCAGGTTCTTCTTGTAGTCGGCAAAGCGCTTAGCCAAATCGGCATCGGCCACCGAGAGAATCTGTACGGCCAAGATGCCCGCATTCATGGCACCATTGAGCGCTACGGTGGCAACAGGTATTCCTGGTGGCATCTGAATCATCGCCAACATGGCATCCAAGCCCTCCAAACTACCCGTGAGGGGTACACCAATGACGGGAACGGGGGTCTGCGCAGCTACGACTCCTGCCAAGTGGGCAGCCATGCCGGCACCAGCAATGATAACCTTGATACCACGCTCGGCGGCTTGGGTCGAAAACTCCTCTACCTCCTTCGGGGTACGGTGAGCCGAAAGGGCATACATCTCGAATGGCACCTGGAACTCGTTGAGCAAATCGGCTGCTTTCTTCATGACAGGCAGGTCACTGGTGCTACCCATAATAATACTGACGATAGGTTTCATGATTCGTATGAAAAATAATAGATACTAAATATTAAATACTAAAGAAATCAAGTATGGCAACTTGCTCACTTCTATAGCAATACCCAATAGGCCAATGCCATGCAGAGGACACCCGTCAATGAACCAACGGCCACCTGTGCCAACGTATGACGTTGAAGGTAGATGCGGATGGAACCGATAGCACCCGTCAGCAGGATAGCCAAGATAGGAACATAGAGTGGCATGACGTTGGGGAACCAGAAGTACAGGAGCAGGGAGATGAATGCCAATGCAGCATTCCCTGCCGCATGTCCGCTAATCTTCCACCAAAAGGTGACGATAAAGAAGATGAACGTGATAAGGCTGCCACCCCAGAAACAGGCAACGACCCACATCTGCAACCCTTGCCAACCCAAAATGATGGCTTGCAGGACGCAGAAGACGAACTGAAGGAAAAGCGGAATGACGCGGTCCTTACGGTCGCGGAGTGCCACTCCATTCTTCACGATGCCGATGGATGACAACGCCACAATGGACAGCGCTGGCAAGAGGAAACTGAACAGGAGCACCTCTCCTACCAACTGGAACTTCAGGGAAGTGGGCAGGACGCTCAATGGCGTGAAGAGCACAAAGACCACAGCCGCCCAAGGCATACTCAGCAATGGGTGGAAGAGGTTGGAAAGCAGTTGTACCAATTTGTTGTTCATATTTCTCGGCGAAGTCTTGCTGTTGGATAATTCAGGAGTTCTCGGTATTTGGCAACCGTACGGCGCGCAATGGGGAAATTCTTCTCTTTGAGGAGTTCGGACAAAGCATCGTCGCTCAACGGATTACGTTTGTCTTCGTGCTCGATCAGCTCCTTCAAGGCCTCCTGCACCGCTACGTTGCTGATGTCGCCATTGGAAGTGCGTATGGCGGTAGAGAACAAATCCTTCATCGCTATCACGCCGAAGTCGGTTTCGATGTATTTGTTGTTGCTCACGCGCGAAATGGTCGATACATCGTAACCCGTCTTGTCCGCCACCTCCTGCAGGACCATGGGTCGCAGGTCGTTCGGATTGCCTCCAAAAAGGAAATAGTCACGTTGCATCATGGCAATGACCTGAATGACGCGCACCATCGTCTCTCGGCGTTGACGTAGGGCATCGATGAAGAGGTTGCCCGACGAGATGCTCTCCCGTATCATGGACAAACCCTGTTTGCTGTCCTCATTCTTGCTGCCCGATTGAGCAATGCGCTCCAGCATGATCTGATAATCGGCACTGATGCGCACAGAGGGAATATGTTTGTCGTTGACGGAAACGGTCAGTTCACCATCTTCATTGTGAATGCTGAAGTCGGGCGTTACATGGGTGGCGCGAACCTCGGCAATGTCCGAACTGCTCCTGCCTCCAGGTTTGGGGTCTAAGTGCGAGATGACCTTCATGGCATCGGCCAACTGGGCGTTGGACACCTTGAACCGCTGGGTCAACCGCTCCAGACGTCGGGCAGATAGGTCCTCGAAAGCGTCTTGGACGATATTGTAGGCCAACAGGGCGGCAGGTTGTGCTTTCTTCTCCTGCAACTGAAGCAAGAGACACTCCTGGAGGTTGCGGGCGCCGATACCCGTTGGCTCCAACGATTGAATAACATCGGTCAATACCTCGGTAAGCTTTTCTTCGGTTGTCTCGTGCATCTGCGTGAATGCCAGGTCATCGACCAACTCCGAGATACTGCGGGTCAAGTACCCATTGTCGTCCAGGCTATTGACCAAGAATCGCGCCAGGAAAAGGTCTTCTTCGTCCAAATCCATCACGTTCAACTGCTCCAGAAGTTCCTCTCGGAAAGAGGCATCCTCCTTGTAGTTCAACAACGGAGAATAGGCAGAATCGCCCTCGGCCGACGATGAACCATAGTCTTCTTCATCGTCATCGGAATAAAGGAGAGACGTATCGCGGTCATCCTCGTCGGATGTCATTGCCGAATTGTCATCTGTATCCTTCTCGTCATCGGCCGAACCATCACCGAAATCGGAATCCTCGTCGCCAGACACAGGTTCTTCAGCCCCCTTCTGGGTATCATCAACAACTTCAAGCGCCAGGTTCTTCTCCGTTTCGGCAGTAATAAGCTGCTCCAACTCTTCGCCTGTAGCTTGCACCAACTTCGCCACAAGAATCTGTTGTGGTGCCAAGTGGGTGGTTTGTCTTATCGTTGCTGATTGCTTCATGCTTGTATTGGATATGTTTTGTAAAGTGGGAATTCGATGCTTATTCGAATCACCTCATCGTGTCGATGCCTGACTATGGGCATTGAGCACTCCTATACCAATCAATCGGTCGTAACGTGCGGCGAATGGATGGTAATAGACATAAATCTGGTATTCGTTGGGCGTTTCGTAATGATTGCCCTCTATAGCGGCCGTGGAAAGTTGGGTTCCTTCGGGTACGACATACATGTAGTTGTAGGCACCTTGCTTCAACAGTACCTCCTTGCGATAGACACCTTCCTCGTCATCGTACTCCATGCGAGAGAGGGAATCCAGAGCTTGATGCGTGAACTCTCCGAGCAAATACACACCTCGTTTATCTAATTGACGAGAGGCCTTCAAAGTGAACACGGCTTTGAAATACTCCGATTCGACCTCCTTGTCTTCGACGCGCAAGGCATGCAGGTAGAATCGTCCATGCTGGTCCTGGTCGTAGATATAATGATTCAAGGAGCGCTCTTGATCGAGGTTCAGGAAGGCATGGTAGAGCGACGACTGAAAGCGGATTCTATCGACACCGATGCCAGGGTATTTCTCGTCGGTGAACTCAAACCGGTGCCAGTTGTTCCCGCCCTCGAAGATAAGTTGGCGGTCATACTCATACACCACACGGTTGGCTTCGATGCGCAAAGGCTTGGAAACCAGTTGTTCATTGTCCCGACGTCCATTCTGCTGGATGCGCACCGTCATCTCGGTGGCAGGATTAAGGTTGGGCAACTGCGATTGACCCCAACCCACCTCCAACGACAATTGCTGGTGTTGGGCATTGAAGTCGATGTCTGTATTGCCGGAAACCTCTCCTCCGATGAAAGCCATCTTCTCGCTCACGCAAAACGTCGCAACAGCAAGGATGCTGTCCGGTTCGCCTTGCGGGTGGAAAAGGAGTGCATAGTTCCCCGAAACGGAGGGTCGAACCTCCTGATTAGGGATGGTTACCTTGTAATGATAATACTGTAGGAAGGTGTTGAACGAAGGTTTGACCTCCTCGATGTGTTGTGGAAGGTAGGAATAATCCAGATATTCGCTTTCGTCTAGGTCATCCCTCTGCCAATATCGGTCACAATGCACTACCGTATAGTCAATCCAGGGTTGTTGGTCGGAGATATAGTCGAAGCTGACGGTAATCACGGAATGGTCATCAATACCGATGACGGGCATCTTGCGGAAATCGCCATCCGCCAATACCTGCAAGGAACGTATATCAGACGTGCGGGAAGCCGTATAGAACTCTTGTGCTTTCAAGGACCAGCAAACAGTCATTGAAAGCACAAGTATAATGATTCTATTTAAGTCTGGCTTCCTCATGAACTATGACCAAACTAAGGGGGAACAAAGGATTACATGACGCCCTTCTCGCGAAGACGCATCTGCCAACGCCACGCATTGGCCAGGGTCTCCTTGAGAGGTACTTGAGCCTTCCAACCCAATACCTCGTTGGCATGAGATGGGTTACCCCAGATCTTCTCGATGTCACCCTCGCGACGGCCCTTGATGCTGTATGGCACCTTGACGCCCGTTGCCTCCATGAAGGTATTGACCAATTCAAGTACGGAAACACCATTGCCAGTACCGAGGTTATAGTATTCAATCTGATCCTTCGACTTGCCATCGACCATGCGGCTCAAAGCACATACGTGCGCCTTAGCCAAGTCAGTTACGTCGATATAGTCACGAATGCAGCTACCGTCTGGCGTATTGTAGTCGTTGCCGAAGACGCTCAACTCCTTGCGGATGCCCATAGCGGCCTGACAAACGTATGGCAGGAGGTTCTGCGGTACGCCACGTGGCAACTCGCCAATCTCAGCCGTTGGGTGTGCTCCGATAGGATTGAAGTAGCGCAGGATGATGGCATTGAAGTCGATACCTGTGTGGACGTAGTCCTTGATGATCTCCTCAGCAATCTGCTTGGTGTTGCCATAAGGCGAAGTAGCAGGCTTGATAGGAGCCGATTCGTCAACAGGACTCTTGTCTGGTTCGCCATAGACGGTGCAGCTGGAAGAGAAGACAAATCCCTTGAGGTGGAAGTCCTGTGCAGCTTCAAGCATGTTCATGAGCGAAGAAAGGTTATTGCGATAATAGAGCAAAGGCTTCTGGACACTCTCGCCTACGGCCTTGCTGGCTGCGAAGTGAACCACACCGGCAATAGGACCTTCCTTCTGGAATGCCTGATATACGGCACCCTTGTCGGTACAATCTATCTGATAAAAAGCAGGACGGATGCCTGTAATTTTCTCAATGCCGTCCAGGACGGTGATTTCAGAGTTAGAGAGGTTGTCGAAGATGACGACGTCGAAACCTGCCTCCTGCAACTCGACACAGGTATGGCTACCAATAAAGCCACAGCCACCAGTCAAAACGATTTTATTCTTCATTGTATTGTTATGTGTTTTATTCTGTTTATGTTTCTATGTTACGACATCCACCTTTCGGTGAGCCTTCGGAATGCCTTCGGGAATGCTTGGGGTTCAACGCAGCTGCTTGAGGATGTTCTGAATCTTTTCGAACGTCGTGATGCGTGTCGGTACCAATGGCAAGCGCAAGACGTTCTCGCAGTAGCCCATGGCACTGAGCATCGCCTTGACACCAGCCGGATTGCCATCCACGAAGAGGAGGCTGTAAAGTTCCTTGAACTGATGATGGATGTCGCGGGCATTCTCGTAATCGCCATCCAATGCCAACCGTACCATGCGGCTGAATTCCTTAGGCAACGCATTGCCGATGACCGAGATAACGCCAGTAGCTCCTAATGTAATCAATGGAAAAGTGATGCCATCGTCGCCCGAAAGGACGCTGAAGCGCTTGGGCTTGTTCTTGATGATGTCATCGATTTGGTCAAAGTTGCCCGATGCCTCCTTGATGGCAATGATGTTTTCACAGTCGTTGGCCAACCGGAGAGTCGTCTCGGCGGTCATATTCACGCCTACTCGACCAGGGACGTTGTAAAGTATCACAGGGATGGGCGAAGCCTGGGCAATCGCCTTGAAATGCTGATAAAGACCCTCTTGCGAAGGTTTGTTGTAATATGGGACAACGCTAAGTACGGCATCTACGCCTCGCCAATCGCCCTCCTTCAGTTCCTTGACCACTGCTGCGGTATTGTTACCGCCACATCCCAAGACGATAGGAATCCTGCCTCTGACAACCTCGGTTACTACTCGTCGAACCTCAGCTCTCTCTTCCAAAGACAACGTGGGAGTTTCGGCAGTCGTACAAAGAACGGCTAAGAAATCAGCACCGGAACTGACTTGAAATTCGACAAGATGCTTGAGTGCATCATAATCGACGGACATATCTGCTTTGAATGGAGTTATCAGGGCTATGCCCATTCCTTGAATCTTAGTCATACAATATTTTTAGCAGTGGAATTATAACAAAAATTTGCGGTAGTTATCTACAACGACCGCAAATATACTAATTAAATTTTAATTGTTCATCAAAAGCACGAAAAAAATATCAAATTTTCAGCGCACCTACGATTTCAGATACATTTTTGCAACCGTGACGCTCCAAATAGCTATCAATTCCATCAATTATGCTCATCGTAACGGCTGGATCGATGAAATTGGCTGTACCTACTTCGATGGCACGAGCACCGCACAGCATCATCTCAATAGCATCGGTGGCATTCATGATACCACCCAAGCCAATGATAGGAATCTGCACGGCATTGTAAACCTGCCAGACGCATCGCAAGGCAATTGGTTTGACGGCGGCACCGCTCATGCCACCCGTCACGGTACTCAGTATAGGACGTTGCTTTTCTGCATCCACGGCCATGGCAAGCACCGTATTGATGAGGCTCACGCTATCGGCACCGGCAGCCTCTACGGCCTTGGCTATTTCGGCAATGCTGGTCACATTGGGAGTCAACTTAACGATGATTGGCTTATTGTACACAGCGCGCACTTTGCTCACTACCTCTTCGGCCATCTTTGGCTGGGTGCCGAAGCCCATACCTCCTGCCTTGACATTCGGGCAACTGATGTTCAGTTCGATGCAAGGAATCTTGTCCAACTGATTGAGCATTTCTGCTCCTGTCACATAGTCCTCTACACACGACCCCGAGAGGTTGACGATGACGTTCGTCTGGTAGTCCTTCAACTGGGGGTAGATATGGTCGATGAAGTATTGCACGCCTTTGTTCTGAAGTCCTACGGCATTGATCATTCCGCTGGGTGTTTCTGCCAGGCGAGGATAGGCATTGCCTTGACGAGGATGCAGGGTGGTACCCTTGACGATGAAACCGCCCAAACGGTTCAGGTCGATGAAGTCGGCAAACTCCACTCCATACCCGAACGTTCCACTTGCCGTCAGCACGGGATTCTTAAATTCTATGCCTGCTATGTTTGTTACAAGATTGCTCATATTATAATATAAATAGGTAAAAAGTAAAATGACGAAATGCGACTCTCAGAGACGTCCTTGAACGTCGAAAACATCACCATTTCAAGTCTTTCACATCAAATACAGGACCTTCGCTACAAACGCATTTGTGACCCTCTTTAGTGTCTTCTACACAACAAAGGCACACGCCCAATCCGCAAGCCATCTTATTCTCCAGACTTACCTCACAGAAGCGCTCCTTGCTCTGCATTTCCGTCCAATCTTTGACCAACGAAGCAACCGACTTCATCATCGGCATCGGACCGCAGATCTTGAGGCCATCGAACTTTCCGCTTTGTAAAACAGAATGGTTGGTGACGAAACCTTTATGGCAATCCAAGCCTTCTATCCGACTTCCGTCTTCGGTCGTCACATAAACAGTACCGATTTGCTGATACAAGTTCAGTTCCACTAAATCGGTCGCTGTTCTTGCTCCCAAGAGGAAGGAAACCTCGACCCCCACCTCTTTCAAGGCAGCGCCAGTTTCGAGCAAAGGCGCAATACCTACGCCGCCTCCTATCAGCAGAATCTTGCCCTTGGAAAGCGTAAAACCATTGCCCAAAGGATAAACCAAATTGAGCTTATCTGAAGTCGAAAGTTCGGAAAGTTTTCTTGTGCCGTTACCAGCAATTTGTACAAGAAGCCACAACTGGTTCTTCTCCTTGTCAACGCGATGAACAGAGATGGGTCTCCGCAGGAAAACCTTGGGTTCGTCATCCACTCTCACCTCTACAAATTGCCCAGCACGGATCTCCTGAATCTGGGAGCCATCGACAGGTTCCAACTTCAGCAGAAACAACCTTTCGGTAAGACGACTGTTTTCAACAACCTTGAAGTCTGAAATATATTTCTTCATATACTAAGGATTTTTCTAATCTTTAAACGTTGAGATACAAAAATTATTGTTTGCACCCCGAATATTCCTCCCAAAGGAGGGGAGAATTTTGCGTTCTACGGGACTTTTCTTCGTCAAAGATAAAATACCTCATCGAGGTCAAAAAAGTCAAATACAAGCACTTTAACATTTCTAAAAGCATGCCCTGCATAGTTGCATTTTGGATATACATTTCCAATAAAAATATAAAAACAGTAATATGCATAAGCCAATATGCACAAGATGCAAAATAAGCATTAAAATAAAATACATAAAGATAATATTAAAATACTTATTTATAATAAGTTAAATATATATCATAACAAAGCAAATCGATCTACAAAAGGCAATATGCATAATTTGAAAACATGTATATCGCCATTTTGTTTACATCGAACTATGTAACTTATTGATTTTTAACTCTATTCAATATGTATTCAGTTTTGCATATTGGGTTTATTTATGTTATACACAAAATATACAAATAGCGCATATTCAATATTCATATCTCCTATTCATTTTGTATATTTGCAGAATTTAGAATTGTTAAATACCCACGCGAATTGAGCATTTCGGGAAGAGTCAAAATTGCTCCTTTTCTCTTTTTAAAATGATTATTTGGAGGTTATATTTTTTCTTTGTATCTTTGCACCCAGATAAATTGGATTATACTAAAAATGACTTATACCGACTTTTCAAATATATTCCTTCGGGAACTGACCCTCTCCTATCGTTTGGGCAAAATTCCTTTCCATGGGTTGATTGACTTCGAGCTCTGGAAGAAGGTTTCTCCGGCAGATGATCTCCGTCCGAGCACCTTTTCCTGGAGCAAGATTTCCTTCAATGCCTTCAAGCTGAAAGACGGCCAAGACTCCTTACTCATTATATATAATATACCCTTGATGTATAAGCCCAAGGAGGCCGAGTTTGTAGGCATCCGATTGAACAATAACAGGAAGAAAGTTTTATACTACACCCTACGGAGGCCGAAGTACAACGACGATGCTTGGGATATCTACTCCTACGACTTTGAGGCAAGGACAGACATCTTCTTGGAAAAGATCCAGGGCACCGACAGTTTGCGCGAATTCAAGAATGCCATCGAAAGAATTGATTTCCGAGACAAGCCAACGACCTTCGAGAAATTACGCTCCAAAATCCTGAATATCTAATTCAAGGTTCGCGCGTTGTCATTTGGGGAGATAAAGAAGTTAAGGGAGATAAAGACATTTGAGATATTTATATCAATACTCTTCTCGTCCCTAATAAACGTATTGTCTTTAACTTCTTGCTCTTCTTTATCTTCTTTAACTTCCCACAAGTGAGCAAGTTGCAATACTTGCAAAACTTGAGTTAACATAGTAGATGTTTTTGGAAAATAGGTGGCAAATTAGTTACATTCTGCAAAAATATACTAATAATATTTGGAATAATCGGGAGAAAGAACTACCTTTGCAATCGGTGTTCAAGCTCAATGGCAAGGACAAGATCGCAGTACTTCTTGCTCCTATCTTTCTTGCAACCCATTGAGTACAAAGCCATTTGCACATTAAAAACATCCATCAGAGGAATATATCTATCCTTATATGTTGTTTGACTTACAATCACCATTCAAGGCTATGGGCGACCAACCGGAAGCCATCCAGCAACTTACCCGAGGTATCGAGCAAGGCATTCCTGCTCAGACGCTGCTCGGTGTAACGGGCTCGGGCAAGACGTTCACCATGGCCAATGTGATTGCCAACATAGGTCGCCCTACGCTCATTTTGAGCCACAACAAGACTTTGGCGGCTCAGTTGTACGCCGAGATGAAGGCCTTCTTCCCGAACAATGCGGTAGAGTATTTTGTGTCATATTATGACTATTATCAACCCGAGGCATACATCCCCAGCACCGACACCTATATCGAGAAGGATTTGGCCATCAACATGGAGTTGGATCAACTTCGTCTCTCGGCCACCAATGCCCTCTTGTCGGGACGCCGAGATGTGGTTGTAGTGAGTAGTGTCTCTTGCCTCTATGGCATCGGCAATCCCGAAGATTTTCACGCCAACATGATACATCTGGAGGTGGGTCAATCCATGCAGCGCGACGACCTGCTCCGTGCCCTCCTGAATGCCCAATATACCCGCAACGACATTGCCTTGCAACGAGGCAATTTCCAGGTGAAGGGCGAGACGGTAGATGTCTCGTTGGCCTCGACTGACCTGATTGTTCGCGTCCAGTTCTGCTTCGACGAAATCGAGGAGATCTTGACCTTGGATGTAGCCACTGGTCATATCCTCCAATCGCATCGGGAATACACCCTTTCTCCTGCCCAGATCTTCACTACGACCAAGGAGCGGATCAACAGCGCCATCGACGAAATCACGCTCGATTTAGGGGAACGTGTCCGTTACTTCGAGGAGATTGGAGAACCCGAAAAAGCGGCCCGAATCAAGGAACGTGTCACCTACGATATCGAGATGATCAAGGAGGTAGGTTATTGTAGTGGAATCGAGAATTACAGCCGCTATTTTGACCAACGCAAACCTGGCACTCGCCCCTTCTGTCTCCTGGACTATTTTCCGAAGGATTACCTCCTTTTTGTGGACGAAAGTCACGAGACCATCCCACAGATTCATGCCATGTCGGGAGGCGACCTCAAGCGCAAGACGACCTTGGTGGAGTATGGGTTCCGACTCCCTGCTGCCATCGATAACCGTCCTCTCCGATTTGAGGAATTTGAGAGCCTCACTCCAAACACCATCTACATCAGCGCTACCCCTGCCGACTATGAGTTGGAGCGTAGCGAAGGTGTTGTGGCCGAGCAATTGATTCGCCCGACGGGCTTGCTTGACCCCACCATCGAAGTGCGCCCCTCGCTCAACCAGATTGACGACCTCATGGAGGAAATCCAGAAGAACATCGAGGTCAACGAACGCACCTTGGTGACGACGCTCACCAAGAAGATGGCGGAAGAGTTGGACGATTATTTCCACAATCACGGCATTCATTCCGCCTATATCCATAGCGACGTCGATACGTTGGACCGCGTGAAGCTGATGGACCAGTTGCGTGCCGGTGCCTTCGATGTCCTAGTGGGCGTGAACCTCTTGCGCGAAGGTTTGGATCTACCCGAAGTCTCGCTCGTAGCCATTCTGGATGCCGACAAAGAGGGTTTCCTCCGCAACGAGCGTTCGCTCACCCAAACCATTGGCCGAGCTGCCCGCAACGTGCATGGCCGTGCCATCATGTATGCCGACCGCATCACGGGTTCCATGCAACGCACCATCGACGAGACCGAGCGCCGTCGCCTCAAGCAGATGCGCTATAACGAGGAGCACGGCATCACGCCTCGGCAGATCAAGAAGAAACTCAACACCCTGCTGGACAACGAGGAACTGAAACTTGCCCGCCCTGTGCAGCAAGCCGAACCAAAGCAAGAGCCTGTTCGTGCCGTGGCCGACAACAACGAGGTGCAATACCATAGCTTGCCATTCCTCGAGGCCGAGGTAGCTCGCACCAAGGAGAAGATGATGGCTGCTGCCAAGGCCCTCGACTTTATGGAAGCCGCCCACCTGCGCGACTATATGCTGATGTTGCAGGAAAGGATAGAAAAGATGAATAAAGGAGTTAAAGGGAGTTAAAAGGAGTTATCGCTTCGCTCAGGTAGTTAACAGACGTTACTTCTGAAGGCTCTTAAATAGTCAAATAACTGTATAAATGGTAAATAGTAAATAATCAAATTGTAAATACTATTGTCCATTAACTCCATAAATATACTCCCCTTAAAAATTGAATTATTAACCCTTCAAAATAACAAAGTATGAAGTCAGACATTGAAATTGCACGCGAGACGAAACTGGAACGTATCGAAAAAATCGCAGAGAAAGTAGGCATCAACCCTGCCGACATCCTTCCCTACGGACATTACATCGCCAAAGTTCCGTTGAACTACATCAATGAAGAGAAAGTCAAGAAGAGCAACTTGATTTTGGTCACCTCCATCTCGGCCACCAAGGCTGGTATCGGCAAGACCACCGTATCCATCGGTTTGGACTTAGGCCTGAACAAGATAGGCAAAAACGCTATCGTCGTCCTACGCGAGCCATCGCTTGGCCCCTGCTTTGGCGTGAAGGGAGGCGCTGCCGGTGGCGGCTATGCCCAGGTGTTGCCTATGGAGAAAATCAATCTGCACTTTACGGGCGACTTTCATGCCGTCACATCGGCTCATAATATGATTACTGCCCTGCTCGACAACTGGTTCTACCAGCGCCGCAAGGAGTTACCACCCCTCAAGCAGGTGCTCTGGAAGCGCGTGCTCGACGTCAACGACCGCGGCCTGCGCAAAATCGTCCAGGGCTTAGGCGGACTGAACAACGGCCTCCCACAGGAATCAGGTTTCGACATCACCCCTGCCTCGGAGATCATGGCCATTCTCTGTCTGGCCACCTCGCGCGAGGACCTGCGTCGCCGCATCGAGAACATCCTGTTGGGCTATCGTTACGACGGTACACCCTTCACGGTCAAGGATATGGGTTGCGCCGGTGCCATCTGCGTCCTGCTCGAAGATGCCCTCTTGCCTAACCTCGTACAGACCACCGAGAACACCCCTGCCCTGGTGCATGGCGGTCCTTTCGCCAACATTGCCCATGGTTGCAACACCATCTTGGCCACCAAGATGGGCATGAGCCTGGCCGACTATACCGTCACGGAGGCTGGATTCGGTGCCGACCTGGGTGCCGAGAAGTTCCTCGACATCAAGTGCCGCAAGGCTGGCCTATGCCCTAAGATGACCGTCGTAGTTGCGACTTGCAATGGTCTCAAGCTGCATGGCGGTGCCGATGCCGACCACATCAAGGAGCCCAATATGGAGGCACTGCAGAAGGGCTTTGGCAACCTCGACCGCCACGTGCGCAATATGCAGGGCTTCGGTCAGACCGTGCTCGTAGCCTTCAACCGTTTTGCCAACGATACCGACGACGAGATCCAATGCCTCATCGACCATTGCCAGAAGGAACTGGGCGTGAAGTGCGTCGTGAACGATGGCTTCCTGCATGGTGGCGAGGGTGCCAAGGAGTTGGCTCAGGCCGTTGTCGATGAGATTGAGAACAATCCAAGCAAGCCATTGCAGTTCACCTATCAGGACAGCGAGACCCCAAAAGAGAAGATTGAGGCCGTGGCCAAGAAGATTTACGGAGCAGCATCGGTCACCTTCAGCGAGAAGGCCAACAAGATGCTTCAGTTGGTACACAACTCAGGATTGGACCACTTCCCCGTATGCGTGGCCAAGACCCAGTTCTCTTTCACTCCCGACCCCAAGCGCGTAGGTGCTCCTACAGGCTTCAACTTCGACATCAACGACATCGTCATCAACCAGGGTTCGGAGTTCATCGTCGCCATCGCCGGCGAAATGATGCGCATGCCTGGCCTTCCTAAGGTTCCAGCTGCCGAAATCATCGACATCAATGAGAATGGCGAGATAACAGGACTTTCGTAAGTACAAAGGGACAAAGGACGAAGTACTAAAACACAAAGTACAAAATACAAAAGTACTAAGGACCAAGTCCTAAACGAAACTACACCATCCCACAATGAGGTCAAACTCACTGTGGGATAGTTTTTTAACTGCAAAATTGCCGTAGCCTTAAAATAAACAAACTATACAAATCATTCTGTTTCAACAAATTAAAGCAAATTAAAACATATCTGTTTCCTCCTCGATAAGTCTCTCCAACGCTACACTTGCGTTTCGCGTTGCTACGTTGCAGTTCGGTTTTTAATGAAGAAAAATGTCAAAAGTAGAATTTAATATATATATTTATATATAAATATATATATTAAAAATTTTCAAGAGGTTATTTCCTATATTAACGACAACTGCAACGCAGCAACGCGCAACTATTCCGCAACGGCGAATGTCTGTCTTTTCCTGAATAAGGTTGACTCGATTTTAACTATTTAACATATCCCATTTTTCATACGGAAAAAGTTGACTTTCGCTACGGATTAAGTTGACTACCTGTACGGAAAAAGTTGACGCTTTTCCTGAAAAGGTTGACATCGTACGGATTTAGTTGACTTTTCCACAGAAAAGGTTGACTTTGTACGGAAAAAGTTGACCCTGAATCTATGAAAAACACTCGGGGACTGCCATGCGGCTGGGGCAGACAGCCCCAGAGAGCTTTTCCCCTTCATTTCCACATCCTCTGCTGGACACCATGCTCCTGGTGGACGGTTGAAGGGACTTTGTAGCCGATGCTGCCATGGGGACGCTGCTCATTGTAGAACTGGATGAACTCTGAAATCCTGGTTTTCGCCTCCTCAATGCTCTTGAAGCGGTGTTCCCTGTAGATGACCTCCGTCTTGAGAATCCCGTTCACACGCTCGGCAATGGCATTGTCTGTAGGCTTGTAATCCTCTGTCATGCTGATGCTTATGCGGTGTTTCTTCAGTTCATCGACATAGGCATTGCAGCAATATTGGACACCTCGGTCAGAATGGTGGATCAGATGTCCCAGTTCGTCCTCCGAGGCAGAGGAAACAGCCAGCTGAAGGGCCTGGAGCGTATATTGTGCCTCGAGCGTCTCCGAGAGACTCCAGCCGATTATCTTGTGAGAATATGCATCCGTCACAAGATGCAGGTAGCAGCATCCATCGGCCAGGTCTATGTAGGTTATGTCGCTCACCCACAATTGGTTGGGACCGAGGGGGATGAAGCCCTTTATCAGATTCCTGTACTTGTGATAGCGATGGTTCGACCTGGTCGTATGGCGTGGCTTGGGGCGTGGTTGAAGTAACTGGAAGTCTCGCAGGATATTCAGAAAGGCGTCCCTGCCAGGCACCCAATCCTGTACAAACATCTTTTTCAGTATCAGCCACAATTTGTAATATGTCTTTTCCTGAATAAGGTTGACTCGATTTTAACTATTTAACATATCCCATTTTTTCATACGGGAACAGTTGACTTTCGCTACGGATTAAGTCGACTACCTGTACGGAAAAAGTTGACGCTTTTCCTGAAAAGGTTGACATCGTACGGATTTGGTTGACTCGCTCTGGCTATTGTCAGGTTATTATGAGCCTATTATCACCGTATTATGAAATTTGCGAAGAAACAAACTCTTGAGATAACCACGGAAGGCACGAAAGAACACGGAATGGAGGCTGGACACCGAAGCAAGAATAACCACGAAATCCACGAAAGAACACGGAACAAGTATCACCGAAAAGAAGGGATTAAGTTCTCGCAGAGATGGCGGAAAGAGCAGAAATACGGAGGATCGCACGGGAGATTTTCGTGAAAATTCGTGTTTTTCGTGGTTAAGTAAAAATTTATTAAAAAAGTTGGGACAAGTTGTGAAATCCGCAATGTCGAGGTTGTATCTTTGCAGCGTCATTCCTCGAAAGAGGTAATTGACAATTGATAATTGATAGCCCCGAGTGGACAAGACATGATGCGCGCCATGTGGCGTCCAAGAGGGACTGAGGACAATTTCAATATTTTTTTTGCTAAAATTTGGTGGTATAGAAAAAAAGTGCTACCTTTGTACCATCAAACAAAGATTCCGAACAACAACGTGAGCGAATCAAGACTGCAAACAATAGAATATTGGATTTCTGCCCTGTGAATAAATATAGCGTGGATTGCTTCACAATCTCAACAAACTCAATTTGAACTTATGCTAAAGGATTTTGGAAAGACTGCGATTATAGCAGGCGATCATAGAATTAGTTTCACCGAAGTTCTGCGTCGCGTGGATTTGTTTCGCCAGGTAGGTCCTGTAGCCAAAGGCGAGAAATGTATCATCCTGAGTGAAAACCGTGAGGGTTGGGTCTATGCCCTCTATGCCATCTGGCGCAACAAGGGGGTGGCCGTACCGGTGGATGCAACGTCCACGGTGCACGATGTGGCCTACATCTTGAACGATTGCCGCCCCGCCTGCATCTGGACTTCGACCAGCAAATGCGAACTGGCCAAAGCTGCGATGAAGGAATGTCAGATGGAGTTGCCGCTCTACCTCATCGACGACTACGAGCGTGCCGAACTGTCGGCCGCAGGATGTCCCATCGAACCGACCGAGTTCTCGCCCGAGAATGTGCAGGATACCTGTTTCATCATCTATACGTCGGGCACAACGGGTAGCCCGAAGGGTGTGATGCTCTCCTTCCGCAACATCCTGGCTGTGGCCAATGCTGTGAGCATCGAGGTGAAGATATTCCGCCCGGAACTCCGCACGTTGATGCTCCTTCCCTTGCACCACATCCTGCCTTTGATGGGTTCGGTGGTGGCTCCGATGCTGATGGGTGGCGGTATCACCATCTGCCCAAGTCTCTCGGCCACCGACCTGATGAACACGTTGAAGGATGGCGAAGTGGGCATCATCATCGGTGTGCCTCGCCTCTATCAGACCATCTATGGCGGTGTCATCAAGGTCATCAACGACAGCCCCATCACGAAAGCTATCTTCAACTTCTGCCGCTTCCTGCAATGGCGTTGGCTGAGCCGCATCGTGTTCCGTTCGGTGCACAAGAAGTTGGGCGGACATCTGGCCTACCTGGTGTGCGGCGGTGCTGCCCTCGACAAGGAGATTGGCATCGGCCTCAAGACCCTGGGCCTCGACGTGCTGGAGGGCTACGGCATGAGCGAGGCAGCTCCTGTCCTGGCCTTCACCCGTCCGGACGACATCAAACCGGGGTGCGTGGGTCAACCTACCCCTTCGGTGCAAGCCAAGTTCGTCAATGGCGAACTCTGTTGCAAAGGTCCCAACATCATGCAGGGCTACTACAATCGTCCCGAAGAGACGGCTGCCGTCATCGACTCGGAGGGTTGGCTCCATACGGGCGACCTGGGTTACTTCGACGACCATGGCCGCATCATCATCACGGGCCGCAGCAAGGAGATCATCGTCCTCTCCAACGGCAAGAACATCAACCCATCGGAGATTGAATACAAGATTGAGCAATACTCCGAATTTGTCAAGGAGGCGGGCGTGATTCAGGATTGCGACATGTTGCGCGCCATCATTGTTCCACAGCACGACTGGGCCGTCACCAAGAGTGACGAGGAGATTGAAACAGTCCTGAAACGCGAGGTATTGGAACCTTATAATCAGACGGTTGCGCCCTACAAGAAACTGATGAACCTCTTCGTCTATCGTGGTGACCTGCCGCGCACGAAGTTGGACAAACTCCAGCGCTTCAAGTTGCCGTCGCTGGTATTGGCGGGCAAGCACAGCGCTCCCGAGAAGGAGGATGCCCTTGTCGAACCAGCCTTCCCCGAATACAAGGTCATCAAGCAATATATCCGCAGCGAGAAGCATTGCCCCGTCCGTCCTACCGACCACATCGAGACCGACCTGGCTTTCGACTCGCTCGACAAAATCGGATTGCAGGGCTTCCTGGAGCAGACCTTCGGCATGGAAATCACCGTCGAACAGATTGCTAAGTTCCCCAACGTGACGGCTATGGCCGAATATGTGGCCGACTTCAAGACGCGCATCGAGGAGGGTATGACCGATTGGCACAGTATCTTGAACCAGCAATCGCAATCCGTTCTACCCTCCTGCTGGCCGGATGGTGTGGCCATCGTCAAGACGTTCGGCTTGCTCAGCAAACTCTATTTCCGACTGGAGGAGCGCGGATTGGACAACATCCCGAAACAAGGGCCGTTCATCCTAGCTGCCAACCACCAGAGTTACTTCGATGGCCTCTTCGTGATGCAACCGTTGCCTGCTCGCACCATCCTCAATACGTACTTCTACGCCAAGGAGCAACATGTGCATCGTGGCTACCTCGCATGGATGGCTTCGCGCCACAACGTCATCGTCATGGAGCAATCGAACATGAAGAACTCTATCTTGAAACTGGGTGAAGCCTTGAAACAGGGCAAGAACATCATCATCTTCCCCGAAGGAACGCGCACCCGCGACGGATTGGTCGATCACTTCAAGAAGATGTTCGCCATCCTGGCGTGCGAACTTAACGTCCCAGTCATCCCTGTCTGCATCAAGGGTGCCTACGAGGCAATGCCCCGTCACGCCAAGTTTCCCCGTCCCCACAAAATCGTTGTTGAATATCTACCCGCCATCCTGCCCGAAAACAAGACTTACGATCAACTCTCGGAGCAAGTGCGTGAGGCTATCTCCAGACGATTGTAAAGATAAAGAGAGCAAGTATTTCTACTTGCTCTCTTTTATTTTTTATTGAAGTGGAGTAATAATCAAAAACTCAAAGCGAATCCCACTCCAATGGCTTTGTTATGAGTATAATTATCGGTCATTAAATTCAAGCAAGGTGTTAAAACCTTGTCATTAATCTTGACTTCACTAGTTGGGAAGCCAATGGTGTTGATTCTCATAATTTCTTCACGCGTCTTATTGCACTTTTTTAGCAAAGAACCACCGATACCTGCCACTACAGCACCTTCTAAAATGCTTAGTGAACCCATAGTAATGATGTACCCATCACCATCACTGATGCCGGCACCCAGGCAAAAACCACCAACACCAGCAGCAATGTAGCCATATACTTTACAGAACTTGGACCAACCATGCAGGTGATTGGATCTATCAACTAATCGTTCATAACTGGGATACTTATCATAATAGTCCAAATTAACATAATAATCGTCGGTTACTTGCTCTATTCGAGGCTGTTGAATATTTACATTATCTTCAGCCAACAAGGGGCGAAACGTCATACTTGTAAGAATTAGACAAAAAAGGAATAGGAATGATTTTTTCATGTTTATATAGGAATGAATGTTAAGTATTTGAATGTTAAAAAAGGACTATAGCCTTTCGACTATAGTCCCGAATATGTCTAATTGATAGAGACAAATTACTTAATCTCAGAGAAGTACTTGATAGTACGTACCATCTGTGAGGTGTAGCTGTTCTCGTTGTCATACCAAGAAACAACCTGTACCTGATAGGTGTCGTCATCGATCTTGCTAACCATGGTCTGAGTAGCGTCGAAGAGTGAACCGAACTTCATACCGATGATATCGCTTGAAACGATCTCCTCGTCAGTGTAACCGAAGCTCTCGGTCTGAGCAGCCTTCATGGCAGCGTTGATACCCTCCTTGGTTACGTCCTTACCCTTAACAACAGCAACCAAGATAGTGGTAGAACCAGTTGGGGTTGGAACGCGCTGAGCAGAACCGATCAACTTGCCGTTGAGCTCTGGGATAACGAGACCGATAGCCTTAGCAGCACCAGTTGAGTTAGGAACGATGTTGCAAGCACCTGCACGTGAACGACGGAGGTCGCCCTTACGCTGAGGACCGTCAAGGATCATCTGGTCGCCAGTGTAAGCGTGGATGGTTGACATGATACCAGAAGCGATAGGAGCATAGTTGTTCAAAGCAGCTGCCATAGGAGCGAGACAGTTGGTTGTACAAGAAGCAGCAGAGATAACCTTATCAGCAGCGGTCAAGGTCTTGTGGTTTACATTGTAAACGATAGTAGGCAGATCGTTGCCAGCAGGAGCAGAGATAACGACCTTCTTTGCACCAGCCTGGAGGTGTGCAGAAGCCTTCTCCTTAGAAGTATAGAAACCAGTGCACTCGAGAACGACGTCAACATCGTTTGCAGCCCATGGGCAGTTCTGTGCCTCCTTCTCAGCAGAGATCTTGATTTCCTTACCATCAACGATGATAGAGTTCTCAGTAGCCTCTACAGTGTGCTTGCCCTCGCCGAACTTGCCAGCGAAACCACCCTGAGCGGTATCATACTTCAACAGGTGAGCCAACATCTTAGGGCTGGTCAAATCGTTGATAGCAACTACCTCATAACCTGGAGCCTCGAACATCTGACGGAATGCGAGGCGACCGATACGGCCGAAACCGTTAATAGCGACTTTAGTCATCTTTGTAAAATTTTAATTGTTATTATTCTAAACAATATAAATTGTTATTGATTGCCTTAAAAGCACTGCAAAGATATATAAAATATGTTATAGAACATTTTTTTGCCCTCAAATTGTTAGGCATTTGCTGCTATTTTTGTATGGAATGACAAATAGTGTTTGCAATTTAACGGCGGCAACCGTCGTTGGCAAACAAAATGCTTGAATCCCCGTACGAGAGGAATCGGAAGTCGTGCTCCATGGCATACCGATAAATTCTGTGCCAATTCTCGCCCTCCAAGCTATCACCATCGACAAAAGCACTTACCAAGAGCAACAAGGTGCTCTGGGGCATGTGGAAGTTGGTAATGACGGTATCAACCAACCGGAACTGGAAGCTTGGCGCAATCAGGATCTGTGTGGCGGTAACCAAATTGGATTGTCCCGTGGCATCCAGATAGTCGAGGATGACCTGAAGAGCCTCCTCGGTAGTGAGGGAGTGCTCGCCCTCGTATGGTTCCCATTGATGGACGATGAGTTCCTCGGCATGAGCCTCGGGATTCTTGTGCAACTTCTCTCCAATGTAATATAGGCTCTCCAACGTTCGGATGGAGGTGGTACCTGTAGCAACAAAACGGGGAGAACTGGGCGTGCGTTCGGACGAGAGCTGCTTCTTCTTGAAGTCGAGAATAGCTTGAATGACGCTGCGTGGTACCGAAATGAACTCTGTGTGCATGTCATGTCCCTCGATAGTGGCCGACTTGACTGGCTTGAAGGTACCTGCTCCCACATGGAGCGTCAAATACTGGAGATCGACACCCTTCTGGCGAAGGGCTGACAGTTCCTTCTCGGTATAATGAAGACCTGCGGTCGGGGCAGCTACGCTACCCTCGATACGCGAATAGACGGTCTGATAGGTTTCCTTATCCTTCTCCTCGGTTGAACGATTCAAATATGGAGGAATTGGCAATTCGCCAATAGCATCCAGGATTTGGGCGAAGGAAACCTTGCGAGGCTCCTCTCCTACGGCACTGCCCTCCCGATGGGGTGCATCCCAGTAGAAACGGATCTTTTGTGATGCACCCAGTTCGCCGGCTCGCTCACAATACAAAGTAGTGGCATAGCCATCGGGCAAGGTGACATCCAACTGGAGTGCTCCCGACTTCCATTTCTTGGAGTTTCCCACCAGACAGGTCCAGGTACATTCCTGCTCGGAAGCGAAGTTCTGCTGATAGTCCTTCGGCTCCTCTGGTTCCAGGCAGAAGACCTCGACCATGCCGCCCGTCTCCTTGTGGAAGTGCAGGCGTGCCTGGATTACCTTCGTATTGTTGAAGACGATCATGGAATGGGCAGGAATGAGTTCGGGCAAGTCGAAGAAATGTTTCTCCTCGATTTCTCCCTTGCGCCAGACGAGGAGTTTCGACTGGTCACGCTGCTGTAAGGGGTACTTGGCGATTCGCTCATCGGGCAAATCGTAGTTGTAATTTGCTATTAGAATATCTCTTGGATTGACCATATTTCTTGAATTTTTTAAAATGGATTGCAAAAATACATTTTTTTTTTCAATCTCGTAGTTTTTTCTCTCTAAAATTTTGTAATATGGCGTTTTTGCCGTAAATTTGCGCCCATATTTCACGTTTGCCATTCAAATATACATATAATTATATTAAATATTTTCTCTTTATGAAAAAGATTCGTGTAGCCATTGTTGGATATGGCAATATTGGCAAGTATGCGTTGGATGCAGTTGAGGCAGCTCCCGATTTCGAACTCGTAGGTATCGTTCGTCGTAAGGGTGCTGAAGACAAGCCTGCCGAGTTGAAGGACATCCCTGTCGTGAAAGATATTCAAGATCTGAAGGATGTCGATGTCGCCATTCTGGCAACGCCTACACGAAGCGTTGAGGAATATGCCAAGAAGTGTCTGGCTTTGGGCATCAATACCGTGGATAGCTTCGACATTCACACTTCTATTATTGACCTGCGCCGTTCCCTCGACCCTATTGCCAAGGCGAACAAGGCTGTCAGCATCATCTCGGCTGGTTGGGACCCAGGTTCAGACTCCATTGTCCGCACCTTGATGGAAAGTCTTGCTCCTAAGGGCATCAGCTATACCAACTTTGGTCCTGGCCGCTCGATGGGTCACTCCGTATGCGTTCGCTCGAAGGAGGGTGTCAAGGATGCGCTCAGCATGACCATCCCGTTGGGTCAAGGCATTCATCGCCGTATGGTTTATGTTGAACTGGAAGATGGCTACAAATTGGAGGATGTCACCAAGGCTATCAAGGCTGACCCCTATTTTGCCAACGACGAGACGCATGTCTTCCAGGTAGAGAGTGTCGATGCACTCAATGATGTCGGCCACGGCGTGAACCTCACCCGCAAGGGCGTGAGTGGCAAGACTCACAATCAGTTGTTCGAGTTCAACATGAAGATTAACAACCCTGCCCTCACGGCACAGGTACTGGTCAATGTGGCTCGCGCTTCGATGAAGCAGCAGCCAGGATGCTACACCATGATTGAGATTCCTGTCATCGACATGCTCTGTGGCGATCGCGAAGAGCTTATCCGTCACCTCGTATAAACGCTTAGCTCCTACGACATAATATGGCTGGTTTCTTTGGTTCTATTTCCACTACAAGTTGTGTCGCTGACGTCTATTATGGCACCGATTACAACAGCCATCTGGGCACCCGACGTGGTGGTATGGTGACGTACGATGCCGAACTGGGCTTCAAACGTGCCATACATAGCCTGGAGAACTCTTACTTCCGCACCAAGTTTGAGGACGAGTTCCCGAAATTCAAAGGAAATAGCGGCATCGGTATCATCTCCGACACGGACGCTCAACCACAACTCTTTAATTCTCATCTGGGTCGCTTTGCCATCTGTACAGTAGCCAAGATAGTTAACATCGAGGAGATTGCCAATCAGTTGCTGAGCGAGGGCATGCACCTCACGGAGTTCTCGTCGGGCAAAATCAACCCCACGGAGCTGGTTGGTTGTCTCATTGTAAGGGGCAAGTCGTTCGTCGATGGAATCGAGAATGTCTTCCGTACGGTCAAGGGCTCTTGTTCTATGCTCCTCCTTACCGAGGATGGTATCATAGCGGCTCGCGACAGCTGGGGTCGCACCCCTATCGTCATTGGTAAGAAAGAGGGTGCCTATGGCATTGCCAGCGAGACGACCTCCTTCCCGAACCTCGGCTACGAGATTGAGAAGTTCTTAGGTCCGGGCGAGATTGTGCGCGTCACTGCCGACAAGATGGAGGTGCTTCGTCCTGCCAACCGCAAGATGCAGATCTGTTCGTTCCTCTGGGTCTATTACGGTTTCCCGACTTCCGACTACGAGAATCGCAACACGGAAGAGGTGCGCAACGCTATCGGCTATGCCATGGGTAAGGCGGACAAGACGGAAGTAGATTGTGCATGTGGTATCCCTGACTCGGGCACGGGCATGGCTATCGGCTACGCACACGGTCACAATTGTCCCTTCATGCGCGCCGTGTCGAAGTATACGCCTACATGGCCTCGTAGCTTCACCCCTCAGCTCCAGGAGCAACGCAATCTGGTAGCCAAGATGAAGCTTATCCAGAACAAGGCGATTCTGAAGGACAAGAAAGTGCTCTTCTGCGATGACTCCATCGTGCGTGGCACTCAGTTGCGCGACAATACTGCGTGTCTCTATGAGGCGGGAGCCAAAGAGGTACACATGCGCATTGCCTGTCCTCCCCTCATCTATGGTTGCCGTTTCATCAACTTCACCAGTTCGCGCTCAGACATGGAACTCATCACCCGTCGCATCATTGCGGAACTTGAAGGTGAGGCTGCAGCTCAAGACCCAGAACGTCTCAAGGTATATGCTACAACCGATTCGCCCGAATATCAGAAGATGGTGCAAATCATTCAGGAACGCTTTGGTCTCACTTCCTTGAAGTTTACGAAGCTGGAAGACTTGATTGAAGCCATCGGGTTGGACAAATCACAAGTTTGTACGCATTGCTTCGACGGCTCTTCGGAATACACCCTTCACGAAGAAAATTTGGGGAACAAGTAAGTCAAACACTATTTCTATAGCCGGATACACTTTTGCGGTGTATCCGGTTCTTTCTGACAAAAGATGAAGTCCGTCGGGGTAGGATATTGTATTTTTACGAACTAATAACCCCGAAAAATCTCCATAAAGGGTGATAATAACCTCATAATTGGATGATAATAGGATGACAACATGTACAAAAAGAAAGGAATAACCACAATCATTTCTTTGTACTCACTTGGTTAGTCAAAACATAAACCTGCATCCCTATAGAAGAAAAATATAGTCAATTAATTCTGAACAACAACTAATTATTAACCTATTCAAAAAACTCAAAAATGAAAAAAGCATTATTGCTATCCATGCTCGCCATGGGTTCTTTCTTTGCCGCTAATGCCCAATCATCGTGGATTGGCGGAAGTATCTCTTATTCTCATAATAACTCGAATAGCGAGCCCAAGACTTCGGACGATGGCGAAAAGTCCACTGGTTCAACAAACTCTATTGGATTCTCTCCCTCCTATCGTCGTGACATAAATGAAAAATGGGCCTTTGGATTGAATCTTGGTCTCACCTTTTCGAAAAATGAGCGCGAAACTACTCACATAGAGTATACAGAGTATGAATACAATAGTAAAATACAAACATACTCGATCACCCCTTATCTGCGCCGATACTGGGTATCATCCGAAAAATTCAGATTCTTCACCAATTTGTCCGCCTTTTATGAATACGATAAAAGCGAATCGAACTCCGAGTCTCATTATCGATACTATTCTGGAAATAATTACTATTCCTACGGGTATAGCTCAAGCTATAGCGAATCATACTCAGAAAATAATTCAGTCGGACTATCCCTCATTCCAGGCATAGAATATAAGCTGAACGACAGGTTCGCCCTTCAAAGCACAATCGGCTCCTTGCGTTACTGCTTTACATGGAATGGAGGTCAACAAAACTACAAATCCAACAGCGTAAACTTCAGTCTCACGTCCAGCATATCTCTTGGACTCATGGTTCGCCTCGGTGATTGATTAAAACAATGAAACAAACAAGAATGCCCCACGATTCAGTTCGTGGGGCATAACATATATATAGAGGTTCTAGTGTGAGCTAATGAATTATACGAAGATAAGTTTGAGACGCTTGCCAGAATTTCTCATGGCTTCGTATTTCTCTTTATTCAACGTATAGTAAATATTGCGGCCAGTGTGTGGAAGCATATCCAAAACGCCTGAATCCAGTACCTTGCGGGCAAAGTTACGACGATCGAAGACCTTGCCAAGTACCTCCTGATAGATAAGCTGAACCTGCGTCATAGAGAAACGTTCCGGCAACAACTGGAAGGCAATTGGTTCGAAGCAGATATCCTCCTGCAAGCGATGGTAGGCTTTCTTGATAATCTCGTCGTGGTCGAATGCCAAGAAATGGAATCCCTTAGGCATGTGGTTGATGACATCCAAGACCTCGTGGAAAGGCAACCACTGAGCGGCCATGGCGTCGTCTCCACCCTTGACAGGACCTGGAGTAACCAAAGCATAATAAGCATCGCTGATGACAACACCTCGTGGATCTCGACCCGGAGTACTGAAAGCGCCCAACTCGGTCATATAGCGTACCGTGCAACCAGTCTCTTCAACCAATTCACGGCGGGCACAATCCAACAGGCTTTCATTCTCCTCTCTAATCACAAATCCGTCTTCATCAGTTTCAGTCTTAATCTTAACAAAACCTCCAGGAAGCGACATTTTGCCCTGGAATGGTTCAATTCCTCTTTCAATCAGAAGAATCTTCAGAATACCCTCTTTCACATCGTAACCAAAAATCACACAATCAGTAGCTACGGCAGGGCGAGGATAGTTATATCCGTATTTCGGTTTCATAGAAAATAATTAAAACAACGTGTTCTAAAGTAAACAATATCAATCCCAAATTCCTCGTTCTTAGAACGCAAAATCAATGCGAATATACGGTTTTCTTTTAAACGATAATCATTTTTAAGCAATTTTAACACTTAATCATCCGAAAATAAAATAAAAATGCCTATTTTTGCACAAATATTGAACAATTTAACTCTCTAAACAGTTATTATTTTCTATGGCAACAGTAGATGACAAGAAGATTATTTTCTCGATGGTTGGTGTAAACCATACCATTCAACAGACACAGAAACAGGTACTGAAAAATATCTACCTCTCCTTCTTCTATGGAGCTAAGATTGGCATCATCGGTTTGAATGGTGCCGGTAAATCTACGCTCATGAAAATCATCGCAGGCCTTATCCAGCCCTCTCAAGGCGAAGTTGTCTGGAGCCCTGGCTACAGTGTCGGATATCTGGAGCAAGACCCGAAACTGGACGAAACCAAGACGGTCAAGGAAAACGTCATGGAGGGCGTTCAGCACATTTATGACGCATTGGCTGAATATGAAGAGGTCAACATGAAGTTTGCGGAACCTGAATATCTGGAAGACCCCGACAAGATGGAGCAACTCATGAACCGCCAAGCTCAATTGCAAGACATCATTGATAGCACCGATGCCTGGAACATCGATTCAAAACTGGAGCGAGCCATGGCTGCCCTGCATTGCCCCGACCCAGAAAGTGCCATCACTCATCTTTCGGGCGGTGAACGTCGTCGTGTCGCTTTGTGTCGTTTGCTCCTCTCCCAACCGGATGTGTTGTTACTCGACGAACCTACCAACCACTTGGATGCCGAGAGTATTGATTGGTTGGAGCAGCACCTTCAGCAATATGAGGGCACAGTCATTGCCGTGACACACGACCGTTACTTCCTGGACGATGTGTCAGAATGGATTCTGGAACTTGACCGCGGTGAAGGTATCCCTTGGAAGGGCAACTACTCCAGCTGGTTGGAGCAGAAGACCTTGCGTATGGCACAAGAGGAAAAGCAGGCTTCGAAGCGCCGTAAGACACTGGAACGCGAGTTGGAGTGGGTGCGCATGGCTCCTAAGGCTCGTCAAGCCAAGGGTAAGGCTCGTCTCAACAGCTATGACAAGATGCTCAACGAGGAACAGCGCGAGCGTGAAGAGAAGCTCGAAATCTTTATCCCAAATGGTCCAAGATTGGGCAACAAGGTCATCGAAGCCATCCATGTGCAGAAGGCTTTTGGCGACCGTGTGTTGATGAAGGATCTCAACTTCGTCCTACCTCCTAACGGCATCGTAGGCATCATAGGTCCTAATGGTGCGGGTAAGACCACCCTCTTCCGCATGATCATGGGCTTGGAGAAACAGGATGCCGGTGAATTTAACATGGGCGAGACCGTCAAGTTGGCTTACGTTGACCAGCAACACAAAGACATTGACCCCAACAAGAGCATTTTTGAGGTAGTAAGTGGAGGTAATGAACTGATGCGCATGGGCGGTCGTGACGTGAATGTTCGCGCGTATCTGTCACGCTTCAACTTCAATGGCGCTGACCAAGGAAAACTCTGTGGCGTGCTTTCGGGCGGTGAGCGTAACCGACTCCATTTGGCCATGGCACTCAAGGAGGAGGGTAACGTGCTCCTGCTCGACGAACCTACCAACGACATCGACGTCAACACGCTCCGCGCATTGGAAGAAGGTTTGGAGCAATTTGCAGGTTGTGCCGTCGTCATCAGCCACGACCGTTGGTTCCTGGATCGTATCTGTACCCACATCTTGGCTTTTGAGGGCGATGGCGAAGTATTCTTCTTTGAAGGTTCCTATACCGATTATGAAATCAACAAGGCCAAGCGCCTCGGCATCGAAGAACCGAAACGTACCCGCTATCGCAAGTTGATGGATTAAGCGATGAACGGGTGACATCGGAGAGTGTTGTCGATGACTGCTGTTGGCAACTCTCTCTTAAATAAAAAAAGAAAGGTCTGAAACTCCAAAGAGTTCAGACCTTAATTATTTATGTAGCAAAGAATTACTTATTCAATGCCTGGCTAACTGCAACGGCTACGGCTACGGTGCAACCTACCATTGGGTTGTTGCCCATACCCATGAAGCCCATCATCTCTACGTGAGCAGGAACTGAAGATGAACCTGCGAACTGAGCAGATGAGTGCATACGACCCATGGTGTCGGTCATGCCGTATGAAGCAGGACCTGCTGCCATGTTGTCTGGGTGAAGGGTACGACCTGTACCGCCACCAGAAGCAACTGAGAAGTATGGCTTGCCAGCACGGGTACGCTCCTTGAAGTAGGTACCTGCTACTGGGTGCTGGAAACGGGTTGGGTTGGTAGAGTTACCTGTGATAGAGACGTCAACGTCCTCCTTCCACATGATAGCTACACCCTCGCGTACGTCGTTAGCGCCATAGCACTTAACGTTGGCACGGAGACCGTCTGAATAAGCGATTTCCTGTACAGTCTTAACCTCGCCAGTGTAGTAGTCGAACTCTGTCTGGACATAGGTAAAACCATTGATACGAGAGATAATCTTAGCTGCGTCCTTGCCAAGACCGTTCAGGATGACACGGAGCTTGTTGGTACGTACCTTGTTTGCCATCTCGGCAATCTTAATAGCACCCTCGGCAGCAGCGTAAGACTCGTGACCAGCCAAGAATGCGAAGCACTTGGTCTCCTCACGGAGCAAACGGGCAGCCAACTCACCGTGGCCAATACCTACCTTACGGTCGTCGGCTACGGAACCAGGGATACACATTGCCTGAAGACCGAGGCCGATAGCCTCAGCAGCGTCAGCAGCTACCTTGCAATTCTTCTTGATAGCGATAGCAGCACCGATAACGTATGCCCACTTTGCGTTCTCGAAGCAGATAGGCTGGGTTGACTCACACATTGCATATGGATCTACGCCCTTAGCTTCACAGATAGCCTTAGCTTCATCAAGATCCTTAATGCCTACCTCGTTCAGAGCCTTGGTGATCTGAGCGATACGGCGATCATAACTTTCAAATAATGCCATAGTATTATTTATTTTTTCTGATTTCTAAATTGGGGTTTCTCTTTAGGTAACAACTGTTTGACAACCATGTTGGTGACAATCAGCATAGCTCCCGCCAATACGGCGAAGCATGCGAAAAGGAAACAACTCGGTTTGCCCCATTCATGCAGCGTTGCAATGAGAAATACTGCAATAAGAGCCAGCACGACGACGTTGTACCAACGTTTGAACTTCTTCAGCGTCTCTACCTTCATAGTGAATATCGAAAGACAGTGTTACTCTATATGGAAGGTATTACTCCTTACGTGGGTCAATATACTTGACAGCGTCCTTGAAGCGGCCATAGGTGCCAGTTGCCTTCTTGACAGCCTCGTTGGCATCCATACCCTCCTTGATCCACTGCATGAGTTTGCCCATGTGTACGAACTCGTAACCGATAACCTCGTTGTTCTTGTCGAGAGCCATGCGGGTGCAATAACCCTCGGTCATCTGGAGGTAACGGGTACCCTTCAACTTGGTGCCGTACATGGTACCAACCTGAGAAACGAGACCCTTACCGAGGTCCTCAAGGCCAGCGCCTACTACGAGACCACCCTCAGAGAAAGCCGACTGGGTACGACCATAAACAATCTGGAGGAAGAGTTCACGCATTGCAGTATTGATAGCATCGCAAACGAGGTCAGTATTAAGAGCCTCAAGGATGGTCTTGCCAGGCAGAATCTCAGAAGCCATAGCTGCAGAGTGGGTCATACCAGAGCAACCAACGGTCTCAACGAGACACTCCTCAATGACACCATTCTTTACGTTGAGCGAAAGCTTGCAGGTACCCTGCTGAGGGGCACACCAACCAATACCATGCGAGAAACCAGAGATATCCTTGATTTCCTTGGCATGAATCCACTTACCCTCTTCAGGGATTGGAGCATTCTCATGATTTGCGCCCTTAGCGACGCAGCACATGTTTTCTACTTCTTTAGAATAAACCATTGTTTTTAGTATTTAAGAGTTGTACTAATATAATTGTCATTAACACGTGACGTGGCAAAGATAGTAAAAAGTATTGTCTTCTCCAAAATCTTTCGATGTAGGACTTTGAACTTTCTTCTTAAAACGGATAACCAATTGCCAAATGATAACCCAAGTTTCCAAAAAATGAACCGCTGATATTGTAGTACCTTTTCCCGCTTTCACATGGGTCATGTAGGGGTAAACCGATGTCGAAACGCAATACCAGCATCCCCAGGTCATAGCGCAAACCCAAGCCGCAATCGGTGGCCAATTGATTCAAATAGGACGAAGAAAACTGTCCTCCACTCCTCTCTGCCTCGTCGCGCAAGGTCCAGACATTGCCTGCATCGGCAAAGAGTGCGGCAAACAGGTCGCCCGACAATGGGAAGCGCCATTCGAGGTTGGCCTCCATCTTGACATCGCCCGTTTGATTCAGGTAGGCATACTTCGACCCATCGGTGCGATAGACACCAGGGCCAATGCTTCGGATGGAGAATCCTCGCAGGGAGTTGGCACCTCCGATGAAAAACTGCTCGCTATAGGGAACCGTCTCCGAATTGCCGTACGCATAAGCAATACCTCCCAGGAGACGCATCGCCAAGGTATGCCGATGTCCAAGGTCTAAGTAACGACGATAATCGACCGAGAGCTTGACGAACTGGGAGAAAGGTTGCCAGAACAACTGTCGCTCTCCCTGCTCACGATGCGAACCGACTTTACCCATCACCGCATCAATCAATCCTCCCGCTTCGACCAGCGATACCTGTAGCCATTGCTTGCTCCTCCCCTTTGAAAGACGGCTATCATCATAAGTATAGGTATAACGAATACTGGGGATGAACTGATTGGCAAAACTCTGCTTGAGGATGGGGTTCTGCGCTACGATGCTATCGAAGCTGTTCGTTGTGGAGAGCAAAGAGGTATAGGACAGATGTATCGGCGAGAAGGTGTGGGACGAAAGATTGTCGGACGAGAATGAATAACTGATCTCGGCCGTTGCCTTGAACATTTTAAAGAATCCCGCACGACTGGTCACGTCTCCCGACAAACTGTAGGTAGTCGAGACAGGATGACTCTCATCCACATGTAGGGGCAATTGCAAACGAGGGATGGACAAAGAGACCTTACCACCCAACTGATAGCTGTTGAGCAACCCATCGCTCTCTCCAATGGCATGTTTGCCAGTGTTCCACTCATAGCCGGCATCCAATTCGAACGAGAGCAGTTCTCCTCCACCCAACAGGTTCCTTCGTTGCGCCATGAAGTTAATGCCTGGGCCTACCTGATCGTTGTCCTTGTGCACGGCCTTCATCTCGATGCTACCCGTCCAAGGCAGATTGTAGGTCGATGAGAGCGACATCAACAGGGACGTCGTATCTCCTTGCGAAGGTTGTGACGGGAGTTTCTTCCACTCCACATTATTGTACTTGAACGTATTGAGGCGTGTCAACCGAGCCGTGACATTGGCTCCTAACTTCGTATTGTACAAGGCTCCTTTCTTGACCGCCATGCAATGATACAGGTACTTGGGCTTCATCTGGAGCACACCTCGATAGCCAATGCCCTTGTACGACTCCGAAAGGAACTGAGTGGCCGAAAGACCCGAACCATGATCCAGTTGTAGATAGACACTATCGACTCGGCAAGGATACAACGACGATACAGGAGCCTTATAGTCGGTAAACACTCGCATGGCTACCTGCTCGGACGATTTTACCGTGTCGGCTACATAATGGACAAACGCGGACGAATAGTTGTAGTAGCCACTATCCACCATGAGCGTACCGATGCGGTTCTTCTCTGCTTGAAGGCGTGCAGCACTGAATCGGTCGCCCTCCTTCACTAAACTATTGGCACGCGTGTGTGCAATGATGCTATCCAATCGGGCATCATGGTTACGGATATAGCGGATGCTTGCGATGCGGCTGACTGGGCCATATTGCACTTTGTACGACACCTTGCTCTTCTTTTCGTTGCGCTTGTTGGGAATCAGTTCATAATCGACCTTGGCATGGAAGTAGCCTTCGTCCTTCAACGTCACTTCGGCCACCTGACATCGCAAGGCAGGATTCACTTGGCTGATGAGGGTCGGTTCGCTCTTGAACTTCTGCCAAAACCAGTGACGGAGTCCTTTCTGCTTTTCCGTATATAAGGCATTGTAAATCCACAAACCGATAGGGAAAGGCGACTGGCGGTAGGCACTCCCCAGCAGAGAACTATTCGGTTCTACCTCCAACACCGTGGCCAAAGCCGTCGTTACCTCAGCATCGACTGGTTCGTCCGATTGGTGTTCAATCTGCTGCACACCCGTATAGAGCACCTCCCCTTCGGGCAGATGCTTTGTGGTACTACAGGCAGCCAACAGGCCTCCTGTCACCATAAGCGCACACAGGCTTTGCAGATGAATTGTCCTTACCTTATTCATGGGTACCTCCCTTCGTTTCGTTTTCGTTTTGGTTATGGTTTTCGTTTATATTTTCATTTAGTTTTTCGTTTTCATTATCGTTTTGTTTTTCGTTATTTATTTTCTTCTTCGCATCTTCGCGCACTTGCTCCAGTTGCTGCTCTTGCAGTTTCTTCAACATCGCACGTCGTGTCTCGTCCTGCTTACGACGGGAACGGATAAAAAGGTGTTTGAACTTGAAGGCATCACGCTTCTGCACATAACCGATGCCCGACTCTATCACTTGACCTTCGAGAATGCTCTGGTAGTTGATATGGCGGAACAATCGGGCATATTGCGAAGCATCGGCCTTGATGAGCCATTCCAACGAGACATCGCTCAACACGGCTCCCTCGTCCTGTTGCACCTCATCGCCCGTACTCATCTTTCCGCCAACGGTGACGCGCATACGATCATTAAAAAACCTCTGCGAGACGGAAAGACTATAATCGGTCTGTTGTACACCTGTTCCGTTCGGGTCGTACGTATCTATTCCGACATTAATTTCGGTGTGCTTCAACTTATTGGTGAGGAGCGACTCCAACTCCTTGTTGATGAGGTTACTCATTGCAGCATTGGCCGACGACAATCCTGCCGACGAAGCCGAAGCCGATGGTCCACTATAGGTTTGAGCAATGAGCAACATCAGAGCCTGCTTGGTGCGCTCCTCCTCAGTGAGTGAAACCAACTCGCTCTGGATGGTGGCATCCTCAGGTGCCGAACAATCGAAGAGGATATCCATGTCTTCGAGCGTACCCTTGATCAAAATCGAGACAACGAACTTCACGACTCGTGCTCCCGAAGCGGCATCGTTGATGGTGCACTTCACATTCTCCGTTGCTTTCAGGTTCAGTTCGGGTTGATCAACGATACCGCTCCATCGCAACCAGCTGTCATTAGTCAAGGCGAACTCTTTCGTCACAGGCAACATCGGCAACTTAAAGTTAATGTCGCCATCCGACACATTGTAGCCACCACTCAATTGCAATTCCCCATTTTCATTGAGGGCAATCTTCAGGTCACCCCCACCTCGTATCATCGCCTTGTCGTTCGTACCTGTAGGCAACCAAGCCGTAACCTTAGTGGTGGGTGAGATGCGCAGCTTCAGGTTGACATCCATGTCCGAATGCTTGTGATAGGGGCGCTCGGGCAGCCGGCCGCTCTCTTTCAGGACGACAATAGTACTGTCTATCTCGTCGAACGAGACAAACTCCACCAAGTCATTCAACTGGCTATTGTTGCTCACGCTACCATCCTCCTCATAGAAGTAAGTCAAGTCACATCCTCGGGGCACCGACACCTGTCCTGTCACCTTGAGGTTATCCAACGCACCAATCACAGCCACTTGTGCACTCAATGGCAGCGTGCCATAGACGAACTGTCCTCGTGTCTTCCGACGCTTGTTGCTAAAAAGTTGGGCATTATCGGCCTTGATAACGAGGTCCATCTCGGGATTATCCATCTGTTTGCGCATATCGACCGAACCATCTATCTGTATTGGTTGACCGTTGCTTGTCATGAAACGGATATGATCCAGTTGCAGCAAGCCCCGTTGATAGACGATGCTATCAGAAGGCAACCCGAGGGTCATGTCACATCCCTCGTACCAGACGGAAGCCGAATCGAACCAAATCGCGGCATGCAGGGCATTGAAGTCGACCGAATCGCAATCCAATGAGGCATGACCCTCCAACGTACCCTGTAGTTTCAAATCATCCCCCAGGAACCCATTTGCCACCGACAAAGGCAAAGAGGCCAGATAGACATCGGCACGGATGCGGTTGGTGAGACATCCATCGAAGTCCAACACCCGCATCGTATCGGCCCAAAGGTTGCCCTGTGCCAGAATGGAATCGGACAACAAGCGTGCCTTCACGCCCAACTTGAAATCCAAATCGGTCATGGTGTCCTGATAAAGGACGCCCAAGCGATAGTCGTAGTTCCCTTCCGATGGCACTAACTTTGCCTCCACCTTCGCCACTTGGGTTTCTTCGTAGCGAAGGGTGTCGATGACGAGGTTCATCCGAAGGCTGTCGCTATTGGTTAACGCGACGTTGAAAGCATCGAACCCTACCCCCTTTTGACGCAATAAGGGCACGATAGGATTATCCTGTTTCATGCCGATGCCTACGGTCAAGTCAGGGATGGCTTGTTGAAGCATATTGATGTCGAATGCCTTGTTTGTCGTCTGGATATCCAATTCGCGCATCACTTGGTCGGAAATATCCATCAGTTGCCATACGTTGCAAGCAGCATCCACATCCACCACGGCATCCCCCACGCCTACGTGAAGACCGATGTGGGAAAGGGAATTCTGGAAGTCAATACGCAAGGAGTCGAACGAGCCAAACTCCGACATATCGAAGTTGATGACACTATGCACCTGGAGGGAATCCTTTACCTTGTCTGCCTGAAGGGTCAAGGAACGGAGAGCCACCTCCAGTTGCGACGAATCGGAAAGTTGGACTAAGTGCAAGGTATCAATAGCCAAGTTTGCCTTCAGGAGGGTCGATGGATGGGCAAAATCGAAGTGTCGCCCTTGGGCATCCAATTGCAGGTTGACGTTGTCCAGCAACAAGTCGGGCACATAATCAGTCACGCAGAAGTCGGCCAATGCCAATGCGGCTCGATACTCCTCCGACGCGAGGTTGTAGGTAGCCGTAGCGGACAATCGCTTCAACGTATCTTGCTTGAGGGACAGGAGCGCATCGAAGCTATCGCCCTCCTCAGTAGCTGAAACAAAGAGGTTCAAGCCATCGGGCACCTGATATCCCCGTTGAGCAACAGAGCCCAAAAACTCGGTCAGCAAGGTGTCCAATCGAACCAAAGCCGCCTCCATTTGTAGGTCAGCTTTACGCCGTACGTTGTCGAAAGGATGCACAGCATGCACCTCTCCATCGACGTCGAAATACCCAGGCCAAGAGAGCGAGAGCGGTGCCACTATCAACGTGTCGGGGTTCAGAAAGAGCGAGAACCGGCTTCGCAAATCGGCTGAATCGGGTAACTGACGGGCCAAATCGGGCAAAGCCTCTCCCACCACATGCACGATGTCCTGTTGTGCCAAAGCCATTCCGAAGGATGACCGAAGCCAGCCCGAAGCCTCATCGTTCAGATACGAGAGGTCGGAAGCAAGTGAAAGGTCGATATGCGAATGGGGCAAACGCAGGGTCAAGGTATCTATGCCAAAGCGCGTATCGGCCAACAGGAGTTTCTCCAACCCGAGGTTGAGCGAATCCACTCGCCATAGGTCGTAATGAAAAGCGAGGTCCTCTACCCGAAGGGCTCCTAACGCCACTTGCCATGGAGCACTTGCCGTAGTGTCCGGTTCCTCCTCCGCAACCGTGTCCGATGCAGCATATTGCAGGGAGAAATGGGGAGCAGAGAGCAGGATATCGTTCACACTCAATCGGTTGGAGTCCAAATTGAGGACAATCTCCTGTACACGCAACGTATCGAGACTTCCCCGCAAGTTGAGCCCCGTGACGAATGAAGAGTCAATCCCTGTCTGTACACCCTCCACGAGGATTTGTCCCACTACATAATCCGTTTGTTCGCCCCAAGGGAATTGATCCAAGACGGTATGCAGATGGTGCACATAGACAAGGGTATCGTTCGCTGTCGTTGTACCTTGACCTTTGGACAAACAAACGTCCCACAACTCGATTTCCAAGGGGAAACGGAGTTGTAGGCTTCCAATGTCGTAATGTAAGTTGTCGGGATTATCGTTGAGTACAGACAGGGTTCGGTTGACTACCATGCGCTGCACCCAAGGCACATACAAACTGACAGGCACCAGTAGTATCAACACTAACAGGGTCAGCAGTACGAACGTAATTGTTTTTAGAGTTCTCTTCAATGCAAATTTCCGCAAAATGAACGTTTAGAGAATCGACAAGGGTTCTCTTGCCCAAAGTGAACGAGAGGGAGCAACTGCCCCCTCCCTCATATTTATATTACTTAATCTCTTCGCCCACCAGATAGTAGCAGCAGTTGAGCAAGAGACGTTGGCCAGCCACGGTGAGGAACTCCAACGAGTGCTCACTCAAGCCCAGCATCAGGAATCGCTGATGGATGATGGTGCCGTTAGCCGATGTACCCACAGGAATCTCGGCCAAACTGGTACCGTTAGCAATGGTCGAAGGAGTAGCCAACGAGACGACTCCAGGCACATTGTTCCATGCCTTGACATACGATACGGCACCTTCGCCAACCACTTTGGAATAAATCTGCAACTGGTTGCGCTTGATGTTCAAGTGACGGAACACAGGATGCTCCGGTACCAATACCGAGATGCTCTGGTCGCGCGAGTTGGCAGGAGTACCCCAGTTCCATACCGATTGCTTCAGCTCGAATGGCTTCAGGAGCAACATAGGTTTGTTGTAACCCTTCAGCGAAGAGATGGCAATGGCGGTAGAACCTGCCACAGGGCTGATGACCAGCATATCGAACTTCGAATAGTCGTTCGAGGCATTCGTAGCATCCAATATCTTCACGTTGAAGTCTCCACTGGCAGCCACACCATCCACTACCCTGCGGTCATAATCGTAGTTAGGCAGGGTAACGAAGCCGATGGTCCACTTAGCATTGGGACTTGTCACATCGTGCAACTTCGTCTCGTCGGCATTGAGGTCGATGATGTCCTGATTGTGAACCGTTGCCACCAACTGGTCGGCCACACCTCGCTCCTGGTAACCCAAGTCAGGAGCCACGCCATGATATGGAAGGTTCACGAACACGCCTTTGTCCAACAGGTCACTACCCTCTACCAAAGTGGCAAATGTGGATGGCGCCAACGAGTAGTCGGCTTGACGTGGCAGGAACAGTAGCGTGGTGTCCAACGATTCGAAGTCACGGTCGCTCACCTCCACGTTGAGGTTCCAAGAGTTGTGCGACTCAATCACCTTCGGAGTCTTGAGTACGTTGTCACGGTTCGACTCATAGCTGAGGCAGTTCTTCAAGATCAACGTACCACCGCTTCCGTTTGTAAAGCCGAAGTTGATGCCGTTATCATAAGCGGTACAGTTGTATATCTCCATCACGCCGAAGTCGTTGTTCTGGTCAAAGCCCTTGACCGTATTGCCCACGGCAAGGCATTGGAAGAGACGGATATCGTGACTCGTACGTGCACCACCCATCTTGAAGCCGTTACCATTACCGAAGTTCGGGTAGTGCTCCAAGGTGACGTAGGCGTTCTTGCCATCGTCGTCGATGATGTCCAATCCTTTCTCAAATTGCTGCATCCAATCCTTGTCACGTTCGCGACGTGGATGCTTGCTGACGTCATATTCTGACGGACCGGTAAACATACAGATACAGTTCTCCAACACGGTAGGAATACCGCCGCTCGATACGCGCTGATAGAAGTCCCAGCCATCGTCCGAGTTGTTCCAGGCACGGCATCCTCGATAGGTATTGCCAGGACCAGTATATTGCTTGTCGGCATAACCATCGGCATTGCCACCGAAGTCGGCTGCCGAGGTGCCACCATGTTCGTAGTCGAAGTTGTCGTGCGAGTCGCAATTCAAGATCAAGTTACGACCACCGGCACCCTTCATCTGGATACCTGTATCGCAGTTACCATACACATCCAGTCCCTCGAAGATACATTGGCTACCGTAGTTGAGCAACGCATTCTTGCCAGCAAAACGGATGGTCAACCCCTTCATGTGAATGAATCGTGAGGTGGGCGACACCATGATGCCACGCGTGCCGTAAGGCTCGTTGCGGAAGTCCAAAATGGGACGCTCTTCGTTGTAGGGGAAGATGCAGACCATCTTGTCGGCTTCGCCAGCCACGTTCAGCACCAACGTCTTGTTCAGGTTATATTGTCCTCCGACACAGTACAGCGTATCGCCATTCGAAAGGCGTTCGAATGCGGTATTGATATCAAGAGGATGATTGACTGACGTTCCTGTGTTCTTCGCTTTACCCATAGGGGCAGTATAGTAGGTAGTGGAGAGTGCCATGGTCGTTGACATGGCGAATAACAATCCTATGATGGCTTTTCTCATAGATAAAAGGGTTATTATGGTTACACTCGACCAATTGTCGGGTTTAATACTTTGTATCTGTTTGCAAAGATATATACTTCGTTTGATGTTTCCAAATATTCTGTGCGAAAAATGTTGAAAAACACATGAAAGTCTGACATTTTGGCCACAGAGTACGACAAAATGCACGTTCTTTTTCCTATTGGCATAGGTTTTGAGTGAATTTTGGTAGCGTACAATACGAATTATCAATCTTTAAAATATAAATATATGAACACACAACCAAACAACAATCAGCAAGGCGAGAAGGCGCTCGATAAGTATGCGCTCAATCTCTGCCAACGTGCCAAGGAGGGCAAACTTGACCCTGTCATTGGCCGTGACGAGGAGATACGACGGGTCTTGCAGATCCTGTCGCGTCGTACGAAGAATAACCCTGTGCTCATCGGCGAACCTGGTACGGGTAAGACCGCCATTGCCGAGGGCTTGGCTCAACGTATAGTCCGTGGCGATGTGCCCGAGAACTTGAAGCACAAACAGATCTATAGCCTCGATATGGGTGCCCTGGTGGCTGGTGCCATGTACAAGGGCGAGTTTGAGGAACGTCTGAAGAGTGTCATCAAGGAGGTACAGGAGAGCAATAACGATGCCTCGGGCGACAACGATGTCATCCTCTTTATCGACGAGATCCACACTCTGGTGGGTGCCGGTGGCGGTCAGGGTTCGATGGATGCTGCCAACATCCTGAAACCTGCCTTGGCCCGTGGCGAACTGCGTTGCGTGGGTGCCACTACCCTCGACGAGTACCAGAAGTATTTCGAGACGGACAAGGCCTTGGAACGTCGTTTCCAGAAGGTCATGGTCGATGAACCGGACGAGGCTTCGGCTATCGCCATCCTGCGTGGCCTCAAGGAGCGCTACGAGAATCACCACAAGATCCGTATCAAGGACGAGGCTTGCATCCAGGCGGTGCGTCTCTCTACCCGATACATCTCCGACCGTTTCTTGCCCGACAAGGCTATCGACCTTATCGACGAGGCTTCGGCCAAACTCCGCATGGAGCATGATAGCGAACCGCAGGCGTTGGACGAGATTCATCGCCAGATCATGCAAAAGGAGATTGAGCGCGAGGCTATCAAGCGCGAGAAGGACGACAAGAAGATTGCCCTCATCAACCAGCAGATTGACGAACTGAAACAGCAGGAGGCTGTGCTGCGCAAGCGTTGGGAGAACGAGAAGGGCTATATCAACCAGATACAGCAGAACAAGATTCTCATCGAGCAACTCAAATTTGAGGCTGAGCAGGCCAAGCAACAGGGTGACTTCGGTCGAGTGGCCAAGATTCAGTACGAGACCATCCCTCAGAAGGAGCACGAGAACGAGGAGGCTCTGCGCAAGCTCCACGAGTGCCAGGAGGGCGATGCCCTGGTGCGTGAGGAGGTTACGGCCGAAGACATCGCTGAGGTGGTGGCTCGCTGGACGGGCATCCCTGTGTCCAAGATGATGACCTCCGAGCGTGACAAGCTCATCAACCTGGAGGAGGAGTTGCACAAGCGTGTCATCGGCCAGCAACAGGCCATCGAGGCGGTTAGCAACGCCATACGCCGCAACCGTGCGGGCCTCTCCGACCCTAACCGGCCTATCGGTTCGTTCCTCTTCCTAGGTCAGACGGGTGTAGGTAAGACCGAGTTGGCCAAGGCATTGGCCGAATTCCTCTTCGACGACGAGAAGATGATGACCCGTATCGATATGTCCGAGTATCAGGAGAAGTTCTCCGTCACCCGACTCTTCGGCGCGCCTCCAGGATACGTCGGTTACGAGGAGGGCGGTCAGCTCACCGAGGCCGTAAGGCGCAAACCTTACAGCGTGGTGCTCTTCGACGAGGTGGAGAAGGCACATCCCGATGTCTTCAACACGCTCCTGCAGGTACTCGACGAGGGTCACATGACCGATGGCAAGGGTCGTATGGTCAACTTCCGCAACACCGTCATCATCATGACCTCCAACCTCAAGGAGGAGCAGTTGAGGCAGTTCATGCGTCAGGAGTTCTTGAACCGTATCGACGAGATTGTCAAGTTCCAGAGCCTCACCGAACAGGATATCCGTCAGGTGGTCGATATCCAGTTGGATCGTTGCTACCACTTGATGCAGCAGAACGACATCACGCTTCAGGTCACCGAAGATGCCCGTCGATTCTTGGCTCATGTGGGTTACGACCCCGAGTTTGGTGCCCGTCCTGTCAAGCGAGCCATCCAGCACCATGTGCTCAATCAGCTCTCCAAGGCGCTCCTGTCGGGCACTATCGACCGCTCCCGTCCTATCATCGTCGATAAGGCGCCAGATGCCGAACAATTGTCATTCCGCAACTAAAACCTTTAAAAAAGTACCGTCTTTTGCATAAAAAGGCGGTATTTTTTTCTTTTTTTCATAATAATTCATTATATTTGCGCGCTAAACATTTAAAAAGAAGTGACAAAGAATTGAAAAGGAAGTGAAAGGGAAGTGACAAGGACGATACAATCTTATGTTCCATACCTATTTTCATTTCCTCCTATGGATTAGAATGAATAAATCCTTGGGCTTCACACTTCTGTAACTTATCTCCTCCCTAAGCAGGTCCTCGCAGCATGAAGGTTGATAACCTTCATGCGAGAAGAACGGGAGGGTCTGATTATCCTTTAAATTATATATATGACTAACAAATTACCCGAAAACGCTATGCGCCCACTCAAAGAGGGCGAAGAGTTTCATCCCCTGATGCCAGCCAAGGCGAACCCCCGTGAAGTGACCGCCTGGTCGTTGGTTTGGGGCTTACTCATGGCAGTTATCTTCAGCGCCGCTACGGCCTACCTGGGACTGAAAGTCGGCCAGGTCTTCGAGGCCGCTATTCCAATCACCATCATTGCCGTGGGTCTCTCCAACGCCATGAAGCGTAAAGACCCCTTGGGCGAAAACGTCATCATCCAGAGCATCGGTGCCTGCTCGGGCATGATTGTGGCTGGTGCCATCTTCACCTTGCCTGCGCTCTACATCCTCCAGGCTAAGTTCCCTGGCGAGGATATCTCCGTCAGCTTCATCGAGGTGTTCCTCTCCTCGCTGCTGGGCGGTGTCATCGGCATCCTTTTCCTCATCCCTTTCCGTCGCTATTTCGTCAAGGAGAAGCATGGTCAATATCCCTTCCCCGAGGCTACCGCTTCGACCCAGGTACTGTTGACCACTAATAATAACGAAAACGATAACCAAAACCAAAACCATAACGAAAACGATAACGATAACGAAAAGTCAGATTCGGCCAAGCCTCTCATCATCGCTTCGGTCATCGGTGGTTTGTTCGACTTCGTCGTGGCTACCTTTGGTACATGGGCTGAGACTTTCACCACCACCTTCTGCGAACTGGGTGCTACGGTTGCTGCCAAGGGTAAGTTCCTCTTGAGTTGCAACACCTCGGCTGCCCTCTTGGGCATGGGCTATATCGTCGGCCTCAAGTATGCCACCATCATGTGTGCCGGTTCGGTCCTCATCTGGTGGATTGTCGTTCCTGCCATCGCCATCATCTGGCCCGACCTCGAAGTGGCTAACGGTGTCCTAGCGCTCGATGCCTCGCCTAATGCCATCTTCCAGTATGCCAAGAGCATCGGCATCGGTGGCATCGCCATGGCTGGCATCATCGGCGTTTGGAACAGCCGTAAGGTCATTGCTGGCAGCTTCTCGCTCATCAAGGCTGCTTTCGGTTCGTCGGCCGACCATAGCGACAGCGATCGCACCGACCGCGATTTGAGCATGAAGATTATCGTATTGGGCCTTGTCTTGGCGCTGCTCATCACCGCCCTGTTCTTCTATATGGACGTGATGCACGGCTCGCTGCTCTTCACCTGCGTGGCTCTGCTCATCGTCTTTGTGATTGCCTTCCTCTTCACCACCGTGGCAGCCAATGCCATCGCCATCGTCGGTTCTAACCCTGTGTCGGGCATGACCCTCATGACCCTGATTCTGGCATCGCTCATCATGGCAGCCGTCGGATTGAACGGCACCAGCGGCATGGTAGCGGCCCTCGTGATGGGTGGCGTGGTTTGTACCGCCTTGTCGAGCGCAGGTGCTTTCATCACCGACCTCAAGATTGGCTACTGGTTGGGTTCTACACCTGCCAAGCAGCAGGGCTTCAAGTTCATCGGCATCTTGGTGAGCGCCGCCACCGCAGCTGGCGTCATCATGATCCTGAACGAGGCTTACGGCTTTACTCCCGACAACTCAGACGTGATGGCTGCGCCCCAGGCGCGTGCCATGGCTGCTGTCATCGAACCCCTCATGATGGGTCAGGGTGCCCCTTGGTTGCTCTATGGCATCGGTGCCGTCATTGCCCTGATTATCAATGCCTGCGGCATCTCGTCGTTGGCTTTTGCCTTGGGCATGTTCATCCCCTTGCACCTCAACCTGCCTCTGCTCGTCGGCGGTGCTGTTCAGCATTTTGTCTCTACCCGTAGTAAGTCGGCCGAAGTGAACCAAGCCCGCACCGAACGTGGCACCCTCCTTGCCTCTGGCTTCATCGCTGGTGGTGCCTTGATGGGTGTTGTCAGCGCAGGTCTCACCTTTGCCGGTGTCGATTGGGCCATTGCTGGTGGCTCTTGGATGAACTCCACCTGGGGTCAGGTGCTTAGCCTTGTCTGCTACGGCGCTCTGATTGTGTATCTGATTAAGGCCTCCCTGAAGGCCAAGAATTGAGTGAATTTGGGGTTTATATCCCAATTTTGAACCATATAGGGGGCTTCTATATTTACGGAAGTCCCCTATTTTTGCAAGTGAGATAAGGGAGATAACAGACGATTGCTTTTAGGCTATCGGCACTCTTCTCTTTTGACAAGGAAAAAGTAATTTGTAATTGATTCAATCGTCCATTAACTCCTTGAGCGCAGCGATAACTCCTTATAACTCCCATTAACTTTCCTCAAGTGAGCAAGTTTCTTTACTTGCGAACTTGAGTATTTTGTTTTAAACTGCTCCTTATTATCCCCTTATTTGGCTAAAATCGTCGTACTATTCTCATGTTGGATTCATAATACGGACATAATAGGCTCATAATAGGCTCATAATAGGCTCACCGAAAAGTAACGGAAGGAGGAAAGAACGATAAAGTTTCTGCTTTTCATAATTATCATGGGCTGTATTTCACATCAAAATTAAGCATCACGGCGTCGCATATTGCGACGTCATATCACCAGGAGTCTCTTTGTTAGATTATCATTAAAGCACTCACATACAATACATTACAGGAAGATAGAGGGGAACTTAAAAAGCTTAGAATGTTTTTGCGTTTCACCGTTTCAGCGTTGCAGTTGAAAATAATAGGATAAAAATAGGGTTAAAATTTTTTATTATATATATTTATATATAAATATATATAATAAATTTTCTTTTTGACTTTTTCCATCGCTATAAAATGAACTGCAACGCTGAAACGGTGAAACGCACTTTGTACTTCGAAATAGGTTGACTTCCCTACAGATTTTGGGGGTGGCTACCTGTAGGGATAAAGATTATTGAAAAAAAGTTGGACAAACTGTGAAATCCGCAATGTTGAGGTTGTATCTTTGCACCGTGCACATCCAACAACCGCCCGTGTGGTTGTCCGAAAGTTACCTCATGGCAACGTCTTGAAACACGTTACCCTTCGGTACAGGTCCCTCAAGTTACAAAATGGTCTTTGACAGATTGAAACCCCATTACATTTGCGCTGCCAGCGCCTCGGCACATCGCTCTCCATCCATGGCAGCAGAGACGATGCCGCCAGCGAAACCCGCCCCTTCGCCACAGGGATAGAGCCCCTGGATGGTGGGATGGCAGAACTGCTCCCGGTCGCGAGGGATACGGACAGGACTGCTGGTACGTGTCTCGGCAGCTATGAGCGATGCCTCGTTGGTCAAGAATCCCCGAGCATTGCGACCGAAGGTCTCCAAGCCCTCACGCAGACGGCTGCTGATGTGGCTGGGCAACCAGAAGTGCAAGGGTGAAGCCACTACGCCAGGGGTGTAGGACGAATCGAAATCCATCACCGACACCTTGCCATGCACGAAATCCATCATGTGCTGCGCCGGAGCGACCTGTGTGCGACCACCATTGAGCCAAGCCTGTTTCTCGATGCTCTCCTGTAGTGCCATTACCGCCAGCGGAGAGGCATTGACATCGGAGCAACCCAACTCGCCCAGAAAACGGCAGGTAGGCAATTCGGGGTCGATGCACTCGGACAACATAGCTGGCACATCTTCGGGGCGAATCTCGACCACCATGGCCGAATTGGCCCACCGCGAACCTCGGGCGCTGGCCGACATACCATTGACCACCACCTGCTCGGGACCTGTGGCACTCGGAACGACCACGCCACCTGGACACATGCAGAAGGAATAGACCCCTCTGCCCTGACTCTGCGTCACGAAGCTGTATTCGGCGGCAGGCAACCACTTGCCCCTGCCCTCGCGGCTATGATATTGAATCTGGTCGATGAGCTGCTGGGGATGCTCCAGACGGACACCCATGGCGATGCCTTTGGTCTCGATGGGAATCTGTTCGCGATAGAGCATCCGATAGACATCGCGGGCCGAGTGACCCGTAGCCAGGATGACAGGGCCAAGGAACTCCTCCCCTCGGTTGGTTCTGACGCCGCACACCTTGTCATTGCGCACAATGAGCTCGGTCATGCAGGTCTCGAAGTGTATCTCGCCACCACATCGCAGAATCTCCTCGCGGATGTTGGCAATGACACCCGGCAGGCGGTCGGTACCGATGTGCGGATGAGCCGCATCGAGGATGCCCGTATCGGCACCGAACTGGCACAGACGCTCCAGGATGCCCTGCACGTTGCCACGCTTCTTACTGCGGGTGAAGAGTTTACCATCGGAGAAAGCCCCGGCTCCACCTTCTCCGAAACAGAAATTGCTCTCGGGGTCGACCTGCTGGGTGCGGGTTATCTGAGCCACGTCACGACGGCGGTCGGTCACATTACGACCACGCTCGAGGACGATGGGACGGATGCCCAGTTCGATGAGTTTGAGGGCAGCAAAGAGACCTCCAGGACCTAAACCGACAACGATGGCCTGCTGGGCATTGGCACCAAGTTCGCGATACTGCTTAGGCTCGAAGAGCAGCTGAGGCGGCTCCTCGTTGATATAGAGGTCGAGGTCCAACTGTATCATGACCTGACGCTGGCGGGCGTCGATGCTGCGGTGCAGGGTGCGGAGACCGCGGAGGCTCTTGGGCGAGATGGCATTCTGCTGGCACACCTCCTGCTCCAGGCGCTGGGCATCGGCCCACACCTCAGGACGTACTCTTATCTTGATATTCTTGATCATAATTCCTTGTAGATATTCTGCTCCCTGTGCGTCAACTGGATGCGCAAGTCGGGGTGCAATGCTTTGAGATGTTCGGCCAAGTGCTGGGCGCCATAGACGCTGCGGTGCTGGCCACCCGTGCAACCGAAGCTGACCATGAGGTTGGTAAATCCGCGCGTCAGGTAAGTCTCGACGGCAGGATCGACCAAGGCATAGACATGCTCGAGGAACTGAGGCATGGTGAGTTCGGTGCCGAAAGGCTTATGTTCGGGATTTGTGTCGCGCCCCTCCAGGAAGTCGATGACGGGTTGGTCAAGGCCCGTGAGGTGCTTGTACTCGGCATAGCGCCCAGGGTTGTGCGGAGCTCGGCAATCGAACACAAAACCGCCACCATTGCCCGAGAAGTCGGCTGGGATGCCTTTCTTGTACGAGAAGCTACAGATGCGCACCACAAGCGGAGCTCCCGCCTGCGTGGTTTGAGCAGCGCAGAGGGCTCGGCCAAAAGGTGTCTCGACGATAGCATCGAGCAAATGATGGATATAGGCATACTCCAACCCCGATTGCTTGATTGCCAATAAGGTTTGCCAGATGGGGCTCAAGAATGCTGCCTTGTGCTCGAAGATGCCGCGGTAGCCATAGGCTCCCAGCACCTGCAACTGGCGGAAGAAGACAAACTGCTGGAGGTCTGTCTGGAACCTTTCGGCCGAAAGGGGCATGTAGCGGTTCAACTCCCGGAAGTAGATGTCGAGCAATTCCCGACGTAAGGCCTCGGGATAGTTGGCACGGGTCTGCCACAGGAACGAAACCACGTCGTAATAGACGGGACCTTCGTGCCCCGCTTGGAAGTCAATGTAATAGGGTTTGCCATCTCGCGCCATGATGTTGCGTGACTGAAAATCGCGATACAGGAACGTCGGGTGCTCCGATGGCAAGGCGTTGGTGATAGCCATCAAACGATTCTCCAGGGCATCAAACTCAGCCTGCAACTTTATTTCGTCTATCTCGACACCCGTCCCCTTGAGGAAACAATACTTGAAGTAGTTCAGATCCCAGCGGATGTTCTGCACACCGAAACGTTGCTCACGGACGCACAGCGAACGGTCAAACCCCGTCAAAGCATGGCTCTGTATGTAGGGCAAGTCGCGCATCACTTGATGCAGGACCGACTTCGTTGCCTCGTCCCACTCGCCCGCCTTCTGGCACTTCTCGATGAGGTTGTAGAGCGAGACCTTACCCAAATCCTCCTGTAGGTAACAGTTGCCTTGGCGCACCAAGACCTTGGGCACGCGGATTCCCTGCTGAAGCATACATTGGTCCAAAGCACAGAAGGCGGTCATCTCCTTCGCATCGGAACAACCGACGCCAATCACGGAGTTGCCTTGAGCATCGTAAAGTCGAAGATACTTCCTATTCCCAGCCGAACCTGCGATGGATTCCACAGCGGTCGGTTCACAACCGAAGAACTGACGGTAAAGAGATAGTATTTGTTGCTGCATAACTTCTATTTTGTGGCAAAGTTACTAAAAAAAAGAGAACCGAACACAATTTTTCAATAATAAATGCATACTTTGGAGAAAAAATGCTTATCTTTGCATCATATCAAGCACTTTAAGTAGGAAAAACAAAGCATGAACAGTGATGTCTTACAAGTACAGCAGAGTCTTGGAATCGTCGGCCGAAGCCCACGACTTCAACAGGCTATTTCTGCCGCTATTCAGGCTGCTCCATACGATGTCAACGTACTCATTGTCGGCGAAAACGGTGTCGGCAAGGAGGTTTTCCATAAGATACTGCACAACTACAGCAACCGTCGTTTCAAGAAACGCATTCCCGTCAACTGCGGCGCCCTCCCCGAGGGAACCATCAACAGCGAACTCTTCGGACATGTGAAAGGTGCCTACACGGGTGCCCTGGCCGACCGCAAGGGCTTCTTCGAGGAGGCCGATGGCGGTACCATCTTCTTGGACGAGGTCGGAGAACTTCCTCTGGACACACAAGCCCGTCTGTTGCGCATCCTGGAAACAGGAGAATACCAACGCATGGGCTCGAACGAGATTCGCAAGACGGATGTGCGCGTCGTGGCAGCCACCAACAAGGATTTGCACCAGGCCATTGAGCGTGGCACCTTCCGCGAGGACCTCTACTATCGTCTCGCCACCGTCACCATCCATGTGCCGGCCCTGCGTGAACGCCCCGAAGATATCCATCTTCTGTTCCGTAAGTTTGCCAGCGATGTGGCCAATCAATACCGCATCCCAGGAATCAGCGTCGATGACGGTGCCAAGCAATTGCTCCTTGCCTACCGTTGGCCAGGCAATGTGCGCCAACTGCTGCACCTGGTGGAGGAAATCTCCATCGTCGAAGAGGAACGTGTCATCACGGCCGATATCCTGAAACGCTACCTGCCCGATTTCGAATCGCGTGTATCGGTGGGCGGACAGGGTCAACCCAGCGGAGACGAGTTCCTGCCTGGCGAGAAAGCGGCCCTCTACCAACTGATATTGGGCATGCGGCAACAACTGGAGGAGGTGCGACAGCATCTGGGACTCAGCAGCCGGAACGCTTCGGCTCCGACGAGCAATAGCCGTGCATTGGCTCCCGCCAGCCCTATCATCACCCCTTCGCCAAGTACCCATACCCCTCAGGAGGATTTCGAGGAGCAGGAAGCCGTTGTCGTCGAAGATATCGCCAATACGCCTGCACGCGAGATAAACAATGTGCACTCCCTGAAGATTCAGACGTTGGAGGAGATGGAGAAGGAAGCCATTGCCTCCGCCCTGGTTCGTCATGGAGGCAACAAGCGCAAGGCGGCCGAGGAGTTGGGCATTTCCGAAAGAACCATACACCGCAAAATAGCCGATTATGGATTGTAAACGATTATTTATCTCTATTGCGAACCTGTTGTTGGTCACTCTGTTGACCTCTTGCACCATCAGCTACAAGTTGAATGGCGCAAGCATCGACTATACGACCACGAAGACCATCAGTTTCGAGGACTTCCCCATCAAGGCAACGCTGGTGTATGCACCATTGGGTGTGAACTTCAACAACGAACTGCAATCCAAATTCGCCTCGCAGACTCGCCTGAGCCAGGTGCGCAAGGACGGCGACCTCCAGCTGAGCGGAGCCATCACGGGCTACTCGCTCGCTCCGCAAGCCGTCAAAAGTGATGCTTATGCGGCCGAAACGCGCCTGACCATCAAGATCAAGGTGAAGTTCGTCTGCAAACCTCATCCCACGCAGAACTTCGAGAAAGAGTTCTCGGCCTACCGCGACTTCGAGGCAACTCAGTTGCTGACCGAGGTGCAGGACGAGTTGTGCAACGAAATGATTGAGGAGATTGTCGAACAGATCTTCAATGCAACGGTCGCCAATTGGTAATCAAATAATAATACCCTGTCATGAATCCGGAATGGCTGAAGCATCCAGAACAACTTGACGCTGGTTCAATCGAGGAATTGAATCGGCTCGTAGAGCAGTTTCCCTACTGCCCTATGTACAGGATGTTGCTGTGCAAGGCTTTGGCCAACACGAAGAGTGACAAACTGACTTCGGAAATCGAGCATACCGCTTGCGCCATCCCCGACAGAACCACTCTGTTTCTCTTGGTGAACGAAGGCAATCAGGAATGGGTAGAGTTGTTGAAACTGCTGGAAGAACAACACAAGAACGACAACGAGAATGCCATCGAAGCCGATGACTTCTCGCTGATTGACCATTTCCTGAGTCAGCAGCACCTATCGGCCACCGAAAGAATGGAAGGCGACCTACCTGCCGATGTCGAGGAATTTCCCCTATCCCTTTTGGACGATTGCCGTTTGATAGACGATGAGGATATTGTAAAATCGGAGCAGAATGACAACTCCCAGCAGGACAACATCATCAACCAGTTCCTACAAGCCGACCGACAAGGCGAACTTCTGGTACCGAAGGGCGATTTCCAAATGGAAGATGCGCCTACTCCCGACCCCGAGTTGATACGCGAAAAAGCATTTTTAACCGAGAGTTTGGCAAGGTTATATGTCAAACAGCACAAATTTGAACAAGCTTTAGCTATTTTTTCCCGATTAAATTTGCAATATTCGAAAAAAAGCAATAATTTTGCAGACCAAATAAGATATTTGAATAAAATTATCGAGTTTGAAAAAGAGACAGACTTAACGTCTAAATCCTTGAAATAATAAATAAAATATAATTAACAAATGACATCTATTTTTGTTTCAATCATTGTAATACTTTCCGTATTGATGGTTGTTCTTGTCTTAATTCAAAAATCTAAAGGTGGAGGTTTGGCTGCTGGCTTCCAGTCTTCTAATCAAATCATGGGTGCTCCTAAAACAGCCGATGTCCTTGAGAAGGCAACTTGGAGCATCATGGGTGCTATTGCTGTTCTCTGCATCTTCTGCACCATTAACACAAAGAAGACCATCTCTGAGCAGAACAGCGTTCTTCAGGCAGGTGCCGTTGAAGCTCCAATGAACACTCCTGAAAACATCGTTACCGACGAGGCTCCTGCACAGGAGGCATCTGAAGCTAACAACTAATTAAGATTCTTATTTCCCCCTTGTGGGAATAATCAAAGATATACATTTTTCTCCTATTCCAAATCATCAAAGGAACGGCGGATACGTGAGTACCCGCCGTTTCGCTCTTTAAAGGGATGAACGAATCGTTCTCCCCTTTTGATAGTTGCTATCGCCCTATGTTTTAGATATAATTGCCATTTCCTTTTTGAAATTGGAAGAACAATAAAAAGAGGTAGACATCGACAAGTCCACCTCCTTCATACTCATTGAATATGATAATATTGAGTTACAGCAAAGTAACTACGATATCATCACCCTTATCTTCGATACTGATTTTGCCTTCACGAGCAAGCCAACCAAGAGCGGCAAACAGATCTTTATCTTTCAACTTGGTTGCTTTCTTCAATCCTTTTCCTGTCTGGCCATTATTAGCACTCAAAGCATTCCATACAAGACCAGCGTTGTTTCCAATAATCTCAATCATAGTGAATAAGTTTTAGTAGTTATTAACCTTAAAATGTATTGCAAATATACGGCAAGCAATAAAAAATGAAATCTTATTCTTCAATTATTTGGCAAAAAACACGAATAATTCCCCTGTAAACTTGATTTTTGACAAATGCATTTGGCATTCGATTGCAATAATCAAGTTTGCAGGGGAATATCTCTATAGGATAGCTGTTCAAGTATATTCTATTGTTTGCAATAGATTTTACTTAATCCAACGGAGGATTTCCTTGATGGTAAACTTTCGACCATACATCAGGATGCCGGTGCGATAGATGCGCGAAGACAACCATAGGATGCCAAAGGCTGAAACATAAAGGACAACCAAGCTCAGAACCAACTCATACCAAGGCAAATCGTATGGCAGACGAATCATCATCACGACGGGCGATGTGAAAGGTATCATCGAACACCAGAAAGCCAAAGGTCCATCGGGGTTCTCCATACAGAACATGCCGGCATAGAGGGCAAAGATCATAATCATCATGATAGGACCTGTGAACTGAGATGCATCGCTCGCCTGATCGACGGCCGAGCCAAAGGCAGCAAACAAGCTGGCATACAACAGGTAACCGCCGATGAAGTAGAGGACGAAACTGATAATGATCTGTGCGTAGTCGATGCTGAGCAACATCGCAATGATCTGGCCAATCTCGCTATTCTGCTGTACAAGCGCTTCCTGCGAAGCCACAAGGGTAGCCGAATCGGGCATCCCTCCCATCGTCGATGCCATGGAACCAATACCGAAAATGGCACCTAAGATACCCAATAAGATGCTCCAAATGGCAATCTGAGTAATGCCGACCAAAGCAACACCCACAATCTTGCCCAACATCAATTCTATCGGTTTGCAGGTGGAGATAATGACTTCGACGATGCGATTGGTCTTCTCCTCGACGACGCTGTTCATGATCATGGCACCATAGATGATGACGAACATGTAAGTAAGAATAGCCAGCGTGAGACCTATCATCATACTGATTTCGGCCGATGAACGGGTTTCTTCGCCCTCCTTGCTCCACTTGATATTGGTGGTCACGATGTCGGGGTCGCAATATTTAATCATCTGTTCCAAACTATCGATGCCGTACCCCTCAATGCGTTGATTGCGGACGATGCTACGCAGCGAATGGGCAATTTCTCGCTCCAACGAGACATTCACACTCTTTTCGCTGTAGATATTGACTTGCGTCTTCGTGGCAAAGTCCTGTGGGATTACCACAATGGCATAGAGTGCCTGTTCACTATTCTGATAAACGGTGTGGTAATCCGTCTGCTCATTCGTATCGGAAATAATGGTATAATGGTACTCCTGGCTATCCTTAATCTGTGAAGCATACGGAGAACCGTCGTTCCGGTCGATGACGGCTACCACCTTCTGCTCATCGCTCTTGGCTTGAGAAAGGAACATTGGCAACACACCGCACAATACGATACTGAGTATGGGAACCAATATGGTGGTGATGATGAAAGACTTCTTACATACCGCCTGCACATACTCACGCTTGATAATTAGAAATAATCTGTTCATGTTTTTGTTACTTTACGGATTCGACAAACACATCGTGCATGGAAGGAAGCACCTCCTTAAAACCAGCCAAGGCATACTCCTCGTTGAGGTGTGCGATGGCATCGTGCACCGATTCTCCCTCATTCAACGTGTAATTGAAAGTCTCGCCGGCAACCGTAGTTACCTCGAAGATGTTTTTCTTGTACTGCTGACGGATATCCATCACCTTGCCTTGCAATACGACGTGAGCATGGTTCACCAAGGTAATCTCCTGGCAGATTTCCTCGACCGACGACATGTTGTGCGTCGAGAAAAGGATGGCCGCACCTTCATCGCGCAGACGCAGAATCTCGCGCTTCAGGATATCAGCATTGAGGGGATCGAAACCCGAGAAAGGTTCGTCGAAGATAAGCAATGGTGGACGATGGATGACGGTCGAGATGAACTGAACCTTCTGTGCCATACCCTTGGAGAGCTGCTCCAGTTTCTTGTCGGCCCATTGCGTCAGGTCGAAACGTTGCAACCATTCATCCATGGCCTTGCGCGCATCCGCTTTGGGCATACCATGCAATTGAGCCAGATAGATGATTTGGTCAACCACTTTCATTTTCTTGTAAAGGCCACGTTCTTCGGGCATATAACCGATGTGCCGGATATCATCGTCCGTCATAGGTTTGCCATGCATGCACACCACACCGCTATCGGCATGCGTGATACGATTGATGATACGGATGAGGGATGTCTTTCCTGCTCCATTGGGGCCCAACAAGCCATAGATACTACCGTCAGGCACAGACAGGGACACATGATCCACAGCAGTATGTCCTGAATACTGCTTGCAGACGTCTTTTACTTCTAAGTAAGGCATTTTGTTAATAATTGGTTTTTTTGAGAGGCAAAAGCCTCGAATGAAATAATATATAGTTAAATAGTAAATAATGTTGTTGCCCACCACAAGGACAGGCAACAATCCATAGGGTTTACAATATGTTCTTTCTCAGTTCCTCAACGCGCTTAGCAATACGCTCCAATTGCTGAGGAATGCGGATATTCTGAGGACAATGGCTCTGACACTTGCCGCAACCGATACAATGGTCGGCTTGACGGATGGCAGGTATCGTACGGTCGTAGCTGATGAGGTATTGCTTACGCAACTGCCTGTAGTTGGGGTCTTCCTGATCCTGAGGCACAGCACCTTCGTTCACCAACTTGTTGTAGTGCAACAGGATAGCCGGGATGTTGATGCCGTAAGGACAAGGCATGCAATACTGACAATCGTTGCAAGGAATGGTCGGATAGCAAAGAATCAACTTAGCCGTGTTCTCCAAGTAATCCAAGTCCTCCTGCGAGAGTGGCTCCAACGGACTATAGGTGCGCAGGTTATCCTGAAGGTGCTCCATATAGGTCATGCCCGACAGAGCGGTCATCACACCTGGATAGGTACCACAGAAGCGGAAGGCCCACGAAGCAGCACTATCCTGCGGACGACGTTGTTTCAGGTGATTGATGACGTGCATTGGCAACTTGCTCAATCGACCACCCAAGAGCGGCTCCATGATGACGGCAGGAATACCACGCTTCACCAACTCTGTATAGAGATATTCCGAATTGACGTTACGGGGATTCTGCTCCTTGGCATTGTGCCAATCCACATAGTTCATCTGAATCTGCACGAAGTCCCAATGGTACTTGTCGTCGTTGGCCAAACACCAGTCGAACACCTCCACTTCGCCATGGAAGGAGAAGCCCAGGTTGCGGATGGTACCCTTGGCGCGAAGTTCCATCAACCAATCGAGGATGCCATTGTCGATGAATCGCTTGCGGAAGTTGTCCAATCCACCACCTCCGATGCTGTGCAGGAGGTAGTAATCGATATAGTCGGTGTTGAAGTTCTTGAGCGACTCGTAGAACATCTTCTGACTCTCCTCGCGTTTCCAGAGTGCCTGATTGAAGTTGGACATCTTGGTAGCGATGTAGTAACTGTTGCGCGGATATTTGGCCAAAGCTATGCCCGTAGCCTTCTCGCTGAAGCCCTTGCAATAGACTGGACTTGAATCGAAGTAGTTCACGCCATGGGCGATGGCATAATCCACCAACTCGTTGACACGCTGCTGGTCGATATCGTTGCCCGAAGCATCAGGCGTGGTGGTTGGCCAACGCATACAACCATAACCGAGGATGGAAATCTTGTCGTCGCCACGACGGTTGGTTCGATAGGTCATCTCTCCCATAGGCTTCTCGCCTACGGAGGCAGAGGGATTCACCGTCGAGACAACTTGGTCGGCACCTGCTCCACCAGTACAACTGGATACCAACGAGGTAGCACCGATGACAGCACCGGCGGCACCTGTACGTTTCAAGAATGTACGTCTATCAATATTACTCATACCTCTTAAATATTACGTTGTACTTCAATACCTTCTACATATATAGCCGTGAACGGACGCGCTGGGCACAAGTGCTCGCAAGCGCCACAACCGATGCATCGTTCTTCGTCGATGACAGGAATCTTGATGGAGCGAGGATTGTTCGGGTCGGTCGGCACCATCGAGATGGCTCCACTCGGGCATCGTCTTGCACAATTGCCGCAACTGACGCCTTCGGAAGCTGGCAAGCAATTCTCCTTGACCCATACGGCACGACCAATCTTGAGGCTCGACTTCTGTGCCATCTTCTCCTCGTGGCTCGTGCCCAACGGACGGATAGCACCTGCGGGACATACATCGCTACAAGCATGACATTCTGGACGGCAATGGGCATTCTCGTACGACAAGGTCGGTTGCATATAGTGCATCATGTCGGTCGAAGGATGGAGCACTCCGTTTAGACAAGAGGCGACGCACAACTGACAACCCGTGCAATGCTGTTGCAAGTTCTTCAACGACAATGCTCCAGGAGGGCAGATTGGCGTCTTTCGGTCAACGATCTTCTTGTCTTCGATGGTTGCCAAACCGCCATCCACAATCTTCTCGGCAGCCTTCAACTTAGAACCCACCAAGGCAGCGGCCGTACCTACCAGGAAAGCACGACGTGAAGGATTGACCTTCTCGTTCGAAGTCTTCTCGGTTGTCTCGCCCTTCTTCCCTTTGGCCAAGCCGAAAGAAAGGGCATTCGTGTGGCAAACTTCCAAGCAATTGAAGCAATCCACACAACGGGAATGGTCGATGTAGGTATGCTTGGAGTCAATGGCCATCGCCTTGCACTTGTGCTCGCACAAACCGCACTTGACGCACTTCTCCTCGTCTATCTGGATGCGGAACAGCGCCTTCTTGCTCAACAATCCCAGGAAAGCTCCTACTGGGCAAATCTCGTTGCAATAGAATCGGCCACCCAAGATGGAGGTGCCCACCACGACAGAAGCCGACACGAAAGCGGTCACAGCCAAAGCGGTATTCACCCCGCCCCAGGTAACGTGATAGAACACATAGTTATCCTGCTCGGTGGACCAGTTGGCCAAATGCTCGTTGACCCACCATACCAAGGGACGTCCTAAAGCGGTGACGATACGGCCATAAGAGCTATAAGGAGCCAACCATTGCACCAAGAGGCTGAAGCCGACAAACAACGATACAAAAAACACACCCAGGATGCCATAGCGAAGCCACTGGCTCCAGCGAGGATTCCAATAGGAGAAGCGTCCGATTTTCTTCTTCGTGGTCTTGCGGTGAACCACATCACCCAGATGCGAGAAGAAGTCCTGAAACACGCCCAACGGGCATATTACCGAACAATAGATGCGTCCCACGAGCAGGGTAAGCACCACCCAGAGGACAACGACACCGATGTTCATGGCCAAGACGGCAGGCAAGAACTGAATCTTTGCCAACCAGCCAATCCAAGCTCGTGTAGCTCCCGTCAAGTCGAGGAAGAGCAAAGTGACGCTCAACCAGCACAAAAGAGCCAAGACAATGCGCGCTTTCTTCAACATATAGAACTTAAAGAATGTGATAGCCTCAAGAGTACCCAAGGATATACAGATTAGATAATTTTATTGAGAACGTGTCTTTACGGCAATCCCCAAAAATGATTAAAGCAAGTGCAAATATACATAAATATTGAGAAGAAATCTACTTTTTGTCCCATTTTTTGAGTATTCTGGTTCTTTTTTTACCTTTTTTATCAAATAAAGCACCGAAATGTTCCTCTTTGCTATCGAAAGAATCGATTTACGACTCATTTGTCGTCAAAAAAGGCATCGAAAAAGAAGGAGCTTATGCTCTCAGAGCATTTATCTGCATTTTGCTCGTTTTTACAGAAAATTTCACTTTTTGTCACCCTTCGGTGAGGGTATTATGAGCCTTCGGTCATCCTTCGGAATGCCTATTGGAAAAAATCTATCCATGTAGGAGCAATCGGCAGAAAATTCCTCTGCGACACCATCGGCTAAGGCTCTCTCCCCCTTGGCATCGAGCAACGTTGCCCAAATCAAAAAAAAACAAGCCCGCCATTCACATGGAGAGCTTGCCAAAATATATTTATACACACAAAAACAGATACAGATGTATCTTTTCTCTTAATATTCTTTCATCAAGGTCAATCAAGCAAACATGCTCTTGACCTTCTGGCGGAACTTATCGAACAACGATGGCGAAGTGCCGAAGTTCTTACGTTCCTTCAAGTCCTTGAGAATCTTCTTCTCTTCATCGTCCAACTTCTCGGGCACATAGATGCCGATGTTGACGATGAGGTCGCCCTTGCCATAACGATTGACCGTAGGCAGACCTTTGCCTTGCAAGCGTATCTGGGTGTTGGGTTGCGTACCAGGAGCGATATGAATCGTTGTCGTACCCTCCACCAACGGAATCTCGACATCTCCACCCAAAGCGGCTGTTGGGAAATCGAGCAACAGGGAGTAAATCAGCATATTGTCCTGACGGATGAACTGTGGATGTTCCTCCTCCTCGATAAGGACATAGAGGTCACCATTCGGGCCACCATGCAAACCGGCATTACCATGCCCCGACAAGTTCAGTTGCATGCCATCGGCCACACCTGCAGGAATCTTGATGTTGACGGTCTCATCGCCCGTGATGACGCCCGAGCCGTTGCAATGAGGGCAACGTGTCTTGATGTGCTTACCTGAACCTTGGCAATCGGGACAAACGGCTTCCGTCTGGGCATAGCCGAAGATAGTGCGCACCTGCTTGATGATACGGCCACGACCCTGGCACTTCGGACACTTCTCCAACTCAGTACCCCCCTTGGCACCCGTACCGTTGCAATCGGGACAAGCAATAGATTTCTTTACCTTGATGTGCTTCTCGACGCCATTCATCACATCGGCCAACGAAACCTTGACGCGCACACGGATATTGGAACCGCGAGTGAGCTCTCCTTCATCATCGCCTCCGAAGAAACTGCTGAAGCCTCCGCCTCCGCCACGGCTACCGAAGAAACTATTAAAGATGTCGAATGGGTCGAACCCTGCACCTCCGCCAAAGCCTCCGGCACCTGGGTCATTGAAGCCAAACTGGTCGTATCGTTGACGCTTCTGAGGGTCGGACAGCACCTCGTAAGCTTCGGCACATTGCTTGAACTTCTCCTCTGCTTCTTTCTTTTCAGCATCCGACTTACCTGATTGACGGTCAGGGTGATACTTGATGGCTAATTTCTTGTATGCTTTCTTTATTTCGTCTTCCGAAGCGCTTTTGCTGACGCCAAGCACCTCATAGTAATCTTGCTTTTCTGCCATAATACTTAACTTGCAACAAAATTATATTACCTTAAACAAATTACAGAGTTCATCAAAACGCGCTACGCTCTCGTCTCCGAACTTCGCAAGGGAGGCACGAACCTTCTCCATCGGTTTCTCCTTGTCGGGCGAGGACTTGGAGTAGAACTTGTCGGCCAGACAAATCAACTTCTCCTCCAACGTCTCGGGCTCAAGGCTATGGGGAGGGTTGACGGGAAGTCCCAATCGAACCACCTCCTCCTTGCTGAGACCTGTACCTGTATGTCGTTCGCAAATGCGGGCATACGCCTCCATATCTACGCCCATCTCCTGGCCATACTCCCGCAACATCTGCGCGCCCAACACGCCATGATGCAAGTAGTCGGCCGTCCCTTCGCACAAAATGCTGGGTGCTTGGCACCTCATGATACCGATGTCGTGGAGCAAGGCGCCATCGTTCACCATCTGCACGTCCATGTCGGACAGATGCAAGTCAGGATTGCCCAATATAGACAGAGCCTTATCCCTCACTTGCGTGCTGTGCAAAAGGAGAAGACGTCTCAAAGGAGTGTCTTCAGGATAAAAATGACGTATAATATCTATTGCGTTCATAATTTTTGCTCACTTTTAGCGAAAAAAATTGCAAATTTGATTTTTTTTCACTTACTTTGCGGGTGCAAATATATAGTTTTTTTTTGATAATTGACTCAATGTGTTTCAAGTTTTCTTTAATTTTACCGGTTTTAGCGCTGTTTTTTGTGCAGATGACTTCCTGCACAGCGCAAAATAACCGCACAGAAAACGACAAAGCTCCGATACAATCTCTCTCCAACGACATACAAACAGGCGCCCAACAAACCGATGAGTATTTCCCTTTGCTGAAGAACCAACGTGTAGGTCTATTGGTGAACCAGACTTCGGTCGTACCCGACGGTCAGGGACAATGGATATCCCTGGTCGACACCTTGCGCCATGCCGGAATGGACGTCCGCTTCATCCTGACTCCCGAACATGGTTACGAGGGCAAGATCAGCGCCGGAAGCACGGTCGATGACTCCAACTACCAGAAAGGCAACTCCCTTCCCATCTATTCGTTGTATGGCAAGAACAAGAAACCGAAGGCCGAATGGCTGGAACAGGTCGATTGCATCGTCTTCGACGTTCAGGATGTGGGTTGTCGCTTCTATACCTATTTATCGACGCTCTATTACCTGCTTCAGGCTTGTGGAGAGTGTGGCAAGGAGGTCATCGTATTGGACAGACCTAACCCCAACGACACGATAGATGGCCCTGTGTTGATCAATGAATGCAAATCGTTCGTAGGCATCCTCCCCATTCCCCTCCTGCATGGTTGTACGTTGGGAGAATTGGCTCAAATGATGATAGGAGAACAATGGACGGAAGCTCCTGCTCCCTCGTTGAAGGTTATCAAGGCAAAGCATTGGAGGCATGGTGATGACTATTCCCTGCCCATTGCTCCATCGCCCAACCTGCGTTCCGACCATGCCATCCGACTCTATCCCAGCCTTTGCCTCTTCGAAGCCACCGATATCAGCATCGGACGCGGCACCGATTATCCCTTCGAGTTCTTGGGGCATCCCCAGATGCAAGGTGCGTTTGAGTTCACTCCCCAACATTGTCAAGCGGCATCCCATCCGTTGCAGGAGAATCAGTTGTGCCACGGCTTCGACCTCCGCGAGACGAACATCGGCAAAGGTTTCCACCTCCAATGGCTCCTGGCATGTTGCGCCCATTTCCAGACATTGGGACAAGGCGAGGGTTGGATAAAGCAACCTAAGTTCTTCGACCGCTTGGCGGGAAATACCCTCTTGCGCCAACAGATTTCGGAAGGTCTTTCGGAAGACGAAATCCGCGCCACTTGGCAAAGTGACCTCCAGAAGTATCGCACCATCCGTCAAAAGTATCTTTTGTACGAATAAAGAAGAGTTCAAAATATCAAATAAGCAATTCCTACGCATGGTAAAAAAGATAGTGTCCATATTCAAGATCGTGCTACACGTTGTGTTTATCATAGCGGGTATCGGCGTGCTTGCCCTGTACATTATCTCTCACTATCAGTTGGATAGCGCTCTGGTCGGAACCAACCTCAAGGAGAAACTGAGCGAGAAACTCCAGACGCAGGTCGAAATCGAAACGGTGGAGGTCAATTGGCTGAATCAGATAGCCTTGAACGACCTGGTCATCTTCGACAAAAACAACGACACCCTGTTCTATACCCGTCGTGCGGTGATTGCCGTCGAGATTGTCCCGCTCATCGAGAAGAAACTCATCATCAACTCCATTCAGATTATCGACTTCCGCTTGTCGGCCAAGCGCGAGACGATGGAGAGCGAGACAAACTATGCCTTCCTCTTGGAAGCCGTCATGCCCAAGGAGGACGACAACCGTCGTAAGTTCATCAACGACATCTCTCTCCATGCCCTGATGTTGCGCGAAGGTACGTTGGAGTACGACGTCATGGATCAACCTCACACCTCTCGCTCCGCCCTCATCGACACGAAACATGTGCGTTTGACGGGCATCAGCGCTAGCATCACTCTCGATGTGTCGCACACCACAGGTATGAAGTTCAACTTGAAGCGCGCCACGTTGAAGGAGCAGAACGGCCTTGTGTTGAACAAATTGCATGGCAGCGGCTCCTTTTCGGACGAAGGTCTCAAGATGGAAGACATGCACACCGAGATAACCAAGGAGTTCTTCAACGGGTATCGGACAAAGTTGGCCACCGAAGGTACGCTACGCTACCGCGACAACCTTTTGGAGGTGAACATCCCTTCGTTGGACCTCTATGCCAATCCCTGCATGGAGGTGCACACCAAGGGCAAGTTGCTTCTCCCGATGGATTCCTTGCAAAACACCTGCTTTGACGTTGACTTCAAGTATGGAAAGAGCAACATCCAGCAGATGCAACAGTTCCTCTCCGATCTCTCCATCAACGTGCAGGAGAAAGATTGGTTGAACTATCTGCAAGAAATCACGTGGAGCGGCAAATTGCAGGGTCATCTGACCGATAGCCTCACCTTCCAAGGACATGTCGCCACCCGAGGCAATCTGGAGGGTGCTTTCTCGACCAATGTCACCCTGTTGCCTCAACAATCGAACATTTCAGCCCTGACGCTCGACGGAGAAATCCAATCGTTGGAACACAAGAACCATCTCTATACGGACATCTCTCTGGATGGCCGCTATCGTGATGACAAGATACACCTCTCCTGCTCGAGCAAAGACCCTCTCTGCCACCTGAAGGGCTCGTGCGACATCCTCTTGCATCCAGGCAAGACGGGCATCATCGGGTTGTTCAACGTCCATCACTTCGCCCCCAATGCCCTGCACATCTCCGAGGCCTCGAACCTGGAGGATTTGTCCTTCAGCGGCATCACGAAGATTGACCTGACCATCCCGCATCGGTTCCTCGACAATCCCCAAGTACTGGACTTCCGCAATCTGCCCAACGGCCATATCGGCATCGACTCGTTGACCATCATCAGCCGTGAGGAACGCGTCAATATCGGTTCTCTGTATCTGGATTTGGAGACGGAGCAGAACACCCCTATCCTGGCATTCCTCTCTGCGTTGGGCAACGTGGTGAGCACACCCACCTCCATCATCGGCATCATCCCCGCCAACCCTACCCTGGCAAGAATCTTCAAACTCCCTGGCGAATTAGGCAAGGAGATGACCTTCCAAATGGTGTTGGACACTTTGGTACATGAGATGAAGTTCGATTTGAACGTGCCCGAATGGCTCAAGGACGGCAATACGCTGAGCCTTCATGTCAACGGTTCGGGCGATGCCAACCAATGGGGACAATGGCCCACCACCACCCAAGCAAAGACCGAGGTTCAATACCGCACCGAGAAACATGCGCTCAAGACGGAACTGGACCTCCAATACCTGTCCGACTCTGCCCTATTGTCGATTGCACCATTCGCCTTGGACATCGATGACCGACCAATGCATGCGGTCAACACGACGGAAATACGCAAGAAGGGCGACATCTATCACATCAACGGCATCCGCTTCGTCGAACAGGATCAGGAGATGATTGCCTCGGGCACTATCGGTCCTCACGATGCTATCGACATCAAGTTGCAGATGGAGAACTGGCAGTTGGATTACTTCTTCGACCTCTTGCAAAAGGGATATGTCGATTTTGGCGGTTATGCTACGGGCGACCTCTACATCACCTCCCAACCCGACTTGCAAATGAAGACCGATGACCTGCAAATCCGCGACTTTTCGTACATACAGGAGGTGTTGGGCAACAATTCCTTCTCCTGCAACTTCGACTTCAACCGCAGTCAGTTGCTCATTCACTCCGATTTAACCAGTTATCCGTCGCACACCACCCATATTGATTGCGACGTCCGCCTACATGATGATCATGACTCCATCGAACTTATTTTCGACTTGGATTCGTTGAAGATTGATTTCCTCTCCTACTGGTTAGGAGGAGCCTTGGAAGACCTGCACGGACATGGTTCAGGCGATGTATATATTGCTGGAGATGTCGATTCGCTCAACCTGCTGGGACATCCATTACTACAGAATGTAGGGTTCACCAATTCCCTGTTGGGTGCACGTTTCTATGTGACCGATACGTTGAACATGGAAATCGACGGCTCTGGCTTGGGCTTCATCGGGTTGAATAATGTCACCGTACGCGACCGTGACGGACAGGAGGCTATCCTCACCATGGATTTGGAGCATCATCACCTCCACGACTTGGAATATGGTTTGGACATCGACATCCCCGAAACGTCCCACGGCTTCCTGGTGTTCGATCATCCTGTCCAACAACCTGGAGACCTCTATTGGGGCAAGTTGTGGGCCACTGGACGATGCCAGATGAACGGCACATACAACCGTCATCGCATCAGCATGCAGGCCTCCACCTCGGGACATTCCTTCTTCAACCTCTCTCCTGGCGAAGAGAATTATGCCGACAATGCCTATAACTTCCTGGTCTTCCGCGACAAGAAGAAACTCGAGGAAGAGGAATCGAGCCAAGCATACAACAGTCAATCTCTTTTCAACAAGAACACGGAATCTCCCACCTTCGTGGAGGCCGACCTGCTGATTCATGCCAACGAGCGTTGCCAGGTATATATCCAAATGGACCCTTTGGCCGAAGACCGCTTGGTATGTAAGGGCTCTGGCGACCTTGCCCTGCATTACGACCCCTATCACGACATCAACCTGGTGGGCAACTACGACATCACGTCGGGTTCCTATACCGTTACCATGCGAGGTGACCTGATGACCAAAGCTTTCCAGTTGCAATCGGGCAGCCGCGTCATCTTCCCAGGCTCTCCCCGCGATGCGGAGTTGGATCTCAATGCCGTGTACAACATCCCATCGGCCAACCTGAGAGATCTGGACGAGAGTTTCGCAACGGTAGCAAGCCTTAGTCGCACCACTCTTCCAGTGGATTGCAAGTTGAACGTCACCGGACAGATTGCCGCTCCACAGATTGCCTTCGACCTGGAGGTCAAGAACACGTCGGACGAGGTGCAAGCCTTAGTGCACAACATCATTGGTACGCAGGAGATGCTCAATCGTGAGGTGTTCTACCTCCTGCTCTTCTCGAAGTTCTATACCCCCGAATATGCCGCCACTTCCCAGCGACAGACAGGTTCGGAACTGACCTCATTTGCCAGTTCCTCGCTCACCTCGCAACTCAATAACTTGTTGGGACACATGAGCGACAACTTCACGTTAGGTACCAATTTCCGAAGCGACAAGGGCGACTTCTCCGACATGGAGATGGATGTATCCGTCTCAACTCGTTTGCTCAACGACCGCCTCCTCATGACGGGCAACCTTGGATATCGCGACACCGAGAACTCGATGATGATGAACAATCAGAACCGTCCCCTCATCGGCGACTTTGACGTTGAATTCTTGATGAATACGCGCGGCACCGTCCGTGCCAAAGCCTACAGTCATTACAACGATCGCGATTATTCCATCAACAATGCACTCACCACGCAGGGCATCGGAATCATCTTGCGCAAAGATTTCAGGAACTTCCGAGACCTGCTGAAAAATGCAAGCAAGAGATAGCAAAACAATCTTTTTTAGTGAATTTCAAACAAAAGTTTCGCCCAATATAGCCCATATACAATATATTATTTGTATATTTGCACCGCTTTTTAGGTAAAGCGTTCCCCCAATCTTTTTATTTTATTGACTTATTATAGTGTAAATACGTAAATATGTACACTTTTGACCAACTAGGCAGTCTTAACGACGTCGAGCTTTTGCAGTTTGCTCAAATGCTTAATTTAGATGCTCGCAGATTTGATTCAAGAGAACAGATTATTGAGCAGATGTTAGGAGAACTACAAGAATGTATAGCTTTAACGACTGAGAAAAGACGTGGAAGAAAATCTGTTGCCCAACTCAATGCTGAAAATGTCCTGAAATCTTTGGACGCGGTTTTGAGCACCAAAAGCGAGGCTTCTTCCGACTCCAATAATCAACCTCTCTCTCCCAACGACTCTTTTGCCGAAGAACAGAATGCGTCAGATGCTCCATTTGATGCAGAATCCAACATGGACGAACAGTACATGGATGGCCCTTACGAGGAGCCAGAAGGCAATTATGAAGAGGACGAATATGCCGACCCTCAATATGCTGACGATGGTCAGTATGAGGATCAAAATGGCTATGTCGAGAATGAATACGAAGAGGCTCCTTACGAGGACAATTACAACGAGCAGCCTTACGTGAACGAGAACAAGAACTTCTTCGACGACTTCATCAACTACAACCGTCGTGCTCACGACGAGCGCAAGCAGCAACAGCAGAAGAAGAACAAAAAGAAGAACAAGCAGCAACAGCCACAAGCTGCTGCTCCATCCGTTGCTCCTGCCCAAAATGCTGCTCCACAACCCGCCAACGAAGAGGCTGACGTCGAGGCCAATATGCCACCAGCCATGAAGCGTGAGGAGTTCGCCGGCGTTCTCTTGGGCGAAGGCGTCTTGGAAATCATGCCCGATGGTTTCGGTTTCCTCCGTTCTTCCGATTACAACTATTTTGCTTCGCCCGATGACATCTTTGTCACCCAGCAGCAAATCAAGTTGTACAACCTCAAGCAAGGCGATGTGGTCAGCGGCTTCATCCGTCCGCCACAGGTAGGTGAGCACAACTATCCATTGGTCGATGTGCAATCCATCAATGGCCGTAGCACCAGCTTTGCTCGTGACCGTGTGCCCTTCGAGCACCTCACTCCTCTCTTCCCGAACGAGAAGTTCAAGCTCTGCAAGGGTCACGACGACAGCGAATCATGCCGTGTAATCGATATGTTCGCTCCTATCGGCAAAGGTCAGCGTGCCCTCATTGTTGCGCCTCCCAAGGCCGGTAAGACCGTATTGCTCAAGGAGGTGGCCAATGCCATTGCCTACAATCACCCCGAGGTCTATATGATCATCCTGCTCATCGACGAGCGTCCGGAGGAGGTGACCGACATGCGCCGCAGCGTCAATGCCGAGGTCATTGCTTCGACCTTCGACGAACCAGCCGAGCGTCACGTCAAGGTGGCAGACATGGTGATCGAGAAGGCCAAGCGCCTCACCGAGTGCGGTCATGACGTAGTCATCCTGCTCGACTCTATCACCCGTTTGGCTCGTGCCTACAATACAGTTTCTCCTTCATCCGGCAAGGTCCTTTCCGGTGGTGTCGAGGCGAACGCCCTCCAGAAGCCTAAGCGCTTCTTTGGTGCTGCCCGTAACATAGAGAACGGAGGTTCGCTCACCATCATCGCTACGGCCCTCATCGAGACCGGTAGCAAGATGGATGAAGTCATCTTCGAGGAATTCAAGGGTACCGGCAACATGGAACTCGTGCTCGACCGCAAGATTGCCAACAAGCGCATTTGGCCAGCCGTCGATCTCCTCGCCTCTTCTACCCGTCGCGATGACCTCCTTCTGGAGGATGCCGTACTTCGCCGCATGTGGATCTTGAGACGTCACTTGGCCGAACACATGCCAGTAGAGGCAATGGAGGAGTTGCAGAAGCTCTTGACCAACACCAAGAACAACGAAGAATTGTTAATGTCGTCCATGTCGAAATTCTAAGAATGATTTCAATAGAAAACCTGTCGGTGGAGTTTGGTGCGAAACCTCTCTTCACCGACGTTAATTATGTAATCAACCGTCACGACCGCATCGCCCTGGTCGGCAAGAATGGAGCGGGTAAAAGTACCATGCTCAAGATCATTGCCGGCATCCAGCAACCCACCAGCGGCCGCGTCGGCAAACCCAAGGATATCTCTTTCGGCTATCTGCCACAGGTCATGGTCTTGACCGATACCCTCTCTGTCCGTCAGGAAACCGAGAAGGCTTTTGCCGACACCATCCGGTTGGAGAAGCGTTTGGCCGAGCTCAACCAGACATTGGCCGAACGAGAGGATTACGAGAGCGAGGCGTATCAGGACCTCATCTGCGAGATGACCGACGTCAGCGAGTTGCTCTCCCTGCTCAATAGCCAGAACCGCGATGCCGAGATTGAACGCACGTTGCAGGGTTTGGGCTTCGAGCGCACCGACTTTGACCGTCCTACCTCTGAATTTTCGGGCGGCTGGCGCATGCGTATCGAGTTGGCCAAGATCCTGTTGCAGCATCCCGACGTCCTTTTGCTCGATGAGCCGACCAACCATCTGGACATCGAATCCATCCAATGGTTGGAGAAGTTCCTGGCCAGCAGCAAGACCACCCTGTTGCTCATCAGTCACGACCGCGCCTTCCTCGACAATGTCACCACGCGTACCATCGAGATCAACTGTGGTACCATCTACGACTACAACGTCAACTACTCGAAGTATGTCGTCCTCCATGCAGAACGCATTGAGCAGCAACGCCGTGCCTACGAGAACCAGCAGAAGACCATTCAGGACACCAAGGACTTCATCGAGCGCTTCCGCTACAAGGCCACCAAGTCCAATCAGGTGCAGAGCCGCATCAAGCAATTGGAGAAGATTGTCCCTATCGAGATTGACGAAATCGACAACTCGCGCCTCAACCTGAAGTTCCAACCGGCACCACGTTCGGGCGACTACCCTATCATCTGCAATGAAGTGAGCAAGAGTTACGACCGCGTGATTTTCAGCAACGTGAACCTCACTATCAAACGCGGCGAAAAGGTTGCTTTCGTGGGTCGAAACGGTGAAGGTAAGTCCACGCTGGTGAAGTGCATCATGGGGCAAATCCCCTTCGAAGGCGAGCTGAAGGTGGGCTATGGCGTCAAAATCGGCTACTTCGCACAGAATCAGGCGCAACTGCTGGATGAAAATCTCTCTGTCTTCGACACCATCGACCGCGTGGCTGTGGGCGATATCCGCACCCGTATCAAAGACATTCTGGGTGCCTTTATGTTCGGTGGAGAGGCTTCCGAGAAGTTGGTCAAAGTGCTCTCGGGTGGCGAACGCTCCCGTCTGGCCATGATCCGTCTGCTCCTGGAACCCGTCAACCTCCTCATCCTTGACGAGCCTACCAACCACCTCGACCTGGCATCTAAGGACGTGCTGAAACAGGCCATCAAAGCCTTCGACGGAACGGTCATCATCGTCTCGCACGACCGCGATTTCCTGGACGGATTGGTCGAAAAAGTCTATGAATTCGGTGGTGGAAAGGTGCGCGAACACCTCGGTGGCATCTATCAATACCTCTCGGAGCACGAAAAAGAGCTCCAAATGAGCGCCGAAAAGGCTCCTGCCCTCACCAAAGGCACTACTCCTTCGTCGAATGCAAAAAGTAGTCCTGAGAAGGAGGAAAATGTGGCTTCCAACGCCTCCAAACTATCATTTGAGGACCAGAAATTGCTCAAACAGAAGCGTAGCAAATTGGAAAAACAGGTGAAGCAAGCCGAGGCTGAAATTGCCCGAATTGAGGGCGAAATTGCCGTTTTGGAGGAGAAAATGACTACTCCGGAGGGGTGTCAGGACCAAAAACTCTACATCGAGCACGGCAACCTGAAGAAGCAATTGGATGAGATGACCAATCAATGGATGAAGTTATCCGAAGAACTTGAATGTCAATGATTTGACAACAATACACAATAGTAAAATGCAGGCAGAAATGTCTGCATTTTTTCGTTAAAAGTGCTACACTGCTACAGTGCTACAGTTCGTTTCATATGGGAATCAATTGTTAATGTAAAATAAGTTCATTATATATATTTATATATATAAATATATATAATGATGTATTTTTGAGGAATAGGTCATCGTATTTTTTCAACTGTAGCACTGTAGCGCTGTAGCAGAAGATTGTACTTCCCTAAAATAAGTTGAATGAGTTTTAACTTAACCCTGCCATAGGTTGAATGCTTTTTAGGTCTCTTAATCCTTATCCCTGGCAGAAGTTGAATAATTCTCTCTTAACCCGTGTTTTTGTTGAATAGTGTCTTTTCCCGAATAAGGTTGACTCGATTTTAACTATTTAACACTTGATTTAACATTTCCATTTTTCATACGGAAATAGTTGACTTTCTCTACGGAATTAGTTGACTACTTGTACGGAAATAGTTGACGCTTTTACTGAAAAGGTTGACATCGTACGGATTTGGTTGACTCTGTGTTCTTGGCGCCTTGTCTTTCCCTTGTACTTTGTCCTTTGTCACTTTGTACTTGTTTTGTCCCTTATCAGTAATTTGTAATTCGTAATTCGTAATTAGAACTTGTTCTCCCTTCCTTCGGTAACCCTTCGGAATGCCTTCGGAAGTCGAATAAAAATTTTTGAAAAAAAGTCGAACGATTATTCGTTCACCGCTAAAAGAAAGAAGTATCTTTGCAGCGCAAGACTAAAATGCCACGCCAAAAGGAATCGGGCATCCTTCGGTGAGGATATTATGAGCCTTCCATCTCCGTTCAATGAAAATACCTCCAAAACAGGTCATTTTCTGAACGAGTCCCTTTGTCCCCACAGATGCACGTTCTTTCTCAAATAGACTCATTGATTGAGACAAGTTGCCCGAACAAGTCTCTACGCACCTATCACTTCAGCACGATGCGGAAAGCCTCTTCCACGCGTTTGACGGGACAGACCTCTATGTTGAGTTTCTTGGTGTCGATGCTCTTGAGGCTATAATCGGGAATGAGGATACGGCCAAATCCCAATTTCTCGGCCTCCATGATGCGTTGCTCCAGGCGCGACACAGGACGGATTTCGCCCGAAAGTCCCACCTCGCCCGTCAAGCAAGTGCGCCCATCGATGGCCATATCCATGTTGCTGGAGAGGACGGCGCAGATGACGGCAAGGTCCATGGCTGGGTCGCTCACACGGATGCCGCCTGCAATGTTGAGGAAGACGTCCTTCTGCCCCAACTTGAAGCCCACTTTCTTCTCCAGCACGGCCAGCAACATATTGAGACGACGACCATCGAAACCCGTGGTGCTACGCATAGGAGTCGCATAGGCAGAAGTGGAGACAAGGCTCTGCGTCTCGATGAGGAAAGGGCGCAACCCCTCGATGGCAGCAGCAATGGCCACACCGCTCAGTTCCTGTCGGCAACCGGAGAGGAGCAGTTCCGACGGATTGGTCACCTGACGGAGACCCGTGCCCAACATCTCGTAGATGCCCAGTTCGGAAGTGGAGCCGAAACGGTTCTTGGTGGCACGCAGGACGCGGTACATATAGTGCTGATCACCCTCGAATTGCAAGACGGTATCGACGATATGTTCCAACACCTTCGGACCTGCCAAGCTACCCTCCTTAGTGATGTGACCAACCAGGATGACGGGCGTGCTGCTCTCCTTGGCGAACTTGAGCAGTCGGGCGGCACACTCACGAATCTGTCCGACGCTGCCTGCCGAACTCTCCAAGTCGTCGGTAGCAATGGTCTGAATGGAATCGACGATGAGCAGGTCAGGATTCACCTCGGCCACATTGGCAAAGATATTATCGAGGTTCGTCTCGCAAGCCACATAGAGCGCACCGTCCTGACTGGCTTCGGGAGCCAGGCGATTGGCTCGCAACTTGAGCTGGTAGGCACTCTCCTCGCCACTGCAATATAGCACCTTGAGGTCCTTGAGCCGCAGGATGGTCTGCAACAGCAAAGTCGATTTACCGATGCCCGGGTCACCACCCAAGAGCACCATCGACCCCTTGACCAAACCTCCGCCCAGAACGCGATTCAACTCGCCATCCTGAAGGTCAATGCGGCTCTCCTCGGTGGCCTCAATCTCGTTCAATCGATGCGGCTTCTGCTTCTGCCCGGGCAACCCGAGCACTCCGGCATGGCTCCATTGGACACCACCGCTGCTACGAGGTTTGCGCCCGATAGCGCCATCGGCCGAGACGACCTCCTCCACACAGGTTCCCCACTCGCCACAGGACGGACATTTGCCGAACCACTTGGGTTCTTCGCATCCGCAGGAACTACAGAAATAAGCAGTTTTTTGTTTCGCCATATCTTGATTTTAACCTTTTCGGGAATCTCCAAGCCCCTTGAAAATCCATGCACCGAAGGCATCTTCCAACGTGCAACAAAGACTTCAAAGACCTAAAATCCAATTGTACAAGTCGAATATTTTTGCAAAAATAGGGCAAAATTATATAAATGACAAAAAAAACAATTACTTTTTTTGTTAATATTGTGTTTTTACGCTATATTTGCACAAAAATACGGATAGGGAGTACCCTAAACCACAAGAGACATGGAATCTGTCTCACATTTAACCGGACGAATTTTTATATTATGAAACTCTTTTTTCTCTCACTCTTTTCCATCAGTGCCGCACTGGTTATGGCACAAAGCTCAAAAACCTGGACCCCCAACCTCAGCAATGGTTACTACCAGAATCCCATCATCGATGCCGACTACTCCGACCCGGACGTCTGCCGTGTGGGAAACGATTACTATATGACCTCCTCCTCGTTTGCCTGTTTCCCCGGATTGCAGATCCTGCACTCTACCGACTTGGTGAACTGGAAGATCATCGGCCATGCCTTGACCAACCAATACGACATCCTGCCTGAATATGCAGGTAGCGAGATTGACTGGCACAAGAAGATTCAGCACGGCAACTACGTATGGGCTCCCTCTATCCGTTTTCACGACGGTTGGTTCTACATCTATTGCGGCGACCCTGACCAAGGTCTCTTCATGACCCGTACGCAAGACCCTGCCGGTACGTGGGAACCCATGGTTTGGGTGATGAAAGGCAAGGGGCTCATCGACTGCTGCCCACTTTGGGACGAAGATGGCAAGGCCTACTTGAGCCATGGTTGTGCCGGTTCGAGAGCAGGCGTCAAGTCGGTCCTCTTTGTCGCTCCCATGAGTCCTGACGGAACCAAGGTCATCGGCCCATCGCGCATTGTCTATGACGGACATGAGGACCAGCCAACCATCGAGGGCACGAAGTTCTACAAGCGCAATGGCTACTACTACATCATGAGCCCTGCCGGTGGCGTGAAGTACGGCTGGCAAGTAGAACTCCGAAGCAAGAACCCCTATGGTCCATACGAAGAGTATGTAGGCTTGGCTCAGGGCAAGAGCAAGGTGAACGGCCCTCACCAGGGGGCATGGATTGATACGCAGAACGGCGAAGATTGGTTCATACACTTCCAGGACAAGCATGCCTACGGCCGCGTCATCCATCTGCAACCTGCCAAATGGGTGAATAACTGGCTCGTCATCGGCGAAGACAAGGACGGTGATGGTTGTGGCGATGCCGTTGCCAAATGGAAGAAACCGAACCTCCCCTCGTCGGGCAATTTCCAGCCAGCCGAGAGTGACGAGTTCGACAGCATCGACCTCGGCTTGCAATGGCAATTTGAAGGCCCTTACAGTCATTATTGGTACTTCTGTGATGCCAACAAGAGCCGCTTGCGCCTCTACGGCGTGCAGGCACCAGAGGGCTTCAAGAACTTGTCCGACCTTCAGAACACACTCCTTCAGAAGTTCCCTACCGAGAACTTCACGGCTACTGCCAAGATTAAATTCATCCCAAACCCCAACTACAAGAACAAGGGCGAGGAAGGTGGTTTCATCATCAAAGGTCAGGACTATGCGGCTATCAAGCTGGTTTCGACCTCCGATGGTTGCGTGCTCCGATATGTGGAGTGCAAGGATGCCTTCAAGGGCAAGGGCGAGAAAATCGTCACTGAAGTGCCCATTGCCATGCAATTGCAGGAGGCTCCCTACACGCAGAAATATGCAGTTGACGATATCCCACAGCCACGTTCTGCCACACCCGATATCTATGTACGTGTCAAGGTGAAGAGCAGTGGCACGGGCAACCAGATAAAGAGCCAGGCACAGTTCTACTATAGCCTTGACAACAAGAAATTCGAGGCGTTGGGCGAACCCTTCAACGTCAAAGAGGGCAAGTGGATTGGCGCCAAGTTGGGCTTCTTCAACTTCCGTCCTTCAACAAGCAATGACGGTGCCTTCCTCGATGTAGATTGGATTCACTTCGTAGAGAAATAAGTGGAATAGTCTCTGTCTCTCATGAAACTGGACAAGTACGTTACATGTCTGCTCCTGCTCGGAACGATGCCGGCATTGAGCGCGACCGAAACACATGACTGGGAAAACCAGCATGTGCTTCAGCGTTTTCGCTTACCTGCCCGCGCCAGTTTCGTGCCCTACACCAAGAAGGTGGGCGATTGCCTGTTGTCCCTGAATGGCTCTTGGCAATTCCGTTGGACTCCTACCCCAGAGGGACGAATCACCGATTTCTATTGTTCGGATTTCCAACCGGACGACTCCTGGACATCGCTCAACGTCCCTGCCACCTGGGAAACCTCGGGCTTCGGCACCCCTATCTACATCTCGGCGGGTTATCCGTTCAAGATTGATCCACCCCGAGTCACATCGACGACCGATGAGCGTTGGACAACTTTCGAAGAACGCAATCCTACGGGGCAATATCGTCGTACGTTTCAAATGCCTGACGCATGGCTCTCGGACGGAGGGGCGAACCTCTTGCGCTTGGAAGGTGTTGCCTCGGCTTTCTATGTCTGGGTCGATGGGACTTTGGTCGGATATAGCCAAGGCTCGATGGAACCAGCCGAATTCTGCATCGACGGAGCATTGAACAAAAAAGCCTCGACACACACCGTGTGCATCGAGGTATATAAATATTGTGATGGCAGTTATCTGGAGGACCAGGACTTCTGGCGTCTGGCAGGCATCCATCGCGACGTCTATCTCTACCACACCCCTGCCTTGCGCCTCAACGATGTCTCCGCAAGAACATTGCCTCAAGGCGGCTACGAGGATTGGGTGCTTCAAGTTGACCCCGAACTGACCGCCATCGGACAAGCCTCTGCTCATGGGTTCTCCATCCGTGCCTCGTTGCTAAACTCTCCAGGTGACACACTCTGGACGGACTTATGCGATGCGGTGCCTGTACTCGATGCCGAACACAAGGCGACTACGATGAATGAATGGGTGCCTCAACGTGGTCCTCGCAAGTTGGGGCGGCTTTCGGCCAAGATTGCTCAACCTCGGTTGTGGAGCGCCGAAACACCGAACCTCTATCGATTGAACCTCCAACTCATTGCTCCCAATGGAAGCATTATGCAGCAATTGGACCAAAAGGTGGGTTTCCGCGAGGTCAAAACGCAGAAGGGCCGCTTGTTGGTCAATGGCCAAAGCATCAAGATAAAAGGAGTGAACCGCCACGAACATGACCCTCTGCTGGGGCGTGTGATGACCGAGGAACGGATGTTGCAAGACATCCACCTCATCAAGGCAGCTGGCATGAATGCCGTGCGCACCAGCCACTACCCCAATTGCCCCCGATGGTATGACCTGTGCGATAGCCTTGGCCTCTACGTCATGGATGAGGCGGACATCGAGACGCATGGTTTGCGTGGTACATTGGCCAACGACCCTGACTGGGCAAATGCCTTCATGGACCGAACCATACGCATGGCCGAACGTGACAAGAACCACCCTTGCATCCTCTTCTGGAGCTTGGGCAACGAAAGTGGTTTTGGTCCTAACTTTGCGGCTACAGCTGCTTGGTTGAAGGATTTTGACCCGACTCGCCTCATTCACTATGAGGGTGCTCAACGCGGTGCGGGGCAAAGTGCTGACCCCGCCTCGGTCGATGTCGTTTCTCGCTTCTACCCTCGCGTCATGGCCGATTACTATAACCCTGGCATCGACCAAAACTCGACCATGGAACGGGCGGAAAATGCCCGTTGGGAACGATTGGTCGAAATGGCGGATTCATCGAACATGGCTTTTGAACCCTCTGGACGCCCTATCATGACGGCAGAGTATGCCCATGCAATGGGCAATGCCATGGGTAACTTCGAGCAATATTGGGAGGAGTTCCGTGCTAACGACCGATTGATTGGTGGCTTTATCTGGGATTGGGCCGATCAAGGTATCTTTGCTAACCGAACAGGCCGACCTCTGCCCTACGACCCCGTTTCTGGTGCCCCTCGGGTTTGTTATGGTGGTGACTTTGGCGACTATCCTAATTCATTGACCTTCTGCTTGAATGGCGTGGTGATGGCTGATAGAACCCTCACAACCAAATACCATACGGTGAAAGCTGTTCTTTCGGATACAGACAATCTGCCTTTAGCACAAGACAAAAAAATGCTCTCAAGGCTATCGATTAAGAAAATGGATTGCCAACGTCGGCAAACAGAACTCCTTACGTTGTTGAATGAAGCCGAATACTCTTTGACTCGTGCTGCAACGGACAACGATAAGGGTTTCGGCAATTGGATTGCTATCGAGTGGCAGAAGGGGTTCCCTTCTCAGAATTTGACGGTGGACAAACGAGTTTCTCCTAACGAGGATGGCAGCGTTGACCTTGTTCTGACATTCTCGGCTAACGGAGACGTACCAACCATCGGACGATTGGGTATTTGCCTTGTGTTACCAGCGGAATGGAACTTAGACAAACTCCAATGGAAAGGTCTTGGCCCCAATGAAACCTATCCGGACAGAAAGTCGGATGCCACGTTGGGCACCTGGGAGCAAACCATCGACCAACAATACACCCATTACCCCCGTCCACAGGACGGCGGCAACCACATCGAGACGGAATCGCTAATGATTTTCAACAACCAAAAGCACGGTCTTCGGGTAGTTGATCTATCTGCGAATAAGTTTATATTCCAAACACTACCCTATTCGCAGCAACAATTGGAGGCGACCGCTCACGATTGCGACTTGTTGACGGATGGAAAAGTTTATTTAAATATTGATTGCGCTATGCTCGGCATCGGTAATAGTTCTTGTGGTCCTGGCGTGCTTAAATCGCATACGATTGACCCCAAACAATTAGATAAATACCGACTGCATGTGCGTCTGTCATTGTTCTAATGATGGGAAGACTTCTATAAACTTTCAATAGGTTTTCTCCAGGAGTATAAACGGGGAAAACGACAGAAGTCACCTTAACACCAATGTAGATCCTAATGAAGAGGCTCTTTTTTCTATATACTCTGCTTATGACCTTCTCGACATTGTATGCCGTTGAGGACTACGTCTGGATTTCTCCTTCGCTCGATTCAAGCGAATCAATGCCTCTGGGCGGTGGAGATATCGGTATGAACGTATGGGTGGACATCGAATCGAATGACATCCTATGCTTGTTCTGCCAATCGGGCTCGTTCGACGAAAACAACACGTTGCTGAAGGGTGGAATGTTGCGTATCGAACTTCAGGACTCCCGGGAGAAGCTCATTGAACAACGACTCTGCCTCAAGAAAGGCTCTATGTCCATTCATTTCGAGAAAACTAAGGTCAACCTCTGGGTGGATGTTTGGAAACCTGTCATTCATGTAGAATCGAACCTCCCCGTCAAACTCCGTTATGAATCGTGGAGAAAGAACGATTGTCTGTTGAACAGATATGTATGTCAGCAATCATCGTGGAAATGGATTGTGCCCGATAGCACCTTTACTCGTCACGACTCCATCGCCTATTTGAACAACCAAACGGCTCTCTTCTTCCACCAGAACCAAGGGCACAACATCTTTGACTACACGTTGGAGCAACAAGGTATGACGGTTTTTGCCGACACGATTTATAACCCCATCAAGAACCGTATCTTCGGCGGCAAATCGTTCCCTATGGCAACGACTACGAGTGCCGGATTTGCTACCCATTGGTGTGTGGCATTGTGTAATCAACAAAGCTCCCTGGAACAATGGAAGGCCCAATTGGAAGAAACCATTGCTTCAATCAATCTAAAGATTGACCTAAAGAACTCCGAGAAATGGTGGAAACAATTCTGGGAGCGCTCCTTCGTTTATAGTAATGGGAAAGCGAAGGAAGCGTTACGCAATTATGCCCTTTTCCGCTATATGTTAGGATGTAATGCACATCCATCGCCCAAGGGGGAACGTTGGCCAACCAAATTCAATGGTGGATTGTTCACCTTCAATCCTGCTGATTGCGATACGACCATGGAGAAGTACACCCAGAGGAATCCTGGGATTGTCACACCCGATTACCGCAAGTGGGGCGGTGGTGTTCATACGGCTCAAAATCAACGTCTTGTATATTGGCCGATGCTGCAAACCGGAGATTGGGATGCTTTGCAAGGTCAATTGGACTTTTATTCGCGCATTCTTTATACGGCCGAATTACGTACGCAGTTTTATTGGGATCACCAAGGAGCCTGCTTTACCGAACAAATCGAGAACTTCGGATTGCCCAACCCTGCCGAATATGGACAACATCCGGTAGGTGGAGAAGCAGGCGTTGAGGACAACCGTTGGCTTGAATATGAATGGGATACGGCCCTCGAATTTGCAGACATGTACTGCAATTATCCCTTTGCCCTATCTCCTCATGGTCGGGATAAGGCATCCGCTGAAGCTAAACAACTGATAGTCTCTTGTCTCCGATTCTTTGACGAGCATTATGACGATGCAGATTCGGTCGGAAATAAAGTTCTCTACCCGGGTTCAGCTTGCGAAACTTACAAAATCACGCGCAATGCCTCTTCGACCATTGCCGCGTTGTGGAGAGTTTCCACAGATGCCATTGCTCACGCAGAAGATTTACAGTTGAATGCCAAGGAGCTTAAATGGTTGAAACACTTCCGTGAACAGTTGCCTCCTCTCCCAACCTATCAGGTAAACGGAAAGACGTGCATTGCTCCTGCCGAGAGTTGGCGATATATTCAAAACGTAGAAACGCCACAGCTATACCCTGTATGGCCATGGCGTATGGTACGCGGAGACTTAGCTCACAACACGTATATGTCTGACAGTATCACCCAACTACATCGCAGTTCCATAGGCTGGAAACAGGATAATATCTGGGCAGCTATGGTTGGTGAAACTCAAGATGCGTGGAACCTAACGATGCAGAAACTCGTCGTTAAAGAGCCTAATCGCAATAGTAACGTTTATCGCTTCCCTGCTTTCTGGGGACCTGGCTTTGATTGGATGCCCGACCACAATTGGGGTGGCTCTGCCATGATTGGACTTCATGCCATGCTAATGCAAGAAGATGACAAAGGCAACATCATCCTCCTCCCCGCTTGGCCGAAAGATCAAGACGTCCATTTCCGCCTTTGGGCCAGCAACCTTCGACAAGTCGAAGTCATCTACCAGAAAGGTAGAATCGTCAAATACACCATCAACGGAAAGAAACAAAACAATTGAGGCTGCAAAAGATTTCTCTTTCACAGCCTCAATATGATATTTCAAACGTTAAGATTATACGATTGACTAAGTCACAAATAGAAAAGCAAGTTTACCTATATGTTTCTTTGTATAATGTTTATATAGATATTAAAAGTTTTGATTACCTCCAGCCATTTTTCTTTCTCCAAAAATAATGCCAAACATAAAAGGGAACACTCCATACTACTTCAGAAGGAAAATATCTCAAATACTTGATATTTCTTTGTATATGTAGGAAAAGATTCTCCGCCCCTATATTGTTGGTAATACTATTATTTTTATGCTTATATCGTTCATCAGAATGACCAAAGTTACCGCCAATCATTACCTCAGTCAGTATTTTCTTTCCGATTCTCTCATCTGGCGCACACAATAGGTAACTCGATTCCATGGCAAAAGCCTCCTGCATAATCCACATAACTCCTTTGGTTAAACGGTTCATTCCAATAGTTTGTAGAAATGCATAAGCTTTCAACCTCTGTTCCTCTGTCGAATTCTTTAAGACAAAATAATAATCCAGCAACTGCCTTAATCCCACTCCCTCATCAAAAATATGACGATATATGTGAATTAAAATATATACAAGATTAAAATCTGTTGAAGGCACATAAAACCCTTTTTCTGTCAATACTCGATTGCCCCATTCCTTTTCGAAAAACTTCTGCAACCGATTATTGTGCCAAGGACAGAACATCCAAGAAGGAGTAAAATGCACCTCTACATCCTTCCCTTCGATTGGGAAATCCAAATGGTGATATACGGTATGACAATTTGGAATAATAGCATCGCAAAAACGATGGATTATCAATCTCCTTTTTGACAAAGAATTCCCCTCCTCCTTTCCATTTTTTCTAGACTGCTTACTTTGGGGCATTACCCAAATATCGACATCCCCCGGGGTTCTAACTAATTCTGCTTCTGAATCATTATCTATATTATACAACAAATTCAATCCTTGCCCCTTTAAGATGCAAGAATTGAATCCATTTTCTTCAAAATATTGAGTTGTCCAACGGCAATCTAAATCTAAATCCTCATTCCGCTTCCTTAAAGATTCATATAATCCATACCATTGAGTAAATAAAACAGGATTAATAACAGCTCCATTTCTTTTCGCTTTCAATAGGCCGACAAACGCAATGCCTATTAACGATTGTTTCTTAGAGTAAAGATACAATTGTTGACATAACTTCTCTAATGGAATACTGTTGGAAGAACTCCTTTGTTCAATAGAGGAAGATATAACATTTAGAAACAATTGAAATATGTTATCGCCATAGTCTCGCATCTTTTGAAACTCAGAATACTACTTAGATATTACTTCACTAATGTAACCATCAAGGAAATCAACAATTCTGTTTTGAAAATCATTTTCTCTAGGCTTGAAGTCCGAAATCTTTTCCCATGCGTCGGACAAGGAATATGTTCCATCAAGAATATAACCATCTAAAGCCAATTTCTTTACTAATTCCGTCTGATGGTTATCTGCCATTTCGTTGTATTCATGCAATCGAGCTATCGCTATCGTTTTTTTTCCTGCTTTAATAGAACTAAAAATAGCACCACTTCCCGCATGTGTTATGACGACAGAGGCTTTTTTTATATATTCTTTGAATTCATTTTCTCCAAGGAAAGGAATAACCTTTATCACTTTAGACTCGAACTTTGTGTTCCCAATTTGAGCAACAACCTCCTCTTCGATTTTGTATTTCAACACTAAAGCTTCAACTTCGTTTAAGCATCGCATGAAGCCATTGGGTTGCGTCCCGACTGTAACAAATATCATAATAATATCAAACTAATGTACCCAAATATTCTGCCTTACCACTATAAACATCTACCATTTCTGGCCATTGTACAATTATCTTGTTCGCAAATCGTTCTACTATCTTTCCCGCAACAGATTTACCATATACTCTAGCTCGTGTCTCAATAAATACAAATTTCGACCGATGGAATTTAGAAATTATCGCCAATGGGACGGCCATATTACTACCCGTTGATATTACTACTTTAGGGTGATACTTATTCCATAATTTCAAGCATTGAAAAAACAATTTAATATAGCCAATAGAATAGCTCCATCTTGTAAGATTATTTTCGGATGAAACCAACTCTTTTCGCCGATTGGCAAAAGCCATTGCATATTCTATAGCTTTAACATCCTTTAATGTAGGCATATTCTTTGTGGCTCTTTCATTATCAGTTACAATTACTGATTCGTACTTATTAAACAAAGGACTGAGAGCCATGAGTTGCGAAAAATGCCCTCCATCATTACTAGCAAAAAAAACGATATCTCGGGGTATTCTTTCCATTACTTAATTATGAATATTACGATTTTAATCGGAATTTATAATCCATATTATTTTTCAAATGGCAAAGTAATCATTTTTCCTGCTTTATCCAAAAAATCCTTTGTATAAAAATCCATAAAACCACCTAGTGAAGTAAAGGTCATTTCCCCGAAATATACTTTTCCATTCACCTCATAAAGATCACACCGAAGAATTGGAATATTCTCAGAAAGGATTGACGCAACCCGCAACATTTCGTCCAAGCAAATAGGTTTTGGAACCAATTGCTTCGCTTCAGAATAATGATGGGTATATATTGAATACTCTGGGTGAAAGTTCCATTCTGTATCAAACATAGAGACCTCTGTACCCTCTTTAGTTCTATTATAGCATGTCCAAATATATTTCGGCACGCCATTAAAACACCAAATTTTATAATCAATTAGTGACGAAGATTTTACACCTTGTGTACTTGCATCCAATAATTCCTCAACAACAACACACGGCTTAATTTTCGCATAATGAGGTTCTCCAGAATCAATACCATAAGTCTTTGACAATATCTTTTGAAAATATGAAATAATTTCTGCTTTATTAATTTTGGACTTATCTCGACATACTATTACGTCTCCACTACCATTATTGGCTTTGATAACAAACTGATTCGGCAATATGCTCCAATCTATATCTTTAGGATTATCCCATTTACCATATAATTTTACCAAAGTATTACCCAATCCCTTCTTTTCAACATAATCGCGAACCTTGTACTTATCCGCCAAGTCAGGCCACATACTTGTATCCCCATAAAACTTCATCCAATTCATTTTCTCATTCAAGTCTTGAGGATGTTCAAAGTTAGGCCAGCGATGAAACTTGTAATAAAACTTTAACTTTGCCACTTTTAATGGCGAAAGAAGATGAATCTTACACAACAAATCTACTACTGCTAAAATAAGTTTCTTCATCATAATATATTTAATTCTTTTAATAATTTTGTATTAATTATATTGTTCAAATCATAATTGAAACATTCCTTCTGGGCATTTGCCGACATTATCTTCAAATCAAACTTTCCCTCAATTACATTTTTCATAGCCTGAGACAAGGCAATCGAATCATGAGGCGGGATTATCAATCCATTGACGCCATTTTTAATTAAATATTTATTGAGATTCCAATCTGAAGCAATTACAGGAAGTCCAGCAATAAAGGCATCAATCAGTATTCCAGGAAATCCCTCACCATGCCAATAAGTAGGGAAAAGCATCATATCATATGAAGACAAAATGTCATAACCTACTTTATCATGCAAATTTAAAAAACCTTTATATTTTACATTCGGCAACTTCTGTAATTTCTCATCCAAAATCTCCTTGTACTTAGGGTCAATACGACCATAAATATCGACAGAAAAATAATTAATTCCTAAAGAAACCAACGTTCGAGAAGCTTCAATAATATAATCCACCCCCTTTTCTGGCATCACACGGCTCAAAAAAACGAAATGTATATCCTTTCGTTCATTAATTTCCTTTTTCGGCACATACGATATCTCCTTCATATTAGGAAGTACCATAACATTGCTAAATCCGACAGATTCTAATTGTTCTTTCATGCACTCCCCTTCGACTACTATTTGCTTAACTGGCCGATATAAATCTTCCGACAAACGCTTGTCTACAATTAATGTTCCGAATGTACCACCGATTACCCAATAGTATTCATTATTCCCACTCCATCCTAATAATCGAGATAATCTAAAAAGTTTGTCTGCAACCAATGGACTTGCAGACATAACGATTTTGGAATTTCTAAAATAAAGTAGACAGAATAGATATTTGGCAAGATAAAGAAATCTTTGTGGTCTATGACGCATATCGATACGACAAATATGACAACCACATTTCTCAAAACCTTTAGCCAGCATATAATTCTTCATAGTCTCTCCATCATCAAGCACCCCTCCTAAGTTTTGAGACCCGACCAAAATAATTCTTTGCTTTCCCATGACTATTCCTTTATTCTACTTTCCAAATAATGTCTCAATCTCTCCAGATGTGATTCACATGAAATATTCAACAACATCCTTCGAAAACGATATCCATCCGTCATAACAGGTAGTAGACCTCTACGACACAAAGACGTAAAAATCCGACCAGGATATACGCTTAATGCAGCCCGATACTCCTTATCTGTTTGACTCAAAAACGTTTCATATTCAATTTGAAGAGCATCTTCTTCTGCTATAATCCGATTTAAACGAGATAATTCTTTATTAAATAAACTTTTTTCTTCTAAATTCATTAAGTTTACACCTACTTCTTTTCTATTCTGAATGTATGGAAATAATTCAATTTTAATAGAATTTGAAAACTCTACTCTAGCCATATATCCCTCGCTCCAATTCTTGCTCATACGGGTTCGCCAATCAAAACAAAAATTTCCCAAACCATATACTATCGGCCGATCTTTGTATATTTCATATCCTGAATAGCAATGCTGATGGTGATTTATCACAACATCGGCCCCTTCATCAATAAAAAAACGATAAGTTTGTTGCATTCGAGGTGTAGGTAACTGATAATGCTCAATTCCTCCATGCACAACAACGACGACATATTCTGCGTTATTTTTTGCTTCCTTTATAACATAACTCTGAGAGATTGGGTCAAGCGGATTACAGCCTGGTTTATTGGTTTTATTAATGGAAAACTCATGTTCACAACAATTTATAAAAGCGATTTTTCTCCCGCCTATATTTTTAACGAAAGGTCTAGCGGATTCCTCCCTATCATGTCCAGCTCCAATAACGTCAAGACCTGACTCTTTACATTTTAGTATTGTATTAAGAATCCCATCCTCTCCGTAGTCATTCATATGATTATTGGCCAATGTAGCCAAGTTGAATCCACAATACTTCAACGCCTTTGGTGCATTTTCCCCTGCTGAAAGAATAGGACCGACTTTTTTAATCGGATGACACGCGGAATGTTTTATAGGAGCTTCCAAATTAACCACAGAATAATCAGCTTTCTCTACAATTTCTTTTAATTCTTTTGAAAAAATATTATCGTATTCGCCTTTATCTACTAATATCTTAGTTCTTTCATATGGGACGAAATCTCCTGCAAAAAGAATAGAAACACATGATGCCATATAAAAACTCCTATTATTTTAACGCACGTTCAAGAAAATCAAGACTTCTATTTCTAAGTACCTTAAGTCGTTCTTCGACCAAGCACCAATCTATAGGAGAATTAATATTCATAATATCTCCCTGAAAAATGTGATCAGTTGGAATTGCTAACTCATTGAACAAAGAATCGATTCTACTATTTCTTCCACCCTTTTCGCCTACAGCAAATCGATAGAATGACATAAATTTTCGGTGAAATTGAATACTAAAAGCTGTGCAATGAAAGGAATCCGTACAAACATAATCTGCGTCACTGATATACTTTACAAAATCGTTGGGATTGACGTCATAAGGAGCAAAATCTCCAAAATGTTCATCGTCAGGAACAAATTCATCCATATGTCGTATGGTTATTATTTTCAAACCTGTTTTTTCTTTTAATTTAATGACTGCTTCACGTGCTTCTTTATTCGTACCAAGAAAATAACAAAAAATATACGGTTCTTGATTGAACACATGTGACGTTTTAACTTCGTTCTTCCATTCAAAAGAATCAAGCAATAAAGTGGGATCAGCCACGACAACAGCTTGTTTGTCAGACAAAGACTCAACAATTTCCTTACCTCTTAATTCTCTCACACTAATAAAATTAAATCGGTTAAGATAATGTGCCGTTTCTTTTTTTTGAAATTCAGGGATTTCACTAACACCGAAACTACTTGCATAAGAAATTTTCTTTATACTATCTTGGACAAACAATAAATTAAAAAATTTAGTTTTCAACCCATGAGGTAACCAAACCTGATCGCTACCAACTATTACCGCATCATAATTCTTGGCTCCTTCTTGTAATGCTTTATAACCGACATAATTATGAAAAAAAGGAATCAAATACTGTTCCTTATATGCTTCAACGACTTTTGTCCGAAGGCGAATTCCTCTCACATAATTCTCATTGTTAACGGAAGGAGAAAACCGCATCAGAAATTTCTTAACCCCTTGAACTCTAAGTTGATTAATTCCGATTGATATTTTTTCTCTTAATGAAAGTTTCTTTATATAATTTATAACTTCAACATCATATCCTAATTGTTGCAATTTTCGCAACAAAGCATAGCCAACTAAAGAAGTTCCATAATTGGTATGATTCTTTCGATACGCTATTACACAACCAATCTTATTGTCCATTTTAATGAATATTAACCTTTGATTTAAAATATGGAATTAGCCACCACAACTCTTTATGTGAACCTATATATTGTTGTATTCTCACGAAAAAATACCTGATGCAATCTAAAATAGAAATCTTATTACCATACAAAGAACCAAAATTAGGTGCGACTTGTCCCATTGCGGCTTTAACCATTCCAAATTTAATGTTTCTTGTTTTTTTAACTTGCGCCATTTTCTGGGCAGAACGCAAAACAGATAACTCTAAATTGTTTAAAACAATGCTTCCAGCATCTGCTGCCTCTTTCAACTTTGATAACCAATATCTATTTCTAACAACAACCGAATTGACGCCAATTTTATCTTCGGAATATGGTTTTATATGAATATCACCGAAACTTATATCTGCCAATTCTCCATAATGATCTGCACATAAAGAACACCTCTTTGGTATGAAAAATGAGCGCAAAGGATGACAATAGCTCTGATAATCTTCATAGTAATTGAAATCTCCCCCTTTTGCAACCAGACCTCCCAAACAACCATTATCACGATATGCCAAATAGGTTATCTCGTCCAACTCAATAGCCCGAGTTTTAAATAAGTATTCTGTAAAATTAAAGGATCGAGTACTAGAACAATAAAGCGAAAATAACCCAACAACCTTTTCTCTTAATGTTCTGTCAATAGAAATTAACTTACGAACTCCTTCTATATGGCATGGAAGACCAACAACAACATATTTGGTTCCTTCTGCGTGTTTTAAATCTTTTATAGCATCACCTAAAGATACTGGTCCATACTTACTGCTCTTTGCGGAAAGGATTTCCTCTTTACAAGTTGCAATAGACGATTTCACTTTAAACGGACTATCTTGATCAAATCTTGTGACGATTGCTCCATCAATTATCTTATTCTCCAATAACCAAATAAGAAATTGACTAATCATTCCTCCACTAGCACAATGATAACGAAGACCCTTATTTGTGCTGTATCCTGAATAACAACCAACAAATCTTCCGATACAAATATCCTCTTGAATCATCTCGTCCTTGAATAGTTTTTTTGCAATATCCATCAAATTTACTCCAATTCCAGGACATACGTCAAGACACTTATGACATCCTTTTTTATTAAGACATTTTTGTACATCTATCTTTGGCAAAAACAATCCATTATCCAAATTTATTGATATTGCTTCTCTAGGACAAATTGTTTTACATGTTCCACAACCAGTACAGATATCATTAGTTACTGTAAAAGATATATTTGGGCAACTATTATACTTCATAATTGAACTACTATTGATTTGAGATAAATAACAAAGATTTATTTAGACAACGATACTCATCAATACTTTCTTTGTTATTGGACGAATTGCATCAGTTGAGCACAAAAAGCTAGCAATACGCAACAAATAATAAATCATTATTTAGATTCTCTTTTCAATGAACTATGAAAATAATTAGGTATTCAAAATTTATTAACAAAATAACCTTCAATTGGAATGCAATTCCTGTCTAAACCGATAGAGCAAAGTAATCATTGTGCATGAAGGCGAGACATAAAGATACGTCCAATAATTAAATTTTCTTAATATGCTAATAATTTAAAACCAATAAAAAGCTAGATTTTCTAATACACAAAAAAGAAAATAGTTAAAAATCTATATTGCATACATTTTATATATAATAGTTCCCTAATAGGATAATATTTTGTTTCTGGATGAGTATAAATCATTTTCATCCAAGGACTTCTACAATATGAGTTCAATTTTCGGATTTTATCGCAAATACTATCTTTAGATTTTATCTCTTGTTTCATCGCTATTTTATAAATACGCAACACCTGACTTAAAAAGTGTTTCTCATATATTTGTTTATCAAAATTGGAATCACAAATTTTCTTCACTTCTTCTAACAATTTTGTCATTCTAAGGTATTTTTTATCATTATAAGTAGTTGTAGTTGAATTTGTATTAACTAAATAATGATAAAAAATATAAGGGAAACATCCAACAGAATAGGATTTTAATGCAAATTGCAAATTAAACAACAAATCTTCAGATGCAACCTCACGTACATTCACAAATTGCAATCCACTATTTCTTATTATACTGGCCTTAAATAAAGACATACTTGCACTAGTCGTATAAGCTCTTTTGCTTTTTTCTCTCGGAGAACGACCTACCAAATTAAGGCAAAAATTCCGCACTTCATCTTTTCCAATAAACAATTCTTGTTCTGGCAAGTTTATCGAATCGATAGTAAGACCATCATAATTAACTCTGTCATAAGAAAAGAAAGCCACATCTAAATCTCGTTTAATACACTCTTGTAATATAATTTCATACGCATTTAATTCAATAAAATCGTCCGAATCCACGAATGCGATATAGTCACCTGAGGACATTCGCAACCCGAAATTTCTTGCAATACTCTGTCCTTCGTTATTTTTATGAAAAACTTTTATACGAGAATCTCTTGTACTCCATTTATCACACAAATGAGGACTATTATCATTACTACCATCATCGATAATAATAATTTCTAAGTTGTGATACGATTGGTTAACAATAGAATATATACACTTATCCAAATATTTTTCGACGTTATATACTGGAACGATTACTGATATCTTTTTAGTTTCCATATTAATAGCGAACTACACATTAGCAAAAAAATAAAATTTATAAAGGAAAAATTGTTCACTCTGAGGGTTCGCAATATCTACCATACAGGAAATAAATGTGTACGACAGAGAACAAATTGATAAAATAGCAAAGAGCAAAAAACTTCTATTTTTCAACAGACCTACCATAGTAAAAGCAGTCATCGGTAAAGTAAAAAGAGTAAAATAAAGAGAAGGTCGCAAAAACAAACTTCCTACATTCATGAATAAGTTATAAAAACAAACGCCAATTAAGAAAAACTTAAACAATAAATCAAAGTTAGTATCAATAAATAAACTTCTAATTTTAGGATATGTATAAATAATAATTACATTAATTATGAATTTTGATATCATTCTAGGCCCCCAATTAAAAGAATGGAAATTTTCAGGATTCAATAAATTATCAGTCATTTCAACATAATTGTCATATCCAGACAATAAGATAATATCTCTATAGCCTGAAAAAGAAGTAACCCAAAATGGAGAACTTCCTATATAATAACAAAGAAAAAAAACGAACAAATTAATATAGGACCTTTTCCATATTAGTTTGTCATATGCAAATAAATAAAAAGGAATCAAAAATAAAGCAGAATGATGCCATAAATATGCAAAAATCACACATAAAGTGTATTTTATGGGTTTTTTATCTTTAATAAATTTGATTGACCAAACAAAAGAACAAGCTGCAATCATTTGTCGAATTCCATTCATCCATGTAAAGAAATAGCCGCCTAACATAATCAATACAAGCAGAAATGGTACTATTTCTCTTTCAAGTCGAAATGCCCACAATATAAATATTAATTGTAAAACCGCAAGAAAACCGAAGTAAAAAACAGGATGAAGTCCTAGGTATGCAAATAATGAAGTCACAAATATATAACCTTCTTCTATACCTCGTTCCCTAATAAAGGTAAGTCCACCTAGAGCATTATTATAATAATTTAAATATGTCAGATAATCTACACCAACATTATATCTCACTCCAGCAATTATGGCAAACAAAAACAAGCACCAACCATAAGCAGACGGCAATGAGTACCAATGGGTTGGACTCCATTTTGCATTTTTCATCTGCTTAGCGCAAATAAATAACGCAAACGAATATATTGAGTAAAGAAGAATATTATAAAAAACCAACATCTGAATGCTTACTGTATTATGTTATAATGAGGATAAATTTCTTTATGACAATTAACCCAATCACACATTTCTTTAATCTGTTGCTCGTATGAAGGAACCACAAAAGAAAAATCTCTACGAAGATGGCGCAAACTCTTGTCAAGGTGAAGCTTATTATCAGGAATTATTTCGACTTCCCCTCTTCGAAAATATTTATTAAAAAGTGAACATAATTCGAATTTGCTTATTGAGTCATTATTAACAAGATTATATAAACCAGTCAAATTCTCTTTTAATGCTTGTTCTATTGCTTTTGCCAGTGTATAGGTAGTTACACCAGTCCAAATAGCTCCAGTGTAGCCAAAAATGAAGCGTTCTTGCGCCATAAACCAATTGAAAAGACCAATACCTTTTATTTTAATATCTGGTCCTACGATAGAATTCCGAAATGTAAGATCTTTTGAATTATTAATCTCCCCTATCGCTTTTGTACGATCATAAAAAGTAGTGCCATTAGGAAAAGAGTTTTCATAATAAGGACCATTATTGCCTGCAAATACGCAATCAGTAGACAAATGAATTATTTTAGTATTCATGTTTTTAGTTGTCTCTTCAAGGAAATGGGGCAAATAACCATTAACTAATACAGCATTGGCTTTATTCTTTTCTGCTGAGTTGTTTAGAATTCCTATGCAATTAATAACAGCGTCATATTGTTCGACTTCAATTATACTATTGAGAAAAGCGAAATCGCATGCATCTCCAATATGAGTTTTGTCAATTAGAAACGAAGCGGAATGAGCAAAGCCATCAACATCATGTCCTTGTTCTTTAAAATATAAAGATATCAGATGTCCTGCCATTCCATTACAACCTAAAACTAGAATTTTCATAATTAATAATAAGTATATATTTATTTAATTACACTACGATCAAGTCAAAAGAATTAATATTTGAAATTTGAAACAATTTACGATTTTGTAATTGAAATTTACAGTTTTAGTTCTGTTACTTTACCGACAAATCCAAAAGTAAAATTTGCTTAAAACAAATGAAGTATAACTCAATCTATTAAAATTCAAACAATAGCATAAACTTCAATTCCTTCTCTCAAATGTAATTCAGCGATAGTTTAGAAGTATAATCTACAATATAATGAACTCATAATAAGTCTCCTACTTAGCAAGCAATGTGAAGAATTTTGACAAACAGGGATGAAATTCAAAGATTCCACAGATTCCACAAATAGAAATCTTGCTATTAATCAACACATAAGTTTAAATCAAAAGACAACCATCCGAGCTTGATTTGCTACTATAGTATCAAACGCGTGTGTCCCGAGCGCACTAATTATTCGTCATGACTTAAGGTTAATAATTAACTCAAGACTATATTCCAAACTGTATTTCTAAACAAACCAGAAATACCATATCCACAAAAGAAAAATGAATAAACAGAACTCGTTGAGTAAGTAAAACAGACATATTCTACACACAGAAAAATTACATCTAATGTAATTCGATACAATCCTCAACAATGAAGTAAATTGTCTTTTAAGATAAATACATATATTCTTTCTGACAAGTATACCATATCACAAATAAAGAGCTAATATATTAATGTCTCAAAACATTTCTAATTTCAAGCGGATTAGTTTTACAACGAAGAAAACTGCGAATACAAATCAGTGCACAATTAGAACCAAAACTAACTTGCTTCATTATTTCCAAATGATAGACTTTAAATGTTCTACACATAGGTCAATGAGATATTAATATCTCATTGACCTATATATATTCTCAAAAAAACATTTTCTTTTTTATTTATTACAATTATAACGAAATCCTATAAACGGCAAAACATCTATAATTATTCCGACCGTATTTCTCGCGACTTCGCTTTGGGTTGAAGACCAAGATCCTCTCGAATGAAAGAGAGTTTCAGAAGAAGAGACTTCATGCCTTCTACATCTAAACGACTCGTATTATGACTATTATATTCTTCCATCTGATCAATAACCGGGTTTCCGACTTCCACTTTATCATAGTTTAGATCTCGACCATCACAAGGAATACGGAAATAATCACCACAATCAATTGCCCTAGCCATCTCCTCACGAGTTACAAGAGTTTCGTAAAGTTTCTCTCCATGGCGAGTTCCTATCACTTTAATTTCAGTTCCTAAATATTTTGAATCCAGTTCTGCATAGGTTTCTTTTATTGCTTGAGCTAAAACATCAAGTGTTGCTGCTGGAGCTTTTTGAACAAATAAATCACCATTATGACCATGTTCAAATGCATAGATGACAAGATCTACTGCATCGTTGAGTGTCATCATAAAACGAGACATATTAGGATCAGTTATTGTGATTGGTTTACCACTCTTCATTTGTTCTACCCATAATGGAATCACTGAACCTCGACTTGCCATTACATTTCCATATCTTGTACAACATATCGTAGTTTTTGCATCATCACCTAACTGCCGGCCTTTTGCAGTGGCTATTTTTTCCATCATAGCCTTTGAAATTCCCATAGCATTTATTGGATAAGCTGCTTTATCCGTGGATAGCACTACAATATTCTTTACACCATGCTCAATTGCCGACTCTAAAACATTATTAGTGCCATATACATTTGTTTCAACAGCTTGCATAGGAAAGAATTCACATGAGGGAACCTGTTTGAGAGCAGCTGCGGAAAAAATATAATCAACACCTCCTCTCATTACAATATCTACACTTTTTCGATCTCGAACATCTCCAATATAGAATTTTACCTTACTAGCAATTTCTAATGAATACTGCTCTTGTAAATGATGACGCATATCATCTTGCTTCTTTTCATCTCGACTAAAAATACGAATCTCCTTGATATCACTTTCAAGAAATCGCTTAAGTACCATATTCCCAAAAGAACCTGTACCACCTGTAATCAGCAGGATTTTATCTTTAAAGATAGACATAGAACACTAATATTTTAATTTGTTAATGATAGCAGACAAAAAAACTGTAGCAGAATGGATATCAGTATATCCATATTCATGATATACACCATCGACTCCGTTAATTTTTCTATTCAGTTTATTGATTATTTTCTTAAAAAAACAACGACACTTCCAAAAAACAAATTGTTTGTTCATAGCAAAATTACTTATGCCAAATTTCATCTGGTGTATTCTTATCGTTTTACTAAAATCTGGGTACTTTCTTAAACAAATACAATCAAATAAAGGAGTATTGAACATACGTAGCATTGAATCTTTTGTCATAACTGATATAGCCTGTATCATCGTTTCTGCCCAAATAGTATCAACACTATAAAACATTGGTATAAACGAAGACCAATTATAGTTTGTATGACCAAGGAGATGAGGCGCATCCTCGTATCTTCCTACATGCTTTCCTGTTTGAGAATTTGAAGACCCACTATTAGGGCATATTCCTGCAATTGTAAAAGGATAAGAAAGCCGAGCAACACTTTTACATACAAAGCATAATGAAGTAGCCATAAAAATATCAGGTGTAAGTCCTAAAAAATATGCACCTGCAATAGTTTTAACTTGTTCAACTCTTTCTTTACGAACAAGTCCATGATATAATCTAGGAATTATTCGATCTAAATAATTCTGACCTCCATCTTGAAGTAAAGACTTCAATTCTTCATTAGGATTACCTATTCTAGCAGAATCACTTATAGGATACCAAACTATGCAACCTTTACGCGCATCTTCCTTCAAAGAAAGATCTGACGGCCAGTAATATGAAGGTGTCCCTCCTGGTATTACTGCATCGTAACCATTTTTTTCAGCAAATTCAATTACTTCAACAATATTGGGTAAAATGCCATCATCATCTCCCAACAAGCAAATCCATTCTCCTCTAGCCAAGGATACGGCTTCACTAAAATTATCGACAAAAGACAATAGCCCATAATGATAATTATAGATAATATTATCGTAATTTAATTCATTAATAAGAAATCTAAGACTATCTTTATCACTATTATCTTGAATACAAATTTCAACATCCTTGAATCCGAAATGTTCAATTTGTTTAATCGCTTCCAAACAATAGAACTGCCTATTTTTTGTCGGAATAACCAATGACAATTTAATCATTTTGTATTAAATTTGTTAATTATCATTTTCTGAATATCTCTACGCTCTTCTCTATTTAGAAGGACACACCATGATACAGAAGACGTTACAAAAAAAGAAACAAAGAGTGTAGTTAGTAGTCGACAGAAATTACCCTCCATTCGATTAATAAAAAGAATGAAAACTATTAAATTTAATATAATAATTAAAACAAGAGGAATTATAATCTCTTTATTATACTCAATAATTTTAATATCTGTTATTTCTCGTAAAACAATTAATCTAATGAAATGCGCAATAGAAAAAATAATTATTGAGCAAAAGAAAGGGAAAAATGGAGAAGCACCTGCTTTAAGTGCCAACCAGCTCAAAGGTAACGTCATCAACGAAAAACCATCAACACATAAATAGTATTTCTTTACTTTTCCACTCGCTTGTACAATAGTAGTTATTGGATCACTAATACTAAGAATAAAAGCATAGACCAACATCAATTGAGTAAATTCTACCATATATGCTTCAACGTCTATAAGCCATAAAGACAAAATGTATTTCATTTCAAAAATCATCGGCACCATAAGAAACAACAATAATGAAACTATAGCCTTTGAACTAAAATAAAACAATTTCTTTGTATAAATCTGATTTCCTTGAGCATAACTTTTAATTAAAGCTGGTCTAACAGCTACATAAAAATTCGTTGAAAAAGAATTTACGTGAACCTTCACTTGATTTCCTATCGTATAAGCAGCGTTGGCTATAGTACCAAAGAACAAATTTAGCAATATATTAACACCTTGTGAATTACAAATATAAGCGATGCTTCCAAATAAAGTCCACCCTGAGTAATTTAAAATTTTTTTTATCAAATCAGGATTCCAACTATAACTAAAATGACATTCTTTATAATTCCGCCGACAATAATACACATAAATTAATTGTACGATTAATGTTGATAGAAATAATAAAAATGAATACAAAACCAACTTATCACAATCAAATAAAAGCAAGGCATATACCATAAGCAATTTTAAAACTACTTCCAATATGCTAATGTATGCATATATGTTCATTTTTTCTTTTGCTATTATTAATGCTTGAAAGGGATTTGAAAGGAATGTAATAATGAAAGCAAAAACTGAGAATTCGTAAATCCACGTTATGACATCTTTTCTTTCTTCCGGTATATTCAGGGTAGAATGAACAAAGTACAACCCAACCGATTCTGATATAAAAATAAATACTATTGTTATCAAAAAATACGTAAAAAAAATATTATTAAAAAGTATACTTAAACAAGTACTATTATTTTTCCCTATTTCAACAGAAAAGAAACGTTGTGAAGCACTAGAAATAACACTCGTCACAAACGATAATACCAAAACAACACCACCTATTGCAGAATAGATACCGTAATCTGATACTCCCAATATTTTTACTACAACTCGAACAGAATATAAAGACACAATTAATGTTATAAACATGCGGATATACATAAAAATTGTGTTGATTGCTATTCTATTATTATTTCCCATTGACATTGATTTTTTTGTCAAATAATAATCTTCTCAAATTCATTTATAGATAACATAATTATCATTTTCAATGACAAATCTAACTATATATCAACTATTGATTTGAACCTTGTTTTAATACAAGAATATATAAATATATTTATCCAAAAAAGAGGGAAAAACAATCCCCCCAAAAACGAAGATTAAGTTAATCTCTCCTAAATATATCCCTAGTATATACTTTCTGCTCTACATCTTTAAGGCTCTCATCAAAGCGATTGGCAATGATGGATTGTGATTGAGCCTTAAATGCAGACAAGTCGTTGACCACGAGGCTACCAAAGAAAGTGGAGCCATCAGGCAAGGTGGGTTCATAGATGATAACTTCAGCTCCCTTCGCCTTTACTCGCTTCATGATGCCCTGGATGGCAGATTGACGGAAATTGTCACTGTTGGACTTCATAGTCAAGCGGTAAACACCAATAACGCACTTCTTTTGAACACATTCGGATTGCGAATTGGAAGAATACTGATTATTAGAAGAATAATCATACCATCCAGCCTTACGAAGAACTTGATCTGCAATAAAATCTTTTCGAGTGCGATTAGACTCCACAATGGCTGACATCATGTTTTGGGGCACATCTTGGTAATTAGCCAATAGTTGCTTTGTATCCTTCGGCAAACAATATCCTCCATATCCGAATGAAGGATTGTTATAATGAGTTCCTATTCTTGGATCCAAACCTACACCATTAATGATGGCTGCTGTGTCCAAACCTTTCACCTCTGCATAAGTATCCAGTTCATTGAAATAGCTTACACGAAGGGCTAAATAGGTATTTGAGAAAAGTTTTACCGCTTCTGCCTCCTTCAAGCCCATAAAGAGGCAAGGAATATCTGCAACTTCCTTTCCGCTTTTTTCCGAACCTTGTGGCCCAATCGCGCCTTCAAGCAACAATTGAGCGAACTCCTGAGCTTTGCTCTTCAAAAAATCAGGATTACTGACCTTCAAAATTGCAGTATTCTCATCTTCAAATTCCTTTCGTTTTATTATTTTCGGATAACCAACAATAATGCGTGATGGATACAAATTATCGTACAATGCTTTCGACTCACGAAGAAATTCTGGACTAAATAGCAAATTTAAAGTGAGTACACCTCGTGACGCATATCGCATGTACAATGAACGGCAATATCCAACAGGAATGGTCGATTTGATTACCATCGTAGCCGTTGGGTTAACCGCAAGAACCGCATCAATCACTTCTTCCACATGCGTAGTGTCGAAATTGTTTTTGACAGGGTCGTAGTTTGTTGGAGCCGCAATCACAACGAAATCAGCATCTTTATATGCTGCTGAAGCATCCAACGTCGCTCTCAAATTCAACGGTTTCTCTTTCAAGTATTTTTCGATATACTCATCTTGAATTGGCGAAATCCTATTGTTTATCTTGTCAACTTTCTCTGGTATAATATCAACAGCCACTACTTGATTGTGCTGTGACAACAAAGTAGCAATGGACAAACCCACATATCCAGTGCCTGCTACTGCAATTCTCTTGTTCATAAAATCCAAAAATTTACTTATCCGTAATGTGCAAGAACCGAGTTATTCGAGAGGACAAAGAAAGGTCTTTGTTATCAATGAATGAATCCAACAATTTGCACGTTTCAGTTAGAGGTATAACATCATAATCTGCCAATGACGCAGGAATGAGTGTCGAATGTCCTTCATTTAGTTGAATCTCAGCACCATTGCTACGGCACTTGATACGACAATTTCCTAGAAAACAAGTACTGATGACAAAGGAATCATACTTCAACAAATTGCGATGGAATCCCAACGATGTTCCATTTACGTTATTTGCCACCAAATTCAATACTCGACAAGAAAAAAAGGGTGTAGAAAGAATCTGATTTGCAACATTCTCGTCGTCATTGTATTGCGTGCGGTATTCGTCAACTACCTCATAATTCAAAGCCTTTGCCGCCAATTCTGTATGCAACTCTCGAGGCTTACCATCCAACCCAGGTCGATTATAGTCAAAGATGCGATACGTCACATCCGAAGATTGCTGAATCTCTGCCAAAAGGATACCGCCACAGATAGCATGGACACGCCCTGATGGCAAATAGAAGACATCGCCTTTATGCACTTCGTGCTTGGCAAGCACCTCGGTGATGGTTCCATCCTCTACCCTCTTTTTATATTCATAAGGCGTAATCTGTTCCTTGAATCCCGCATAGAGATAACTGCCAGGTTTTGCTTCGATGATGTACCACATCTCGCTCTTCCCCATTTTGTTATGCTCCCGACGAGCCATCTCGTCATTCGGGTGAACCTGAATGCTAAGATCCTTCTCCGCGTCGATGAACTTCATCAATAGAGGCAGATTCGCTCCATATTGCTCATAAACCTTACTGCCTAAAATTTCTTTGGGGAAAGCCACAATCAGGTCAGTAATCTTTTTTCCCTCATATTCTCCGTTCGCTATGATGCTTTCTGATCCAGCAACTGCACTCACCTCCCAACTCTCTCCAATGGGAGTATTGCCCCCATTTTCCATCGACAGACCCTTGAAAGGCAACAAACGATGTCCTCCCCAAACAACTGACTTCAGATTAGGGCGAAATAGGAAGGGATAAAGGCTCACGAAAGTAACTAAGGTTAAGGGTTAAAGTTTAATGGTTAATGGTGAAGAGAACTGTTTATTTTGCGGAGCCATAGTAGCGGGCATACCACTCAGCAAAAGAGCGCAAACCTTGACGCAAAGGAGTCGATGGCTTAAAACCAAAGTCCTGCTCCAATGGAGTCGTGTCGGCATACGTTACAGGAACATCTCCAGGTTGCATTGGGACGAGTTCCTTGTGAGCTTCAAAATCATAATCAGCAGGCAAGACCCCTGCGCGAGTCAACTCCTCTTGCAGAATCTGCACAAAGTCAAGCAGGTTCTCAGGGCTGTTATTTCCTATATTATACACCTTGTATGGAGGAATCGGCAAACCATCTTCTCCGAGATTCTTCTCTGGAGCATGTTGCATGATACGGACAACACCTTCTACAATATCGTCCACGAATGTGAAATCACGCTTGCAATGACCATAATTGAAAATTTGGATAGTCTTGCCCTCTCTCAACTTGTTTGTAAAGCCGAAATAGGCCATATCCGGACGACCGGCAGGACCATATACAGTAAAGAAACGCAGACCAGTGCTTGGAATATTATACAATTTACTGTAGGCATGAGCCATCAGCTCATTGCTCTTTTTTGTTGCAGCATAGAGGCTGACTGGATTATCCACCTTGTCGTCAGTGCTGTAAGGCACCTTTTTGTTCGAACCATATACGCTTGAAGAAGAGGCATATACCAAATGCTCAACAGGATAATGCCGACAAGCTTCCAAGATATTATAGAAACCGATCAAGTTACTTTCAATATATGCTTGAGGATTGGTAATGCTATAACGCACACCCGCCTGGGCCGCAAGGTTCACTACAACCGAAAAATGAAATTTCTCAAAAATAGAATCAATTAGTGCTTTGTCTGCAATATTACCTTCGACGAAGTCCCATTTTCCGGATTCATTTCCAATCAATAGTTCTATCTCATTGAGACGCTCTTTCTTTATATTGACATCATAGTAATCATTCATATTGTCAATGCCGACAACATGAATATTCTTGACATCCTTAAACAGTCGTTTAACCAAGTTTGAACCAATAAAACCAGCAGCACCAGTAACAAGAACGGTGGCAGATTCAAGTTTAACGTTTTGAACCAACATAATTATAAACTAAAATACGTGGAAAAAGACTCAGCTTGACGGTTCCTTTTTGTATTATGAAAAAGTGCTTTTCAAAGGCCCAAACATTACCTTCTTTCCACGAGCTCCGCTAGAACCTGTCACACCTGAAGTAACGAGTTCTTGCAGAAAATTTTCATGGGATGAAGAATTATCAAGCTTGCCCTGACTCCTAATCATCTCTTTTATCCGTGCAAAGATAAACAAAAAATGTATCATTTTCAACATTTAGCCAGAAAAAAGTGTCAAAATCCCGTATTTTTTACATTTTTCCCCTCAAGTGCCATGCAAATTATCAATTTTATGGCTATCATTCCTGTTTTTCGCTATATTTTGCACAATACAATGCACCACATCCGAATGCCTTTAGCGTTGTAAATCCACGATACAAATTTGCCCTAATCATATTAAACAATTCACCCCATCTGCCTTACGACTGATGGGGTGAATATTATATAGTGACAAAAGCTTACTTGATGACGTCGCAACCCATGAAGGGAACGAGTGCTTCAGGAACCTTGACGGTGCCATCGGCCTGCTGGTAATCCTCGAGGATAGAAGCAACGATACGTGGCAGGGCAAGAGCGGAACCATTCAAAGTGTGACAGAGCTCAATCTTCTTGTCCGATGCACGACGATAGCGGCACTTCAAGCGATTTGCCTGGTAGGTATCGAAGTTAGAAACAGACGAAACCTCCAACCAACGCTTCTGAGCAGCAGAGTAAACCTCGAAGTCATAGCAGATGGCGCTGGTGAATGACTGGTCTCCACCACAAAGACGGAGGATACGATAAGGCAGGCCCAACTTCTGGAGCAAGCCCTCGACATGTGCCAACATCTCCTTGTGACTCTCGGCACTATGCTCTGGAGTATCGATGCGGACAATCTCAATCTTCGAGAACTCGTGCAGACGGTTCAAGCCGCGCACGTCCTTACCATAGCTACCAGCCTCACGACGGAAACACTCTGTGTAGGCGCAGTTCTTGATAGGCAGATCCTTCTCATCCAGAATCTCGTCACGATAGATGTTAGTGACAGGAACCTCGGCCGTTGGAATCAGGTAGAAGTCATCCACCTCACAGTGGTACATCTGACCCTCCTTGTCTGGCAACTGACCTGTGCCATAACCAGAAGCCTGGTTCACTACTGTAGGAGGCATAATCTCTGTATAGCCAGCCTTACCTGCTTCTGTCAGGAAGAAGTTGATGAGAGCACGCTGCAGACGAGCGCCCAAGCCTGTATAGACAGGGAAGCCTGCACCTGTAATCTTTACGCCAAGGTCAAAGTCAATCAGGTTCAAGTTCTTAGCTACCTCCCAGTGAGGCAACTTGGCGTTTGGATAGTCTGGATTGACATCCCAGTTTCCGACGGTATCTTTGCCGAGCACACACTCCTTGAGGTTCGACTTTACCACCCAGTTATCCTCGGCACAAGTACCCTCTGGCACCTCGTCATAAGGAATGTTAGGAATCTGACAAAGCATCTTGACGATCTCCTCCTCCAGAGCAGCCTTCTTATCATCCAAAGCCTTGTTCGAGGTCTTCAAAGCGGCTACCTCAGCCTTAGCGCTTTCGGCCTCCTCCTTCTTACCCTCTTTCATGAAGGCACCGATACTCTTAGCCAACTGATTGCTCTTAGCCAGGTTCTCGTCCAACTCCTTCTGAGTGGCACGACGCTCCTGATCCTTGGCAATCACGGCATCAATAGCCTCCTTTGCATTCTTGAAATGCTTCTTATTCAAACCGGCGATGACTCTGTCATATTGCTCGGTTATCAGTTTCAATGTCAACATAATGGTATCTTATAAACAATAAAGAGCAATTGAACACTGTATGCAGCGCCAATTGCCCCTAATTTTTCACGTAGAGTCAAAATAACATTCACTCCCCGCCCTTTACGGGAGGGGCTGGGGGAGGATCTATTTATGACAATGGTTCTACACTGACATAAGACTTGTTCTCACGCTTCTTGGTGAAAACAACCTTACCATCGATGAGAGCGAAGAGGGTATCATCCTTACCGAGACCAACATTGAGGCCTGGGTTGTGCTTGGTACCACGCTGACGAACCAAGATGTTGCCAGCCTTAACGATTTCGCCACCGAACTTCTTAACACCGAGTCGTTTGCTATGTGACTCACGGCCGTTCTTAGAACTACCTACACCTTTTTTGTGTGCCATAGTGCTTGTTTCCTTTCTTTTTTAATAAGCGAAACGCTTGGTTATGCAACAATTGACTTAATTAACACCTCAGTAAAGTGCTGACGAGAACCGACGAGCTTGTCAAAGCCCTTGCGACGGATCTTGTGGAACACCTTAATCTTCTTACCACGTACCTCTACCTGAGATACCTCGGCTACAACCTTGGCACCTGCTACGACTGGAGTACCTACGGTAATAGCACCATCGTTGTTTACGAGGAGCACCTTGTCGAAAGTGAGCTCGTCACCAACCTTTGCATCTGCGATGTTCAATACGCAGATTTTCTGATCTGGCTCAACAGCGAACTGCTGGCCCTGAATCTCTACAATTGCGAACATTTGTTCAAAAAACTTTAATAGTTTCTCCGCGAGGCGAATCCCCAAACATCGGGTCTTGCTTTATGGAGCCTCCACTCGGAATCAGCGCGCAAAGATAATTATTTTTCTTCAATCTGACAAACTTTCCGCAACACTTTTTCTTTCATTTTGTTCACAGCGATGTCCGATTACGTCATTTTTCAAACTACACTTTGCACTTTCAGCCCTTCAACAAGCCTTTTCGATTCCTCTTTTCTTGGCACAATAACTCCACTCTCCTGCCCTGTCCAACAGAACCGAAGAGTGGAGCCAATAGTATTGCCTATATAGACTATAACCTTAGAAATTGTCGGCAGAAATCTCAAAATAAGCCTGTGGATGAGCGCATACCGGACATACTTCAGGAGCCTTCTCTCCTACAACGATATGACCGCAATTGCGACATTCCCATACCTTGACGCTCGATTTCTTGAACACCTCGGCATTCTCGACGTTCTTCAGCAAAGCGCGATAACGCTCCTCGTGACGCTTCTCGATGGCAGCCACCATGCGGAACTTCACAGCCAATCCTTTGAAACCCTCGGCCTCGGCGGTCTTGGCAAACTCCTCGTACATGTCTGTCCATTCGTAGTTCTCGCCATCGGCAGCTGCAGCCAGGTTCTCGGCCGTATCGCCAATACCATTCAGTTCCTTGAACCACATCTTGGCATGTTCCTTCTCGTTGTCGGCAGTCTTCAGGAAGAGCTCTGCAATCTGCTCGAAGCCCTCTTTCTTCGCCTTCGATGCGAAATAGGTGTACTTGTTGCGGGCCTGTGACTCACCAGCGAAAGCAGCCTCCAGATTCTTTTCCGTCTGTGTGCCTGCATACTTGCTCTTGTTTTCCATAACTTGATAATTTTGAGTAATTAATAAATATTGTTCAACGCTCCGCAAGGAGCATCTTTTCCACATTAACCTCAGTCATCCCTTCTTTGCCTTGTGGGCTGTGATGATGGTATAGCTAAAGGCATTGACGGTAATGACGACATCGTCTATCTCGCCGTACCAGTTCTTGCCTTGACGAAAGATGCGACACCTTTCGTCCAACAACATCTGCTTGCAATGCTCCACCACGTCGATGTCCGACAGCCCCAGATTCCTCTTGATCCTGTCCACACCCATTGCTGTGGTATGTACCTTGTCGATATTGCCCCGCAATACTTCGGACTCTTCCATGAGATTATTGTTTTGATATCGCGTGCAAATATAAGGCTTTTTCTTCAAATAGGCAAGGCTTTGACCCTATTTCTATTATTAAATGTGTTTTCGTCCAATCTCCTCCACTCCTATTCCAGGAGTTTTATCTACCAAACAGTCTTTCTTGTAGAACATTTCTCTTTCCGTCATCCTATTATGAGGGTATTATGTACCTATTATGAAGTATCTATAACCAGTTTAGAAAAATAATATCCATATAGCATGAATTGCAGTAGATTCCTCTATGCTCAGACTTTCCTCCCCTTTTCCCCCAGTCGTCCCGATATTGATTCCCGAAGGCATTCCGAAGGCTCACCGAAGGCTGAGCGAAGAGACGGAAAACATCGACAAGCAAGTGAATGGGCAATTTCCTATTGGAGAAAAAGAAGAAAAACCCCTTACGTCAGGTATCGAAGACGTAAGGGGTGAGTTTTAATTAGTGGTATCAGATTAATTCTCTTCAGCGCTGGTCTGATGCTTGTCCTCCAGATTGATGACTGGCTTAACGACAAGGCTTGGAGCAGCGGGAGCCACATTTGGACGATCGGCAGGAGCACCCTGAGTATGCACCTCGTGCATGAACTTGGCACCCTTGTTGGTGAACTTATTCGAACTCCACTTGACTAACTGTCCAGCGGCATCATAATCCATTTGAGTGCTGACGACCTCGTTCCACTCGGAAGTAGAATTGCTCCACTTCTCCTCGTAGATAGCCTTGGTCTGACCAGCTTTATTGTATTCATATACAAAGCGACGAGAGTTAATCTCTTCGCGCTTGACGGTAGCCTTGTGGCGGATGATGAGCGCCTCCAAAACCTGACCGGCAGCGTTGTACTTGTACACCGTCTTGCTGTCGTGCTTCAGGCGACCACCCTTGATGTCGAACATGAAGTAATCCAGTTTCTCAACCTTGTTGCTACCTGCCTCGTATGTCCAAGCGTAGCGGCAGCTCTGCTTGCGGTTTTTGCCTTCGCCTGTAAAGTCGGCACGCTCCTTGACACGAGCCTGCTCGTCGTAGGCATAGGTCCACTCGTATTCGGTGCTCCAGCCCTTTGGATTTGGCTTCTGCTCCTTGATGCTGGTAACGTCACCATTGGCGTCGTATTCATATACATAGCGGAGCGATGGAGCAATACGCTTCAAGCCCTCGCTGTAGGTCTCAATAACCTCTTCCTGCAACAGGCCCTTATCGTTATAGGTAAAACGGTCGTAACCCTCGACCTCCCCATTTGGCTTCAGGGACTTGCCCAAGGCAGGTTTGCCATTCTGATAGATGATGTGGTCGGTCTTGACGCTCTCCTTTGAATCCTTGTCAACGATATACTTCTCGACCGAGACAATCTGACCCGACTGACCATAGTTGGTGATTTCCGAACCGGTTGGCTGATCGTTGGTATCGAATGCGTTGACATCCGACCAGGCCGTAGCCTCCTCTACAGGTTCTGGTACAGTTTGAGTTTCACCACCTCCGCAACTGGTTGCAGCTACGAGGGCAGCGCACATGGTGCTAAATGCAAAAAACTTTTTCATGATGATGTATGGATAGTGTTTATTATTACGTCCCATTTCCTTGGCCAAAGTACGAAGAGTTCCCATTCTCTTCACAATTGAACCGCAGCAAAGGTAGTGTTTTTTTCTTAAAATGAGTGCCTTTTTCACAAAAATCTGCAAAAAAGGCACTCATTTATCCTCTTCAGGGCGATTTTCAGTCGAAATAATCGATTTTTACCACAATCTTGCGCACGGTTTCGGCCTTTCGGGCAATGCCGCAACACTCATGGATGTCCGACGGGAAGAAGAGGTAGAACTTCTTCGGTTCGCTATCCAAGAGGATATACTGCTCGGCCGTAGGAGCCTTCTTGAACTTGAAGTTCTGGACATCCTTCTTCGGGTTGTACTTGTTCTTGGGTTCAAGGATGGTGGTGTCGCGCGTCACGGCCAAACGCTCGGAACCGGTGACGACCCATTGCAGGTCGATGGCCTTATGGTGCTGTTCCCATTGTGTGTTCTCGGGAGTACGCAACGCCAGGTCCTGCACATTGGCACGGGCATGACTCCATTTGACCACACCACTACCCGGCTCCAATTTGAGGGGGTCGATGCTACGGAGCCATTGGAAAATACTGTCATACATAGCTGGATGCTTCTGGTATTGCTGATAGAAGACCTCGACATCCATCTGGTCGTAAGGTTTCACCTTCCAACCTTGACGCCACGCACCTTTCTTGTACCATTGCTGAGCCTCAGCCGAAGGTTGTTGCTGAGCAAATCCCACCAACACGAATGCCCACATAAGGAGCAAAATAGATAGTCGTTTCATAATAAAAATATTAAAGATACTAAAAATGTCTGAATATATTTGGTCAGTCTCGAAAAAAGGCCTATCTTTGCGCCATTCTATAAAACTAAATATATATGATAATCAATCAGCTTACCATACATATCAAGAATTGTAGCGGAGCTTCGTGGCAAGTATTCCAAACGCTTGCCGACAATGGCATCAACATCCTTTCGTACAGCATCAACGACACGCCCGACTATGGTGTCCTGCGTCTCATTGTCGATAACGTGACCCGCGCCAACGAGGCATTGACCGCCAAGGGCATCACCGCCTTCACAACGCCTGTCTATTCGATGAACGTACCCAACGAACCCGGTTCGATGAGCTTGGTGCTCAAGGAGTTGACCGACAAGAACATTTCTCTCGACTTCCTCTACGCCTTCCAGTACCGCGGCATCTCACAAGCCATCCTCCACGCTCAGGACATGGATGCACTCAACGCTTGCCTCACTGCCTACGAGCACGCTCAGTTGCTCAAGTAAAAGGCATCAGGGAATGAGTCCTTTGCGTTGCATCGCTTCGCGTGAGAACTCACATCCACAATACAGCTGATTGTAGAATCCGTTCTGTTTCAGCAATTCGTTACGGCGTTGCTGCAATCCGCCCTTGCGCCAATTGCGGGCATCGAAGTGAACTTGAATAGGAGCCTCCCCGCTTTGATTGACTTGACTTGCCGCCCACTCTCCCGCCTCCGTGATTTGCTCCAGGCTCTTCCACCGGCTGGAGGCCAACGTGGTGGTAAACTCGTCAATACCCAATTCTGCAGCCTTGCGTGCAGCTCGTAGCAGTCGCATCTTGAAGCACACGAGGCATCGTCCTCCGCGCTCAGGTTCCTGTTCCAACCCCCTCACCTGCTCCAACCATTGGCCATGGTCATACTCGTCCTCGATAATCTCGATGCCCAGTTGTTGGGCATAACGGGTAATCTCGTTCTTTCGGATTTCATGCTCCTCCAACGGATAGATGTTCGGGTTGCAATAATAGATGACCGGCACGACGTCATTCTGGAGCATCCACTCCAGGATGGCACTCGAACAGGGAGCACAGCAACAATGCAACAGCACTTTCTTCATCGCATCTGCAAATTATAATATACAAATGAACAATATTAAACGTATCGTCCTGACGGGAGGTCCATGCGCAGGCAAGACTACCGCTTTAGTACGTATTCACGAGCATTTCTCTGCTCTGGGTTACAAGGTCTTCACCGTTCCCGAAGTACCTACCATGATTACTCAGGCAGGGTGGAATTACTTGACCGACAATCACGACTTCTACTATGAAGGCGAGAAGGTCATCCTGGAAACTCAATTGGAATTGGAAGACAAAATCATGCGCATGGCCGAGACGTGCAAGGAACCTTGCGTCATCGTCTGCGACCGTGGTGCCATGGATATCTCTGCCTATATCTCGACCGACATGTGGAAGGAGTTGACCGATGCTTGCCACACTTCTACCGAGGAACTTCGCACGGGCAACCGCTACGATGCGGTCCTCCACTTAGTGAGTGCTGCCGATGGTGCCGAGAAGTTCTACACCACCGCCAACAATGCCCAGCGCTATGAGAAAGCCGACGAAGCAGGTCTCCAATTGGCACGCGAGTTGGACAAGAAAGTCATCCAGGCATGGACGGGTCACCCTCACCTTCGCGTCATCAACAATGGCGAAGACTTCGAACAGAAGATGAAGCGCGTCGTCCGTGAGATTGCCTCCGTCTTGGAGTTGCCTCAAGCCATCGAAGAGGAGCGCAAATATATTGTAGAACTTACAGCTGCCATTCCCGATAGTACCGAGAGCGACATCACTCAGACCTACCTCGTGGCTGATCCTGGTTGTGAGATTCGCCTACGTCGTCGTTCAACGAATGGCAACATTGCCAACATCCACACCACGCGCAAGCGTCTTTCGACCAACGAGGAACTCGTCACCGAGCGTCAAGTCACCAACGCCCTCTACGAGTCGCTCCTCCAGCAAGCCGACCCCTATCGTCGCACCATTCACAAGCGCCGCAACAGCTTCATCTACCAAGGCCAATTCTTCGAGTTGGACACCTACCTGGACGAACTGGAGGGTCTTATCATTCTGGAAACCAAGGGCATTGCGTCACACGCTGACCTCAAGCTTCCTCCCTTCCTCCGCATCGTGAAGGATATCACGGGCGATGTCTCGTACTACAATCCGAACCTCGCATTGAGGAAATAAGAAAGGGTTTAACGGTTAACGTTAAGGGTTAAGGGTTAAGGGTTAATGGTTAAGGGCAAGACCTTATAACCTAATAACCTCATGACCTTAAAACCTCATAACCTAACAACCTCATGACGGAGTCAAGTTTCGCTTGACTCCTTTATTTTGTCTCCACCTTGAGGTTCTCGGCTATCAACTTGTAGCCCTTGCCATGGATGTTGATAATCTCGATGGAAGGATCATTCTTCAGGTGCTTACGCAACTTGGTGATGTACACATCCATAGAGCGTGCGTTGAAGTAGTTGTCGTCGTTCCAGATAGTCTTCAAGGCAAAGTTACGTTCCAGAATCTCGTTGGCATGCGTACAGAGCAGGTTCAGAAGGTCGCACTCCTTGGTGGTCAACTTGACAATCTCCTCACCACAAGTGAGTTGCTGTTTCTGTACATCAAAGGTGAAGTTACCCAGGCGGAAAGCCACCACATCCTTGCCCTTCTTGCCTTTCACACGACGCAAGATAGCCTCAATGCGGAAAAGCAACTCCTCCATAGAGAATGGTTTCGTGATGTAGTCGTCGCCACCAATCTTGAAGCCCTCCAGAATATCCTCCTTCAAGCTCTTGGCAGTCAAGAAGATAATGGGCACATCTTGATTCATGGCGCGAATCTCGGAAGCCATGGTGAAGCCATCCTTCTTTGGCATCATCACGTCCAAGATACAGAAGTCGTAACGACCTTTCAGGAAAGCCTTGAAACCTGCATCACCATCGCTATAGAGGTCACAGATAAAGCCTTTTGCCTGAACGTACTCCCGGAGAAGCATTCCGAGGTTTTCATCATCTTCGCACAACAGGATGCGAAGTTTCTCGTTGGTGTTGTTTGGAAGTGCCATAAATGTATAGTAGTTAAATTGTTAATTTATATCTGATTCTTTCCATCACCCCATCAGCGGCAAGGTGATGATAAACGTAGTACCTTGACCAAAGACCGACTCAGCCTTGATGCTTCCACCATGATCGTGTACAATCTTCCAGACGTAAGCCAAACCCAAGCCGAAGCCCTTCACATTGTGAAGGTTACCTGTCGGCACACGGTAGAATTTCTCAAAGATACGTTTCAGGTTCTCCTTCTGGATGCCGATGCCATTGTCCGCCACCCGCAACTCGATATGCTTGTCATCGGGGTTAGAGGTCGAAACCCGCAACCGAAGAGGCACATCCTCGCGTGCATATTTATAAGCATTGTCCAAGAGGTTGAAGACGACGTTGGTGAAGTGCATCTCGTCCAACATACAGATGTCATCTTCGGCATCCAACTGCGCTTCGATGGCGCCACCGGCCTTCTCCACCTTGATGGTGAACGTATTCACCACACCATCCACCAAGGCATTGACGCACAATTCCTTCTGCTTCAAGTTCGTACGTTGGCGGTCGAACATTGACATCTGGAGCACCTTCTCCACCTGGAAGCGCAAACGTTTCGTCTCGTCATCTATCACACCTGTCAAGCGTTTCACCATATCGGCCGACTTGTTGACGGCTGGATCATTGAGCATCTGTGCAGCCAACGAGATACTGGATATTGGCGTCTTGAACTCGTGGGTCATATTGTTCACGAAGTCGTTCTTCATCTCGCTGAGTTTCTTGCTACGGAACACCACAATAATCACGAAGATAAAGAGGAAAAGCACCACCGTAGTAAAGAGGAACGAAGGCAACATAAACCGTACGCCCGAATTGAGCAGATAACGTTGTGAACTAGGAAAATAGACCTTCATGTAGTTGTGGTTCTGCAATCCCGAAGCGGGGCCATGCTCACTATCTAGGAGTATCTGGAAATAACTACCCTCCGACTCGGCATCGTCGGATCGATAGCCTGGAGATTGGTAGGCGCACTTGCCCTCTCGGTCAATCACACAGAACTCAAAAGGCAGGTCGTAACCATATTGCAACAGGTTGTCGGCAATCAGGTTCCTCAACCGACTCACATCCAATCGCTCCATGATAGGGCGCTCGGCCGACTTGACCAACATGCGAAAGATGACATCGTCCAATACATCTTTCTTATGACGATATTGGTTCAAGAGCATCTCCTGTCGCGTCTTCTGTCGGTTCTGGATGCTGTTTCGCCCCTTCGGCATCAAGGTGTATTGCGTAGTTGTGTCGATATCGCTGAACTCAAACGAATGCACCGAACCGTCGGGATTGGTCAATGTAATCTTGCTCTTCTGGTAGCGGCGCGTCATGGTCTGCGCCTTCGCCATCTGTTCTTCGTCATCATGGAACATCTGCTCCAATGCCTGACGTTGCTCTTCGTCGAAGTTCTGATCCAGATAGTTACGGGTCTCCTCTCGTTCCAACTGGCGGTTCACGAAGAACAGGGTTCGGTTCACTACCTGACGGAACTGCTCCTTGCGGCTATCCAGAATCTCGTCCAGATAACTCATCTGTATGGCTATCAATCCTGCCAGAGCAATGAATAAAGCTATCGATATATACCAAATGGTTGATTTACGCATTGTATTATATTTAAGATTTCATAAACGAAACCACGTTCTTAAACCATGTTTTTAACTTTCTGGCGCAAATTTAACTTAATTATTTAACATTTGAAAGAATTTCTTAAAAAAAGTGCTCTTCATTAAAGTAAATTAACAGGAACGAGCCTTTTTCTCTCCTTTTTTCACGTTTTTAACACAATAATTACCCTTAATTTGCCTCATTTTTCCATCTTTTGCTTTGCCAATAGATTTTTTCATTATATTTGCACCATCAATGTACCACAGCGGTGGATTAACTCATTGATTTTATTAAATACAAAAGACGCTACAACGTCGTTATCTTCATCCTTTGAGATTCTCGCAAAATTTCTGCTATGAAGGTAATGCAACGGTTAGGGTGTCCGTTTGTGATGTATGTTCAACTTCCGTCATCTGTTTCTTTACAAATGACAGATTGCAACATATTTCATGACGCGGGCTTCCATCGTTGCTTATCTATAGCAAAGGCGATGCGAGAAGCCTCAAAGGATGGGTAAGCAACCAAGTGGAAGCTCCCGTCTTTTTTTGTACACCCATATTAATATTTACCCACTAAAATCGAACAGCTATGAAACGAACATCCTTTTTATTTCTCATCACCTCGTTTGTGATGTTTGCCAATCGTCCCCTTTTAGCTTATGACGCAACCGTTAATGGCTTGTACTATAACCTATCTGGAGGGAATGCCGAACTAACTTGCTTGTCTTATAATTCATCCACCAACCAATATAGTTCCAATTATAAAGGAGACGTCACAATTCCACAAACCATTACCTATAATGGAAAATCCTATATCGTAACAAGCATCAAAGACCATGCTTTCTACCGTTGTGACCAACTCACGAGCGTTTATATCCCCAAAAGCATAACCAAAATTGGGGACAATGCTTTCACTGGTTGTACAAAGAACAAGAAAGTCACATTTGAAGACGGAACTTCAAGTCTCACCATTGGCAAGAAACAAAACAAAAATGAACAAGTGTATTATGGCTTGTTTCAAGATTGCCCATTAGTGACCTTGCACTTAGGAAGAACCCTTTCCTATTCAACTCATGCTTTTCGCATTAACACGAGTGCGGGTTCTGGTTATGGAGGTCCATTCGAGGAAAAAACTACCTTAACAAGTCTCACCATCGGAAACAATGTTTCTAGTATCGGCGATGGCCTGTTCTACGGTTGTAAAGGATTGACCAGCATTTCATTACCAAATAGTGTACAGGAAGTCGGCAATGGCGCATTCCGCAATTGCACCAGCCTTCAAATCTTTAATATGGGAGACAATGTAACGAAAGTTGGAGAATATGCTTTTCAAGATTGCTCCAGCTTAATAAGTGCTAGTATTTCCCCAAAAGTAATCGAAATCGGAGCGCACGCTTTTGATAATTGTTCAAAGTTGGCAAATGCCACCATACCAGAATCCGTGGAAACCATAGGCGATTACGCTTTTTACAACTGCTCAAAACTTACGAACATCGTATTAAGCAATAGCGTAACAACCATAGGCCTCGGCGTGTTCAGTGGATGTACTGGATTGACCAACATTACCCTTTCCGACAATCTTACTACAATTGGGGGCGGTGCGTTCGGTAATTGCACTGGATTAACGAGCTTAGAAATACCCAACAGTGTCTCAACTATTGGGAACAGCACTTTTACAGGATGCTCAAACTTGAAAGAAATCAAGATAAAAGACGGAACAACGGCTCTCTCTTTAGGGGTAGGAAAACCTTACCAGTATGGAAACGTTGCAACTTACTATTATGGTTTGTTCTCTGATTGTCCTTTAACGACTCTGTATTTAGGCCGCGACATAACCTATGAGTCACAAACATACAACAATATAACCAAAGGTTGTAGCACGCCATTTGAAAACCAAAGTAGTTTGGCCAACCTCACTATAGGCAACGACGTGACTAAACTCAGCAAATATCTATTCTATGGATGTACCAGTTTGACAAGCACTACCATCTCCAGCAACATTACTCTTGTCGAAACAGATGCTTTTTATGGGTGTACTGGCATCAAGGAAATCAAGATTGAAGATGGTACAACAGCCCTCTCTTTTGGCAAGATGCAGGATTGTCCGCTAGAAACCATTTACATCGGTCGAAGCCTTGTCAATTCTGAAGCCTTTATGCATCAAGAAAATGTAAAGGAACTCGCTATCGGAGAGAGTGTTGCTGCTATCAGCAACGAGGCTCTCAATGGAGTTAAATCCGAAAAGGCAATAATCTATTGCAACATTCCTGATGTCTTGTCGGAAACAGAAGGATGGTTCTATGGTGCCATTTTCAAGGAAGTAGTTATTGGTGACAATGTCGTAAAAATCGGCAAATATGCCTTTTATAACCAATTGAATATGACGACAATCTCCTTTGGCAATAAGGTCAGCAAAATTGCCTCCTATGCTTTAACAGGATGTCAAAACCTTTCAACGATATATTGCAATTCCGCAACCCCTCCAGTATGCGCTTCTACCACTTTTGAAGAAGACACAAAATTGTTCTGTGATTTATATGTACCCAAGGCAAGTCTATCATTATATCAGGAAGCAGATCAATGGAAAGAGTTTCGTTCTATTGCAATCAACCCAAACGATGCTTCTGGCATAGATGCATCGCGCATCAACAGAACCATTGACAATGATTTCTACACTTTGGAGGGCACCCATCTTCCATCCTCTCCTACCGAACGTGGTGTGTACCTACGTCAAAGCTCAAAATATTTGATTCGTTAAAGCATAATTCCTGCAAATAAACCCATAAAAATATGTTGGACGGGAACTTGACAAACATGTCATTTTCCGTCCTTTTCCAATCTTTTCCACCTCTCCTTATAACCACACGCTGCCAACGTCTTGATACTCTTGACCTACGACCGACCTTCTGCCTTTTTGCTACCTTTTAAAGGGAGAAACTAAGTAGGAAAACAAGGGCGTTTCAGAGGGAGCATAAGTATATGAAGGGCGGAAGGGATGGCAATGAGAGAAGACAATTGGGGGACTGATGGGCAAATGTTTTCGTCCTGCAAGCTATTTTAACCTTTATTATTTGTTCAAACAAAAAAAAATGTATAAATTTGCGCCCATGTAAAATAATGGTCGTAGGATATGATGCTGCCGTAGCAAGCATTCGGTCTTAGGCTAATCAAAATCGTCATTTTCGGCAATATACAGATACTGCCCATGAAATTGAATATCCGAGTAATACTCAGCTGCATACTATTGTGTTTCGGTTTTGCCTGCTTACCTGCACAGAACGCAAGGAGGGCTGCCGACTTCGGGCAAGGTTCCGAAGCCGCCCAGGACTCCGTACAGGAACGGGAGGAAGATCCGTGTGTCCCGTTGCAGGACGCACGTCGATGTTGGACACTCGACCCGATGACCTGTCTGGTCTATCCGTCCCTGCCCGACACCTCCTATCTGGGGTTGGGCAATAGCCAGAGCATGTTGAGCAAGGCTTTGGCCCTCGTCTATACGGGCAACCTGTATAGCCCGCACTTGGTGCAGGACTTCATGGCACGTCGTTCCGACCATGACTTCCTCTTCATGAATGCCTACAACCTGTTCCGCGTTGACCCCTCCCAGCAACTCTACTACAACAGTAAGTTGCCCTGTACGGTGTTGAGCTACTCCAAGGAGGGCGGAGGACTGCAAACCAACGACCACCTGAAAGTCAACTTCTTCGGCAACTTCAACAAGCGTATCGGCTTAGGTTCCAACCTGGAGTATGTCTATGCACGAGGCGAATATCCGGAGAGTTCGACCAAGCCATTGAAGTGGAACAGTTACCTCTATTACGAAGGAGATCAATACAAGGCGTATGCCACGTTCAACCTCAGTAAGTTAGCCAATCAGGAGAGCGGAGGCATTGCCAACCGCGATTATATCCTCTCGCCCGATGAGTTCAAAAGCAACTTCACCGACCCGAAGAACATGCCGACCAACTTGGCCAACACCTGGAACAATACCGACCAACGTCAGGTGCACTTCCAGCACAGCTATAGTCTGGGCAAATGGCAGGAGCGCATCGAGCCATCCGACTCCTCTGTCTGGTCGGAGTTCGTCCCGATTGCCACTATCTTCCAGAGTTTCAACTTCGAGTCGTTGCATCATAATTTCCGCATGGATTATGGTGCAGACATGACCGAGAACGGGTTCTGGGGCAAAGATGCCCTGCCTTACTACAGCGACTCCATCACGGCCGACTCGACCCATTACAACGATTTCAGCACCTATGCCGGCATCCGTCTCAACGAGGGCTTCAACCGCTTCTCGCAATTCTCTGTCGGTGCCTTCCTCGGGTTCGAGCATCAGCACTACACCCTGGTTCAAGACACGTTGAACCTCGGTTTCATCCCGCGCAATCACTATTCGAACACCCTTTGGGCCGGTGGACAAATCAGCCGACATCTCTCCTCGCTCCTCTCCTTGGATGCCACCGCGAGGACCGCACTCTCGGGAGACAAGGCAGGCGACTTCGACATCCAGGGTACCCTCCAGTCGGTTATCCCCTTCGGACAGAAAGATGCCGAGACCGGAGAATGGTCGGACAGCATCATTGCCTCCGCCCACTCCTTCATCAAGAACACGAGCGCGCCCTACATGATGGAGCACTACTTCAGCAATCACCTGCGCTGGAGCAATAACTTCGACAACGAGCAACGCGTACGCATCGAGGGACGGTTGAGTTATCCCCGAACCCGCACCCAAGCGCGAGTCGGCGTCGAGCATATCAACCGCTTCCATTACTTCGGAGCCGATGGTCTGCCTCACGAGTACGACAAGCAATTGGATATCTTCAGCGTAGAGGTTCGCCAATCCCTGTGGGCAGGCAAGTGGTTGCAATGGGACAATGCGGTGATCTTCCAGCAATCGACCGAGAGTAAGGTACTCGCCCTACCGGATGTGAGCATCCAGAGCGACCTCTCCTTCCACTTCCGCATTGCCAAGACCCTGGCGATACAAGCCGGCGTAACGGGCTATTACTATACCAAATATTACGCACCCACCTACCAGCCAGCCACCCAGCAGTTCTGCATCCAGCGCGAATACAAGTGTGGTAACTATCCATTGCTCAACGGCTACGTCAATTGTAACTTGAAGCGCATCAAGTTCTTCCTGGCAGCACACAACATGTTGGAGAATGCCGTGACCAACAACATGTTCATCATGCCGAACTATCCCAACCCCTTCCGCCGTATCGAGTACGGCTTGATCTTGGATTTGCAGAACTAATGAACTCCCTACAACACCTAACAGAACAAGAGGAACTCTTGCGTCTGGAATACGAAACGGAGAAGCGCGATTTTGAAGAACTCTCGCGCCAGATAGGTATCCAGAGACGCATCCGACAGGGCAAATGCTGGTATCCCGTCGGAGGAGGGCGCACTTTCTACAATTCCCTCAACCAACTCTGCTTCGAGATTATCAACGAAGCGACAACCACCAACGAGAGCACGTCGGCCGATGCCCTTCCCGAACATGAATTTGAACCGGGCAAACCCGTTGTCTTCTTTCACGCCGATAGCGAGGAGGATCGTCCTTTGTTTTGGGGATGGAGTTGCCAGATTTCGCGCGTGGATGGCGTCCGAATGTTGGTTACCATCCCAGGCATTCATGCAGCAGAGGTGCTGCGCGACTATGCACGACTGGGGCAATTGGGCATACAACTGGCCTTCGATGCTACCAGTCATCGGGTGATGCGAGAGGCTATTTCGACGATTAAGAATACCGACAATGCCAAGACAAGGCACCTGCGCGAAGTGCTCCTTAGCACAGAGAAACCCGCGTTTCGCACCGAGCAACCCATTCATTTTCCATGGCTCAACCCCTCGCAGGAGAAAGCCGTGATGAAGGTGATCTGTGCACGCGAAGTAGCTATTGTCCATGGTCCTCCAGGAACAGGTAAGACCACTACGTTGGTGGAAGCCATCGGCGAAACGCTGAAACGCGAGACGCAGGTCTTGGTATGCGCCCAGAGTAATGCAGCGGTCGATTGGATAGCCGAACAACTCTTGGCGCGAGGCATCTCCGTCCTCCGAGTGGGCAACCCGATGCGCGTGAGCGATAGTCTGTTGGAAGCCACCTACGAGCGACGTTACGAGTCGCATCCAGACTATCTGGACCTTTGGGCCATCCGCAAGGCAGAACGCGAGACCCTTGCCAAACTCTCTTCACGCCATTGCTCAGCCACCGAACGACATGCCGCTCAGAACCACCTGAGCAAGTTACGGTCGCGCAAGACGGAACTGGAGATACGCATCAACGAAGAACTCTTTGCCCAGAGCCGCGTCATTGCCTGCACATTGATAGGCACCGCCTCGCGCGTCTTGGAGCGACGTCATTTCTCGACCCTCTTCATCGACGAAGCAGCACAAGCCTTGGAAGCCGCTTGTTGGGCAGCCATCCTCAAGGCCGACCGCGTCATCCTGGCGGGCGACCATTGTCAGCTTCCCCCTACCATCAAGTGTATCGAAGCGCAACGCAAGGGATTGGACAAGACATTGATGGAGACGGTTGCCAAGGGGAAACCCGAATGCGTCGAATTGCTCACCACGCAATACCGCATGCACCAGGACATCATGCAGTTCTCGTCCGACTGGTTCTATCAAGGTCAACTTCAAGCCGCTCCCGAGATTGCCCGACGTAGCATATTGGAACTCGATTCCCCCTTGGTGTGGGTCGATACCGCCTTGTTGGGTTTCGAGGAGCAACAGACGCCACTCAGCCAGAGCCGCATCAATACGAGCGAGGGATTGCTTTTGATGAAGACCCTGCGCGACTATATTCGTCAGATGGGCGTCGAACGCATCTTGAACGACCGCATCGACTTCGGCATCATCTCGCCCTACAAGAGCCAAGTGCAATTGCTCCGCAAACTTGTGAAGCAAAGCAGTTTCCTCAAACCTTTCGTCCGACAGATTACGGTCAATACGGTTGATGGTTTCCAAGGTCAGGAACGCGATGTCATCTTGATTTCGATGGTGAGAGGTAACGATGAGGGTCGTATAGGTTTCTTGAATGACCTTCGCCGCATGAATGTGGCCATCACCCGTGCCCGCATGAAGTTGTTCATCTTGGGCGACACCACCACATTGGCACACCATCCCTTCTACAAGAAACTCATCGATCATGTGGCTGAACATGGCAAGATGTCCGTTGTCGAACCCGAAGAACCGTGAGGTTTCGTAAATACGATGAGGGAGTTAATTTCATGGTCCTCGCAGCGAATAGAACGATTGATAATCGTTCAGCGAGAAGACGAAGCTTTAGCTGAGGGACAGGAGATAACGGGAGTTAACGGACGAATGCTGAAAATTGTCGGATGACACTTTGTAATGTCCGTTAACTACATAAGCGAAGCGATAACTCCTCTTAACTCCCGTTAACTCCTATTATAACGATAACACAATAAACATCATCATTAACCCGATAGGCAGAATTACATACTGGGCATTTAGCAATCGTAAGGGCAACTGCTTATCAAATTTTAACCCATTTAATCAAAAAATGAAAATCATTAAATCATTCATGGTGACCATGGCCTTGTGGTTATGTGCATCACTCGGTTTTGCGGAGACGGCCACCTGGTCGTTCAGCTTCAGCGTAGCCGGCAATAAGGGAGGCCAAGGCTTTCAAGCCATAGGTAGCACCAGCACCGATGCCGACACCCTCACCACTACCATCGAAGGTCTCAGTTGGAGCATCACCAGCGTGGGCACCAAGAAGTATTCCGTTTTGGCAGCTGGAGGTCAGACCATCGGCACAGGTGCCAATGATGCATCTTCGCACACATCTTTATTCACCTACGAGATACCTGGCAAGGTGAAATCCATCCGCATCAAGGCACGTCGCAACAACAATTCGGACGGTGCCGATCTCAAGATTTCGGTCAATGGCGTTCAATACCTCTGCGAAGGACAAGAGAGCGTTGCTTTGACGACCGATTCATTGCTCTACGAGTTCAAGCCTGCCACCGATGCACAGGAGGGCAAGCTCGACATCGAACTCTTTCAGGAGGTCGAGAAGAAGAGCATCCTCTACATCAAGTCCATTGCCGTAGATTACGAGAAATCGGAGGAAACAGAGGTTGCCAATTGGGAATATTTCTTCTACCAGTTTATTTCCAAGGGCGGCGAAGGATTCCAAGCTATATCCAATTCGGAATCCAATCCTGATACACTTTCCACAACGATCAACAATTTGAAGTGGAGCATCTATAGCGAAGGAACCAAGAAATTCGGCGTTACCCCGACCAGCGGTCAGGCGATTGGCGCAGGAACGTCCCAGTTCCCAACCTTCGTCTCTTTCTTCACCTACGAGATGCCTGGCAAGATACGCGCCATTCGCGTCAATGCCCGTCGCCACGTCAACTCAGAAGGTGCCGACCTGAAAGTTTCGGTCAATGGTGTACAATACCTTTGCGAGGGTCAGGTGACGGTCGCTTTGGCTTCCGACACCGCCATCTACGAGTTCAAGCCAGCCACCGATGCACAGGAGGGCAAGCTCGACATCGAGCTCTTCCAGAACGTCGAGAAGAAGGGCATCCTCTACATCCGTTCCGTCTCGGTCGATTACGAGGTTGAGGCATCGTCCGTCAACGCACCTAAGTTCTCGTTGGAGGCAGGTTCGTACGACGAGGCTCAGCGCCTGACGCTCAGTGTGGACGACTACGAGGCTGGTACATATACTATATATTATACCACCAACGGAGATAGTCCACGTTCGCCCGAAGGTAGCCGCAAGGCCTACACGGAGCCTATCGAAATCACCAAGAGCATGACCATTACCGCGGCTACATGCAAGGACAATGCCTACAGTCCTGTCGTTTCGGCCAAGTATGTGCTCCGCGAAGATCCACGCCTCTCATTCAGCAAGGACACCGTGGTCATCGAGGCTCCCGACAATGGTTATTCGCCGTACCTGAACAATCCACGTCAGGTATCGCCTATCACCTACACATCGTCCAACAGCGACGTGTGCGTGGTATCCCAGAACACGGGCGACCTCTTCACCGTCGCTCCTGGCGAGTGCACCATCTCGGCCATCTTTGCCGGCAACGAGAACTACAAGGCCGACACCGCATCGTATGTTCTGACCGTCGTGAAGAAAGTGCCATTGAACAAGCCTGTCCTCTCTCCTATGGGCGGCACCTTCGATGGTCCTGTTGAGGTCAACGTTTCGGTGGAGGACGAGCGCGCCTACACCATCTGGTACTCTACCACTGCCCAGGATTCAGCCGAGTTGACCGACGAGCCTACCATCCTCAAGGCCACCAGCGGCAAGATCAAGATCACCAAGAGCTGCCGACTGTTGGTATTGGCCGCTGGCTACAATGTCTTCAGCCCATTGGTTGAGGCCGAATTCATCTTCAACGAGAAAGCCAAGGCTGTATTCAGCGCCGACGAAGCCAGCAAGACCTATTACGAGCAGGGCTTCGATAGCGCCGAGGAGATTCAGGGTTGGAGCCTCTATGCCACCAGCTCTACCACCTTCCGTCTGGAGCCAGAGCCAAGCCTTGCTCCTCACACCAGCTTCTCGACCATCGATCCAAAGAACAAGTATTCGTTGGACATCAAGTACAATAGCAAGGAACAGCAGAACGAGACCTTTGTATCGCCCGTCATGGAGGTCAAGGAGAACACATCCGTAGAGTTCTACAGCTTCTTCCGTGGCGTATTCCTGTACGATGCCGACTGGTGCGTAGGTATCTACGACGTGGAGGCCGACAAGGAGGAGATTCTGGTTGACGGTTTCGATTGGGCACAGGAGAATGCTTTCACCGGTCCTGCTTGGATTCGTTTCCAGAGCGCCATCGACTCATACGCTGGTCGCAACGTACAGTTCTTCTTCAACTACACTGGTTGCGATGGCGAGGAGGTAGCCTTCGATGGCTTCAAGCTGAAGGCTTTGGACGACTCGGAGGATGCCCAGATTCAGATCAAAGAGGGCGAATCTATCCACTTCCATAACCTGTCCGTCAAGGCCGACTATATCAAGTGGGAGTTCCCTGGCGCTATTGTCGAGAACGATACTGCACAGAATCCAGTCGTTGTCTATCCAGAGGCTGGCACCTACGACGTAAAGCTCTACGTCTGGAACGACGAGGGCGAGAAGGACACCTTGATTCGCAAGGACTATGTGGTTGTCTCCATGCAGATGCCTAAGGCCATCATTGGTCTCCCAGAGGAGGGTTATATGTCTCCATACACCGGTGTATTCATCCCTGTCAACGTTCCTGTCACCTTCCGCGACCTCTCGACCGGCAAGCCAAGAGAACGCAAGTGGGTCTTCCAGGCCACCGACATCGAGAACTCTACCGAGCAGAATCCTACCGTCACCTACCTCAAGGCTGGCGTCTATAGTGTTGGTCTCCAAGTCAAGAACGATGTAGGCACCGACGTTGATATCATGCAGTATGCCATCCAGGCAGGTGGTGCCCAGTACATCTGGAACATCGATTTGGATGAGCGTCAGCAGTTGACTCAAATCAGCTTGAGCTGGTACGGCAACTATGCCGGCACGAACTGGTTGATGATCGATGAGTTCGCCGAGGCCTTTGCTGCACCGTTGGCTCCTGCCACCATCGATAGCGTGGCTGTATTCTTTGCCTCTACTACCACCGTTTCAACCGACCAGCCTATTGTGGTAACCATCCGCGAGGATTCTTTAGGTTTACCAGGCAAGGTACTGGCAAGAGGCTCCGTCAAGGCGGGCGACCTCGTATGGGATGACGAGAATGTAGTCGAAACGATGTTCATCCTCGACCAGTCAGTTTCCGTCACCGGTAAGTTCTTCGTTGGCATCGGTGGCTTCCCTAACCAGGAAGGCGACGACATTGCCGTGCTCTGTGCTCATCGCGACGCCAATGGCAAGAATACTGCCTTCCACAACATCGACACCACCCAGACCAACGAGCCAAGTGGTATCTATTCGTGGTACAGCAACGACAGCGATCCTCTCTCCATGGCCATCAGCCCTGTCCTGAGCTATGGTATTCCTTCGGCTATCGAGCAGGTAGAGGAGGCATCGAACGGTTCGGTTCAGATCTTCAACCTCAATGGTCAGAAGGTCAATGCCGACAAGGCCGCTTCGGGTCTCTACATCATCAATGGCAAGAAAGTTATGCTCAAATAATAATCGACCCCTCCCGCTTCTGTTTCGGCAGGAGCGAGAGGGACCTTAACAATCATTTATTCTATGAAGAAAATCTTTACTCTTTTTCTGAGTGCTTGTGCACTCTTCTGCACGATGAATGCGGAGGAAGTCACCTACGACTTCTCGTCCAGCATTCCGAATGGGTGGACCTCTTCCGTTAATCCTAACGGCTTCGAGAAGACAGGTTCTGCGCGCGGTGCACAATTCGCCCAAAACGCGACTCTTACCCTGAGTGGTTCCAAGGGCATCTCGAAGGTCGTCGTTACCTGCTCAGCCAACATCGACAAGAAGAACTCCATCGCCGTATCTGTCAACGGTACTCAGTTCGGCACCACCGCCGTTTTGGCCAAGGAGGCCAATGTTGAGAAGACCTTCACGGGCACCGCTACCGATGGTGACCTCGTCCTCACCCTCACCCGTGGCGACAAGTCCATCTACATCAAGAAGGTGGTCGTCACCTGCACCGAAGCCGGCAACACCGGTGGTGGTGGCACCAACATTGACGACGAGCTGGGCAAGGACCTCGACCCTGACTATGTCTATACCGACGTTGTGAAGGTAGTCGCTCCTACCGACGAGTTCTACAACCAACCATGCACCTTCACCCAGAACAACATCGAGGTGAAGTGCTCCAAGAGCACGCACAAGGACGGTTACTTCTCTTGTGCTGCTGGCGAGACTATGTCCATCACCGCTACCCAGCCTTTCGTAGCCCTGGCCATCAACGGCACCGTCAAGAAGAACTTCGATGCCGAAAGCAACGTAGGCGACATCTACTTCGTCTATGACTCCGAAGAAGAGGTATCGCAGGACCCTGTCCTCTACATCGAAGAAGTCAATGCCAAGAGTGTCACCATCACTTGCGTCAAGCAGTTGCAGTGCAAGGAGATCACCCTCTACTTCAAGGAGGCTCCTGAATTGGACCTCGACGAACTCTTCGGCGAAGAGGGCGGAGACGAGGGTTATACCTACAAATATGAAAGCACTGAGGTGCAGACATTGACCCCCGAATTCGACGAGTTAGACATTGTTGCATTCAACGTCGAGATGTCGGAAGAAGTGACTTTGCCTTTTGTCAACATGTATTTCGAGAACGATGACCAGGAATTGTTCTTGCAGTTCATCGCTGATTTTGATGCCAACACGGGCGTTACTCCTGGCGTTTATCCTATCGACACCTTGCTGGCTGTCGGCCACATCGTTGCAAGTTGTGGCGGAGACGAAGACAACGATTACCCCTCCTACTTGATAACCGACTATCGTGAGGATGGCGAATATGCCTATTGGAACAGCTTCTACCTCGTGTCGGGCACAGTAACCGTTGCTGCCGACCCTGCTGGTGTCAAGGTAGTTGTCGATGCGAAGTCTTACTATGGTTCGACCATCCAGACAACCTACGTTGGCCCATTCGTCGACTATTCTACCGCCATCGACACGATTGCTGCCGACAAGGCCGCCAAGAACGGCAAGTACATCGCCAACGGCAAGCTCTACATCCAAAGAGGCGACCTCCGCTACAATGCCCAGGGCCTCTTGGTGCGCTAAAAACTATATCTCCACAGGCCGACCGAGTTAGAGTTTACCTGTGGAGAGCTATTTTTCCCGTTCTTAATCCAATACTATTTTATTGATTATTGAACTCTATACCACTATCCTTTCACAAAAACATCAATCATGAAAAAGGTTATCTCTTTCCTACTACTCTTATGGGTCATTATGCCAGCGCAATTGTCTGCCCAATTTACAAAAGACTCCTCGTACATATCGGTGTTGCGCTATTCCGACTTTGCTACCGTCAAGATAAGCAATAGCTACAAGAAACAGAACGATCACACATTCATCATATCCATCAGTTCTGACGGCAAATACTTTGTAACGGCCTCCAAAAAAGTATTCTCCGACACGTATCATTATACCTTCTACGAAAGTAATACGGGGAAAATCCTGAAAACAGAAAAGACAAAATCAATTCTGGATTTCATCTTCATCGGAGACAAGATGCTCACGCTAAACTACTATAAGGGTCTTTCGATGACGGACATAACGACGAATACCCCGAAATGGAATTATAAACTCTTCAATGGTAAGCCTTTTTATCTGCACGGAGACATACTCCTATCGATTGACAAAGAGAACGAGAATCAAATACAAGGCTTAAATTTATCCAATTGCTCCATGTGGACGGTTTCCATTCCTCACAGCAGTGGCATTCGTACTATCCAAAAAATCGACGAAGATAATCTCTTGATTGTGGCCGACAAGCTTGTCAAACTCGACACGAAGACAGGCAAAATGAAATCGCTGAAAATCAAGAACTATATCCCTAATGGCAAGAAAATCACAGGCAACATTCTCTTGGGAGTTCTAGCCGTTGCAGCCAATGTTGCATCAGCGTACACGACTGGATACATCTTCATACCCATTTTCAAGGAGAATCACGAAGGGTTCTTGAGTACCGTCTATCCCGAATCCACCAAGATTGCCCATTTGTCTTCTAACCTCCTTCAAGCCGATAGTTTGTTTTACTTTGCCGACAGGAACAATGTCTTTTGTTTCGATACCGATTTGAATGTTCTATGGTCAACTCCTCTCCCTCCCAAGTCTGGCAGCAGTTCCTTCCTACATTTACAAAACGACACTCTTTGGATGGTCAACTGTGGCTTGGCAACAATAAACAGCACGCGGACAGGACAGTTCGGTTCTCCTTTTTATGCAGCATTTAATGCACATTCTGGGAGTCAACTTATGTTACAGGTAATGGGAAAGAAGCAAGATGACCTGCATAGTGTAGTAAACAATACCAACCATGTCAGTTATCTCTTCAAAGACACTTGCAAGACATTTTACTTCGACACTCAAGAAACCATCATCAACGCAGGCGAAAACAGATTCAAGGATTTCAGGTTGATTGAAGAGGCCTATTGCCTCAATGCCGAAACCCACAAATTTGTCCCATTGGACAGTTGTCTCGTTTATGCCCATAACATGAAAAATGGCGACATATACCAAGTCTCGGGAACCGACTCTTTAACACATCTCTATGCGCCTGGTTGCGTTTACTTCGATAATGGACAATTTGCAGACAGCCTTAGAGTTATCTATAACAGACAAGCAAACGAAAAATTCGACTGCTGGATTATTGATGCACAAGGGAACCCTGCCCTACACATCGAAGAGGCTATTGAAAGCATGACCGTAACCAATGACTATTTATTCTTCATCCACGACAAAGACTATTTCTCCATCCTTCACAAAGATGTCTTAAAACCAGAGCCAGCGCCACAACCGAAACTGGAAGAGCAACCCGAACCCCAAGAGTCACAGTTGCTCAATGAACTGCCCAACTCTTAACGGCTTATCTCCAGCTATTCCCCCCCTTGCACCCCAAGTTCGAGAAAGAATCCCCCAACTCTCTCGAACTTGGGGTGAAAACAATCTTTTTGACAGCAAATTCTTCCATCAAACAGGTTAAAGCGAGTGGAAAGGCGTTTTTTTGTTTTCGTACGAGGTTATTTTCCGTGGTTACTATCATTGAGTTTAATTGAGTTCTCCAATTGAGTTGCATGGCTCTCACGATAGCTGAATTGAGTTTCAATTAAGTTCAATTGATGGAGGTATTGCAAGGAAGGGAGTGAAAGAGAAGTGACAAGAGGGTGACAAAGTAGGGAAAGTAGAGGTGTTGTGTTCCAGTTGTTCCAATTGTTCCAATTGTTTTTGAGGGGTCAATCTCATGCTTATTCTCTCTATATTTATTATATAATTAATTAATAATTAAATATATTTTGGCACTTTTCATCCCATTTTTGGCTCAAAATTGAGGCAAATGGAGGCTCTGACGGACAAAAATCGACCGTGAAATGCAGCCCGACACTCCCCATTTTCGAGCAGCGCCGACACTCCCAATGACACCATTGCTGAGAGACCGTCTCTCTTTATTTTGCATTATTACATATTGATTATCAACCGAATAGAGTAAAATTATCTGTTCCACACGCATTAGCAGGGTCATGAGTGTCAGTGTCATGAGTGTCAAATACTATTTCTGTTTATTCGGGGCGGATAGACCCCATATATATAAAAATAATATTTTAAATATTATTTTTATATATATGAACCCAAATACATTCATATTCTAATTTCTTAATGACACTTGACACCTGACACTCTTGACCCTCATTGTTGTCTTTTTGTCTTTTCCTGAATAAGGTTGACTCGATTTTAACTATTTAACACTTGATTTAACATTTCCATTTTTTCATACGGAAATAGTTGACTTTCTCTACGGAATTAGTTGACTACTTGTACGAAAAAAGTTGACGCTTTTCCTGAAAAAGTTGACTTTGTACGGATTTGGTTGACTCTTCGAAAGAAAAGGTTGACTTTGTACGGGAAAAGTTGACTTTGAATACATGAAAAACACTCGGGGTCTGCCCTGCGGCTGGGGCAGACAGCCCCAGAGAGCTGTCCCTTCATTTCCACATCCTCCGTTGGATACCTTGCTCCTGATGTGCGGTTGAAGGTACTTTGTAACCAATGCTGCCATGAGGACGTTGCTCGTTGTAAAACTGAATGAAGGCTGAAATCCTGGCTTCCGCCTCTTCGATGCTCTTGAAACGGCGTTCCCTATAGATGACCTCAGTCTTGAGAATTCCATTCACACGTTCAGCAATGGCATTATCCGTCGGCTTGTAATCCTCTGTCATACTGATGCTTATGCCATGCTTCTTCAATTCATCGACGTAGGCATTGCAGCAATATTGGACACCACGGTCTGAATGATGGATCAGATGTCCCAGATCTTCCTCCGAAGCAGAGGAAACAGCTTTCTGCAAGGCCTGAAGCGTATATTGAGCCTCAAGTGTTTCCGAGAGGCACCAGCCGATTATCTTGTGAGAATATGCATCGGTCACGAGATGCAGGTAGCTGCATCCTTCTGCCAGGTCTATATAGGTTATATCGCTCACCCACAATTGATTAGGACCTACAGGAATATATCCCTTTATCAGATTTCTGTACTTGTGATAGCGATGGTTCGACCTGGTCGTATGGCGTGGCTTGGGGCGTGGTTGAAGTAACTGGAAGTCTCGCAGGATATTCAGAAAGGCGTCCCTGCCGGGCACCCAATCCTGTACAAACATCTTTTTCAGTATCAGCCACAATTTGTAATACCCGATGCCAGGGTCCATGCGTCGTATCTCTGTGACGGCATCAATGATGCGGCTAAGACGACGGATCTGTTCCTGTTCATCCTGCTTACTCTTGTAATAAGCCTGCTTGCTTCGGTCAAACAGTCCACAGGCGTATTCTATGTTGTATCCGAATACCCTGGACAGGCGTTCTACTGCTTGACCCCAGATTTTTTTCTGACCCTGATGCCTTGCTCTTCGGCGATGTCTATCAGAACATTGAGGGCAAGATTCTTGTCCTCGCTTCGTTTCAGTTTTGCTTCCAGGGCCTTGACCTGTTTCTCCAGTTCTTCTATCCTGGCGGACTGGCTCTCTGACTTTTCTTCTGCTTTATGAATCATGTCTTCGCCACTATAGAGTTCTTCTGGGTGCAAAGATACGCATTTTGTTTCAATTTCGTACGGTGTCAGGTAACAAGATACCCAATTTGATAGGGTTGCCTGACTTTTCAGCCCATATTTGAGGCAAATTTCCTGTCGGTCTTTGCCACTTTGCATGTACTCGATAGCTACTGAACGCCTGAAGGCTCGCTCTTGTTTGTTGACTCTTCTACTCATAATTTTAACACTTTTAAGAGTTTTTGGAGTCAACCTATTTCAGTACAAGACATTGAATAGAGTGTAAGTAGTTGAAATATTGATAGTTAAAATATTTGCGATGCTCGTTATTAGTTGCAACGCTACTCTCAGGGAGGGGAGTGTTTGGCGCAAGCAGACTCCTTGTAAACCTCGTTTGTAGGTTGAAAAGGGCGAGAGTGGAGCGAAATTATCGTCTATTTTGCATTTTGCATATAGTCGTAATGCACCACTTTTTTTCATGATTTTGCGATTTTCGTAGTAGAAATACCCCAAATGCTTCGAGTTTTCAATTTTCACCTTTCAATTTTCAATTTGTCTTTAGTTGTTTTCAATTTCTCAATTATCCATTGTCAATTATCAATTAACATGACTTCGCAACGAGGTCATGTTTTGCTATTTCCACTTTACTTTTTGTTTGATTTCGGCGCAGATAGATAGATAGATAGATAGATAGATGCGCGCGGCTATGCGCGAAAATTTGTAAATTTGCTAGCAATAACTGTGTGCTTTTGGATACAGGCGTAAATAGAATCATTTTGGGTATAACATACCATGTCTAAATACAGAAATCCAAGAGTTTTATGGTGCCATGACAAGAGGTGCACGATGTGCGCTAAAGGGTCATATCGTCAAACAGAAATCCGTTTTTACAAACAATATGAAGACAATCAACGACATACTCCACGACATCCGCCTCAAGGCGATGACCGAGCGCGAAAAGGGAACCGACTTCGAGCGACTGATGAAGCTATGGTTCATGACCGACCCCCGTTTTAATGAACTGGAGAAAGTGTGGCTCTGGGAGGAGTTTCCCGCCAACAAGGACTTCGGTGGCAAGGACCTGGGCATCGACCTCGTGGCACGCACGGAGTATGGCGACTATTGGGCCATCCAGTGCAAGTGCTATGCCGAGGATGCCACGATAGATAAGGCGGCGGTGGACAGTTTTGTGGCCAATGCCAGCCGCACCTTCACCGACCCCGAGACGCTACAGACACGCGAGTTCTCCAACCTGGTGTGGGTCTCTACTTCACGCAAGAAGTGGGGAGCCAATGCCGAGTTGGCCATACAGGGATTGGCCAAGCCCTTCAACCGCATCTCGCTCTACGACCTAGAGATTTCGGTGGTCGATTGGGACAAGCTCCAGGCAGGACTCTGGGGCGACCAGGCCAAGTTGCCAGGCAAGCAGCCTCGCCGACATCAACTGGAGGCTATCTCCAAGGCTTACAATCACTTTGTGACCCAGGGCAACGAGCGTGGCAAGCTCATCATGGCATGTGGCACGGGCAAGACCTACACCTCGCTCAAGATTATGGAGCAGATGACGCCACGCGACGGCTTCGTCCTCTTCCTGGTGCCCAGCATTGCCTTGTTGGGACAGACCCTCAATGCCTGGATGGCCGACCGTGTGGACGATATGCGTGCCGTCTGTGTCTGTTCGGATGCCAAGGTGTCGCGTGAGATGCGTGATGCCGACCAGGAGGATGCCAGCATCCGTGACTTAGCCAAGCCAGCCACCACCGATGCCCGCGAGATAGTGCGCCAGCTCCAGCGCTACGGGCGAGAACCGAACCGCACCGTCATCTTCTCTACCTACCAGAGCATCGATGCCGTGCATGATGCCATAGCCCTCTATGGCCGTGAGCTGGACCTCATCATCTGCGACGAGGCACACCGCACCACGGGCGTAGTGATGAACGACCGCGACGAGAGCAACTTCACCAAGGTGCATCGTAACGACTTCCTCCGTGCCAAGCATCGCCTCTATATGACCGCCACACCGCGCCTGTATAGCAACAACGTGAAGGTCAAGGCCAAGGAGGATGCCAACGTCGATGTGCTCTGTTCGATGGACGATGTCGAGCTCTATGGTGAGGAGTTCTACCGTCTTTCGTTCTCCGATGCCGTAGGGCAGGGCTTACTCTCGGACTATAAGGTGCTTGTCTTGACCGTGAGCGAGGAGGACATCCCAAGCGAACTCCGTGCCCGCATCCGTGCCAAATATGCCATGGCCAACAATGCCGAGCGCCTCACCGAACTCAACTTTGACGATGCCACCAAGCTCATCGGTTGCATCAATGGCCTCTCGAAACGCATCAAGGGCGACGATGGTGTCACCAAGGAGCAAGACCCCCTGATGATGCGCCGTGCCGTGGCCTTCTGCCAGACCATCCGACCCTCGAAGAGCAATCCATCGTTCTCGTCCGTCAATTTGGCTCATTACTTCGAGCCCTTCTGCCAGGAGTACAAGAAGACGCTCAATAACGACGAGCAGGAGCAGGTGGTCAATGTCAAGGCACGCCACATTGATGGCTCGATGGATGCCAACACCCGCAACGAACTGGTGGCATGGCTCAAGCAAGAGGCTGCCGACCCACGCGAGTGCCGCATCCTGAGCAATGTGCGTTGTCTCTCGGAGGGTGTCGATGTGCCGGCCTTGGATGCTGTGCTCTTCCTCTCGCCACGCAACAGCGAGGTCGAGGTGGTGCAGAGCGTAGGTCGTGTGATGCGTAGCTTCCAGGGCAAGAAATATGGCTATATCATCATTCCCGTCATCGTGCCAAGCGAAGTGACGCCCGAGGAGGCACTGAACGACAATGCCCGTTTCCGCGTGGTGTGGGAGATTCTGAATGCTCTCCGTTCGCACGACGACAACTTCAATGCTCACGTCAACCAAATCAACCTGAACAAGAAACGTTCGTCCAAGATTACCGTGGCTGGCGTGCCCCGTGGCCAGTATTCCATGGGGCAAGGTGGTGATGCCGTCCATGTCAGCAACGAGGAGGTGGCGAGCCAGCTGGAAATCCGCTTCGGTGAGTTGCAGGACGGCATCTACGCCCGTCTGGTCGAGAAGGTAGGCGACAAGATGTATTGGGAGAACTGGGCCAAGTCCATCGGCGAGATTGCCAAGAAGTTCATCGCCCGCATCGCCTCGCTCATCCAGGAGAACGAACGTGCCCGTCACTACTTCGACGACTTTGTCTTGGGCTTGCACAAGAACATCAACGACAGCATCGACCAGGGACAGGCCATCGAGATGCTGGCTCAGCACATGATTACCCGTCCGGTGTTCGATGCCCTCTTCAGCGACTATCAGTTCGTCAACAACAATGCCGTCTCGCGCTCCATGCAGGACATGATCGAGGTGCTCGAACATGAGGGCATGGAGATGGACACCGTGGTGCTCGACAAGTTCTACACCTCGGTGCGCAATAACGTCAGCAACATCGACAACCTGGAGGGCAAGCAGACCATCGTCAAGAACCTCTACGAGAAGTTCTTCAAGGGTGCTTTCCCGCTCACGGTCGAGAAACTCGGCATCGTCTATACCCCGGTGGAGTGCGTCGATTTCATCATCCATTCGGTCGATGACATCCTGCGCCGCGAGTTCAACACCTCGCTCACCGAAGAGAACGTCCACATCCTCGACCCCTTCACCGGCACGGGCACCTTCATCACCCGTCTCCTGCAGAGCGGCCTTATCCGCCCTGAGGATATGCTGCGCAAGTACCGCAACGAGATACATTGCAACGAGATAGTCCTCCTGGCTTACTACATAGCCGATGTTAACATCGAGTCGGTCTATCACGACATCATGCACCCTGAGCATTACGAGAACTACGACGGCATCTGCCTCACCGATACCTTCCAGCTCAACGAGCATGGCGACAACGACATCTTCTCCAAACTCTTCCCCGAGAATTCAAAGCGCCTCCAGCAGCAGAAGAAGGCACCTGTGCGCGTCATCATCGGCAATCCACCGTATTCTATTGGACAGAAGTCCGCTAATGATGATGCGCAGAATCTCAGCTATCCAGTTCTCGACCAGCGCATAGCAGATACCTATGCGAAACAATCTTCTGCGAATTTAGGTAAGTCTCTCTACGATAGCTATGTGAAGGCTTTTAGATGGGCAAGCGACCGCATCGCTCAGATGAAGGAGGGGGGAATTGTTGCATTTATCAGCAATGGTACTTGGATAGACGGTAATGCCCAGGATGGCATGCGCAAATGCCTCCGTGACGAATTTACATCTATTTATGTATTCAATTTGCGCGGCAATCAACGCACCTCGGGCGAGCTTTCGCGAAAGGAGGGTGGCAAGATATTTGGTGCAGGTCCTCGCACTCCTATCACTATGACTTTCCTGGTTAAGAACCCTGCTAAAGCATCGGGTAAGGTTGAAATCTTCTATCACGACATCGGAGACTATCTGACTCGTGAACAGAAACTCGAAATCATCAGCAAGTTCCACTCCGTTGACAATATGGAGTGGCAGAAGCTCGAACCTAACGAGAAGCAGGATTGGATTAACTTGCGCGATGGCTCTTTTGATGATCTTTTGCCAATCTTCCCAAATACAAAGTTTAATCTTAAAGAGCAGAGTTTCTTTAGTACATATGCAATTGGATTAGCAACCAATCGAGATGCATGGACATATAGTTTTTCCAGAAAATCGATTGATGACAATATGTATAGAATGATTCAATATTATAACACTCAAGTTGAGTCTTTCCGAAATTTGAAACAGAAAAAAGTACTTGATGATGTAATAGATAATGATCAAACAAAGATAAGTTGGACAAGAGCTCTAAAACGACATGCAGAAAAAGGTGACACATTTGATTATTTGTGTCAATATCAGAGAGATGCTTGCTATCGTCCTTTTACATCTCAAGTGTTATATTATTGTGATGATTTTATTGAAAGTCCAGGACAATGGTCAAAAATTTTTCCAGCTTTAACACTTGAGAACTTTGTTATAACTGTCAGTGGTCTCGGTGGCACTAAACCAAATACTTGTTTGATTACAAATAGGATTCCAGATTTGAACTGTTTGGATGCGGGCACTCAGTGCTTCCCCCTCTATTGGTATCAAGAGAATACTAATCGAGAAAAGACTTTGTTTGACGAAGAGACAGGGGAGAAGTACATCCGCAGGGATGGCATCACCGACTGGATATTGAAGGAGGTGCGCAACCGCTATAAAGCCAGCAACATCACCAAGGAGATGATTTTCTATTATGTCTATGGCTTGTTGCACTCCGAGGACTATCGCCAGCGCTTCGCCGCCGACCTCAAGAAGTCCCTGCCACGCATCCCTATTGTCGAGAACCTGAACGACTTCATGGCCTTCTCTCAGTTTGGCCGTAAGTTGGCCGACCTGCACCTCAACTACGAGCAGGTGAAGCCCTGCCCAGGTGTAGTGGTGCGGGGTGACCGCCCTCTGGCTGGTGACGCCTCGGATTACGACTACTACCGCGTGGTCGATAAGATGCGTTTCCGCTCCCGTGACGACAAGAGCACCATCATCTACAACGGTCATATCACCATCGAGCAGATACCTGCCCAGGCCTACGACTATGTGGTGAACGGCAAATCGGCCATCGAGTGGATAGTGGAGCGCTATTGTGTCAGCCAGGACAAGAAATCCCTGATCCGTAACGATGCCAACGCCTGGGCCGCAGAGCACCAGCAGCCTCGATACATCCTCGACCTCCTGCTCTCGGTCATCAACGTCAGTGTCCAGACGGTCGAGATAGTCAAGGCCCTGCCACACATCAAGTTCGACTGAGAGGAGGGTCGGAAAGACTTCCCATAGCTATAAAGAACCCAGAGCCCCTGGGTTCTTTGTCGCCTTATTTCAAATTCGATAATCTGAAAATCAAGACTTTGGGATTTTATTAACAATATAAACATACAAAAGAGCAAGGGCTATTAACAGAACCATCCAATAAAAATAAAACAAAATGAGTAATTTTGCACAATATTACATGAAATTTAAGGGCTCAGTTGCCCGAGATACCTTATTTAATGTTTTTACTCCTCAGGATTGGGAACAACGTCAAAAGCATTTGCAAGCCTTGTTCGAGAAGGATGATAGCGTAGAATTCGCTTTGGGTGATGGTGTCGGACGAAAAGAATATAAGCATCGAGTATATCATCTGAGCATTGCCCCAGAGATTACGGTGATGCGTTTCGCCAATAGTATTGACATACCTGTTGAGAAAGACTTCCAGCCAGCAACAGCCAAGGATGAACCCTCTTGTTTCGTGATCATAGACAATCGAGACAATCTTCGCACGGTAGCCATCCAGAAGAGAAAGAAGGCATTTGGCGATACTCGACAAGTGGCGAAAATTCTTTCTACGGTTATCTGTAGAAAGTTGAATGAGGATTATGGATACGGGTTTGAGATAGTGCCAGACTATTATCCCGAGGATCTTTTTAAGGTTTGGGAACGTCAGCAAGTAAATACCCAATCTCTTTGTTTCGGTGTGCCCGAGATGGATGTGGAAGAAATCCTTAAAAAAGTCGCAGAACTGAAAGCCAAGAACAGAGACTATTTCGATGATAGCCTTATGCCGTCCTTGATACAAGTGCTGATTGCTCAAAAACAAGCCAAGTATAAAGGTCGTTATATGGTTATGCCTAACGAAAAACTAACCTCTCTCTATGTAGATAGGGATTCCGTCTTCATGCGCAATCTGTTGACTTATTCTGAAGCAACAGAAGAACCTGTTGAATTGATTACAAAGGATGGAGCAACTTTCCGTTGTTTCATTGATAAGGAAGGGAAGAATACGGACAGAATTGTCAGTCATGCGTTCGATGATAAAATATTGGAAAGCCTATTCAATGATAGGAAGAAAGATGGAACGCGTATCGAACCCGAAGAGAGGTTGAAAGCCGAAGAAGAGGTGTTGGGTTTCATGAATAGCATGAAGCACGAAGCCGACAATACAAACGAGGAACAAGCCGCATGATAGTGCATTTGGACAAGCAACAACAAAGGACCGCAAGGCGTCAGTTGTTGGGTGATGAGGTTTATGTACTCAGTCACGATGCCTTGAAAAAGATGCAAGGAGAGGGGCTAATAGCCTTGTCTCCTGTGGAGGTGTTTCTGTCTGCTCAAAACTTCTGTAATGAGATTCTTGGATTGACCGACATTGAAGAAGGATTGGAGGACGAAATGGACGACTTAGAGGATGAAGCAGAGAGTAAAAATGACTTTACGCTCGTCTTGGCTTTGTCCGCAGCCATACTCCAAGCTATTAGCAAGAAACGAACAGACTTCAATCCAAAACCAATTATTTTTCGCATATATGAGCGTTTGGACGGGCAAGAACTCCTGTGGCCTCTTATTGAACAAATGACAGACAAGGAAGAAGCCCGTTGGTTGGAAGGAAAAAAGACAAATCTGCTTGACTATGAACTACAGGAAATAATGTTGAGTGGCGGAGGTTCTGTAGAGATTAGTCGTTTGTTCGAGGATTTCATCCGCTATGCTGATAAGATGGGAGAGGGCACCATCAAGGACTTGCTTACTTTCTTGAACCGATACAATAACGACCATAATCATGCTTATGACAAGGAAATAGACTTGCTATATGAGAAAATGGGGATTAAGAACTCTTCGATAATCAATGCGAATGAATTAGTGATGACGAAGAACGTAGTGAATGAAGTGAATGGCGTAGCATCTGGCGCTACAGGAATGACAATTAACAATAGCAGTAAATGAATAAAGAAGATGTACAAGCCGCCCTGGAGGCTATCGCACGGAGCGGCATTACGGTAAATGGTGATTTGGTCCTCAATAAGAAGGTCGATTATGAGGTCGCCAACGTGGAGGATGGAGGAATCGGCATCCAGATAAACAATTATGGAGGAGAGAAACAAACTCCATTGGACATAAACGACAAGGAGATAAAGGAAGCCATCGAAGAACTCTTGCAAGCCAAGAATGAGGACGGAGCGCTCCTGTTCCGCAACAAGAAGCAATGGTGGGCGGTATTCCGTGTATTGGCCGAATGCTTCAATTATCCAACTCAAATGCGGTCTTTTGTGACCAAAATGAAGGAACTCGAAGTCGCCGTAGTGGACGGAGAACGAGATTTGTCTTACGAATCGTTGAGCAAAGCCTCAAAAGATGTCCCCCTGATGTCTGTAAGGGTTTCAAGTTGGAATACCGTGAAAGACAAGAGTGCGAGCTACCAGCAACAATATGAAGTAGCAGAGTTTTTGATGCGAAAATTGGGCATCCTATCATAATGCAATTCCAATAATAATTCCAAAATTCCAATAACAATTCCCATCTCGGATTTTCTGAGGTGGGATTTTTCTTTTCTCTCTACCTTTGCAACCGTTGGAAGGACAAACCTCTGGCGGGTGCCTTTGGTTTTTTCCCCTTTCGGTAATTATAAATGAATAAACAAATACAAGTCTTCGAAAACAAGATGTTCGGAGCATTGAGAATCTGGGTCGATGCAGACCGTAAGACATTCTTTAACCTATCGGATGTGTGTCATGCATTGGAAATCAAAAATGCAGCAGATATCAAAAAAAGATTGCCAAAGAGGGGTATAGATACTATCGATACCCCTACCCAAAACCAACATGGCACCATCGTGATGCAGACGATGACCTACATTGACGAAGCGAATCTGTACCGTTGCATCTTCCAAAGCCGCAAAGCGGAGGCTGAGAAGTTTCAGTCGTGGGTATTCGAAGAGGTGTTGCCTCAGATACGCCGCACGGGCGGTTACATCCCTACTCGTAAGGAGGAGGATGCCGAGACGGTGATGGCGCGCGCCTTGCTCATTGCGCAGAAGACCATCGAGGACAAGGACCGGCTCATTGCTGAGCAGCGCCCCTTGGCAGAACTGGGTGAGGCGGTATCGGGGAGCAAGGACTCCATCTTGATACGCGACCTGGCGAAGCTGCTCACCCAGAACGGCGTGCCGATGGGGCAGAACCGCCTCTTTGCCTGGTTGCGCCAACACGGCTACCTCTTCCAGCACGAGACGCGCCCTATTCAACTCTGGGTGGAACGCGGCATCTTCGACCTCTCGGTCAACGTCATCGCCACTCACCACGGCACTCAGGAACGTATCACAACCCGCGTGACAGGGAAGGGACAGAGATATTTCTTGGAAAGGATGCTAAGGGAAATTAATGGAAGTGACAAGGGAGTGACAAAGAAGTGACAAGAAGTGACAGGGAAGTGACAAAGAAGTGACAAGGACAAAGGGACTAAGTACAAAGGAGGCTAATGGGCTCTTCGTGCCGCTAAAAGTGCTTCGCACGCTAATGGCCTTCGGCGCTAAAGTCGTCGCTACCTATCCATCTATAGAACCATTGAGTTTAATAGAGCTATTTCTTTCGTGTACTTTCGTGTGTTCCGTGGTTAATCAATCCCTCCCTTCGGGGAGTAAGGAGGGGGGGCTTAATTCTATTTTTAGTTTTTTTATTATGCAAACTATGATTTTAAGAGTGGTACAGCAGGGCGAGGCCTATGCCGTACAGAGTCAGAAGGCCGAGGGTGGCCAGATGCAGAAGTGTAACATCGTCCTTCAAGAGTTGGGCGGTAAGTATGAGAACCAATATGTGGCCGCTATGCTGGGCAACATGGCCTTGTGCCGCTATGCAGCGGGCGACATCGTTGCGGCGCGCCTGCGCTTTCAGACGCGCGAGTACAACGGCCAGATGTATCAGGACATTGTTGTAACAGACATTGCTTCGATGTCCGTTCAAAAGTATTAAATTCTAAGTATTAAATAATCACGGAGTTGAAGTGAGGAGGATGTTCTCGAGTAAATGGCCAAAGAATCTGACCTTCTTCTCACAATTTCAACTACAATGAAGAAAACTAAGAATGTTTTTATCGAAGATCTCCACATGGAGACACAGACGGTATTTTATGCCAACGGGGACATCAACATCAGCCCCTGCGGCTTCGAGTTAGGGCAGCACATCGTGAGCGGTAAGGACCGTGTGAGCCAACGCGGCCGCATGGTGACGGAGGACGACGGCACAAGCCGCTTCCGCCCCTACATGCAGGGTGGAACGGGACGCTTCAGGACGTTGTGCCGCACGGCGCATGGTGAGGTCAAGGAGTCGCAAGACAGCCTCATCGTACATTTGCGCCTCGGCAAAAGGCTGGGCAAGGCAGCCGTCGAGTCCTTGCTGCGTGAGGAGTTCGGACAGATGCGGACTTTCATTCACCAGAGTAATAACAAGATAATTGAGTGGTAAGCAATGAGTGTATATCAGATTTTTTATCAGGGTGGGGCGAAGATGATGCGCCCCATCTCCACCAGAGCCGAATATATGGCTCTGCGTGACAGCGAGCAGAACCGCCGCGCGGACAAGAAGCACTTGGTGCAGATGAACTATTCGTGTTTGCCGAATGTAAAAAACGAAAACGATAACGAAAACGAAGAACTGCGTTACGAAAACCTTAACGAAAACCAAAACGAAAACGAAAAGGGGGGATGCGGACCGCTGAAGGGCAGCACGCGCGAGAGTAATTCGGTGGGCATGGACATCGACCTGAATGGTGAAGAATGGACGGTAGAAAAGGAAAAACGTGCCGTTCGCGACCAAATCTTGGCAAAACGGGAGGAATTGGGGCTGCTGATGCTGGAAGAATCCTATTCGAAGGGCTACCACATCGTCTTCCGCCGCCGCACGGAGCTGAGCCAGGTGGACAACCTCCGCTGGGCATCGTCCCTGCTCGGCGTGGAGTTCGACAAGGGGGCGAAGGACATCACACGGGTGTTCTTTACGCCAGCGGCAGATAAACTCATATTTCTTAGCGAAGAAATATTCGTTAATGCAGCCGCTGAGCGTGTTAATACTCCCGTTGGTCGTGTTAATACCCTCGGGGAGGGTGGTAATACTCGCGAAGCTCGTGTTAATACTTCGGCCGCTGGCCTCGTGTTAAATCCTGCGGGCGAGGGGAAATCCAACACGACCGAAGGGAGTATTAACAAGAGCGCAGCGAATATTAACACTGAAGGTATTAACGGGAGCAAAGCTACCATTAACACCTTAGGTATTAACACGAGTGAAACGAGTATTAACACGACTTATAACGGCTTCGCCTATGAAGCCATTATAAGTAAGTACTGGGAGCTCTTCAACGCTGGGAAGGAGCCATGTGAGGGCAACAGGAACACGCTGACGTTTGAATTGGCCATGATGCTGAGACACATCTGCGGCTTCGATAGAGAAAAATTGAACGAGGTAATTCCCGACTATTGGGAATCAAGCTCCCTCCCTCGGGAGGGCTGGGGAGGGGTTTCGGAGAAACTCCAGTGCATCGACTCAGCCCTCAAGGAGCCACGCAAGGGGATGCCCTACCGCCTGAGGCAGGTGATGGAGGCTCTACAGAAGGAGGTGGCCATACGCGCTACGGGTGGAACTCCGTCCACTCCGCCACCCATGCCCCAACGGTTGCCCAAGTTGATCCAGCTCCTGACGCGCAACGTGCCTGCGGCCTACAAGCCTGCTGTGGCATCGGCCGTCTTTCCTGCCTTGGCGACGCACCTGCATGGGGTGAAGTTCCGCTATTGGGACAACGTGGAGCACGAGGCTACCTTCATGAACGTGCTGGTGGGCCGTCAGTCGGTGGGCAAGGGGTGCATCAAGAAACCCATCGAACTCATCATGCAAGACATCGTGGAGCGTGACCGGCAGAGCCGCCAGCGTGAAGCGGAGTGGAAGCGCCAGAATCCTGCGGGCAAGTCGAAGGCCAAAGATCCGCGGCCAGTGGATATCTGCATCCAGATGCTCATCGACAACCTGACGGACGCGGTCTTCAACCAACGTATCGTGGATGCCAATACGAACGGGGAGAGGTACGTCTATACCATCGTCGATGAGATTGAGGCGCTGAAGAAAGTCACTTCGCGCGGAACGGTGGACGAGGTGCTGCTCCTGATACGTAAGGCTTTCGACAACGCCTTGGCTGGTCAGGAACGTGTCGGCCCGGATTCGGTGTCGGGCATCGCTCCCCTGCGTTGGAACTGGAACGCCTCGACCACTCCGCCCAACGTACGCCGATTCTTTGCCAAGGGGGTGAACGACGGTACGGTGAGCCGACTGGATGTGGCAACCATCTTCTGCGACGAGGAGTCGGACACCATCCCCGTGATGGGCATCTATGACGAGGCTTTCGTGCAGGAGTTGAAGCCCTACATCGCGCGTCTGGAGTCGGCCAACGGTCTGGTGGAGTGTGCCAAGGCCAAGCGTCTGGCTCTGGACATGAGGGAGGAGAACAGCGCCACGGCTGGACTCTATGACAGTGAGGCGTATCGCGTGCTCTCCTATCGCGCCAACGTCATCGCCTGGCTCAAAGGTATGCTGCTCTACATCGCGCAAGGCTATAGATGGGACCGTACCATCGAGGATTTCGTCCGTTGGTCGGAGCAATACAACCTCTGGTGCAAGATGCTCTACTTCGGCAATCAACTGGAGGAGGAACTGCGCGAAGAGAAGGCCATCCAGAACGCCTCTGGTCCTCGTAATCTGCTCGACCTCTTGCCTGATGAGTTCAATAAGGAACAATATCGCTTGATGCGCGCCCAACAGGGAAAGACGGGCGATGGGGAATCTACGCTCCGTTCTTGGGTGTTCCGAGGCCATATCGCATACGATGAGGTGACGGGATGCTATGTTAAAAAGAGACTCACCCAAGAAAGTTAAAGTTGCACGTTGCCGCGTTGCAGTTGAAAAAATAAGTAATTTATAGAATGGAGGGGAGGTAACAGAAGTTAATGGGAGGTTACCTCCTCTTAACTCCAAAAGAATAAAAATGATGAAAATAGAAAATACTTTTGAGGGCTTCTTGCTCTTGTGGCGACAATTGGAGGCCACACGGCAATTGTTGGCAGGGCAGAGCAGACGGTTCTGCGTGCGGAATATCCTTCGGTCTTGGTTCCCTCGGGGTGCCTTGCCGAGGCCGAGGGGCGAGGAGATATCGTTCGACGACCTGGTGTGGCACGTGTGCCGCTTGGCTTCGCCCGAAGGTGGTATCCTCGGTTGGACGGAACTCCCTCCACCCACGCTCGCTCCCCGAGTGCATCGCGAATGGCTCCGCGCCCTCATGCAAGTGGTCCTTGGCCTCAACTACCAACAGGTGAAACTCAAGGAACTGGAAGCCGCTTATCGGGCGGTGTTTCCGAGCGGTGCGAAACTGAATGTAAGTAAAAAGACCGCAAAGGGACGAAGTACAAAGGACAAAGGGGGCTAATAGGTTCTTCGAGCCGCTAAAGGTTCACTTCGTTCACGCTAATGGCCTTCGGCGCTAAAGTCGTCGTTGGCTTTTCCATCCTAAAACCATTGTTTAATTGATGGAGGTATTGCAAGGAAGGGAAGTGAAAGAGAAGTGACAAGGGAGTGACAAAGAAGTGACAGGGACGATAGCTCAAGCCCGCACAAGATAACTCTCGCAGAGTGTATGGGAGTGTAATAGAGTTATTTATTTTCGTGTATTTCAGTGTTTCCTGTGGTTATAATATTAATTGCGAGTGGATAGAGTTTTCGTTATCGTTATCGTTCGAAGTTCTTTTCGTGTTTTTTTCGTGCTTTTCGTGGTTAAAATATTAATAGCGTGTGCAAATGAGTTTTCGCATTCTATGTTTCAGACCAAACGAAAATGAGCTTTTAACACGGAATTTAACATTTCAGAGCAAGAACTCCAGTTAACCGGTCTCCGATATATCAATTATGACGCT
>JAEEGK010000175.1_pt1 | contig 162062 bp, 124 predicted proteins | sample 8958771 | NCBI WGS metagenome assembly JAEEGK01 (sample SAMN16246547, study PRJNA631951) | gut metagenome | biome: gut microbiome; feature: rumen; material: SC-attached | host: Bos | place: Iran: Karaj | collected 2018-10 | reverse complement strand
GGATCAGGGGCTCGCTGCCGCTGGTCCAGGTTACGGAATTCGTCTTTTCGTCATACTTCATTTCGGGGCCGGACTTCCTCGATGCCTTGGAAAGGTCCGCTCCGGTCGTCGTCTTCAGGGTGATCTTTGCGCCCGGGATCTCCTTGCCCGCAAGGCCGGTCTCCTCCTTCGAGAAGGTCACGGTTGCCTTGATGGCATCGTCGGTCATGAGAACGAGGCCTTCCTCGGGCTTCACTGCTCCTGCCGTTGCGGATACGGGCACGAGCTTGCCTTCGCCGCTTACCTTAAAGGTGACGTCGGTCGCCACGGCGTAACCGCTGGGTGCCGCGATCTCGCTCATCACGTACTCGCCGACGCGCAGTCCCTCAAGGATCAGGGGTTCGCTGCCGCTGGTCCAGGAGATCGTGTTTGCTTCGGCATTGTAAGTCATTTCGGGGCCGGACTTCCTCGATGCCTTGGAAAGGTCCGCACCCGTGGCGGAACTTAAGGTGATCTTCGCGCCCGGGATCTCCTTGCCTGCAAGGCCGGTCTCCTCCTTGGAGAAGGTTACGGTGGCCTTGATGGCGTCGTCGGTCATGAGAACGACGTTTTCGTCAGGATCCACGGCTGCCGCGCTCACGCCCGTCGCCTTGATCTTTCCGTCATTTTCGACCGTAAAGGTGATGTCCGTCGCAACCGCGTAGCCGCTGGGTGCCGCGATCTCGCTCATCACGTACTCGCCGACGCGCAGTCCCTCAAGGATCAGGGGCTCGCTGCCGCTGATCCAGGAAATCGTGTTTGCTTCCGCGTTATACTTCATTTCAGGCCCGGACTTCCTCGATGCCTTGGAGAGGTCCGCACCCGTGGCGGAACTTAAGGTGATCTTGGCTCCGGGGATCTCCTTGCCCGCAAGGCCGGTCTCCTCCTTCGAGAAGGTTACCGTTGCCTTGATGGCGTCGTCGGTCATAAGAACGAGTCCCTTGTCGGGATTCACCGCGCCTGCCTTTACGGAAACGGGAACGAGCTTGCCCTCGCCGCTTACCTTAAACATGATGTCGGTAGCCACCGCGTAGCCGCTCGGTGCGGCAACTTCGCTCATCACGTATTCGCCAAAGCGCAGGCCTTCCAGGATCAGGGGCTCGCTGCCGCTTGTCCAGGAAATGGAATTCGTCTTTTCGTCATACTTCATTTCGGGGCCGGACTTCCTCGATGCCTTGGAAAGGTCCGCTCCGGTCGTCGTCTTCAGGGTGATCTTTGCTCCGGGGATCTCCTTGCCCGCAAGGCCCGTCTCCTCCTTGGAGAAGGTTACCGTTGCCTTGATCGCGTCGTCCGTCATGAGAACGACGTTTTCGTCAGGATCTACGGCCGCCGCGCTCACGCCCGTTGCCTTGATTTTTCCGTCGCTTTCAACCTTAAAGGTGATGTCGGTCGCCACGGCATATCCGCTGGGCGCCGCGATCTCGCTCATCACGTACTCGCCGACGCGCAGCCCCTCAAGGATCAGGGGTTCGCTGCCGCTGGTCCAGGTTACGGAATTCGTCTTTTCGTCGTACTTCATTTCGGGGCCGGACTTCCTCGATGCCTTGGAAAGGTCCGCTCCGGTCGTCGTCTTCAGGGTGATCTTCGCTCCCGGGATCTCCTTGCCCGCAAGGCCGGTCTCCTCCTTGGAGAAGGTTACGGTGGCCTTGATGGCGTCGTCGGTCATCAGGACGAGTCCCTCAACGGGATCCACTGCGCCTGCCTTTGCGGAAACGGGCACGAGCTTGCCCTCGCCGCTTACCTTAAAGGTGACGTCGGTTGCAACCGCGTAGCCGCTGGGCGCCGCGATCTCGCTCATCACGTACTCGCCGACGCGCAGTCCCTCAAGGATCAGGGGCTCGCTGCCGCTGGTCCAGGTTACGGAATTCGTCTTTTCGTCATACTTCATTTCGGGGCCGGACTTCCTCGATGCCTTGGAAAGGTCCGCTCCGGTCGTCGTCTTCAGGGTGATCTTTGCGCCCGGGATCTCCTTGCCCGCAAGGCCGGTCTCCTCCTTCGAGAAGGTCACGGTTGCCTTGATGGCATCGTCGGTCATGAGAACGAGGCCTTCCTCGGGCTTCACTGCTCCTGCCGTTGCGGATACGGGCACGAGCTTTCCCTCGCCGCTTACCTTAAAGGTGACGTCGGTTGCAACCGCGTAGCCGCTGGGCGCCGCGATCTCGCTCATTACGTACTCGCCGACGCGCAGCCCCTCAAGGATCAGGGGTTCGCTGCCGCTGGTCCAGGTTACGGAATTCGTCTTTTCGTCATACTTCATTTCGGGGCCGGACTTCCTCGTTGCCTTGGAAAGGTCCGCACCCGTGGCGGAACTTAAGGTGATCTTCGCGCCCGGGATCTCCTTGCCCGCAAGGCCGGTCTCCTCCTTGGAGAAGGTTACGGTGGCCTTGATCGCGTCGTCCGTCATGAGAACGACGTTTTCGTCAGGATCTACCGCCGCCGCGCTCACGCCCGTTGCCTTGATCTTTCCGTCGTTTTCAACGGTGAACGTGATGTCCGTCGCAACCGCGTAACCGCTGGGTGCGGCGATCTCGCTCATCACGTATTCGCCCACCCTTAAGCCTTCCAGTACCAAAGGCTCGCTGCCGCTGGTCCAGGAAATCGTGTTGGATTCGGAGTCGTACTTCATTTCGGGGCCGGACTTCCTCGATACCTTGGAAAGGTCCGCACCCGTGGCGGAACTTAAGGTGATCTTTGCGCCGGGGATCTCCTTGCCCGCAAGGCCCGTCTCCTCCTTGGAGAAGGTTACCGTTGCCTTGATGGCATCATCCGTCATCAGGACAAGTCCCTCGTCTGGAGTCACCGCTGCCGCGCTCACGCCCGTTGCCTTGATCTTTCCGTCATTTTCAACCGTAAAGGTGACGTCGGTCGCAACCGCGTAGCCGCTGGGCGCCGCGATCTCGCTCATCACGTATTCGCCCACCCTTAAGCCTTCAAGCACCAGGGGTTCGTTTCCGCTGGTCCAGGAAATCGTGTTGGATTCGGAGTCGTACTTCATTTCGGGGCCGGACTTCCTCGATGCCTTGGAAAGGTCCGTACCCGTGGCGGAACTTAAGGTGATCTTCGCGCCGGGGATCTCTTTCCCAGCCAGCCCTGTCTCCTCCTTGGAGAAGGTTACGGTTGCGGTCACTTCCTTATTGGTGCAGATCAGATATCCCGTCTCGCTGTCTACCTGATATTCGGAGCCATATACGTTCCAGCAGGACACCTTACCGGTCCAGTCCACGTAGCACTGCCATACGCCGGTGGACGCCTCAAAACCGTCGGGCGCCTTGATCTCCTTGAAGTAATAGGAATTCTCAACCTGAATGCCTTCATCGAACTGAACAAGGTACTTGCCGCTGGTCGCATCCTTCACAGCTTCCTTTGTGCCAATTTGATCGGCGCATTCACCGTTGCCGTTATAGGTTTTAAAGAGCGCAAAAACAGCACCGCTTTGATTTCCCAAAGCGATCTGTTTCCCATCTTTGTCAACAAAAGACTTATAAATGTTGATGACAGGCTTAAGCTCCTCATCAACCATGGTGATCACGTTAGAAGTAGCGCCCTTGACCTTTCCGTCACTGGTCACTTCAAATTCGATGGCATCTGCTGCCTTATATCCCTTCGGAGGATTGGTCTCAGTCAGACGATACTCGCCCACGGGAAGCGCGGTGAGAACCATCTTTCCTTCGCCGGTAAACCAATACATCTCCGTGGCCAGCCCCTGATTGATCCATGTGTTGGCAGGATTGGTCTGCTGCGCGGATACCTTTCGAAGATCAACGTTCGAATCCGATCCGATATACTCCAGCTTAAGCGTTGCTCCGGCAACGGGCCTACTTTCGGAATCCAGCTTCTGGATTTCCACGGTGATCGCCGCGTCCTTCACCTCAACGGACTTGCCGTCAGCCTTCGTTCCTCCGACGTACAGATCTCCGTTGTCCTTGATCTCCAGGGAAAGATCCGATGCCTTCAGATATCCGGCAGGAGCGTCCACTTCCTTCAGGGTATATTTTCCCACGGGAAGATACTTTAACTCCAACTCATTATATGTGCTCGACCAAGTGATCTTCTTTCCACTAATCGTAGCGGTTCCGCCAAAATCATTATTCCACGCAATGCCAGTGAGATTACCGCTTCCAAGATAGGTCAGCTCCAGCTTCGCATCGGTAAGGACCTTCTTCGCATCGCCCTCACCCGTCACCTTAGAAATGTTTAGCAGAATCGGGTCATTCTGCAAAACAGGCCTCTGCTTTGTATATTCAGAGCTTGAAGCGCCCTCCTTCTTGTAATACGTAACCAGCTCCTTGGTATTGGAATCTCTCTGAACCTTGCAATCATAGGAAAGACCGTTCAAAGCATATCCCGCCGGGGACTTCGTCTCCTTCAGCTTGAAATAAAACTCATTCCCCTTGCCGTCGGGAGAGCACTCATAGTCATCGAAAATCGCATATGCGACCTTCTTTTTCTTATCCCACGACAATGAAACCGGGCCAGCCAACAGGGTCTTACCGGTTGAATCATATAATCCAAACTTCGTTTGCTCCAAAAGAAGATTTCTGTCACTTTCGGAAAGATTCTCCAGATACTTATCCGAGAACTTCTTCTCAATTTCAAAATCCGCGTCGGTATCTGCGGGAGGAACCAGGTTGTAAGCATTGATCCTGTGGGACTCACCCTTGATCTCCGCCTTGTTTGCCACTGCCGTACCGTTGATGCCGTTGATGGTCTTCAGCGTAGCGTAAGGCGCAATGATCGTACCGTCAAAATCTCCGTTTACGCTGATGGTACCGCTGAATTGCTTGTCCGACTTGCTGGAATCATAAAAATTCCAGTATATTCTGTTGTCGCTGGAGCCATAAGCAGACTCGCCAAGCGCCTTCGTCTTTCCGTTATATGACACCGAAAGGGAGTGCGCCGTAAAGCTGGACTTGCCCTTTAGATCAACGTTGATCAGAATGCCGGCCTTGTTGGACGAACCGGTATAATCGACGATCAACGTGTGATCCTCGAAAGAGGAGAGATCATCCGCCTTTAAGTTCACAACGGCCATGCCGCTGGTCTGCTTCACGGTGATCTTAAGCTTGTTCATGTCCGTAAGGTCTACGTCAACGTTCGAGTTGGAACCTCTTTTCCCGCGTACGGTTACTGAGGGATCCATGCCGGCAAGCTGCCTGGAATACTTTGCAAAGCTTTTCTGAAGATTATCGAGATCAATATACTGCTGATCCGCCGTTTCCTGACGAACGGTGCCGCTGGAATCAACCTTTTTCCCGTTGATGTAATTCTCTTTATCCTTCTTTCTCAGCGTATACTGAGAGCCTACGATCAGTTCGTCCTTCTGGTAACCGAACTTTAATTCCCTATCGACATATCGGATGGTGCGGATGAAGTTTGTGAAGGATTCGCCCTTGCTACGGAACTGGTTACGAATGGTACATTCGCTGTTGTTTCCGATTTCGCTTCCTTCCTTGCCTATAAACTCGCCAACCATCACGTTAGCATGCTGGTGACCATGCGTCGTCAAATCCTTAAAGATGATGTAGCCAAATTGATCCATAAGGTTTCGTACGTTGTGGATGCTGGAATCCACCTCATACGTGACGCCGGGGGCCGCATGAACGATGCGCTCACTGGAATCACCACAGAACATTGTCAGTAACGTGACACTCAGTAAAACACTTACAAGCTTGGCAAATTTTTTCACTTCTTTGCCTTCCTTTCCAGACTGTATTCTCAGCTAATATTTTTTAAGAACAAAAAATGCTTAGGAAAACCATTTACTAAATTCTAGTTTACTAAATTTTGTCCTAACCGCACCACATCATAGTAGCACTTGTTTTTTAATGTTGCAATGCCCTAATTTCTTAAGATTTTTTAAATTTTTGTCAAAAAAAGGCCTAAATCACTGGGATTTAGGCTAAATTTACTTAAATAGCGTTTAGTAAACGGCTTTTTTACGAATTTACTCCCGATTTTTGGGAAATTTTCTCATCTAGTTTTTTGTTGCAGGTCGATTTTTCGTCTTTTTTGCGGAGAATTTAGTAAACGATTATTTGTTAATTTTTCAATCGTTTTATGTAAATATAAACAATTTATCGTTTATCGTCGGAAACCCTTTATTTCATTGCGTTTTCCGTTCAGGGATTTACTTAATGATTTTCGTAATCGCCTTTTATGTGTTTTTGGAGCTCTAAAATGCCGGGAACAACCAGATCATTCTGTAAGCGATCCTTCTGTACCACTTATCCCCGTTATCCTCCAGATCAACGCCGTTCTCAACACTGTTGTAGATGGACTTGAAAATCTTTGCACCGCGAAGGAACTTCGGTACGAATCTGAAATTGTAATAGATATATGCATGTGCAAAGATCTCACAGGCAAGCTGGCTAAGGGACATGCCGGTGATTTTTTCTTCGCTTGCGATCTGCTCTGCGATGGCTTTGCAGTTTGCCCTGCTGTATAATCTCTCTGCCATGGGGATGCTCATATATTTCTTTGCCACTGCTTCTCTCATTTTTCTCTCCTCCGATTCCTTCAGGTTTCCCTGTCTGTAATCTTAAGATAGCATATGGCAAAAACCCGCTCCATCGGATCTTCTTACAAATATCTTACGCTTTTGTAAGAATTCCCCAGTTTAATTTTGGATGCTTCCCTTGCATAGGAAAAAAGCATTCGACTGTTTCTTCAAAACCTTTAAACCGCAATATATGCTCCCGCCTGAACCTTCCACATTTGCGCGTATTTTCCATCCATGGCAAGGAGCTCTTCATGGGTTCCCTGCTCAACAATGCTGCCCTTCTCAAGCATGATGATCCTGTCTGCGATCCTGGTGGTGGAAAGTCTGTGGGATATGAAAATGACGGTTTTATCTCCCGTTGCCTCCAGCATGGCATGGTTCAGCTGGTATTCCGCAATGGGATCTAACGCGCTGGAGGGCTCATCCAATATCATCAGGCCCGCGTTCTTATAGAACACTCTCGAGATCGCCAGCTTCTGGCTTTCGCCGCCGGAAAGGTTCACGCCCTCCTTGGAAAACTCCGTGGTGAGCTCCGTATCCAGGCCCTTTTCAAACTTGCCGATACGCTCCAAAAGGCCGCTTTCCGAAAGAGCCCTTCTGATGCCGTCCTCCTCAACCTGATCCGCAACGTCCAGCACCACGTTCTCCTTCACGGTCCCTGCAAAGATCTGGAAGTCTTGGAATACCGTACCGATGGTCTCACGATATTTCTTCGCGTCATATTCCTTAATGTCCCTGCCGTCCACCTTGATCACGCCGCCCTTGGTGTCATAAAGCCGCATCAGGAGCTTCACCAGCGTTGTTTTGCCGGCGCCGTTATATCCCACCAGTGCGATCTTTTCGCCGGGCTTCACGTGAAGATCCAGGTTCTTAATAAGCATCTCCTGATTCTTCCCGTAGGCAAAGGATACCTTATCCAGTTCGATCTCCTTCGCATCGTAGGTAGGCACCAGATTCTCCTTGGAAACGATCTTCGGCTCATAGTTTAGGAACTCTCTGATCTTACTTACGTACAGGCTTGTCTCGCAGGCAAAGGGATAGGTCTCCGAGAACACTCTCATGCTGTTTTTCAGCCTTCCGTAGGAGCCGTAGAGGATGGCCACGGTACTGAAGGAAATGCTGTGGAGCACGGCTGCCTGATATACCAAATAGCCGATGAACAAAACATCCGCAACGAAGCTGTTGGCAATGTACCGCCTCATGAACCCGAAGAACCACTTCTTCATGGCATATTTCTTTTCGATGGCATATACTTCGTCATTGGCCTTCTCAAACCGGTCGATCAGGATGTCTGAAACATTAGGATTGAGTCGGATCTCCTTAGCATAATCGTTCAGGTAATAGATTCTTTTTACGTAATCTCTTTTTCTTGATGCGGCGATACTCTCAATCCTCACAAGATAGTTTTGCTTGTTATAAAGCTGCTCAAAGATCAGGGACAGCACAAAGGCGCCAATTGCAAACAAGATTGCGGTCTTATCCTTGTAGATGAAATAGATCGCCGTGGTCACGAAGGCCGCAAGACCGCTGAGCGTATCGATCAAAAACCGAATGACTCTTCCGATCTGCTCGTCGATCTGGGAGATGGCAAGAACCTGACTGTTGTAAAACTCCGGATCATCATAGCACTCAAGATCCATGTCCCTTGCCTTTTCATAAAGCTTCATCTTAATCTTCTCGCGCACCTTGGGCTCTTCCATGGGCGCAACATAGCTGCTTTGATACACCGTAAAGAACATTCCGATGGTGATCAGCGCCGCAAGAAGTAGTATGACCGTTGCAACACGCTCAAAGGGATATCCAAATTCTGCCGCTTCGAGAACATAGCCGATGAGCACCGTGTGCTCGAAGAAAATGGATACCTGACCCCTCACGGCATCCGCTGCCTGATACAATACAAAAGAGGGCGAAGCCGCGAAGATAAGCCTTAGCACGTAGAAGTTGTTTGCAAGCACTGTTTTTACGGACTGCTTTGTTTTTAGTCTTTCTTCCTTAGGTACGTATTTCATTATGCGATCACCTCCTCTTCATTCTCGATTGCGAGGTAATTCATCGCTTGTTTTTTATACATTGCGGCATAGCTGCCATTCCTTTCCATGAGTCCGGCATGGGTTCCTTCCTCGATGAGCGTTCCATTTTCAAGCATAAAGACCTTGTCGCAGTTCTTTACGGAGGAAAGTCTGTGGGATATAAAGAGCATGGTGTGACTTTGTCCTTCGCTGATAATGCTGTTGAAAAGCTCATACTCGGCTATGGGATCAAGGGCGCTGGAGGGCTCGTCGAAGATCTTCATCGGCGCGTTCTTGATAAAGGTTCTGGCAACGGCCACCTTCTGGCTCTCACCGCCGGAAAGCACGCACCCGTTCTCATCAAATTCCTTTGTCATCACGGTATCAACCCCGTGCTCTAAGGCTTCGACGCGCTCAAGCACGTCTGCCTTTTTCAGTGCTTCCTTCGCCAGCGCATCCTCGTTTTCATAATGCCTTCCCATAAGGACGTTTTCCTTCACCGTCATTCCAAAGAGCCTGAAATCCTGGAAGGTGGTGGCAAAGATATCCCTGTAGGCCTTCAGATTGTATGTCTTAATGTCCTTTCCGTTGTAAAGGATCATTCCTGAGTCTGGATCATAGAGCCTCAGCATAAGCTTTACAATGGTGGTCTTTCCTGCACCGTTATGACCCACAAGGGCCGCAATCTCACCCTTATTGATCTGGAAGGAAAGGTCGTGAATGATCTCCTTGTCCTTGTAGGAAAAGGAAACCTTGCGAAACTCCAGACTCTGAAAGTCGGGATCTGGCATCTCGCCGTCAAAATCCTCAGGGATCTTTTCTTCATACTCAAGAAAGCCCTTCAGATTATTGATGAACATGCCGTTCCTTAACACCTCCATGATGTTTTCAAACACTCGGATGAGGATCCATGTCATGGCAACCATTAAGCTTGTCATAATGGTCAGGTCCGCAAGGGAGATGCTACCCGTCACTCTGTTTCGGTAGATTGCGTAGAGGAGCACGCCCTCAAAGATCACGGTAAAGGTGAACGTGATGCGCCAGAAGTTCATGTTTGCAGTGCGGAATGCAAATTTCTTCGCAACCTTCACGTTGTTGGCCGTAGCATCCCCATACTGCTTTCTCATCAGGGAAAACACGTTGGAAAGCCTGATCTCCTTGGCTCCGTCAGGAAGATACATCATGCGGCTCACATAGTTTAACACCTTATCATTGGGAACCTGTTCCAGGTATCTCATATAGTTATATTTGTTCATCAGGTTTCCAAAAACAAAATTGCCGATCAGCGGCGCAATGATGAAAAGCATCGCATAGTGATCGATCTCATACATCATGTAAAACACCGACACGGAGGCAGCCGTGCCAATGACTGCGCCTATCATTCCTCTGACGACGGCGGTGATCTTCATCTCTGCTCCGTCCATGGCCATGGTGTAGCGGTTATAAAAATCCGGATCCTCGTAGCATGAAAGCTCCACGTTTTTTGCCTTGGCATAGAGCTTTTTGTAGATGCCTCCGTAGAGCCTGTTGGTCTTTAAGGGATAAACCACGTTGTCCACGTATCCCGTGTAGATCGCCAGCACGCAAAAGACAACGCCACAGATCAGGATGAAGCGTAATATGCTTTGAAACTCCCGGCCCTCCGACAGCGAATTAACGATGACCTTCATAAACACGCCGTCAAAGAACACCCACTCACTTTGGCCGATCAGCCACGTGATAAAGGTATGCACGACATAGCTTGGGCAGATCGCCGCCGCAAGCTTCATGGCAAACCAAGCGTTTTTCATCGTGGCCGCAAACGACAGCTTTTCCTTGTTGTCTTTGTTCTTTTTTTCTTTGATCTTTTTCTCTTTGTTCTTCACTTTTTCCATCTAGTCCATTACCTTCTCGCTTAAGTTTCCTGCAGTTTTACTGCTAGTTCCGTCTATTGTATCACAAGACCCCGCAAATTTTCACTAAAAATTTGAAAAAACGCGCAAAAAAGCGCTCCCGAAGGAGCGCAGAAAACGGTGGCTCCCGATTCATTGCCGGAAGCCGCTGCACATATCACAAGCAAGACGCTTTCAGAAAATAGAAAGAACAATTATAGCGGAAGAATACCTAAAGCTTGACGTCGTCGCGGTCCTGGTGATCAGAGACATTTTGAATAATACACAAATTCCTTATCCCGCTTTATTTCCTGGTAGCCAAGCTTGGAATAGAGGGAATTTGTCCTGGCATTCCAAACTGGCGTATCAAGCGTAAGCTCTTTGACTTCCGGGAACAACTTCTCAATTTCGCGCATCATGAATGTTCCATAACCTTTGCGGAAATGCTCCGGTGCAACGAAGATCCTGCCGACGTTCAGTTCGTCTCCTTTCAGAAACAGGATCGCTCCACCAACGATCAAACCGTCATCCGATAATTTATACAGATGACCCTGCCTTGCCATCTTCGTGTGAAACGGCACGGACATATATCCTGGAGGCCCACCGGAAAGTGGACCTCCTATCAAAGCATCACTGTCAAAAGATCTCTTCGAAATACCGTTTAACGTCAACGCGTCCGAGGTTCCTGCCTTTATTAACCGTAAACTCATAGGCCATACCTACTTACATGCGATGTAAACGTCCATGCTTTCCCCGTCCGTTTCAAAGCACGGGATCACTCCGCTCTCCACTCGTTCCAGACCGTTGGTTCTCATGAAATCAAACAGGGTGTGATAAGCTCCCGGTATTGTAACGAACGGATTATCAAAGGGTCTGTCTATATGAATCGCAACATATTTATGAGCAGGCTGTTCCTTAATCTGATACCCCTCAAGTTTTGCGTCATCGGGCAAGATCAAGGCGGCCGTATATCCATGCATGTTAAAGACGTTGATCTGCTCCTGTGAAAGATTTGGAAAGTCCCATCCGATCACTCTCGGATTTTCGATCCCGTTTTCCTCCGCTATTTTATACATGCGGTTTATCGCATCACTTTCCGGATCCATACTGATCACAGTATGCTCTATGTATCGGAATCCTGCAACCTCTTCCACACGCAGATTTGAATATGCAACACTGCGTTTGTCCATTTCCTCCCTGAAAAGATTATCCAAAGAACAGTTAAATATCTTACATATTTCAAGCGCTTTATCCATTTCCGGGTTCGCCGAATCCATTTCCCATTTTGAGATTGTCTGGCGGCTTACATTTAACTTTTCCGCAAGAGCTTCTTGTGTCATGTTTCTGCTAAGTTGGCGTAAATACTGAAGATTTTTTCCAAAACTCATGTTGATCCTCCTTATCATCTATACTTGCTGTTTTCGTTTGTGCCCCGCGTTGCAAATATAGAATACCTGATATATGCGAATCGCTCCACCAACCCGAAAGTGCTCTTTCTGCAATTCGTGCAACTATAAGTTGCACACCATCGAACATAAGTATCATATATCCTTCCTGAAACATATGATCCGATTTGCTTCCTCAGATCCCAGCGCCATATGGAATTTCGAGCATTCTTCATGAAAATGCTAATACATTTCCTTTCTGACTTTTCTCATTCTTGACCATACATTATCCCCGTAATTACTGAGCATGACTGTGATCATCCCGTTATTAGGATTATATTCGGAGATTGCACTCACTCCGTCATCAATTCCCTGCATATACACATAGTCCTGTCCATCCGGATTGTCGATGATCCATACTCCGTATCCATAGTACCCCTCTTCAGGATCTTTCCCATCACCACTTTGTTTGGAAAACATCGCCGATACCATTTTCTCAGAAAGCAGCTTATGCCCGATCAGTCCTTTCCAGAACTTTACACTGTCCTCTGCCGTAACAAATGCTCCTCCGTCACCGGTGCCCTTGGCACCAACGGAATAAATATTTGTGCGATAATCTTTTGTATCTGGACAATAGATATAGCTGTTTGCACATTTTGCCGGCAGTTTATCAAATTCGAAGTATCCAGTAGAATCCATACCACACGGATCGAAAACATTTCTTTTCAGATATATGTCGAAATCTACCCCCGTAATCTTTTCCATGATCAGAGCGAGCAGTACATACCCGGAATTATTATATTGAAATCTTTCACCCTTCGGATACATCATGGGTTTCTCTATAAACAACGGGAGCATGTCCTTATTATGTCTTATCCTGTAATTAGGATAATCTGTCCAAAGAGCCTCATAATCATCCATGACTGACTCATCGAAATAATCCGGAACACCTGATGTATGATTCAACAGCTGCTTAACCGTAACACCTGGATCAATGCTTTTCAAATTGATATCAAGGATATCCCCCAGAGTATCTTCAAATTTTAGTTTTCCGGCTTCAATCAGTTGAAGGATTCCCACGGCAACAAATGTTTTACCCATGGATGCAGTTGCAAATCTTGTATTAAGAGTATTCGGTATCTCATTCGCCAGATCCGCAAATCCTCCGCTGAATTTCAAGAGAACATCTTCATTTTGAATGATATACGCATTTCCTCTGAAATCATTATCCATCTCTATTTTCATAACCAGTCTCCAGTCGCTCTCCGGATAATTCATATTTGGCATCGTTTAATTCCCTTTGTTGTACCCGCTGATCATTCCAATATCATCGGTCTTCGCAATACTTTTTCTCTCCGAGCTGTCTCTGTCGATATCTCCCTTGGAAAGTTGAACCACAGTCTCCACATGGACGGTGTTTGCGAACTGATCCACGCCGCGGATCCTTTGAAGTTCATAGCCGCCGTCGCAAAGGATCTTTAAGTCTCTGGCGAGAGTAGCGCTGTCGCAACTGACGTAAACGATGCGGGCAGGCTGCATTTTCAGCATGGTGTCAAGGCAGGCCTCGTCGCAGCCCTTACGAGGCGGATCGACCACGATGACGTCAGGGTGGCGCATCGAAACCACTTCACCTACAGCGCCACTCTGCAACAGATCATTCCCTATTTCGGCGCCACTCTGCAATAGATCATTCCCTATTTCGGCGCCACTTTGCAACGAGTCGCCAGCCGTTGTCTCTTCCTGCAATTTCCCTTCATAGTACGCGGGCAGCACTTCCTCCGCCTTGCCCACAAAGAACTTTGCATTCGAAATCCCGTTCCGAACGGCATTCTCCCGCGCGTCCAAAATGGCCTGCTCCACGATTTCCACGCCGTAAACCTGCTTCGCCTTGCGGGCCAAAAAGAGCGAGATCGTTCCGATGCCGCAATACAGGTCCCAGATGGTTTCCTGTCCGATCAGTCCGGCATATTCCAGCGCCAAGCTGTACAGTTTCTCGGTCTGCACGGGGTTCACCTGATAGAAGGAAAGCGGTGAGATCTTGAAGGTCAGCTCATCGCCCGTAAAGGGATATCCCTCCGCCTTCATGTCGCGTACGTGGATCACGTCAAAGATGGTCGGCTCGCCCCAAATGGTTCGCACCTCCCGGCCCAGAATGACATTCGTGTTTTCTGCATTGAAATTCACGGAAATGCTCTTCATGCCAGGAATGACGGAAAGTTTTTCCACAAGCTTATTTTGCGCAGGAAGATAGTTCTCTTTGCCCGTCGTCACTCCATGCTTCTGTCGTCCGTTAGCATTTTCTCCAAATGTCGTGACTCGCCGATTGATCACGACGCAGACCATGAGTTCGCCGCTTGTAAACCCTTTACGGATTAGCACATGGCGCACCAACCCCTTGCCTGTCGTCTCATCATAGGCACTCACCTTGTTTTCGCGCATATATTCCAGAACGGCCTCCAAGACCTTCTGATTCTCAGGCGCACCCAAAAGGCAGTCCGTGTTTGCGATGATGTTGTGCGTGTGGCCTGCGTAAAAGCCCGTGATGACCTGTCCATCCTTATCGCAGCCCACAGGGTACTGCGCCTTGTTGCGATAGCGAAAAGGCTCGTCCATACCGACGATCGGCTCCATCTTTGCGTCCACTTCTTCCGGCGCAAATCCGCCGATGCGAAGAAGGTTGTTGCGGATCTTCTTTTGCTTGAACTCGAGCTGCTTCTCGTAGCTTAAAGCCTGCAGCTGGCAGCCGCCGCACTGCCTGTGAAACTTACAGGGAGGCTCCACACGAAAAGGAGAAGGTGTTTCCACCTTCTCTAATCTTGCATATGCATATGTTTTCTTGCTTTTCATGATCTTGGCCGTCACGACGTCACCCGGCACGGCATCCTTCACGAACAAGGTAAATCCCTCCACCTTGCCGATGCCTTCGCCATCCGTGCCGATATCGTCGATACAAACTTTGACAAGATCATTTTTCTTAAATTCTTCCATCCTTTTATCCTTGCACCAGGTCAAACCTAAAAATCAATCTTCGTGCTCCTTAAGTTGGATTCAAACAGGCGATTGTAGCCAAGCCAGTCGGACGTGCCCGCGCTGCTCTTTAAGATTTCCTTGAAGGTTTCCATCTTCGCGTCGGTGTCGTCCGCGTAATTCAGCGCCACGGCCTCCACCAATGCGGGAAGCTTGGGAGAACCAAATTCGTACTTTCCGTGATGTGCCAAAATGCAGTGTTGCAGCTGCGTCAGAAGAACATGCGGGAAATCCGGGATCAATGCCGCCTTCTCCGCGATCATCTGCGAACCCATGACAATGTGTCCGAGAAGCTGTCCGTCATCCGTATAATCATTGGTCGGGAAGGAGGAAAGCTCCTTCACCTTCGCGATGTCGTGGCACATGGCCGCCGTCAGGAGCAGATCCCTTTTTAAGATGGGATATGCCGTGCAATAATAGTCACAAAGCTTTGTCACGCTTAAGGTGTGCTCCAAAAGTCCGCCCACAAATCCGTGGTGCACGGCCTTTGCGGCAGAGGACATTCGAAATGCCTTTGCAAACTCCTGATCCTCAACAAAAAAGCTTTCCAAAATGGCCTTATACCAAGGATTCTGAATGCTGTCGATGATCCCCAGCAATTCCTTGAACATGCCGTCAATGTTCTTCTCGCTGACGGGGAGATAGTTTGCGGGATCATATTCCCCTTCACGGCACACGCGAATGCGCTTTACGTTGACCTGCAGCATTCCCATGAAACTGTTGACGTCGCCAACTACCTCGATGTAATCCATCACGTCATATTCATCAATGCCGGGATTATTGGGATCCCAGACCTTGGCATCCATGGTACCCGTCTTGTCTTGCAGGATCACGTTCTCATAGCTTTTGCCGTTCTTTGTCACGGCCGATGCCTTGTGCTTGCAGAGGTAAACGTCGCTGATGCGGTCTCCCTCCTTTAATTCTGCCAGATACTTCATGTCTTTTCCTTCTTCCTATTTTCTTTCTCCAAGAACGATGTTCATGTTCATTTCCTTGTAACCGTTCATCGCCTGGCGAAGAATGGTCACGCGTATGGTTTCTTCCGGATTCTTTTTGTAGATCGCGGCCATATAATCCGAAAACGTGCTGATCTCCGTTTCATCGATCTGGACGATCAGGTCGCCTTGCAAAATACCAGCCCGCATGGCGGGGGAATCAAAAACGACGTCCTTGACGTAAGCTCCGTAAGGCACGTTCAGCTCCTCATGAATGCTTACGTTCACGGAAGTTCCGTAAATACCAAGGTACGCGAAAGGCTGATCATTGGAAAGCTTCTCCATGCGCTTTTTCATGTCGGTGATGCCATAGGCGGTGATCAGGTTTTCCATGCCGATCGCACTGTGCTCATTCGTGATCACGCCGATCAGCTGACCGTAAAGATTGAACAACACGCCGCTGGCGAGAGGACTGCCGTTAATGTCCGTCTGGAGCAGCTTATAATTTGCATCCGCATCCGATGCCTGACCGGTGGTTGCGGTGATCACGCCGTAACCCGCGGAATTCATGGTTCCCATGGGACTGCCAAGGGCAATGACAGGTGTTCCGATCAGGTTGCTCTGATTCGACGATCCCGGCCTTGCGATGGAAATGGTCTCCTCAAGGAAGCCTTCCGGCAATACTTCGATCGGAATGGAGACAACTGCCAAATGCGTGCTCGGATCCTTTCTCTTAAGCTCCGCCGTGGTCTCCGCGCCATTACAGAAGGTGACGTTGAGGCGTTGCGCGCGCTCTAGGGGCGTGAAATCCGTCAGGATCAACAATTCCTTGGTATTGTTGTATATGATAACGCCGGCGGACTTGTTCGCACTCTCATTGACGTCATCAAACCAGTCAATCCTCGAAGTGATGCCCGTGATCGTCACCATGCATTTCTGAAGGCTCTTGGTATAATCCGAAAGCGCCGCATACATCTGACGATAATTGCCCACGTTGAGCTGCAGCTCCGTAAGGATCCTTTGAACGTCTTCCTCAGAGAGAGCGGGTTCACTCCCTTCGCCCGTCTGATCGTCAGGTTCCGTCGTTGCGATCGGCGTCACCTCCACGGGAGCTGGCGTGCTCTCCAGCAGCATCTCCTCCGGCGTCATTTCCTCCGTTTCTTCGGGGAAATATACCTTTGGAAGCTCTTCCGCAGGATTCATGATGCCGTTTAAGACCGGTTCGAGCGCAAGGAAAGTAAAGCACGCAACCAAACCAAAGATCACGGCCATGGCCGCCGTCAGGAGCATGCGCTTTACGAGCTTTCCCTTGTTGACGGGACGCTCTTTGATCTTCTCTATCATAAAATCACTTTGAACGTTCGGCTCTTTTTCTGACATAAGTAAACCCTCCATGCCTATACACAAGTATATCGGATGGAGCGGCAAAAGTAAAGAGTGCGCAAAAAAAGACGCGGCCTTCGCTTTCACGAAAACCGCGTATTTTATGGTTTTTCTTATGCTTCAGTAAAGAGAGCGGTGGAGTAATATCTGTCGCCGCTGTCGGGAAGCAGTGCAACGATCGTCTTGCCCTTGTTCTCAGGTCTCTTTGCCAGCTCGATCGCACCGTAAAGTGCCGCGCCCGAGGAGATACCAACGGAGATGCCTTCTTTCTTTGCAAGGAGCTTTGCGGTTGCAAATGCTGCCTCATTGGGAGCCTTGATGATCTCGTCGTAGATCTTGGTGTTCAGCACGTCAGGAACGAAGCCTGCGCCGATGCCCTGGATCTTGTGTGCACCAGCCTTGCCCTCGGAAAGAACGGGAGAGGTCTCGGGCTCAAGTGCCACAACCTTAACGTTCGGGTTCTGAGACTTCAGGTACTCACCGGTACCGGTCAAGGTACCGCCGGTGCCAACGCCTGCGATAAAGAGATCAACTTTGCCGTCCGTATCCTTCCAGATCTCGGGACCAGTCGTTGCTCTGTGAATTGCAGGGTTTGCAGGGTTTACAAACTGTCCGGGGATGAAGCTGCCAGGAGTCTCCTGTGCAAGCTCTTCTGCCTTTGCAATGGCACCCTTCATGCCCTTTGCACCCTCGGTCAGAACGATCTCTGCACCATATGCCTTCAGAATGTTTCTGCGCTCAACGCTCATGGTTTCAGGCATGGTCAGGATAATGCGGTAACCCTTGGCTGCCGCGATGGCTGCAAGGCCAATGCCAGTATTGCCGGAGGTGGGCTCAATGATGACGGACCCTTCCTTCAAAAGTCCCTTCGCCTCAGCGTCCTCGATCATCGCCTTTGCGATACGATCCTTAACGCTTCCTGCGGGGTTAAAGTACTCGAGCTTTACGAGGACCGTTGCTTCCAGTCCCAGTTCCTTTTCAATGTTCACAACCTCAACCAGAGGCGTATTTCCAATGAGTCCTAACGTTCCCTTATAAATGTTTGCCATAATGATTTCCTCTCTTTCTTAGGCCTTGCACCTATTATAATCTTTTATGACGTTTTTTTCCATAGCGTCTTATGATCATTGTTCAATGTTTCTTCATAGCCCTGCGCGTAGGCAAAGGTTCTTGCCTGCGACTTAGCTCCTTGCTGCCTCAAAGCCTGCCTCGAGGTCTGCGATGATGTCATCAATGTGCTCCGTACCGATGGAAAGACGGATCGTGTTCTGGTAGATGCCCTGATCTGCCAGCTCCTCATCGGAAAGCTGAGAGTGCGTCGTGGATGCGGGATGGATCACCAGGCTCTTTACGTCTGCAACGTTTGCCAGCAGGGAGAAGATCTTAAGACCATCGATGAACTTCCATGCTTCCTCGCGTCCGCCCTTGATCTCAAAGGTGAAGATGGAGCCGCCGCCATTCGGGAAGAACTTCTTGTAAAGCTCGTGATCCGGATGATCAGCAACGGAAGGATGATTCACCTTCACTACCTGAGGGTGCTTGCTAAGGAATTCCACAACCTTCTTGGTGTTCTCCACGTGCCTTTCCAGTCGCAGGGACAAGGTCTCAACGCCCTGCAACAGAAGGAACGCATTAAAGGGTGAAAGTGTTGCACCAGTATCGCGAAGGAGGATTGCGCGGATATAGGTGACGAAAGCAGCAGGTCCTACTACGTCGTAGAAGGATACGCCGTGATAGCTAGGGTTCGGAGCAGCAATGTTAGGATACTTGCCGCTTGCCTTCCAATCAAACTTGCCGGACTCAATGATGATGCCGCCAAGAGTGGTGCCGTGGCCGCCGAGGAACTTCGTTGCGGAATGTACCACGATGTCTGCGCCATGCTCAAAAGGTCTGAACAGATAAGGAGTTCCGAAGGTATTGTCAACTACCAGGGGAAGGCCGTGCTTGTGTGCGATCTCTGCGATCGCGTCAACGTCAGGAATGTCACTGTTAGGATTGCCAAGGGTCTCAAGATAGATGGCTCTGGTGTTTTCCTGGATGGCACCCTCAAGCTCTGCAAGGTTGTGTGCGTCAACGAAAGTGGTGTTGATACCGTACTGAGGAAGCGTGTGAGCAAGCAGGTTAAAGCTTCCGCCGTAGATGGTCTTCTGTGCTACCACGTGGCCGCCGTTTGCTGCCAGTGCTTCGATGGTATATGAAATCGCTGCCGCGCCGCTTGCAAGTGCCAGAGCTGCGCTGCCGCCCTCAAGTGCGGCTACTCTCTTTTCGAATACGTCCTGCGTGGAGTTGGTCAGTCTTCCGTAGATGTTACCTGCATCTGCAAGACCGAAGCGATCTGCTGCATGCTTGCTGTTATGGAAAACATAAGAAGTCGTCTGATAAATGGGCACTGCCCTGGAATCGGTTGCGGGATCCGCCTGCTCCTGTCCAACGTGTAACTGTAAGGTTTCGAATTTATAATTGCTCATGATTTTGATCTCCTTTGATTTTGAATTTTATGGTTTTGAATTTCTTGATTTTCTATATTCAGTTTTAATTGTTTTATATTCTGCCGCTTGTTTCTTCCTCGCTACATAAAAAACCCGGAAGAGCAATTTGTTCTCCCGGGCAACTGGCATTCGTTCACAATGTTAAGGTCAACATCGTTCCTTATCGAGGCGCGCTGTCAAGCAGCCATACGCGCCGGCCAAGTTCCTTACCCGGGAGTATCGCATTCGACAACACATTTGCCATGTTCTGTTGTAAAGATTAGTTGTAAGCATTTCTCACGCCTCCTGTCAACTTCGATAGTGCCATATTAGCACTATTCGCCTACTATGTCAATAGGTTTTGTGAGATTTTTTTATTTTTTTATTTTACCTCTATCAGCTTATGATCGGAATGCTCCAAAACCCTGCATCCATCCTGTTCTACAACGGCTATGTCTTCAATGCGAACACCGCCAAACCCAGGCAGATAAATACCAGGTTCTATGCTGACCACCATCCCCGCTTTCAAGATCGCTCCGCTCCCTTGTACCAGTCCCGTGCCTTCGTGAATGTCAAGTCCTATGCCATGCCCCAGGTTATGCAGAAAGCTTCCTTGAAACTCCGTATTGTCAATGACATCCCTCGCGACCTTATCAAGCTCTCCTGAGATTTTCCCTGCCCTAAGCGCTTCCGTTGCTGTCTGCTGTGCCTCCAGCACCGTCTCGTAAATCTTCTTTTGCTTTTTGCTGGCAGGTCCAAGAACAACCGTTCTCGTCAGATCGGAATGATATCCGTTCACCGTACATCCGTAATCCATGGTGACAAAATCGCCCTTCTCAAGTGGCTTGCTTGTCGGCCAATGATGGGGCTTCGCGGAATTTGTACCGGAGGCAACGATGGTCTTATTGAATTCCTCACAACCCTCCAGCCTCATGTAATATTCCAGCTTTGCCGCCACCTCAAGCTCCGTGATCCCTGGCTTTAAGTCTCCTAAGATCTTCGAAAAAGCATGATCCGTGATCCTTGAAGCCTCAGCCAATTGTGCAATCTCCCATTCCTCCTTCGTCTCGCGAAAATGCTCGATCACGCCATCCCTGATCACTAAGCTTGGAACGCCGCATTCCTCAAGTTCGTGATACACGTAAAAAGGCACGTCCCCTTCTAAGATCAGCTTCTTCTCATGATTTTCATGAAGCAGCTTTGCCACGTAAGATCCAAGCTCTTCCGCCGTAATTGCCTTTACTTCCAAGCCATTTGGCAAATTCTCCGGTGCAAACCGCCCCCAAGAGAAAAAGATATTCTTTCGCTTTGACAAATAAATCGCTCCCTGCGCCATGGGCAGGCGATGGAGCCAGCGCTGGTTCACTCGGTTCGTGATCAAAATAGGATTCTCCAACTGACGTGGTATCATTTCTGCGCCTCCTAACTAGTGTTAAAAATGGAACGGTAATGGTTTCTCCTCCGGTACGGGCGGCTGCGTCGCAAGGTGACTTTTCTTTCCAAAATAGTCGATGGCTTCCTTGCGGAGTCCCTCGGGGATCACCTTCGGTATCGGGAACACTTTCGCATTTGCCAGCCTTTCGACCAAATCCGTCAGGAATCCAGCCTCTCTTTCAAGCACGTCCTCGTCGATCAGTTCCATGTTGTCATAGCGCGTGTGCATGTAGCCGCCGCCCTGCGGTGCGCCTTGTCCGATGCTAATGCTCGGCACGCCGTAGTCGTTAAAGTTCGCGGAATCGCTGCTCATGAGTTTTGGTACCGTCACTGCGGCATAGCCTACTTCTTTGAGGAACTGCCTTACCCAAACCTCCGTATCGCTCACCGCGCCTATAAAGAGCAATTCCTTTCCAAGAATACTGCCGCCCACGTCCACGTTGACCATGGCGCGCGTCTTTTCGATCACTTCGGGATGTGCCTCAACGTAAGCCCTTGATCCGCGCAGTCCCGTCTCCTCCGATCCAAAAAGAAGCACCTTCACCGTTCTCTTTACGGGATGCGCCTTTAGGGCTTCAAGAAGGGAAATCATCTGCACCGCACCCGCTCCATTGTCCCAGGACCCCAAAGAAAACGGTACGCTGTCATAATGCGCGCCTGCGACTAATATTTCACCCTGATCAGAAGTCCCCGGTACCGTCACGATCAGATTTCTTGACTGCACGCTTTCTTCCTGAAGGCGTAGCGTATAGTGCACCTTCGCCAGCTTTGATCTAAGGAGCTCCACCGCATCGATCATACGGATCGTAAATGCCGGAAGTGGTCCAGCGTCCGAAAGGTTATCCCGAAATCTGACCGTCTCAAGATCGCTGTTTTCATAGGTATCTCGCACGGTGCCGCTGGTGATCGCATATCCCTTGATCCCAGCCTTGCGAAGTCTTCGGTACTCCTCTTTTGACAATCTTCCGTGGAGTAGCACAAACTTTCCCTTGAGATTCGCCAGACTCACTTCGTCATAGGAGGGAAGATACGCGAATTCTGCCGTCTCACCCTCCGGCGCCGTCTCCAAAGCGTCAACAACGCCCGTCACCTGGAAATTCACCTCCGAACCATCCTCTAGCACTGCTGCCAAGGTTGCTTCAACTGGCACCTTTCTCTGATAAGTGAATTCCTCAAACTCAGGTTCATACCCTATCGCTTGGATCTCCTGCGCCAGATAATCCAACGCTTTTCGTTCTTCCGCCGTGCCACTTGGTCTGGAAAAACTGATCGTTTTCAATCTTTCATATATTTTCTTCGCCATCTTATCTTCTCCTAAAAATTCCCGCCGTCCAGCGTCCCCAGCAGTTCCTTGATGCAAAAACATGCCACCTGATGTCCGCCGCCGATCTCCGTGAGCTTTGGCACGCCCTCCTCTTTTTTGGAATTTGCATAGGGGCATCTTCCTGCAAACTTACATCCCACGGGAAGGTCAATGGGACTGGGCACGTCGCCCTCGAGCAGCTTTCTCGTCTTTGCCTGCTCCGCATGCGGATCCGGCTGTGGGATTGCCGACAAAAGGCCTCTGGTGTAGGGATGGATCGGGTTGAGCCAAAGCTCGTCCGCTTCAGCAACCTCGACCAAAGAACCCAGATACATAACTCCAACGCGGTCGGAAATATATCTCACCACCGACAGGTCATGCGCAATAAACAATAGCGTAAGTCCAAGCTTTTGCTGAAGTTCTTTCAGCAGGTTAATGATCTGTGCCTGAATGGAGACATCCAGTGCTGAGATCGGCTCGTCGCAGACGATGAATTCCGGATTCACTGCCAATGCCCTTGCAATTCCGACGCGCTGTCGTTGGCCTCCGGAAAACTCATATGGAAAACGCAGTGCATGCTCCCTGGAAAGTCCCACGAGCTCCAAAAGCTCATACATGCGTTCCGTCCGCTCCTTCTCATTTCCAAGGTGATGGATCTTCATCCCTTCTTTGATGATGTCGCCGATGGTCATCCTCGGATTAAGAGACGCATACGGATCCTGAAAGATCATCTGCACCTCGGAAGCATATTTTTTCGCCTCCTGCCCACGAAGCTTCGTAATGTCTTTCCCTTTATAGAGAATCTGGCCACTGGTCGGCTCATAGACGCGGACAAGGGTTCTTCCCAGCGTACTTTTTCCACATCCGGATTCCCCTACCAGTCCAAAGGTCTCTCCCCTTTTGATCTGCAGGGAGATCCCGTCCACGGCCTTCAGTGCCTTTTTCTTTCCCACGTCAAATGATTTTGTTAAATCCTTGATCTCAAACAAGATTTCCTCGGACATTATGATTCCTTTCCGCCATTCTTAAGCGCCTTTCGGCTGGAAATCCTCGGCTGCGGGCACTCGGGGTCGAGTAGCCAACACCTGCAGGAATGGCTTCCCGAAAGTTGTGTCTCTTCCGGCAAATAATCTTTACAAATCTGCATGCAATGTTTACATCTGTCTGCAAAAGGACATCCAACAGGCGGCTTTACCAGATCCGGCGGCGTCCCCTCGATGGACTCAAGCTTTTGATCCCTTCGCTGACCCGCTTTGGGCACGGAATCCAAAAGGCCTCTCGTGTAAGGATGCTCCTGACGATAGAAAATATCCTCCACCGTTCCCGACTCCACGACAAGTCCGCCATACATCACGGCGACCGTCTTCGCGATGGATGCAACGGCTCCCATGTCATGGGAGATGATAATGATGGAGGTCCCGTGCTCCTTTTGCATTTCCTTCATGAGTTCTATGATCTGCGCCTGTACCGTCACGTCCAGCGCCGTCGTCGGCTCGTCCGCGATAAGGATCCTGGGGGAGCAAGCCATCGCCATTGCGATCATCACACGCTGTCTCTGTCCGCCGGAAAACTCATGCGGATATGCATTCATTCTGCGCTCCGCATTTGGAAGTCTCACCATCTTAAGGAGCTCGATCGCTCTCTCTCTGGCTTGCGCCCTAGTGATCTTTTTCCCTTCCGCCGACTTTTCATGCTGCAACAACACCTCCATGATCTGGTTGCCCACAGTCATTGTGGGATTTAAGGAGGTCATGGGGTCCTGAAAGATCATGCTGACGTCCTTACCGCGGACCTTCTGCATCTGCTTGTCGCTCAATCCCAGAAGATTCTGCCCATCCAGCAGGATCTCGCCGCCTTTATATTGCGTGATCGTCGGATCATGTAATTGCAAAACGCTTTGTGCCGTCACGGACTTACCACATCCGGATTCCCCAACGACGGCAAGAACGCCGCCGTCCTCAAGCCGCAGATTGACGCCTCGAACAGCCTGCACTTCGCCGGAATATGTATGAAACGAAACCTTCAAATCCTTAATCTCTAGCATATCGTCATCTCCTCATTCTGGGATCGAGTGCGTCTCGAAGACCATCTCCCAAAAGATTGAATGCAAGCATCGACAATGCAAACAACACCGCCGGTGCGAAGAAAAGCCAAAGGGTTGCAGGGAACTGACTCGCGCCAAACTGCAACATGTTCCCCCAGCTGGCCTCCGGCACTGAAATACCTAGGCCCAGATAGCTCATCCCTGCCTCCGCACCAATGGCACCGGGAATGCTCATCGTGTAATTCACAATGATCGGACCAACCGTGTTTGGCAAAAGATGATGAAACAAAATCTCCCGCTTCCCTGCGCCAAGGACCTTCGCGGCTACGGCATATTCATTCTCCCGCAGGGAAAGGATCTGCCCGCGCACCAATCTCGCCAGTCCTACCCATCCAGTGATCGTCAGAGAAAGGATCAAGGTTCCCATGCCCCGGTGAAGCACCGTAAGCATTAAGATCATCACCAACGTCTGTGGCACACTCATCACCACGTCGACGATACGCATCATTACGTTGTCAACCTTTCCACCAAGAAACCCTGCAATGCCACCGTAGAGAATGCCAACGATAAGATTGATCGTTTCAGCTGCGAACCCAATAAACAATGAGATTCTCGTTCCGCGGATCAGTCTTGTCAGCACGTCCCTTCCCAGTTCATCCGTTCCAAGAAGATGCTCCTTGGAAGGCTTTTGCAAGGTATGTAATAAATCTTGTTTTTGATAATCCGGAAAAAGGATGGGGCCAAAGATGGCAACCAAGATCAAAAAGACGATGAATGCGAGGGACAACATGGCCACCTTGTTCTGCTTCAGCGTGCGGATCACGCCCTGCGCGTAGGACATGGACTCTCTGTGAATCTTTTGACTCGCCTCAATGTCTCTTTGGACCCTGGTAAAATCCTTCTTGATCTCTATTTTGCTTTCGGCCGTTACTGCTGCTGCCATTTTCAAACCTCCCAAAAGACTCTTTTGCCTATTTTGTAATTCTGACTCTCGGATCGATCACGCAATATAACAGGTCCACCAAAAGCATGCTTCCTACGATAAAGATCGAATAAAAAACGGTGAGGCCCATGGTCATCGTGTAATCTCTGGCCGTTATGCTGTTGACCAGATACTTTCCGAGTCCGGGGATCGCGAACTGACTTTCAATGATGTAAGAGCCCGTCACCACGCCTCCGATCATGCGTCCAAGGACCGTTACCACGGGCATCATGGCGTTTCGGACTTCATGCTTCCAAACGATCGCAAGGTTGGAAATGCCTTTACTCTTTGCAGTCTTGACATAGTCCTGGCCTATCACGTCGAGCATGGACGTTCTCATGAGTCTCGCAAGACCTGCCACCGTTCCCATGCCAAGCACAAAGCTTGGGATCAGCGTGTATCGGAAGCTCTGCCATCTTGCGATGGGGAAAACCTGAAAATCCGTATGAAAGGTTGCCTTCACCCATCCGGAAAACCCAAGACCTAAGATGGTCTGAAAGACCGTGCCAAGCACAAAGCTCGGTACGGAAATGCCAATGATCGCCACGATGGTGGACAAGTGGTCAACTGGCTTTCCTCGATGCAGCGCCGCCTCGATGCCAAGCAGGATACCCGCGATCGTTCCAAAGATCAATGCCCTGATGCCAAGATCCGCAGAAACCGGAAATGCAGTTAATATGATGTCGCTGACACTTCTGTAACCATTGGACATGGACACGCCAAAGTCCCCTTTCAGAATGTTTGTCACATATCGGAAATACTGCCTGTAGAGCGGCTGATCCAGTCCATATCTTGCCATCAGGATCTCCAGGCTTTCTGCCGAGATCGTGTCATTTCCCGTACTAAAAGGCGTACCTGGTATGGCATGCATCATGAAAAACGTGATCGTCATCACCACAAAGATCGTCACAATGGCAAGCAGGATTCTTTTGATGATATAATTTCGCATTCCTTTTTCCCTCTTATAAAGTGAGGAAACGATGGCTGTTTCCAGCCCCGTCTCCTCTCAGTCTTTCAGCATTCATTTCAATCGGTCATGATCATTGCACGTCTGCGAAGTAGAGATCCAGATAAGGAACCACTGCCCTTCTGAGCACTCCCTTTAAGCGATTTGACACTGCATAATATTGTCCAGTGTAATAAAGCGGCGTGATCCCTTCCTCCTCCAGCAAGATGGCTTCCGCCTTGCCAAGCAACTTGATCCTTTCCGTCAGATCCGTGCTGTAGGTTGCCTTGTGATAAGTATCATTGAACTCTTCATTGATGAAGACTGCAGGGTTTGCACTTGCATCATGCTCGTAGCCGCCCAGGAAGTTTGTTGCGTCATCCCAGTCAGCGCCCCAGCTCTGCAATACGACGTCATATTCATAAGCATTTCTTCTGGTACGCAGTGCGCTACTGTCGGTCGTTTCAACTTCTGCCTTGATGCCAAGATTCTCCTGCAGGAGCTGCTGGATCGCACCGGATACTGCGATGAATTCATCCGTATTGGATGCAAGGATCGTGATGGATATGTCGGAAGGACTGGTAAGTCCCAGTTCTGAAAGGCCCTGTGCAAGGAGCTCTTTTGCCTTGTCCACGTTGTAGGAGTAAGGCAGGTTATTGCCAACGATCTCGCGGAAGGTCTTCTTTCCGTCACCGGCAAGACCGATGGGGATCAGACCGTCTGCAACGGAACCTATGTGTAATACGCCGTTTACGATCGCGTCACGATCGATCGCGGAGGAAATGGCCTGTCTCACGTGCTTGTTCTTCAAGTACTGATTGGCTTCATTGTAGTTCAGGTATGCTGTACGTCCGTTGTTATATACCTGCGAAGCAAAGCCTGCTGCCTCAATGGCGCTCTGTCTCTGATAAGCGAAATCTACGACGTCAAGTTCTCCGTTGAGGAAGAGGTTGACCTGCGTTGCCTGATTCGGGATCACGTAAACGTTCACCTGATCGATCTTGATGTTGTCCTTGTTCCAGTAATAAGGATTCTTCTTGAAGATCAGCAGATTGTCATGTTCCCAGGAATCCACATAGAAGGGTCCGTTGCTGATGGAATATTGTGCCTCGGTACCGATGTTTTCAACACCAACCTTTTCGGAGAACTCGCGGTCATAACCGAAATGCATTGGGTGCGTGATGAGGTACGGGAAGTAGGTCACGGGATAGGCCAGTTCAAATACAAGTGTCTTATCATCCAGTGCCTTTACGCCAAGCTCGGAAACATCCTTTTGCTTTGTGTAAACCTCGCGGGCATTTTTAATCTCATAAAGGAAGTCTGCGAAACTCAGCTGCGCGGTACCGTCAAGCATTGCGCCGATCGCATATACCCAGTCATCTGCCGTTACCGGCTCGCCGTTGCTCCAACCGCTCTCGCGCAGATGGAAGGTCCACTGCGTATAGTCCTCATTGTGCTCATAGCTCTCAGCGAGGCCGTCCACCAAAACGCCGTCACCATATCTGGTAAGGCCCTCTCGAAGGAGTCCGTTGGTCACCATCAGGCTGTCACCGATGGCATCGAAGGTAAACTCCGGATCCGATGCGATCGCAATCCTTACGATCTTGCCGCCGTCCACGGACTGTCCCTCGATGTTCACTCCTGCCGCGGCCTGCTGCGTATTGCCGCCTCCCTGAGCATTGGAAGTATTGCTTCCGTCGCTTTCATAAGTACCGCATCCTGCAAGCGTTCCCAGCGCAAACGTCGCTGAAAGCAGGAGTGCTAAACCTTTTTTCCAAAATCTATTGATCTTCATTTCTTTTTCCTCTCTAGTTTATTCATTCTTCAGCAATCCCTTTAAAGGGTTGACCGTTACGTCAAATTCCGGTCTGTAGTTGGTAGGTTCGCGATCCTCCCAGGAAGGAGAATTCCAAATGGTCGTGGAGATTTCGGACTGATATTCCTCAGGCGTTTCTCCCTTTGGATGCTTAAGGAACAGATTCTCGGGATCTGCGGAAAGCTTTGCTCTCTCATGATCCGTCTTCCAAAGCTCCTCGAAAGGAATGAGCGGCACGATCCTTTCCTCATAACCCTTAAAGAAACCACCCCTGCCGCCAATGCCTCTGCCCTCTCTGAAGAAAGTGTACTTTGCAAAGGTCGGAATGGAATAAAGTTCTCTTACGTAGCCCCAGATGTTCTTGTACTCGGTAATCCTTTTCTTCATGGGTCCGATGGAACGGAAGTAACCGGTCTCCCATCTTACCAGTGAAACATATGCTCTGATGTCGGAATCGGTAATGTAATCGCCGAAAATGAAACGGTTGGTCTCAAGTCTCTTGTCGAGCTTTTCCAGGGAATCGAAGAAGTCCTCATAGCCTTCGTTATATGCTTCCCATGACACGCCAAATGCCATGCGGTAGTGACCGTTGTTAATGTGAGGGAAGAGCCAGTCATTGAACTCGTCGATCTCTTTGCGGTACTTCTTAGGGTAAAGGTCCGGCGCATCCACGGGCTGGAATTTTCTGAACTGTACCTCGATGTAGTTGGAAAGACGATGATAATCATTGTTGACTGCCTTCTTTTCCTTTACGTCCACAAAGGTCGGGGTCGTTGCGCGTCCCTTGTAATCAGGGTTTGCGTTTTTATAGAACTCAGAGAGGAAATGCACTCCCGTGATGGGGTCCTTGAAATCCTTCTGATCTGCAAATCCGTGACCATACTTATTGGTCTCGCCGGAATGGCTCGTGGTCTGGTCAGCAATCACGTCCTGCAGTCCAAGGAGGTCTCTTGCGATCACGGGACGATTGGACCAGTTGCATCCATGTGCCCAGTAGATGGCGAAGCGATTCGCCTCTGCCTTGTGCTGTCCTTCCTTATCGCCAAAAGGAACGATGAAGGAATTCGGCTGCCTTACGAACACGCCTCTCTCGTTGGTCTCGTCATTCTGCTCATTGGGTCTCGGTGCAAGTCCGCCGGCCTCTGCCGCAAACCTTTCTGCTAATTCATCGGTATAATCCGTCTTAACGTTCTCTCTTCTGTGAAACTCTAAACTGCAACTATTGCTCATGGTTTTGTTCTCCTTTTTTCTTCGATTTTTTTGAATTTTCGCATAAAAAATGACAGCCCACTTTCCAGTGACTGTCTACGCAAATAAAACTGCATTCAGTTCGCCGAAAGCTTTGCTAACGCATGTGTATTTTCCACTCCATCATACAAAGACAACAACACATCATGGTCTCCTTCATCATCTTGTTCATCTTCTTCATTGTCTTTGCTCCTTTCTCCATGCCTTCATGGCCTTTTAAGTCTTAGAAGAGATTGCTCTTCCGTTAGGGATATGTTAATCCCTGACAACTGTTTTGTAAATTATCTAGGTTTGATCATTTGTGATAATCCGTGCTTATCAGCCTTTGATCTCCTGATATTTCAGCAGCTCCTCGACATAGGCTGCTCCGAATTTCGAAAGCGTTCCGCTTTTTCTGGTGATAAAACCGATCACCAAAGGATCTTCCTCCACCAGCTTTACGGATACCATGCCTTTCAGCACGGCGTCCTCCTCTGCAAGCATGCCGGAACCCACGGAATACCCTCCGAGTTGTGCGATCAGTTCCATGGTAGTTGCCCTGTCATCTGAGCGGATCATCTTTGCGAAATCATAATCTCCCATGGCTTCTTCGGTCAGATAAAAGGGATCGTCCTCCCCTTGATCGAACGAAACGCAAGGGTAATCCTGCAGTTCTGAAAGGGAAACCTCCTTATGATCGGCAAAAGGATGTCCCTTCCAAAAATAGGCATAGGTGTCACGCCTCATGAGCGGCACGAATTCGAGCTGATATTCCCGTAACAGCTTTTTGATCACGGGCTCATTTGCTCCGGAATAGGACACGATCCCAACTTCACTCTTAAGGGACCGAACGTTTTCCAGCACTTCCATGGTCTTTGTCTCATGGAATGAAAAATCATATTTCTCCGGCGCGTATTTTGCCAGTACTGCTGAAAAAGCCTTGATGGCGAAATTATAATGCTGTGACGATACGGAAAAACGCTCCTTTTCGCGCCCGAAGCTTAAGTAACGATCCTCAAGCACTTCATACTGGCCCACGGCCTTTTTTGCATAGATCACGAATTCACGGCCTTCATCCGTTAGGACGATTCCCTTATTGGAACGCTCGAAGATCAGGATCCCCAGTTCCTCTTCCAATTCACGAACACTGGAAGAAAGCGCAGGTTGGGAAACATATAATTTCGTTGCTGCTTCGCGCATGGATGAGGATGATGCGATCGCTAGCACATACTTTAACTGATTGACGTTCATGACGTTCCCTCCCTGTCTTAGATCCTTGCTTTACTTAAGCACTCTGTGTTTGGTTAAACTCCAATATTGCATTCTTTAATCGCTCCAGCGCTTCCGTCAGGGTCGCGCGGCTCGTTGCCAGGTTGATCCGCTGGAAACCTGAACCCTTTTTTCCAAAGATGGCTCCGTCGTCCAGCCAAAGCTTTGCCCTGTGGATGATCAGGTCAGACAGTGCCTGATCACAAAGCCCGAGGGAACGAAAACTCAGCCACACAAGATAGGTGCCCTGGGGTTCGATCACCTCCACCTCAGGAAGCTCCTTGGCAACATATTCCTTCAAGAATTTCAGGTTCTCCTGAATGTAGTTCCAGGCTGCATTAAACCATTCCTCGCCGTGAAGATAGGCCGCCTTACATGCAACCACGCCAAAGGTGTTGAGCTGACTGTAGCCTGCTGCCTTGATCTGCGCCCGAAGCCTTCTGCGGAGCCTCTGATCCGGCACAAGGATGTTAGCGATCTGAAGTCCTGCCAGATTGAAGGTCTTGCTGACGGAGGTACAAGTGATGCAAAACTCCTTTGCCCTCTCGTGCGACAAAAGGAACGGTACGTGGCGATGGCCGTCATAAACAAAATCCTCATGGATCTCGTCACTGACAACGATCACGCCATGCTTTAGGCAGATGTCTGCGATCCTTCCGAGTTCTTCCTTTGTCCACACTCTTCCCACGGGATTGTGGGGACTACAGAGCATGAAGAGCTTGACCTGATACTGCACGATCTTCTGCTCAAAGTCCTCGAAATCCATTTTGTACTGACCGTCTTCGAAGATCAGATCATTGCTTATGACCTTTCTGCCGTTGTCATTCACTACTTCCATCAAGGGATAATAGACCGGCTGCTGGATCAGGACGTAATCGCCTTCTTGCGTATACGCCTTCACGGCCGCTGCCAGGGCAAAGACCACGCCTGGCGTCTTCAGTACCCATTTCGACTCGATTTCCAGGCCATGCCTATTTTTCATCCAGCCTGCAAGCGCCTCGAAATAGTCCTCTCGCGTCTCCGTATAGCCAAAGATTGCGTGCCTGGCGCGTTCCTCCAGAGCATCCGTGATAAAGCTGGAAGTCCGAAAATCCATGTCCGCCACCCAGAGTGGAAGCACGTCCGCCGGCATTCCGCGACGCAGTGCGAAATCATATTTCAGGCTGTCGGTATTTTTTCTTTCAACGATCTCATCAAAGTTAAGGTTCCGCTCTGTCTGTCCCATGAGCCTACCCTCCTTACAATACTCTTATTCTGCAAAAGATGCAAATGCCTGTGTCAGATCTGCGATCAGGTCCTTTTCATCCTCGATGCCTGCGGAAAGGCGAAGCACTCGATCCGTAATGCCATTTGCAAGTCTCTCTGCCTCCGGTACGTCCGCATGCGTCTGTGTCAGCGGATAAGTCAGCAGCGTCTCCGTTCCTCCAAGGCTCTCCGCAAACGGGATCAGTTTCGTGCTCTTTAGAATGTGAAGTGCCAACTCTTTACTCTCTAGTTCGAAGGTCAGCATCGATCCAAACCCTCTTGCCTGACGCTTACAGATTTCATTCGCTTCCGTTCCGGGAAGTCCCGGATAGTAGACCTTCTTCACCCTCGGGTTCTCGCTCAGCCACTTTGCGATGGCTTTCGCATTTGCCTGTGCTTTTTCCATGCGGATCGGCAAGGTCTTGATGCCACGCAGGATCAGCCAGCTGTCAAAGGGTGCCAGTCCCGATCCCACTGTCTTGATGAGGAACCTGAGCTTGTCAGAGATCTCCTTAGACCCCGTCACGATAAAGCCTGCCAGCGTATCATTGTGACCGCCCAAAAACTTCGTTCCGCTGTGGATGACAATGTCAGCGCCAAGCGAGAGAGGATTTTGGAAATAAGGAGTCAAAAAGGTATTGTCCACGATAAGAAGGAGTCCATGCCTCTTTGCGATCTCTGCGACCTTTCGGATGTCCGTCACGTTCATCATGGGGTTCGTCGGCGTCTCAATAAAAATCGCCTTTGTGCGCTCTTGAATGAAGCTCTCAATGTTCTCCTTACTGCAATTCACGTGAGAGAACGTGATGCCGTTCTTTTCGCAAACATGATGGAACAGACGAATGCTCCCGCCGTAAAGATCTGCCTCCGTGATCAAGTGATCACCCGGTTTGAATAACTCCATCAGTGCCGTGATCGCCGCCATGCCCGTGGAAAATGCCAATGCATCGACTCCACCCTCAAGGGCTGCCACCACCTTTTCCACCTGTGCCCTCGTGGGGTTTTGCAGACGGCTGTAATCAAAGCCCGTGCTCTTTCCTACCTCAGGATGTGCAAAGGTTGCTGACTGATAGATCGGAAAGCTGATGGCGCCGGTCCGATCGCCGTCAAATGCTTCCTTGTTGCCGTAGACGCATCTGGTGGCGAATCCAAACGCTTCTTTTTTCTCTGCCTGACGAGGGGTACTGCCCCAAGCCTGACCAAAGTCTTCCGGCTTTAAGTATTTCTCCACCAACACGCACACGAAATCTGGCTTAAACCCTGCGGGTCTTGGCTTGTGAGGCCTTTTGTGCACGTCATATTCATTCGGCGACACGTCGGGATTATACACATAACCGCACTTTTCATAAAAGCCCTGGGCCCTGTCCTGGCTGGAGATCACGACATGCGAGATCCCCTGCTCTGCGATCCATTTTTCCGCCTCAGCGATCATCACTCTGCCGTAGCCGCCCTTTTGTTTTTCGCGGATGGTACAGACCCTTTCGATCTTTGCAACGCCTTCTCTTGGATAGGCAATGCGAAGGCCGCTGACGGGCTTGTGATCCTCCACGACCAAGATCCCATGAAACTTATCGATCGGGTCGTCCCCGTTGAATTCCGTCTCCACGGGAATGTTCTGTCCAAAGCAGAATGCATCCGTCCGAATGTAATTATATGCATGCAATTGCCATGCCGGTGAGTCCTTTGTCACTCTGTAAACTTCCATTTTGTTTTCCTCGTTTTGTCCTTGATCTTTTATTCCCACTTGATCAGCGCCGTCCTTGCCTTGTTCACTGCCATGTCGATCACTGTCGTGAGTACGCCCACCGTCACGATCCCGGCAAGCACGCATCTATAGTCTGCAAATGCTTTATATTTGTCCGTAAAATATCCAATTCCCAGATTGATTCCAAGCATTTCCGCACCGGCCAGGCACATGAAGGCGCCGCGAAGGCTCTTGGAGATGCTTCCGATGATCCCCGGAAGGCAATAGGGGAAAATGACCTTCCAGAGCATTCCCATGGTGCCAACGCCCATGGTCCTTGCCGCCTGCGTGATCTGCGGATCGATCTGACCCACGCGCTGCACCATGCCCTGAAAGGTGGGCCAAAACACTGCGAAGAATATCACTGCGATGGCCGCCTGGCGGAAGGTCGTAAGGATCATGATCATGTACGCCGAGAACATCAGCGGTGGGATCAGCGTGATGGCATTGGAGATGGGAAGAAGCACCTCGCGGATCCTCGGGATCCATCCAGCAAGGAGTCCCAGCAGCGTTCCAAACACGGCTGCCAAAAGGAATCCCCAAAACAGAAGGGTGATCGATCCCCAAACGTCCTTTGTGATCTCTGCGCTCTTTTCCACATAGACGTGGAACAGGCCCTCAGGGGAAGGGATCAGCAAGTCATTGTGAAGCCATCCCAGCTTGTAGGAAACCTCCCACAGAAGGAAAAACCCAAAGATCACGATCCCAAGATCGACCGTACTTTTCTTTTTTCCAAGAAAGAGCTTTAACGTGATCAGCACCCACGCGATGACCAGTACGACGTCATAGGCTGCGCTGTCATAATAGACCTTATGCTTTGTAAAATAGGGGAACACTTGGGTCAACACGATGTTGACGATCATCAGGAGCGTTGCGATGCCAAACTCCAGGTAGGTTCCCTTGTCCAGTTTGAAAAACTTTTTCATAGCGCCACCCCCGCATCGATCTGCTCGCCGACCCTGTCATAAAATGCCAGGATCAATTGTCTGTGAAGCTTTTCATATTCCTCCGTTCCGGAAAGCTCCTCGCGGATCCTCGGATGATCAAACTTCACTTTGTGAATGCTGCGGATCTTTCCCGGCTCCATTACTACGATGCGATCCGCCAAAAGAATTGCCTCGTCCACGTCATGGGTGATGAATACCACCGTTTTTTGATGCTCCGTGCAAAGCTTCGACACGAGCTCTTGCAGCTCTAAGCGAAGCCTCGGATCGATCGCGCCGAAGGGCTCATCCAAAAGCAGGATGTCGGATTCCAGGGCCAGTGCCCTCGCCACGGCCACGCGCTGCTTCATGCCGCCCGAAAGCTGGCTGGGATAACGATCCTTTGCGCTGGAAAGGCCAACGCTTTCAACATATCTTTCCGCCAGCTCGCTCCGCTCTTTCCTGCCGAGCTTCCTGCCGCTCTGCTTGATGCCAAAGAGCACGTTTCCCTTGACGGTCAGCCACGGGAAGAGCGAATAATGCTGGAACACCACGGCCCGGTCCACGCCAGGTCCCTTGATCTTTTTACCGTCCACCAGGATCTCACCTGACTTTGGCTTGTTCAGGCCGCTGAGAAGGCTCAGCAACGTTGATTTTCCACAGCCGGAGGAACCAAGGATGCATATGAATTCGCCCTGCTTCACATTGAGATCGATCCCGCTCAGCGCTTCGAACTTGGACTTCTTGTCCACGTAATCGAAGGACACGTTCTTGATCTCTAGCTTATATTCACTTTGCTTGATCTCAGTTTCTCTGCCTTCCTGCCCTGCCATAATGTGCCTCCTAATCCTCATAAAGCTTCGTTGAGAGATATCTTTCGCCGCTGTCCGGCAATAATACGACGATCCGTTTGCCTTTGTTTTTCGGATCCTTTGCAAGTTTTTCCGCAGCGTAGAGTGCCGCGCCTGAGGAGATGCCCGCCAGGACCGCCTCCTGTTTTGCCAATCGGTTTGCCGCTGAAAGTGCCTGCTCCGTCGTCACTGCAACGACCTCGTCAAATACTTCCGTGTCCAAGGTGTAAGGAATGAATCCTGCACCCAGGCCCTGCAGCTGGTGCGTTCCGGCCTTTCCTTCCGAGAGCACCGGTGAATCCTTGGGCTCCACGGCGATCACCTTGATCCCCGGATCCAATTCTTTCAAATACTTTCCTGCTCCTGAAAGCGTTCCGCCGGTTCCGACGCCTGCTACGAAGAAGTCCAGCCTGCCGTCCGTATCCTTCCAGATCTCCGGCCCCGTCGTTTCGTAGTGTGCCCTGGGATTCGCGCTGTTTGTGAACTGCCCTGCGATCCATGAATGGGGGATCTCCTTCGCGAGCTCTTTTGCCTTTGCGATCGCCGCCTTCATGCCGCCCGCGCCTTCTGTTAAGACCACTTCGGCGCCATATGCCTTAAGTACTCTTTGACGCTCAATGCTCATGGTGTCAGGCATCACAATGATCAAGCGATATCCCTTCGCCGCGGCCACGGCTGCAAGTCCGATCCCAGTGTTTCCGCTGGTGGGCTCAATGATCACGGAATCCTTTTTTAGGAGCCCTCTCCACTCTGCATCTGCAATCATGGAAAGTGCCGCGCGATCCTTTACGCTCCCTGCGGGATTATAAAATTCCAGCTTTGCCAGGATTTCCGCCTGCAGGCCATTGGCCTTTACAAAACGGTTCAGACGAAGAAGCGGTGTCTTTCCGATCAGGTCTGTTAGTTTTTCTGCTACCTTCATCCTTCCGCCTCCTCATCATAAAGATCACTCGATAAATACTTGTTGCCACCGTCGGGGAACAGGACCACGATCCGTTTCCCCTCGTTTTCAGGCCTCTTTGCGACGGTTACGGCCGCCCAGAGCGCCGCTCCTGCACTGATCCCGATGAGGAGCCCTTCCTTTTTGGGGCAAAGCCTTGCATATTTATATGCATCCTCATCCGTGCACAGCAGGATCTCATTGTAAAGCGTCAGATCCGTGATGGGGCAGATCGCTCCGCCGCCAATCCCCTGGATCTTGTGGGGTCCTGCTTCTCCTCCGTTAAGGACTGGGCATCCCGCAGGTTCCACGCCGTAGATCTCAACCTCCGGATTCTTTTCCCGAAGGAACCTTGCGATCCCTCCGGAAGTTCCGCTGGTCCCCACGGCAGCAACGAAAATGTCAACCTTGCCGTCCATGGCCTTCCAGATTTCGGGGCCCGTGGTCAGGTAATGTGTCTCCGGATGATGCGGGTTTTCACCCTGTCCGGGGCGGAAGGCTCCGGGAACCGTTTCTGCCAGCTCCTTCGCTTTGTTTCCGCCGCCGCCAAATCCGTTTTTCTTGGGAGTGAGCTCCACCTTTGCGCCGTAAGCCTTAAGGATCTTGATCTTTTCCCGACTCGCGCCCTCTGCCATGCAGATGATCGCTTGATATCCCTTCGCCGCGCTGACCATGGCCACGCCGATCCCGGTATTTCCGGAGCTTCCTTCCACCACCGTTCCGCCGGGCTTTAGTTTTCCTTCTTCCTCAGCGGCCTCGATCATATGGAGTGCGGCCCGATCTTTCACGCTCCCTCCGGGGTTTAAGTACTCCACCTTCGCGTAGAGCTTTACCTTCAGCTTTTCTGCGCTTTCAATTTGTCTTAAATGCAGGAGGGGCGTGTTGCCGACCAGCTCCAAAACGCTATCATAGATCCTGCCCATTGTGTCACCTCATCTCCCAACATTGTCTTGTTGCTTAAGTTACTTTGTCTTCTTAGTTTGCGGATTGATATTCCGAAAGCAGTCCTGCATAGAATGCATTGTCAGGATTCTCTGCGATCAGCTCGTCCAGCGCCTGCTTGTAAGCGGAGGTGTTCACGTTCTGCGTGATGTCATAGGAGCCAAAATCCACTGCGTTGCCGGTGAACAATCCGGAATTATATGCTGCCTGAACGTACTTCTTGATGCCTGCGGTGTTGGGGTCCACTGCGAACTTCGTTACGCCGCCGTAAAGATAGGTCTCTACGTAATCTGCTTCCTTGCCGGAATATTCCGAAACGGTCTTAACCACGTCTGCCTTGATCGCTGCGTCGCTTTCGCCCTGCTTGTAGTACTCAAATGCGCGGATCCTTGCTCTTTCATAGGCCACGAAGGAGTCGAACTTGTCGCTTAATCTCTTCTTCGAGGTCACTTCACGGCAGCATACGTAATCGGGAGAAAGCTCGCCAGCTGCGGCAACGATCTCGAGATCATATGCGTCCGCATAAAGAAGTGCGAACTCCATGGGAAGGAAACCAAGCTCAACTTCGCCCTTTTGCACTGCCTGTGCGGTTGCGGTGGCATCCGCATAATAGGAAACGTGTCCGCCGTCTTCCTTCACGATGTCTGCGATCACGCTCTCGCTGATGCCGTTGTCGAGAAGGTACTGTCTGGTGATCACCCAGGATGCCTCATTTCTTGCAAAACCAAGCTTTGCATTGGTTACCGCGTCCAGATCAAGAACGGTGCTGCTGCCCTTGAATTTGTCTGCGTTGCCCTTCTTTGCGATCACGCTGCCGCCTTCCACTGCGGTGCCTGCGATGAAGCTCAGCTCATAGCCTGCGCCGATGGCCTGTACGTCAGGCACGAAACCTGCGGTCAAAATGTCAAGTGCGCCATTGTCCTCATTGATCGCGGTGAGTGCGTCATTGCCGCCGATGGCTACGGGATTTACGGTCACGCCTTCTTCGGCGAAATATCCCTTTTGAAGTGCCAGGATGTTCACGGTCACGCGGATGTTGCCTGCGGGATAGGATACGCTAAGGGGTTCAAGCTCCTTTTTCTCCTTTACGACCTCGCCGCCGCTCTGCTCAGATCCTGCAGCCGCGCTGGATGCCTCCACGGAAGAACCCGTGCTGCTTGCACTTCCCTCATTGTCTGCGATGCTTCCCTGCACGCCACATCCTCCAAGCAGGGTTGTCGCCAAAAGCGCACCTGCAATTAATAAACTAAATCTCTTTCCAAACTTTCTCATTTTTTTATCCTCCGATTTTCTTTTTTCATTTTCTTATTCAGTCATCAGTCCCAGCGTCAGCTGTGCTGATCTTTCGAGTTCGTACAGCGCTGCATATTCTTCCGTGCTGTGACTCTTTTCCATCGCACAGGAGAGAACGATCGTCTCGATCCCGTGTTCATTCAGCCGGTTTGCATCGCTGCCCCCGTAGGTGGTAATGCACTCCGGCTTGCTACATCGCATTCGCTCCCCGGCGACTTTCAGAAACCTCTTTACGACTGGCTTATCCTTAGAAACATGATAGGAATGGATGTGCTCCGTCACCGTGAAGGTGATCTTTCCGCCATATTTCTTCGCCGCTTTCTCAAAGACTTCTTTGATCAGCTCTGCCTCGCAAAGCGCTTTCTCATGCTCCAAGCCTCGGATCTCTCCGTTGATCTCAAGATGCTCCGGTACGATATTCCTGCCGGTTCCGCCGTGGATCGTTCCGAAGTTCACGGTCAGATCGTTGTACACCCTTCCGGTTCTGATGTGGGAGAGGGCGTCGGCCGCGATGGATAAGGCGTTGATGCCTTGCTCCGGTGCGAACCCTGCGTGTGCAGCCTTGCCGTCGATCTCGATTTTCGTGGAGAGAATGGAGGGTGCTGCATTTGCTGCCCTTCCGACCGCTCCGTCCAGGTCGAGAACATATCCTTCCTTGGCTTTCAGTCTTTCATATTCCACAAAGCGGCTTCCCTCACAGTAAGGCTCCTCCGCAACGGTGATCAGGATTTCCAGGTCCGGGTGCTCCAAGTTCTTTTCCTGAATGACCGTCAGCGCCTCCAATATGGAAGTGAGTCCTGAGACGTCATCCGCACCGAGCACCGTCGTGCCGTCCGAGGTGATGATCCCGTCCTCATGAAGGATGGCCTTCTTTCCGATGCCAGGCTTTACCGTATCCAAATGGGAGGAGAACAGGATTGGTTTTCCAGGCTTTGTTCCTTTTAGGTAAGCATATATATTCGATGCGGTCTCCTTGGATTCCGGATGTTCCTTAGCGATCTTTTCGCCTGCACTGTCTTCTTGTACCTGAAGGCCAAGGCTTTTTAGTTTTTCTTTGACGTAGGCTGCGATTTCCTTTTCATGGAAGGACTCCGCGTCGAACGTCGTCAGCTTGAAAAATTCTTTTTGGATCCTGTCGCGATCCACTTTTATTTGATCAGACATCTTGTCGCTCCTTTCTACTTTTTCAAGAATTCCGGGCGCTAAAAAGCCCGGGGCAAATTTGCTCCCGGGCTCTTGGCATTCATGCATGATCTTATCTTGCATCACAATAGGCGCGCAATCGAACGCCCAGCCAAATTTTCGCCCGGGTATCAAACATTCGACAACACATGACCATATTCTGCTGAAGGTTCTGTCTTCTTGTCATTGTTTTTGCGCTCCTTTCAAAATGTGATAGTTGCATCTTATCACCATTTGCCTACTATGTCAATAGGTTTAATAAACTTTTTTCAAATTATGTACAGATCCCATCCGTCAGCGAGCTTTCCACGGCATTCCACAAGGAATTCTCCGAGGGTTTTGTGCTTTGCAAATTCTGCAAGCTGCTCATTGATCTTCTTCCAAAGACAATCATTTAAGCAGCCACGAAGGGCGTCATTGCCCTCGTTCTTTGGCACGTCCATCGGCGCAAGAATGCTGTCGTCGAGTGCGTTCAAGATCTCTGCAAGGGAAATCTCTTCCGCGGGCTTCGTTAGGCGGTATCCGCCGCGAAGGCCCTTTTGTGCCTTGATCAGCTTTGCCTGTCTGAGGAGCGGCAGGATCTGCTCTAGATATTTCTGGGAGATTCCCTGACGATCTGCGATCTCCGTCGTCGACACACTCTCCCCGTTTTCCGAATGAATTGCGATATCCACCAATGCCATCAGGCCATATTCTACCCTTGTTGAAACTCTCATGTGCGATCTCCTTTATTTTCACTTGGACCGTTTTGATCCCGGCGTGATCTCCAAAATTTACGCTTCGTTTTCATGAAGCAGTTGCTCCAGCGTGTGCCATGCAAGCACTGCACACTTTACGCGCGCAGGCATGTGTGATACGTCCGTGAGTGCACCCGCTTCCTCGAGTTCCTCGATCTCTTCCTCTGTTGCCTCTTTCTTGATCATCCGAATAAACACGTCCGTTAGGTGCGTTGCTTCCTCGACGCTCTTTCCGATGATAAGGTCCAGCATGATGTCCGCGGAGGCCTGGGAGATGGCACAGCCGTCGCCAGTATATGCGCCGTCCTTGATCACGCCGTCTTCAATGCTAAGCTTTAGCGTGATGTCGTCGCCGCAGCTCGGATTGATGCCCCTGTGTTCGCAACCTGCGCATTCCAGTTCATGCTTGTGCGCGGGATATAAGTTATGATCGTTGATGATCTCCCGATAAAAACTATTCTGCATAACCCATTCTCCTTCTCACGGACCGAAGGCTCTCGCACAGCTTTTGGATCTCTGCCTCCGTGTTATAAAATGCAAGGCTCACGCGCGCCGTGGAGTTCACCTTGAGCTCCTTCATCAGCACCTGTGCGCAGTGATGACCTGCGCGCACGCAAACGCCGTCTGCACTTAGGATCTCTGCGATGTCATGGGGATGCACGCCTTCCAGCGCAAAGGAAAAGATCCCATTGTGAGAAGCCGCATCCCGCGCTCCCAGGATCCGAAGGCCCGGCACGGAGGAAAGCTCTGCAAAAGCCAGCGCGCCAAGCTCCTCCTCGCGTTTTACAATGTTTTCAAAACCGATCCTCTGATAGAATTCGATCGCTGCTGCCAGGCCTGCTGCCCCTCCGGCATTCACGGTACCCGCCTCAAACTTGTGCGGGAGCTCCGCCCAGGTGGCATCCTCCTTCGTCACGTACTCGATCATCTCCCCGCCGAAAAGAAACGGCGGCATTTTTTCTAAGAGTTCCTTCTTGCCATAGAGCACGCCGATCCCCATGGGGCCAAGCATCTTGTGCCCGGAGAAAACAAGGAAGTCCACGTCCAGATCCTTTACGTTCACGGGTACGTGGGGTACGCCCTGCGCGCCGTCACAGACAAAGATCGCACCTGCTTCATGAGCGATCTTGGCGAATTTCTTGACGTCATTCTTCGTTCCCAAAACATTGGAGACGAGGGTCAGCGAAACCAGCTTTGTCCGCTCGGAAAGGGCATTTCGAAAGGCTTCTTCCGTGATCCTGCCCTCTTCATCGATCCCGATCCACTTAAGCTTTAGCCCCTTTCTTTTCGCCAGCTGCTGCCACGGGATCAGGTTGCTGTGGTGCTCCAGAACAGAGATCACAATCTCATCGCCCTCCTTCAGCAACTCCCCGTAGCTGTAGGCGATCAGGTTCAGGCTCTCCGTGCTGTTTCTGGTAAAGACGATCTCCTCCGCGCTGCCGGCTCCAATAAAGGCTCTCACGGCCTCTCTGGCGTTTTCATATCCTTCCGTCGCCTTCTGCGCCAGCTCGTACAAGCCCCGGAGCGGGTTTGCGTTGGCTTCCTCATAGAATTTTCTTTCCGCAAGGAGCACGCTCTCGGGCCTTTGCGTCGTCGCCGCATTATCTAAATATGCAATCCACGGATATCTCTCAATGAGCGGGAATTCCCCTCGGATCTGTTTAATTTCCATTTTTTCCTCCTCGTGCCAAAAAGAACCGTCCCCATTGGCTCATTTCCATCCATTTTCCTCCCGGATCTTCTGCTTCAGGTCTTCGTCAGGGATCTTTTCGATGACGGCGTCAAGCTTTGCCCGCGCCATCAGTTTTATGGCCACGTCTTCCTCGATCCCGCGGGAAGCCATGTACTTCAGGACTTGTTCGTCCGGTCTTCCGATGGTTGCGCCGTGGTTTCCGGAAACGTCTTCCTCCGTGCAGAGAATGGTCGGCACGGTCTTGTTCACGACGGTATCATCCAAAAGCAGCACGTCCTCCGTTTCGCCGCCCACGGAGCCGGAGCACCCGGTACGAAAATCAATGGTGCCGCGAAGGAGCTTTTCTGCGTTCTGTGAGAGCACTCCAAGGGAGCGGATGTTGCTTTCCGTGCGCTTTCCAAGATGGATCGCCTCGCAGTTTACGTCATATTGTTCCGTCCCCGTCAGCTGATAGCCAATGTCCGCCTGGAAGCTGCTGCCCCTTCCCTCCAGCGTCACGCTGAAATTATCATAAGATCTTTGTCCTCCAAGGATCACGCGGATCACGTGAAAGCGCGCGTTCTCCTTGCAGTTGACCTGAAGGTCCGAAAAGCACTTTTCCGCCGTGTTTGCATGTCTTACGAGAACTACCGTAAGACTCGCTTCCTCCGAAAGCTCCGCAACAAGGGAAATCAGCGCACCATCATCCTCAAAGTAAAGGGTCTGGGCTGCGCCCTTTGGCAGAACAATGGTTTTAGAAATGGTACGGTCCGGGAGCGTGACCTTGGTGCCGCCGACCTTCAGCCACCCAAAGGTTTCAACGATCGGCTTGTTGATGATCTTTTCCATTATCCAATCGCTCCTTTCATTTCAATGCGGATCAAGTTATTCATCTCGACGGCATATTCTAGCGGCAATTCCTTCGAAACATTCTCCGCAAAACCGCTGACGATCAGCGCTTTTGCATCCTCTTCGGAAAGGCCTCTGCTCATGAGATAAAACACTGCTTCGTTTGAGATGCGTCCGATCTTTGCCTCGTGACCCACGTCTGTTTTGTTTGTCCGCACGTCCATCACGGGGATGGTGTCCGAACGCGAAATGCTGTCAAGCATCAAGGATTCGCAGGACACGGCGGACTTGCTGTCCGTTGCCTTCGGCGTCACGACAACTGCGCTTCGGAAGGTGTTGATGCCGCCGCTTTTCGAGATGGAGCGGGTGTTCACGTAGCTTGTGGTCTTCGGTGCGTCATGCACGATCTTGCAGCCCGTATCAAGGTTTTGCCCGTCGCCCGCAAAGGTCACACCCGTGAATTCACATCTTGAGCCCTCGCCCTTTAAGATGCTCATGGGGTAGAGATACGAAATGTGGGAACCAAAGGAGCCGGACACCCACTCGATCTTTCCGCCCTTTTCAACGCGCGCCCTTTTGGTGTTCAGGTTGTACATGTTCTTGGACCAGTTTTCGATCGTGGAATAACGGAGCGTTGCGCCCTCTCCCACGAAGAGTTCCACGCATCCTGCGTGCAGGTTTGCGATGTTATATTTTGGCGCCGAGCATCCTTCAATGAAGTGGAGGTTAGCGCCTTTTTCCACAATGATCAGGGTATGCTCAAACTGTCCCGCGCCAGGTGCATTCAGTCGAAAGTACGACTGCAGCGGGATCTCCACGGTCACGCCCTCGGGCACGTACACAAAGGATCCTCCGGACCAAACCGCGCCGTGCAGCGCCGCAAACTTGTGATCCGTCGGCGGAACCAGCTTCATGAAGCGCTCGCGGATCATGTCCGCATATTCCCCGTGCAGCGCGCTCTCAATGTCCGTGTAGATGACACCCTTCGCGGCAACCTCATCGCGCACGTTGTGATAAACGATTTCGGAATCATATTGCGCGCCGACGCCTGCAAGGGATTCCCTTTCGGACTGTGGAATGCCAAGGCGATCAAAGGTTTCCTTGATGTTGCTTGGAACCTCATCCCAGTTCGCATACATATGGTCGATGTTAGGCCGCACGTAGGTCACGATGTTTTCCATGTTCAGGCCCTCAATGGAGGGGCCCCAGTTCGGCATGGGCGTTTCTTCAAAGATCTTTAACGACTTTAGGCGAAACTCCAGCATCCAATCCGGATCGTTCTTTTCCTTCGAGATCTGACGGATGATGTCCTCCGTCAGGCCGCTGTCCACCTGATAATTATCCTTATCCTCAAAGCGAAAATCATAAAAGGAGCGGTCAATGTCTTCTACGTAAGTCTTTTCAGCACTCATTCCTGCTCCTCCTCAAAACTTGAAAATCCATTCTGTGCCACAAGGTCGATCAGCTCTTTGCCGCCCGTCTTCACGATCTTGCCGTTCACGAGAATATGCACGGCATCCACGGAAAGTGCGGAGAGGATCGCGGCATTGTGCGTGATAATAAGGAGCGAAGCCGCTTCGTCTTTTTGATACTCCTCAATGCCTTTCGAAACGGTGCGAACCGCATCCACGTCGAGGCCGGAATCCGTTTCGTCCAAAATGGCTAATCTAGGCTTAAGGAGAAGCATCTGCAGGATCTCTGCCTTCTTTTTTTCACCGCCGGAGAAGCCGACGTTGAGATCTCTTTCCGCATAGGACGGATCCATCGCAAGCGCATCCAGAACGCGCTTTACTTCTTTTCTGAAATCCCAGGCCTTGATCTTTTGGCCGCTTCGAAGCTCCAATGCGGTCTTAATGAAATTCTCTAATGAAATCCCGGGAACCTCGATCGGGTTCTGGAAGCTCATGAAAATCCCCTTCTTTGCTCTTTCATGGGGTGCGAGTTCGCCAATGTCCTCGCCGTCAAACTCCACCGTACCGCCAGTCACTTCATAGGACTCGTCGCCCATCAGGACGCTTGCGAGGGTTGACTTTCCAGCGCCGTTGGGACCCATGATCACATGGGTTTCGCCACGGCCGATCGATAAGCTTAAGTGGTTTAAGATTTCTTTCTCATCCGCCGAAGCAGAAAGGTCCGTGATCTTAAGTAATTCTTGTGCCATATATTTGTACCTCCGTAAGATAACTTTGAAAAGTGTTGTAGAAATATACTGATTATATCTTTATTAACCTAGTATGTCAATAGGTATTTATGTCAATCACTTGATTTACCTACTGGTTTAGTGATAAAATAGGTGCAATTAGGAGTAACTCGCTGTTTTTTCTCAAGTATTTAGGAGGTTTGTCATGATATCAACCAGAGGACGTTACGCACTGCGCGTTATGATCGATTTGGCAGAAAATGATAACGGAAGTTTCATTCCGCTGAAAGACATTGCTGCAAGACAGGAAATCTCGAAGAAATATCTCGAGATCATCGTGAAAGACATGGTAAATGCAAATCTCATCGTCGGCGCCAGCGGCAAGGGCGGCGGCTACAAGCTATGTCGCAAACCGAATAAATACAGCGTTGGTGAGATTCTTGAGCTCATGGAAGGGACGCTTTCTCCCGTGGCCTGCCTCGCTGACAAAAATCACGCCTGCGACCGCAAAGAAAAGTGCCAAACCCTCCCCCTCTGGGAAGAGTTTGACACCATGGTTCATGATTTCTTTTATGGCAAAAAACTTACGGACCTGATCAAATAAAGCTTACTTCGTGGACATCGTATCGTAGTAGGTATATTCATAGGTTTCCAGCGTATCATAGGTTCCGGCGTCCCTGGTCATGTCCGTGCAGACGTCGTGAACCTTGACGGGATATCCATACTCGTTGTATTCGGCAGTATATTCATAGCCCTTTGCTTTCTTGCTGTGGATGAGATTCCCCCTGTCATCATATTCCCAGAAGGCAATTTGTGTCTCGTTCCCGTCCTCGTCCACGGAAACCTCCGAGATCTTTCGGCCGGCTTCGTCATAATAATAGACATAGTGATTTTTGTTGCCGGAAACCGACTCAAAGAGATACGATACAAGCCCAAATTCCCCATAAGAGAATCTTTCCGTATAGGACGGTTCGTCGTTATAAAACCCTTCTTCGCGGATCTCTCGCCCATAGGCGTCATAATCCGTTTCGACCCGATGCTCATAATGAGTGTCCGTCACGTGGCCAAGCCAGCCCTCTTCCGTATAGGTATACTCCCAAAGGCGGTAAACGTAGCCGTCCTCGCTTTGCTTTGTCTTTCGGGACAGGCGTCCCTGCTCGTCATATTCGTAGAATTCCAGGTCAAAGTAGCTTCCGTCTTCGTTTATGTTGGCCTCCGTCACCAGCTTTCCGTCCTCATAGGTATAACGGTAATGAAGTCTGGCGTCTTCAGGGCTCGTCCCGGTATATTCTTCCGTCAAGTTTCCGTCGCCGTCATAAACCTTTTTTCTGTAGCTTTTCGGCTCATCGTTCGGACCGACCATGACACAAAGCGTTTCCCGGCCGGCTTCGTCATAAGAATACTGCGTCGACCAACTTACCGCGCCGCTTGCGTCGTATTTTTCCTCGATTTGGATCTTTCCGTCACGATCATATTCATAAATGGTTTTTATGCCTTGTTCGTCCGTGACCGCGACGATGGTAAACGGTACAGGAAGGCCTCTTCCAATGTACCCGCCGTACCTTGTCACGGGGATCCCGTTCACCGATCTTGCATCGATACGAAGGCCCTCGTCAGACCCGTCCCATTGATATTCACAGACAAAAGCCTCCTTGTGATCATTTTTCAGGATGGCCTTCCATGACCCTTCGGACACTTCCTCGCCATATCCCGTGCACGCGCTAAGGCACAGCATCATCCAAAGGCTTGCAAGAAGCCCTGGGATCACTTTATGGAGTTTTGCAAAACTCGCCTTACCCGTTTTCATGCAAAAACCTCCCGCTTTTGTCGTGCTTTATTGTTTTGCCAGCCAATCTTCGAAAGATACGCTAAGATCGCTCATGAGCTCGGCTGCGGCCTCCGTGCCGACATAGCGGATGTGCCAAGGCTCGTAGGTGTAATCCACCGTGCCGTCCGAGCGGCCGGGATAACGCAGGAAAAATCCGTGCTGCGCGAGGTGCGTGTGGATCCTTTTCCAGATTTCGGGATATTTTACCAGGTCTTCGTTTTCATAGACTTCCTCGCCGTCCAGGCGGAAGTACAGATCAAGCGCGAGTCCCGTGTGGTGCTCGGAAGTGCCGGGCGTAGCCACGGTGCGCTTAGCATAGGCCGCGCCATATTTCTCCGTAAAGCGCTCTAAGATCTCCTGCTGGTAGGCAACGCTCCGATAGGCGGAATCAAGGTCAATGTCAATGCCTTCGGTCTCCCAGAGGTCCTTTTTCAGTTCCAGATAGGCCTTATATGCCGTGCGCTCTGCCCAGACGGTGTCACCGACGGAATTCACCACGCAGACAAGGTCCAGATTCTCCTCCCAGTCCTCGGGAAGCGCATGCTTTTTGTCCACCAGGATAAAGCGGTCGATCTCCTTTGTCTGTACGGCAGGGATCGTTTCTGCGGTGGTCTTGCCGGCAAGGCTTGTTGCCGCACAAAGACTCTCCTCAATCCCCTTCACCTTCCGGTAAACGTCCGGGTCTTTCATGACATAGGGCGTGATCCAAAGCACATACGCATCGCCCTTCTCATCCAGCAGATAATAGTTTACGTCGCCATGGGGCCAATCCACTTTCACGAGCGAAATGCCGCCAGCCTGTACGATCTGCGTCTTTTGCTCCGTGACCTTGCTCACAAGGGCTGCAAGCGCTTCTAATTCTGGATCGCTCACCTGATCCCATCTTCGAAGCTCCACGGTCAGGCCTTCGTTTTCCGCCAAAAAGACGGCATTTCGATCCGATGCATCCCGTTCCTTTCTCACTACGGATTTTGGCAGCTCCAGCGCCAGATTCAGGCCTTCAAAGGCATACCATACGCCTTCCTCCTTCACCTCATCCACCAGCGTGGAGGGCGTGGCAATCGGCTCTGCCTGTACGGCATCTTGCGTACCCGATTCCGTGCTTCCTGCCTTGCCAGAATTTTTCTCGCAACCTCCAAGAAGCAGCAACAACGCCATCATCATGCATATGAAATTGAATCTTCTTCGCGTCACTTTGCGCATCTTCCGTCCTCGTCCCACAAACAATCCGAAACTGTTTCTTGCTCGTCGCCGTTCCTGCTTTTTCTAGCTTATAAAATATACTCCATGCCGATCTTCTGGGGCTTTAACCCCATGGCCTCGTAGAACTTCATGGCGCCCGGATTGCAGGCCCAGACATTCAGCGTCACATTATAAAAGCCTTGTTCGCGGGCATATGCCACAACATGCTCATACAAAGCCTTTCCGACGCCGAGCCCTCGCACCGCCTCATCCACGCAAATGTCGTCGATATAAAGTGTTCGCACGTCCGTCAGCACGTTGTTTCCAACGATCTGCTTGTGCACCGTGAAAGCGTGTCCCAAAACGCGATCCGACTCGTCCACGCACACGAACACGGGGGCGTCTTCCTTCGCAAAGATCTCCTCCAGCTCCTTAGCGGTATATTTCGTCACCGGCCCTTTGAAAAGATCCGGCCTGCCATTATGGTGCACCATGTCCACCTGCACCAATAACTCCAACACTCTTGGAATGTCCTTATTTTTCGCCCTGCGAACTTGATTCATCCTTTTTCCCTCACATAAACAAAGCACTCGCTTATATTATAAAGCGAGTGCCGATTTCTATCAACAGCCTTTTTTCCCTGCGCCCTATCGCTCCGAAAGCCTTTTCTCAAAACGGTTCTTGTTGGTGTTGCTCGGGATGGGCGTCGCGTAGTTGCCGCTAAAGCAGGAGTCGCAATAGCCGTTATGGCCCACTAGCTCATGGAGCGTTGAAAGGGGAAGGTACCCCAAGGTGTCCGCTCCGATCTCCTTTGCGATCTCCGGAATGCTCATCTGGCAGGCAATCAGATTCTCCTTAGAATCCACGTCCGTGCCGTAATAACAAGGGTTTGTGAAGGGCGGCGAGGAGATGCGCACGTGCACTTCCGTTGCGCCCGCCTCCCGAAGAAGCCGCACGATCCTTTCACTTGTCGTACCGCGCACGATCGAATCATCCACGAGGATCACGCGCTTTCCGTCCACCGTATCCTTTAAGGGATTCAGCTTGATCTTCACCTGGTTGTTTCGCTCCTCCTGCACGGGGGAGATGAAGGTACGGCCGATGTACTTATTCTTGATGAACCCGATGCCATAAGGGATCCCGGAATATCTCGCATATCCCAGCGCCGCATCCAATCCGGAATCCGGAACGCCCACCACCACGTCCGCTTCCACGGGATATTCCCTCGCCAAGATCTCACCGGCCTTCACGCGGGCCGCATGCACGGAGACGTCCTCGATCACCGAATCCGGTCTTGCAAAGTAGATATATTCAAAGATACAGATCTGCTTTTTTGCCTTATCGCAGTGGTCCGTATATTTCGTAATGCCCTGATCCGTAAAGACAAGCAATTCACCAGGCCTTAGCTCGCGCACAAGCTTTGCGCCCACGGCCTCCAAGGCACAGGTCTCCGAGGCGATGACATAGCTTCCGTCCTCGCGGCGGCCGTAGCAAAGGGGCCTGTAACCATGAGGGTCCCTTGCCGCGATCAGCTTCGTCGCGGACATGAGGACGATGGAATATGCTCCCTCAAGATATTCCATGCTCTTTAGCACGGCCTGCTCGATCGAAGGGGTTTTCAGACGCTCCCTCGTCACCACGTAAGCAATGATCTCCGTATCCGAGGTGGAATGGAAGATCGCGCCGGAGAGCTCAAGCTGGTCGCGGAGCTCATAGGCATTGCTTAGGTTCCCGTTGTGCGCAAGGGCCATTTTACCCTTTTGATGATTCACCTCGATAGGCTGACAGTTGTTTCGATTGTTGCCGCCCGTCGTGCCATAGCGCACGTGACCCACGGCCATCTTGCCCTCGGGGAGCTTTGCCAACTCCTCCGCGTCAAAAACGGTGCTCACCTGTCCTAAATCCTTGTGAGAAAAGAACAGTCCGTCATCATTGACGACAATGCCGCAGCTCTCCTGCCCGCGATGCTGCAGGGCATACAGGCCATAATACATGTCCTTGGCAATCGGGTACGACACCGGCGAAAAGATGCCAAGCACGCCACATTCCTCATGAAGCGCATCCTCTTTCAGATCACTGGTTTTTCTATCCACGATATTCATTTGTTTCATGCCTTTTATCCACTCCCGTTCTTTGTTTTCCACGCCTTAAGCTTCTTTTGTTTTGAGCGCGGCGCCGATAAAGCCTTTGAACAGGGGATGAGGCTTGTTGGGTCTGCTCTTGAACTCGGGATGGAACTGCACGCCCACGTGGAACGGCCTCTCCGTGAGCTCCACGGTTTCCACAAGCAGTTCATCCGGAGACAGACCACTGATGGTCAGGCCTTTTTCCGTAAGGATCTCGCGGTAATCATTGTTGAATTCATAGCGATGACGGTGACGCTCGCTGATCTGAAGCTTTCCGCTTTCCGTGGTCTGCGTCGCGCCTTGCGCCGCGTAGCAACGCTCCATGGTGGTTCCCTTTGCGATCACGCAAGGATATGCGCCAAGACGAAGTGTGCCGCCCTTATCGATGGAATCACTTTGTCCAGGCATAAAATCAATCACCTTGTGCTGGCACTGCTCGTCAAACTCGCCCGAGTTCGCATCCGCAAGACCAGCCACGTTCCTTGCATATTCGATCACTGCGATCTGCATGCCGAGGCAGATGCCAAAGTAAGGGATCTTATGTTCTCTGGCATATTTCGCCGCCAGGATCATGCCTTCGATACCGCGGCTTCCAAAGCCGCCGGGGATCAGGATGCCGTCAAGACCGCCCAGCTCCTGCTCTAACGGCTCTTCCGAAGAACCCTCGCGGATCTTGTGCTCCAGCTCCTCGGAATCGATCCAGTGAATGTTCACGTGGGCGCCGTGGAAATAGCCCGCATGACGAAGCGACTCCGCGACGGAAAGATATGCATCATGAAGACCGACATACTTGCCGACAAGGCCGATCTCCACCTCACGGTCACGCCTTCCAATGCTTTCCACCATGGACGCCCATTCCGTCAGATCCGGCTCAGGTGCCGTGATGCCAAGCTCTCTGCACACCACCTCGGAGAAATGGGACTTCTCCAGCATCAGCGGTGCCTCGTAAAGGTTGGGCAGGGTGATGTTCTCGATCACGCAGTCCGGCTTTACGTTGCAGAACATGGAGATCTTGTGGAAAATGGATTCCTCAAGGGGCTCGTCGCAGCGAAGGATGATAATGTTCGGGTTGATGCCCATGCCCTGAAGCTCCTTTACGGAGTGCTGCGTGGGCTTAGATTTGTGCTCCTCAGAGCAATGCAGATATGGTACCAGACAGACATGGATGAACAGGCTGTTCTCCCTGCCGACCTCCAGCGAGATCTGACGCACGGCCTCAAGAAAGGGCTGGGATTCAATGTCACCGATGGTTCCGCCGATCTCCGTGATCACCACGTCCGCGTTGGTCTTTTTGCCGACGCGATATACAAACTCCTTGATCTCATTGGTTACGTGCGGAATGACCTGCACCGTGCTCCCAAGGTACTCGCCGCGGCGCTCCTTGTTCAGCACGTTCCAGTACACCTTACCGGTCGTGAGGTTGGAGTACTTGTTCAAGTCCTCATCGATGAAACGCTCATAGTGACCGAGGTCTAAGTCCGTCTCCGCACCGTCCTCCGTCACGTATACTTCACCATGCTGGTAAGGGCTCATGGTGCCGGGATCCACGTTGATGTACGGATCAAGCTTTTGCGCTGCGACCTTTAGGCCCCTGGCCTTTAATAAACGGCCTAAGGACGCTGCCGTGATCCCCTTGCCGAGACCAGAAACAACGCCCCCTGTTACAAACACGTACTTTGTCATATTGTTACCACCTTTCCCTAATCAAACACTCCCCGCCGCAAGCGACGGGGATCCTATACAAATTTATTTTCCGCTGTCTCCGTAGTTCGAGAGCACTCTCGCGGACGGGTCATTCACGTTACAACCCTCCCAGGATTTGTTTGGCATCCAGAAGTCCACGATCATCTCCGCCTGGCCGGGATAATACTTTTCAAAGATGTCACGGTAGAGGAGGGATTCTTTTGTGAAAGGCCTTGCGTGCTCATATTTCAGGCACCCCTTCTCAAATTCCTCCTGTGTATATTTCTTCTCCGCATATTCCTTCAGGTAATCCACCATGGAGTGGCCCACCGCATCGGAGAACGCGGCTTTCTCACGCCACAAGATTTCATGAGGGAGGTAATCACCCTCCTCGAAGGCGTGACGCAAAAGGTACTTGCCTTTGCCGTAGGTGTTGATCTTCTTTTCCGGATCAACGCTCATCACGTACTTCACAAAGTCCAGGTCGCCAAAGGGAACTCTGGCTTCCAGGGAGTTCACGGAGATGCAGCGATCGGCGCGGAGCACGTCATACATGTGCAATTCGCGGATGCGCTTCTCGGCCTCTTCCTGGAACGCCTGAGCGGACGGTGCAAAATCGGTGTATTTATAACCAAACAGCTCATCCGAGATCTCACCGGTGAGAAGGACTCTTACGTCCGTCTGCTCGTGGATCGCCTTGCAGACAAGGTACATGCCCATGCTTGCGCGGATCGTCGTGATGTCGAACGTGCCAAGGAGCTTGATCACCTTTTCCAGACTGGAGATCACGTCCTGCGGCGTCATATAAACTTCCTTGTGATCGCTCCCGATGTAATCCGCCACCTGCTTTGCATATTTTAGGTCGATGGCGTCCTCGCTCATGCCAATGGCAAAGGTGCGGATCGGCTTGTCGGACTTTTTCGCCGCGATCGCGCAGACCAGTGAAGAATCCAGACCGCCCGAAAGAAGGAAGCCCACCTTCGCGTCTGCCACGAGGCGCTTTTCAACGCCTGCCACCAGCTTGTCGTGAATGTTTTTGCAGACCGTCTCGAGGTCGTCATGACAAACCTCATCCACCTTTGCGATGTCACAGTAGCAGTGGAACTTTTCTGACTCATGCTCCGGATCGTAGGTCGTTCCAAGAGCGCCGCTGGCGTAATAATATCCAGGAGGGAAAGGCATGATCCTTTCTACCAGCTTTACCAGGTTCTTTGCTTCACTTGCAAAAACAATGACTCCCTTTTTGTCATAGCCGTAATACAAGGGGCGGATGCCAATGGGATCTCTTGCTGCAACGTACTGGCCGTTTTCGCCGTCATAGATCACACAGGCAAATTCCGCATCCAGCTTTTCAAACATTGAAAGCCCGTACTCCTTGTACAGCGGAAGGATGATCTCGCAATCACTGTCGCTGGCGAAGGTATAGCCCTTCTTGCGAAGCTCCTCTCGATCCTTTTCAAACCCGTAAAGCTCACCGTTACAAATAACGTAATTCTTACCAAGGGAGAACGGCTGCATCCCGTGGGCCGTCAGACCCATGATCGCAAGTCTGTGAAACCCAAGGATGCCGTTTCCCGTATCAATGATCCTGCTTTCGTCAGGTCCGCGAGAGACGGTTGCGTCAAATCCGTCGCGGAATGACTGCAAGGTGACGCCCTTGCCACAATAACCCATAATCGAACACATTTTTTTATAATTCCTCCAAAGCTCTCAAATGAACCATGCCCATTCGCAAAATCGCTTCTTCGAAGCTCCTACGAGTCTTCGACTCGTCTTTTGCTCATGGTGATGGCTTCGCCATATGTCTGAAATTGCAAAAGACCTTTCGAATGCAAGCATTCCTCGGTCTTTCACAATTTCATCCGCATGGTTCATGCTTATTCCACATCCTGTAAAGCAGCGAAGCCTTCTTCTCCGGTGCGGACCTTGATCACGTTCTCCACGCCGTATACGAAGATCTTGCCATCGCCGATATGGCCAGTGTAAAGTGCCTTCTTTGCGGCCTCGATCACCTTATCCACGGGGATCTCGCTGACCACAACCTCAACCTTTACCTTCGGCAGCAGCGTTGCATCCATTTCAACGCCGCGGTACTTTTCGCCCGCACCCTTCTGGATGCCGCAGCCCATGACGTTGATGACCGTCATGCCGGTCACGCCCAGGTCATTGAGGGCCTTTTTCAAAACTTCGTAGCGCGTCATCTTTGCGATGATGACTACCTTGTGAATACCAGTATTTACGATCTCAGGAAGCTTGGTCACGCTGACTGCCGCCTGCTTCTTCGCTTCACTTGCCTCCTCGTAAACGTCGCTTCCGAGGTTCGTGTTCTCGTTAATATCCATCGTCATGGTGTTGGAAACGTCCATGATGGCAAATCCGGAATATGCACTCGCCAAGCCATGTTCGGTTGCATCCAGACCAGTGATCTCCTCTTCCTCGGTAACTCTCAGACCAAAGATGGCCTTGATCACAAGGAAGGTAATGGTAATTGCAACGATCGTCCAACCAGCCGTTGCGCCAACACCGAGGAGCTGCAGTCCTAACTGCTTAAAGCCGCCGCCATAGAACAGGCCGGCACCTGCGATCTGGTTTGCGCCAAAGCTCACGCCGTCGCCAATGCCTCTTGCAAATGCAGGAGCGGAAGGAGTTGCAAAAAGTCCAACTGCGATGGTACCCCAGATACCGTTCATCATGTGAACTGCAACTGCACCAACGGGGTCATCCACGCGAAGCTTGTAATCCAGAAGCCATACGCCAAAGCATACCAGCAGTCCAGCCACGGCACCGATCACGATGGCACCGAAAGCATCACATACGTCACAAGGAGCGGTAATTGCCACAAGGCCTGCCAGGGAAGCGTTCAGACACATGGACACGTCGGGCTTGCCATACTTGATCCAGGTAAAGATCATGCAGACTACGGTTGCGATCGCAGGTGCGATGGTGGTGGTTACGAAAATGCTGCCAAGCTCTTCCACGGTAACTGCTGCCGCGCCGTTGAAGCCGTACCAGCCGAGCCACAGAATGAACACGCCCAGGCAACCAATAGGAAGGTTGTGACCAGGGAAAGCATTGACCTTCGTCACCTTACCGGCTTTGTCCTTCACGAACTTGCCGATACGAGGACCAACCATCATTGCGCCGATGAATGCGCAGATACCGCCGACCATGTGGATACAGGTAGAACCTGCGAAATCATGGAAGCCCATCTGTGCAAGGAAGCCACCGCCCCAGGTCCAGTGCGCTTCGATGGGATAGATCAGCGCGGAAATGATGGCGGAGTACACACAGTAGCTAAGGAACCTTGTTCTCTCTGCCATGGCACCGGAAACGATCGTTGCGGTGGTAGCACAGAACACCAGGTTGAAAATAAAGTTGGACCAGTCAAAGTTTGCAAAGTCCGTGAATACGTCAAATCCGGGCTTACCAATGATGCCCAGCATGTCTTCGCCTAACAGAAGGCCAAAACCGATCAATATAAAAGTACAGGTACCGATACAAAAATCCATCAGGTTCTTCATCAGGATGTTGCCGGAGTTCTTGGCTCTGGCAAAGCCGGCCTCCACCATTGCAAAGCCGGCCTGCATCCAGAACACCAGCGCGGCACCGATCAAAAACCATACGCCAAATACTTCGGAAGAAGTCATTTCTTGAACTAAAGAACGGATCTCCTCACTCATAACTTTTGTCTCCTCATGTTGTCTCGTCGTGAGGTCTCATCTGTCCCCAAATAGAAGAGTTCACGACGGCTAATACTTGTCATCCCCAATTACATTCTGATCATTGCCATTCTCACTCTCATTGTCGTTCATTGTTTTTCTCCCTAATCCCATAAAACAAACAACAAGCTACCTTTTACCCTGCTTACTTTACTCCAAAGAGCAGATCACCATAGGAAGGATAAGGCCAGTAGTCCTTTGCGGTAAGGGTTTCTGCCTCGTCTGCAGGCTTTCTGAGCTCTGCCATCTTCGGAAGCACCTTGTCGCGGATCATCTCTGCTTCCTTGATCGTATCCTTAGCCTTGGAAAGTCCTGCAACTGCCTTTTCCAGTTCACCGATCTTTACGTAGATCTCATCCGTGAGCTCGGAAAGCTTTGAAACAAGCTCGGTCTCATATTTGCAAGCCAGCTTCGGAGCAATTGCCTTCTTCGTTGCAGCGCTTCCTGCAATGTCGGCCGTGAAGCTTTCGATCGCGGGAACGATCTGCGTCTTTGCCATCTCGATCATCGTGTTTGCTTCGATCATAACGGTCTTGTTGTAGTTCTCCAGCATGATCTCGCATCTGCTCTTCAGCTCTGCCTCGGTAAATACCTTGTGGCTGATGAGCATCTTCACGTTCTTCTCATCCAGAAGATGAGGCATGCAGTCTGCAGTGGTCCTGTAGTTCAAGAGCCCTCTCTTTTCGGTTGCTTCCTTGATCCAGCTGTCATCATAACCGTTGCCGTTGAAGATGATGTGCTTGTGATCCTTGATCGTCTTCTGGATCATCTCATGCAATGCCTTCTCGAAATCCTTTGCCTTCTCAAGGCGGTCAGCGTAAATCTTTAAGGACTCAGCCACTGCTGCGTTCAGCATGATGTTTGCACATGCGATGCTGTTGGAGGAGCCCAGCATTCTGAACTCGAACTTGTTTCCGGTGAATGCGAACGGTGAAGTTCTGTTTCTGTCGGTGGTGTCACGGTTGAACTTCGGAAGAACGTCAACGCCAAGCTTCATGACCGTCTTCTCGGTTCCCTTATAAGGCTTGCCAGTCTCAATGGCATCCATCACTGCGGAAAGCTCATCGCCCAGGAAAATGGAAATCACTGCGGGCGGTGCCTCGTTTGCGCCAAGTCTGTGATCGTTGCCAGCGGTTGCTACGGAAAGTCTTAAGAGATCCTGATAATCATCCACTGCCTTGATGACTGCACAGCAGAACAACAGGAACTGTGCGTTTTCATATGGCGTATCGCCAGGCGACAACAGGTTGATGCCGGTGTCGGTGGAGATGGACCAGTTGTTATGCTTACCGCTTCCGTTCACGCCTGCAAAAGGCTTCTCATGAAGCAGACAAACCAAACCGTGCTTTGCTGCAACCTTCTGCATGATCTCCATGGTCAACTGGTTGTGATCCGTTGCAATGTTCGTGGTGCTGTAGATGGGTGCCAGCTCATGCTGCGCAGGTGCCACCTCGTTGTGCTCCGTCTTTGCAAGGATGCCCAGCTTCCAAAGCTCCTGGTTGAGATCCTCCATGTACGCCTGTACGCGGGGCTTGATCACGCCAAAGTAATGGTCATCCATTTCCTGTCCCTTAGGAGGCTTTGCTCCGAAAAGGGTTCTTCCCGTGAAGCGAAGGTCAGGACGCTGATCGTACATTTCCTTGGTGATCAGGAAGTACTCCTGCTCAGGTCCTACGGAGCTTCTTACGCACTTAGCAGTGTCATTTCCAAAGAGTCTCAGGATTCTCAGTGCCTGCTTGTTCAGCGCCTCCATGGAACGGAGAAGCGGTGTTTTCTTGTCCAGTGCCTCACCGCCGTAGGAGCAGAATGCGGTGGGAATGCAAAGCGTCTTGCCCTTGATGAATGCGTAGGACGTAGGATCCCATGCGGTATATCCTCTCGCCTCGAAGGTTGCTCTAAGTCCGCCGCTCGGGAAGGACGATGCATCAGGCTCACCCTGGATCAGTTCTTTTCCGGAGAACTCCATCAGCACGCCGCCGTCGGGTGCAGGAGTGATAAAGCTGTCATGCTTTTCTGCGGTAATTCCGGTCAAAGGCTGGAACCAATGGGTGTAATGCGTTGCTCCGTTTGCAACGGCCCAATCCCTCATTGCGATCGCCACTGCATTTGCAACGCTCTCATCAAGCTTAGCGCCTTCATCGATGGTCTTTTTCAGTGAATTGTAAACCTTAGCGGACAAATTCGCCTTCATAACCCTGTCATCAAAAACGAGACATCCAAAATAATCTAATACTGTTCCCATGGTAGTTCCTCCCTTTCTTTTCCCTAATCTTTTTCCCTAATCCATTTTGTTTTCGGCATCAGTAAAGGCGCCGTGGGTGAATAAACACCGACGGCGCCTTTGCCTCTGCCTATGTTGATTAGGGTTTTTGATAAAGAAAAAGCGTCTGGGAACTTTCGTTCGCAGACGCCTTTGTCTTTATGTAGCGAATATTACGCCTCTTAAGACCATTTGTCAATCCCTTTTTTTCAAATTTTTTTCTACGCCTTTTTCGGAGCTTTGTGGAAATCGCATTTGGATCTCAAAATCTCCCGCTTTATTCACCTCGGCGCCGATCTCTCCGTCATATTTTTCCACGATCCTCTTTACCACGTAAAGCCCCAGGCCGCTCCCTGGCGTATCCCCGGAAGCGCTTCGATAAAAGGGCTTAAAAATGGATTCCACGTCCGATGAGGAAACAAGATCGCCATCATTGGAGAAAACCAACTCGCTCTGCCCATCCACCGCCTTCGAAAGCCGGATCGCCATCCTGCTTTTTGCATATTTTCTCGTATTGGAATACAGGTTTTCCAAGAGTCTCATGACATCCACTTCACTTGCGAAAATGTCGCAGGGATCCTCTGTCACGTCCACAGAAAACTCAATTTCCGCGGCCTCGATCCATTCATATTGCGAGAGCGTCACTTCCTCCAGCATCCGCTTTAAGGAAAGCACCGTCCGTTCTTCCTTTCCCTTCCCCTCCACCAAAGAGAGCGCAAAAAATTCATCCGAAAGCTCCTTCAGATAGGTGGTTTTTGAGATGGCCTTGTCGAGATACAAACGGCTCCTCTCAGATAGGCCCTGATCCTGCGAGATCATCTGCATATACCCGCCTGCTGCCGTCAGGGGCGTGCGAAAATCATGTGAGATGCCGGCCACCATGGTCTTTACCGCCGAACGCTCTTCCTCCGCCTCTTTGATCAAAAGCTGCTCTTCATCGACAAAGGCCTGAAGCTCCTTTGCGAGGGCAATGGTCTCACCGTCAAAGTGCTCTACACGGATCAGGCGGTTTTGCCTTTGCTCCCGGATTTCCTGAAGCTGCCTTGTAAAAAGCGCAAGCTGGCGCTTACGCTGCACTAGCCTTGCGACCAATACGGCGACGGCGCCAGCCAATATAATACATAACACGGTCAGGACATAATTCATGCGATCCTTCTCTTTCTGATCCCAAGATCAACCAGCAGATACCAAAGGACAAATTCGATCAGAAAACCAAGCAGGACGTGCAAAACGATCATCGAATCCACCGGCTCGCTTACCGAGATCATCAGCTGATTGATAATGCTTGCGTAACTAAAATGCAGCGACAACCTTTTCCATTCCAGCACGGTACCTGAAAACCACATAAAAAACGGAAAAACGGCGCTGTCCACGATCCAGAACCTAAGAAAGCAAACAGCCATTCCCGTGCCCGTACGCCGAAAGCAAAGGGCGATCAGAATGCTACAAAATGCGATTCGAGCCAGCACCGCGATCACCAAAAGCAAGCGGATCAGCACGTGATCGAAGCCCCCAAGCCCGTTTCGAAGGCCAACGATCACATAATATGCGCAGCACGTCACGGCTGTCAGGATAAGAAACATGACCCCGTCCGTCATGATCTTACTAAATACGATCCTGTGGGGCTTATTTCCAGCCATGATCTCATAGAATCCCAGCTTCCCCTCGTCATAAAGGCTTCCCGTAATGTTTGCAAAAATAAGCGGGAACACCATCATGACCATCATTAAAAGTCCCCCGCTTGCACCAATCTGCGCTTTCAGTCCAGCATCGCGAACACCACTTGCGCCGATCACCGGCAACAAGCTGCATATCGCGCAGCACACAAGCAAAAATGGAATTCGTTTCTTGATCCGAAAGGCTTCCGCCTTCATCAGTCTACTCATGACGTTCACCCACCTTCCCGATATAATACTCCTCCAACGACTCTCCTTCCAGATGAAAATGGGTGATGATCAAGCCGTGATCCGTCACCGTCTTTGAGATTCGCCTGAGGTCGTCTAGCTGTTCGTAAATCAGAATTTCATTTTCATGGGTGATCTTATAGTCTTGAATCTTTAAATGGTCTTCCAGGATCGTTGCCGTTCTTGCAACGTCGTCGGTCTGCAGGACAAGGCGCGTATGCGTCTTTTGCAAAAGCTCTTCATGCGAAAGCTCTTCGATCAGCTTTCCCTCCCGGATGATCGCATAATCCGTGCAAAGCTCCGAGAGCTCCTTCAAAATATGGCTCGAGATCAGGATCGTCATCCCCTTGTTGACCGCAAGATCCTTTAGCATCTTGCGAATGTCGATGATCCCTTCCGGATCAAGGCCGTTGATGGGCTCATCCAGCACCATGATCTCCGGGCCCGGCAAGATGGACATGGCAAGTCCGAGGCGCTGGCGCATGCCCAGCGAAAAGTTCTTTGCAAGCTTTTTCCCCGTGTTTTCCAGTCCCACAAACGCAAGCAATTCATCGATGCGATTCTTGTCAGGAATACCACGCAGCAGGCGCACGTATTCCATGTTCTGACTCGCCGTCATGTTCTGGTCCATGCAAGGCGCCTCAATGATGAAGCTGATGCGGTCGCGCATCCCGTCAAGATCCTCCGATCCAAAGAATTGCATGCTGCCTTCATCTGCTGCCGTCAGCCCCGCCATCATCTTCATGACCGTGGTCTTTCCGGCTCCGTTGGGGCCGATAAGACCGTAGACGTGCCCTTTTTCCATTTTGAGTGAAAAGCTGTCCACCACCTTTTTTCCACCATAGCTTTTGGACAGTCCCACCAGTTCCATTACGTGATCCATGGCTTCTTCCTCCTTGTATGAAGCCAGTTTATTCCTCAAATGTTTAGAAAAGGTTAAGTTGTTCCTTAATCTTTGTTAATTTGCAAGCCGATAGCCCATTCCCCACACCGTTTCAACATATTCCTCCGAATCCAGCGCCGCAAGCTTGCTGCGGAGGTTACTCACGTGAACCTTCACGGCATTATCATCATAGTTTCCGCCGTCCTCCCAAAGGGAATCAAAGATGTTAGACCGCGAAAAAACCTTATTGGGATTGGCCAAAAGCAGCTGTAAGATGGCATATTCCTTCACAGTCAGCGACAGCTCCTTTCCCTTTAGGAAGGCCCTGCCCTCCTTGACGTGAAGGCTTAGATTCTTATGCCTTAGGATCTCCGCATCGTCATTTCTTCTGCCGCTCCTTCGAAGCAGTGCCTCCATCCGAACCAGCACCTCCCCTAGGTCAAAGGGCTTTGTCACATAGTCATCCGCACCGATCCGGATCACGTCGATCTTCGTCTGTACCATGTCCTTTGCAGACAGCACGATCACAGGCACGTTTGATCTTTCCCGCAGCTCCTTTAGCACCTGATCGCCGCTCTTATAGGGCAGCATGATGTCCAAAAGGATCAGGTCATATTCCGTGCCAAGGGCTTTTTTCAGGCCTTCCATGCCATTCGCCGCGGTGTCCGTCTCATAGCCGTTCTCCGAAAGAAACGTACAAAGCAGCTCGCGTATTTCATTGTCATCCTCTACCAGCAAAATTCTTTTCGATCGATCCATGTCGTCTATCCCATCGTTCCTTGCGAAATACTAAAACTGTTTCGGCGTCATATGCGTTAGATGATGCCTACTGCCATGAGCAAAAGCACACCCAGCAGAACTGGTGCAACAAACTTGATCATGACAATGAACAAGCCCTTTCTTCCGAACTTTTCTCCGTTTTTCGTCACCTCATCGATGATGAATTTCGGTTTCAAGATCCATCCTACGAGGATGCAAGTACCAATGGCCACAATGGGCATCAAAAGATTATTGGAAATATAGTCCATGATATCCAGGATCCTTGCATTGGGGTTGTTTGGAATCTTTAGTTCGAAATTAAGGTTATCATATCCCATACAAACGATGATCCCCAGGATCAGTGCGATCGCCCCCTCGCCAAGCACGGCCATCTTGCGACTACAATGAAACTGATCCATAAAGCTTGAAACCACTGCCTCCAGAATGGAAACGGCACTGGTTGTCGCCGCAAAAAGGACCATGGCAAAGAACAGACATCCCACCAGTCCGCCGATCCTCCCCATCTGCATAAACACCTTAGGAAGAGAAACAAACATTAATCCCGCGCCGGCCTGCATGCCATCCTTCCCCATAAAAACATATACCGCCGGAATGATCATGATGCCTGCGAGCAGTGCAATTCCCGTATCGAACACCTCGATCTGTACAATGGACTTGGAAAGATTCGAATCATCCTTCATGTAGGACCCATAGGCGATCATGATGCCCATGGCGACGCTGAGGCTATAGAAAAGCTGTCCCATGGCATCCATCAGCGTAGTGAAAAAGCTTTCCACCGTAAGCGTTGAGACATCTGGCACAAACAGGATTTTTAAGCCCTGCAGGCCCGTTCGTACAGTGCCGTCCACATCCTCATAGGATTGATTGATGGAAAAAATGGCGATCACAACGATCAGCAGCACAAGCGCCGGCATCACAATCTTGGAAAATCGCTCGATGCCCTTGTCAACGCCTCCAAGAACAATGATCACTGTTAAGAACAGGAACACGATGGTCATGCCGATGGGTGAGGAGGAATCGGAAATAAATGCATTAAAATATCCATCCTCCGCCGTCTGCGCACCGGATCCCGTTAGAAACGTCAGAAAGTATTTTACTACCCATCCCCCGATCACACAATAATAAGGCATTATGATCATGGGGATAATGCATGCCATAATGCCTAGTGGCCTCCAATGTTTCTTAAGTTTTCCGTAGGCAGTGAGCGGGCTTTGCTTCGTCTTTCTGCCGATGGCTACCTCCGTAGTCAGCAGCGTAAATCCGAAGGTCAGCGTCAATATCAGATAAATCAGCAGAAACAGTCCGCCGCCGTCTCTCGCCGCAAGATACGGAAACCTCCATATGTTTCCTAACCCCACGGCGCTCCCCGCCGCCGCCAGCACAAATCCGATGGAACCTGTAAATGAATTTCGTTTCTTGGCTTCGTTTTCCATAGCAAAAACCTTCCCTTTTCCAACTGTGAACACTAATATATTTACTATATCAGTTTTCCGCGGATAAGGGAAGGCCTGTTTCCTTTTGTCTGCTATGAAATTATGCTTTATAGGTTCGTATATCCCATCAATGCGGCATCCACTTCCTTGGCTGCGCCTCTTCCTTCCGCGATGGCCCAGACGACAAGGGATTGGCCGCGGCGGACGTCACCTGCAGCGAAAATCTTTGCCTTGGAAGTATGGTAATCGCCAAGCTTTGTCTTAACGTTGGTGCGGGCGTCCGTCTCCACGCCAAAGGCATCCGTCACATATTTCTCGCTCCCAAGGAACCCTGCCGCAATGAGGACAAGCTGTGCGGGAACAGTACGCTCAGACCCTTCCACGGGAACCATGTTCATGCGTCCCGTTTTTTCATCCTTCTTGGGCTCAAGGGAGACCAGAACCACTTCCTTCAGGTTCCCTTTTGCATCCTTCACAAATTCCTTTACGGTCGTCTGATATACTCTCGGATCCTCGCCAAATTTCCAGATGGCCTCTTCCTGACCATAATCCACCTTGAGGATGCGCGGCCATTCGGGCCAAGGATTGCTCGGAAGCCGGCATTCCGCGGGCTTCGGCATCATCTCAAGCTGCGTTACGGATCTTGCGCCAAGACGGATGCAGGTGCCGACGCAGTCATTGCCCGTGTCGCCGCCGCCGATCACGATCACGTCCTTATCTTTTGCGAGCTCGTACGGATAGGTCTTAAACTCACTGTCCAGCAAGGTCTTCGTCACCTGTCCAAGGAAATCCACTGCAAAGTAGATCCCCTTCGCATCTCTGCCGGGCGCATTGATATCTCTGGGATGAGAAGCGCCGCAGGCCAATACGATGGCATCATATTCCTTCTCCAGCTGCGCCGCGTCAATGTTTTCACCCACGTTGGCATTTACGACGAACTTCACGCCTGCATCCTCCATGAGTTTTACGCGTCTGTCGATCACAGACTTTTCCAGCTTCATGTTGGGAATGCCATAGCGCAGAAGGCCGCCAACGCGGTCTTTGCGCTCGTAGACGGTCACTTCATGTCCGCGGCGGTTCAGAAGCTGTGCGGCCGCAAGACCGGAAGGTCCGCTGCCGATCACAGCAACCTTCTTGCCCGTGCGAACGGCGGGGGCTTCCTCCTTTACAAGGCCATGCTCGAAGGCATATTCGATCACGGACTTTTCGTTTTCTTTCGTTGCCACCGGCGCATCATGAAGACCGCAGGTGCAGGCCGCCTCGCAAAGCGCGGGGCAGACGCGGCAGGTGAACTCCGGGAAGGAGTGTGTCACCGAAAGGCGATCATATGCCTGCTCAAAACACCCGCGAAAGACCAGATCATTGATCTCGGGCACAAGATTGTGCAGAGGGCACCCAGACGCCATGCCTGCGATCATCAGGCCTGCCTGACAAAAGGGCACGCCGCAGTCCATGCATCTTGCCGCCTGCTTTTTTTGCTCTTCCAACGGAAGTCTTCCGTGGAACTCACGAAAGTCTCCTACGCGCTGCGCCTCCGAAACCACAGGCCCATCTATTCTCTCATACTCCAAAAACCCTGTTGCCTTACCCATACTACATCCTCCTAATCAACACAAACCATTTATTTCGTCATTTCCGTGAAGGCTTCAATCTGCGCTTCCTCATGACTCATGCCAAGCTCTTCATTCTTCGCGGTGAGACGGAGCATCTCCTTATAATCCGTAGGGATGATCTTCTTGAAATGTGCCACCTGCGCGTCGAAATCAGCAAGGATCTTCTGACCCTTTTTCGATCCGGTTGCCTTTACGTGCTTCTCAAGGATCCTTCGAAGCTCTTCCTTCTCAGCCTTGTTCTCAACGCCTTCCATGTTCACAAGCTGCTTGTTGAGGTTGCGGTAGAGGTGGTTTTCCTCATCGAGAACATATGCCACGCCGCCGCTCATGCCTGCCGCAAAGTTCTTGCCGGTGGGTCCAAGGATCACGACGCGTCCGCCGGTCATATATTCACAACCATGCTCGCCGACGCCTTCCACAACGGCCGTTGCGCCGGAATTACGGATGCAGAAGCGCTCACCCGCCATACCTGCGACATAGGCTTCACCGGAGGTTGCGCCGTAGAGGGCTACATTGCCGATGATGATGTTCTCGGAAGGGTCATATTTTGCCTCTTCCGGTACCTTCACGATCAGCTTGCCGCCAGACAGGCCCTTGCCAAAATAATCGTTGCCGTCGCCCGTAAGACGAAGCGTGAGGCCCTTGGGAAGGAATGCGCCAAAGCTCTGTCCGCCCGCACCCTTACAGTCGATCACGATGCTGTCTTCGGGAAGTCCCTCGGGATGCTGTCTCGTGATCTCCGCGCCAAGGAGCGTACCAAAGGTTCTGTCCACGTTGGTGATCTTAACGGACTTTTCGCAAGGCGTTCCGGATGCGAGTGCTGCCTTGATCGCCTTATCCTTCAAAAGAACGCTTTCATCCTTGGTCTGGGAAAGCTTGAAATCATAGCGTTTTTCGGGGCAGAAGGTCTGCTGCTCTCTTGCAATGCCGCTCATGTCCATGAGGATCCTGCTAAGGTCCATCTTGTCCTCAGCGGAGGATGCCGCGTTAGTCTTTGCGCAAAGCAGATCCGTTCTGCCCACAAGCTCCTTCATGGAACGAACGCCAAGCTTTGCCATATACTCTCGCACTTGTCTTGCGATAAAGCGCATAAAGTTTTCAACATATTCCGGCTTGCCTGCAAAGCGCTTGCGAAGCTCGGGATTCTGAGTTGCAATGCCCATGGGGCAGGTGTCCTGATGGCAGACGCGCATCATCACGCACCCAAGGGTTACAAGGGGCGCTGTCGCAAAACCAAACTCTTCCGCGCCGAGGATTGCGGCGATCGCTACGTCGCGACCCGTCATCAGTTTACCATCGGTCTCCACGACCACCTGGCTGCGCAGTCCGTTTGCCACCAATGTCTGATGTGCCTCCGCAAGACCAAGCTCCCAAGGAAGACCTGCGTTGTGGATGGAGCTTAAGGGCGCCGCGCCGGTACCGCCGTCATAGCCGGATACCAGAACAACCTCTGCGCCGGCCTTTGCCACGCCTGCTGCCACGGTGCCGACTCCGGCTTCCGAAACCAGCTTGACGGAAATTCTTGCATTCTTATTTGCATTCTTCAGGTCATAGATCAGCTGCGCCAGATCCTCGATCGAATAGATGTCATGATGAGGCGGAGGAGAGATCAGGCTCACGCCAGGCGTGGAATGACGGGTCTTTGCGATCCAAGGGTAAACCTTCTTTCCGGGAAGGTGACCGCCCTCACCAGGCTTTGCACCCTGTGCCATCTTGATCTGAAGCTCCTTAGCGCTCACAAGGTACTGGCTCGTCACGCCAAAGCGTCCGCTTGCCACCTGCTTGATCGCAGAGCTTCTGTCATTAGCAGTGCCTGCGGATGCGATCCTTTCATCGCTCTCACCGCCCTCACCACTGTTGGACTTGCCCTGCAGATGGTTCATTGCAATGGCAAGTGCCGTGTGCGCTTCCTCCGAAATGGAACCATAGGACATGGCACCCGTCTTAAAGCGCTTTACGATCTCGTCCTCGCTCTCCACTTCTTCAAGGGGAACGCCCTCTGCGGGGAAGCGGAACTCCAAAAGGCTGCGCAGATAGCCAGTCTCCTCGGCATCTGCCATGGCCGTATATTCTTTGAACTTCTCATAATTGCCGTCTCTCGTTGAGAGCTGCAGCATGTGGATCGTCTGAGGATTGTATCTGTGATTCTCGCCCTGACTTCTGGACTTATGACGCCCTGCCGCCGTGAGCTCAAGGTTCACGGGAAGTCCCAGGGGATCAAAGGCAAGACTGTGCTGGCTGTCCGCTGCCTTGCCGATGTCTTCCAGCGTAATGCCACCCACACGGCTCACGGTGCCGGGGAAGAACTCATTTGTCACGCTCTCCGAGATACCAATGGCCTCGAAGATCTTGCTACCCTGATAGGACTGGATCGTCGAGATGCCCATCTTGGAAGCAATCTTGACGATGCCCTGCAAAATGGCCTTGTCGTAATCCTCTTCGGCGGCATATACTTCCTTGTCGAGAAGGCCTTCCTCCACCAGTTCCGCGATGGTTGCATGCGCAAGATAAGGGTTCACTGCGGACGCGCCGTAGCCAAGGAGCGTTGCGAAATGATGCACCTCTCTGGGCTCGCCGGACTCCAGGATGAGGGACAGCGCCGTGCACTTTTTGGTCTCTACAAGGTGCGTATGCACTGCGGAAACGGCAAGGAGCGACGGGATCGCCACATGGTTCTCATCCACGCCGCGGTCGGAAAGGATCAGGATCGTTGCGCCTTCCTGATATGCCTTGTCCACTTCCACGAAAAGGTGCTTTAACACCTGCTTCATGGGCGTTCCCTTATAGAACAGGATGGACACTTTGGCAACGCCAAAGCCTTCCTTTTTCAGATGCTCGATCTTAAGGAGATCCAGATCCGAAAGGATGGGATTGTTGATCTTGAGCACATGGCAGTTTTCCGGCTTTTCCTGTAAGAGATTGCCGTTTTTGCCAAGATAAACCGTACCCGCGGTCACGATCTTTTCACGCTCTGCGTCGATGGGCGGGTTCGTCACCTGCGCAAATAACTGCTTGAAATAATAGAACAGGGGCTGGTGCTTTTTCGAAAGCGCCGCGATCGGCGTGTCAACGCCCATGGCACCGATCTGCTCTGAGCCGTTTAAGGCCATCGCGCGAATGCTGTCATGATAGTTTTCGTAGGTATATCCAAACGCCTTCTGAAGTCTTGCGCGCTGGGTCTTGTCATAGGAAGGCACGCGGTGGTTCGGGATCTTGACGTCTCGGAGTTCAAGGAGATTGCTGTCAAGCCACTCGCCGTAAGGCTCCTTGTGCGCATACTTTTTCTTGATCTCCTCATCCTCGTAGATCTTGCCGGAGATGGTATCCACAAGCAGAAGCTTTCCGGGATGGAGACGCTCCTTCTTTACGACGTGCTTTTCATCCAAAGGAAGCACACCCACCTCTGAACTCAGGATCAGTCTTCCGTCGTCCATCACGTAATATCTTGAAGGACGCAGTCCGTTTCGATCCAGGATCGCGCCCATCACGTCGCCGTCGGAGAACAGAATGGAAGCCGGGCCGTCCCAAGGCTCCATCATGGTTGCATAATATTGATAAAAGTCCCTCTCCTCCTGGGGCAGGGTGTCATTGTGCTGCCAAGGCTCAGGAATGGCGATCATGGCCGCAAGCGCCAAATCCATGCCGCTCATCATCAGGAATTCCAAGGTGTTATCCAGCATTGCGGAATCCGAACCGCTCTGAGAGATCACGGGGAATACGCTGGTTTCGTCCTCTCTCGTGAAGGCATTCGTGTGCATGGTCTCCTCACGGGCCAGCATCTTGTCCGCATTGCCCTTGATGGTGTTGATCTCGCCATTGTGTACCATGAGGCGGTTGGGATGTGCGCGGTTCCAGCTGGGCGTCGTGTTCGTGGAAAAACGCGAATGCACCATGGCGATGGCGGATTCATAGTCTTCATCCTGCAGATCGCGGAAGAAGGTGCGAAGCTGGCCTACCAGGAACATTCCCTTGTAAACAATGGTACGGCAAGAAAGGGACGGCACGTAGGTGCTCACGCTGCTCTGCTCGAATTCCCTGCGGATGACGTACAGCTTGCGGTCGAAGTCGATGTCTGCCTTGACGTCTGCGGGCCTTTCGATAAAGGCCTGGGCAATCTGCGGCATGCATTCTCTTGCACGGGTGCCAAGGACCTCGGGCACGGTCTCCACGTCGCGCCATGCCAGGAATTTCAGCCCTGCCTTGCGGACGATGATCTCAAACATGGACTTTGCCTGTCTGCGCTCTAATTCGCCCTGCGGGAAAAAGAACATGCCGACGCCATAGCTGCGTCTTCCGCCCAGCGTAACGCCCTGCTCAGCCATTTTCTTTACGAAGAACTTGTGCGGGATCTGTGTAAGGATCCCGACGCCGTCACCGGTTTTTCCTTCCGCGTCCTTACCTGCGCGGTGCTCCAGGTTTTCCACGATGGAGAGCGCGTCAGCCACCAGCTTGTGGCTCGGCCATCCCTTGACGTCAATGATCGCGCCAATGCCGCAATTATCATGCTCAAATTGCGGATCGTAGAGTCCCTTTTCTCTGATCAGATCCATCTGTTCCTTCATTTTAAGACCTCCCTAATCAACCCTGTATATCAACGAAGGCGCCAGGGAGGGTTACTCCTTGGCGCCTTTGCCTAACGAATGAAAAAAGCGTCCGGGAACGAGTTGTTCTCAGACGCCTTTGTCTTTATGTAGCGAATATTACGCCTCTTAAAATGATTTGTCAATCCCTTTTTTCAAATTCGTTACGTCGCCCGTCACTTCCATAAAAAGATCATAAGAAGGTTGATGATCAGTGCGATCGCGGCATAGGCGATCACGATCAGCGTTTTCTGATAAGGCCTTTTGGCCTCTTCCTTCACTGCTTCAAGCTCATCGAGGCGCTTGCCTTCCATGAAGGCAACGATCTCCCGATAGGTCTGAACGTTCAGTTCTTTTTTCTTTTTTTCAACGGCCATTGCCACGGCGAGCGTCACTGCGGCAAAGCAAACCCAGATGCCAAGTCCCCAAAAACGAAACAGTTTTGCCAGGGGGATCGGCGTGACGATCATAAGAAAAAGGAGCGCGGAAAAAACACGGCTAAGGCGGTCAAATTCTCTTTGATCCTCTTTGTTTATCATCTCTTTGATCTCCTCCACGTCGCCCTTAAGGAGCATGTCCACGGAAACGCCAAAGACCTCACTCATACGAAGCAGACTGTTGATGTCCGGATAGTTCTTGCCCGTCTCCCAGTTGGAGATCGTCTGCCTGGACACAAAGATCTTTTCTGCCAGGGCATCCTGCGAAAGCCCCGCTTCCGTCCTGTATTTCTTCATCTGATTACATAGTTCCATGTTTTTCTCCCCGTGAGTGCCATTGCAAAAGCGTTGCGGCGGTCTAAAGAATCCGCTTCACTTTTGCAATTTTACCACGTTGGGGAGCTTTTGAAAAGAGCACTTATGCGTCCAATACGCACATTTCATGGATGGAACGGGGAACCTTGGTCTCGAGTTCCTTCATGCTTGCAACACATGCATTTATCTGCTCCTCGTTTTGATCTGTCTTTGCGTTCAGATAAGCGTAATAATGTCCAAGATACTGGATTGCTGCATCCTTGGAGGTCGTCATGGCTTCAATGCCTTCTTCATCATATCTTTCCGAAGGATTCAATTCTTGATGCATTGCGGCGTCCAAAATGGCCTTTTCTTCAGCGAAGGTCTTTCCACCTTTCTTAATGCGAAGGTACCTTCCGCCGTCCGTATAAAGAATACCGGTCTTGGCGTTCGGGATCAGGCAGGCAACTCCCATGGCGATCGGAACTGCCGTCATCATTGCTGCAAAAATGCTAAAGTGCATGATCATAAAAATGGAATTGAAGGCACCGATCAAAAGGGACGCTACGGGACCTGCGATCAGGATCTTTGCATATTTCTGAATGTTATCTTCCGAAATCTCTCTTGGCTTCGTTCCGCCGATCCCGCCCCAGAACACCGGATTCTTTTCAATACCAACTTTCACCTTGTCATCTTTTTCATCACAATAGAGCTTCACAGGGCCAATAACCAGAAGTACGAATTTCCATCCCTGGACAAGACCCGCAACCACGTGACCACCCTCATGTACGAACCCGCACACCAGATAAGCTACCAACCAAGAACCAATCACCTCTAAGATCGTCATCAGAATTTCCATTTTTTTACTCTCCTTTTTCAATTCGTTTTTTGTTTTTGGAGGTTTCCCCCCTCGCTTGAGTTCACCTTACCGCACCCCCCTCCTTTTTGTCTATCAAAGGTCTTTGACATTGGGCCAAAATGACCCCAAAAGTACATGTCAAAAGCTTTTGACAGGCCAATTTTTCCTTATTTTTCGGGAAAATTTGAGGAATGCGAAAAAACGTGATATGATGTCTTAAAATATTTTTTATCCTCCTAACCGAGGGGCGATTCCCTGCATTATCCACGTGAAAGCTTTCAAAAAACAATGGAAAGGATGCAAAAATGATCACCAACGTCACTGATGAACAGATCGCTCAGATGTCCAAAACGATCTTTCGTTTTTGTCAGTCGAGGACAGGCTCTTATCACGACGCCGAGGACCTGGCACAGGAAATTTTGCTCGTCGCCTGCAAGACCACAAACCAATTCCCAAATGAAAAAGCATTTTATGCCTTCGTCTGGAAAACGGCGGATCTTGTCCTAAAGAGCTGGTACCGCGAACAGGCAAAGCGAAAAAGTGAGGAATTGGATGAAAATCTTGCGGATGAGCGTTATGCGTTGCTCGAGGAAAAAGCGGCAGACAAGGAACAACTCCGGCTGATCGTTCGCGAGCTTGCAAGGCTTTCGTCAAATTATCGCCGCGTTACGGTGGAATATTATATCGACGGGCGAAGCGTTGGCGAGATCGCAAAGCACCTTTCCCTGACGGAAAGCATGGTAAAATACCTGCTGTTTCAATCGAGAAAGCACATTAAGGAGGGAATTGTCATGGAAAAAGAATATGGAAGATTAAGTTATGACCCCGTGGAACTGACCCTGTTTTTCTGGGGCGGAAGAAACGTTTATCATGAGATCTTTGACGGAAACAAGCTTCGCCAGAACATCGTGATGGCATGCTATTACGACAAGCTGACCGAGGAGCAGCTTAGCCTTCAGCTCGGCGTGCCCACGGCCTATCTGGAGGACGAGCTAAGAAAGCTCGAGGAATATGATCTCGTCAAGAAAAAGGGGATCGCTTATCAGAGCAACATCGTGATCCTTACCAAAAAAGAGCTTTCCGCGATCAGAAAGTTCAATGAAAAAGACTTAAAAGAGATCTCGGACGGCATCAAGGCCTTTACGGGCGAAAACCTGACGGACCTGCGGGCGATGGGCTTTTATGGAAGTGAAATGCCTGACAACTCGCTCAAATGGATGCTGGTATCCATGATCCTGCGCCTTTCCTACGTGGACATGCTGCAAGGCGACATTGAATTCGAATACCCCATCGACTGCTTTGGGAACGAATGCTTCCGATTCCTGACGGAAAGAGAGAAAAACAACCCTTATTTTGTCGGGATTTCTGGTTATGAGACCAAGAAGGGTTTTCTCTTCTTCTGGGACGTGCCCGTGAATGGCGAAATGGTTCACCCGAAGGTTGGCCGTGTGCAGGCTGACATGCTATCTTCCTTGTTGGACCATCAGCCAGAGACCGATAACGAAAAGCTTCTTTGCTCAGAGCTTTTGGAACAGGGCCTTGCAAAGAAGGAAAACGGCAAGATTCTGCCCAATTTCCCCTGCCTGAACGCCGATCAGACCACAAAATTCAACGAGGGGATCCAAGGCATCAGCCAGAGCATTTGCGAAAATGCAAAGAGCCGCATTGACGGCGTTGCCAAGGTCATGATGGAGCATGCGCCGGAGCACCTTGCAGATTATGCAAGAAGACTTCCCGCACTGTTTTCCTTATACGAGACCGAAGTGATCATGCAGAACCTTTGCGAGAGCGGATGGCTCCTTCCCTGCAGGGACGGCATGTCCGCAACCACTATCTTGATGAAAAATAAGTGACCTTTTTCAGCCTAGCGGCAAGCTTACCTTGAATTCAATGCTCTTTCCATCCTTGCTCACTGCCGTAACCTTGCCGTGATGGGCCTCCGCAATGGACTTTACGATCGAAAGACCGATGCCGGAACCTCCAGTCTTGGAATTTCGGGAGCTGTCGGGTCTGTAGAACCGCTCAAACAGTTCATCGTGCGCGCCCTGCGCCAATTCATCCGTCGTGTTCCAGAGCCGCAGCTCCGCCTTTTTGCCCTTTTGCTGCAAGGAAATCCGGATCTTCGGACGCTCAGCTGCCTTCTTGGCTTCTTTGCCGGAAATCTGTCCCGCCTCCTTTTGATCTGCGCCAGGTCCGGACTCAGCATTTGCCTTCGCGTCAAACGCGGCGTATTTCATCGCATTGTCCAGAAGAAGCCCCGTCATCTGGCGGATCTGCTTCTCATCGCCGCTCATGCTTAGATTCTCTGCCACGTCAATGGTAAACTCTTTTCCGCCGCTCTCCGCGACAGCCACGTAATTCTGCGCCGTGTCCAGGATCGCATCACTCAAGGAAAATCTTTCCTTGCTGCTTTCTACCTGCTCATCCAGCCTCGAAAGGGTCACCAGCTGATCCACCAGGCCGATCATGCGGCTCACCTGCTTTTTAATGCTCTGGCTCCAATTCGACTCCTCAGATTCCATCTCCATAACCTCCACGTTAGCGGAGATGATGGTAAGCGGCGTCTTTAGCTCATGACTGGCATCCGTGATAAAGTGCTTTTGCTTCTGATAGCTCTCCTCCACAGGGCGAAAAACCTTTTTGGAGAAGAACAAAACCAGCAGGAACACTGCAAAAAAGCCCAGCGCGGATACGACGATGCTGGTGACCAGTTCTTTTCTAAATCCGGAAAGATCAGACGAGCAGTCCACAAAAACGACGGAATACCCCTGCTCCGTCTTCGTGATCATATACCGATACTCATCGTAAAAACCCTTGTCCTTGCCCCGCTTTTCGTATTTTGCCAGCACTGTTTTGGCATATTCTTCCGAAGCATCCTCTTCAATGGACGCGATCATGCCAAGATCTTTTTTCACGGCCTCGCCATTTTCAATGGTCACGGTGAAAAATCGCGTCTCGTAAGGCATCTCTCTCGAAAAATCCTCACGAAACCTCGGCGCTTTTCCGTCCTTCATCCACGGAAGGTCCTTTTCTTCCGTCTGCAGCTCGGAAAACCCATTATTTCTGGGATTTCTCATGGGGCCAAACCCCGTCGGGAAACGGCCTTGATTTGCTGACAGTATTGTCAGAATGTCGTCTTTTTGCCTGACTATCGTGCCATAATTCAAAATATTCAACGCACCGATGATGACAAGCAACACCGCGAAGGTGGAGCTCATCGCCACAAGAATGAATTGTCTTCGAAGTTTCCTTATCATGTTCCGCTCCTTTTCCTGCGGTTTTTTTCTGATCGAAAGCTTTTATTTCTTTAATTCTAACGAATATCCCTGGTTACGCACGGCCTTGATCTCCACGTCGGCGCCAAGGGCGGCAAGGCGCTTTCGAAGATTGGAAACATAGACCCAGACCACGTTGATCTCGGTTTCGGAATCATATCCCCAGATCTTTTCCATAAAACGCTCCGTGGAAATGATCTGCCCGGGATTTACCATCAGCATTTCGATCATCTGAAAATCCTTATTTGCAAGCCGAACCTTCTCCTCACCCACGGAAAGCTCAAAGGTCAGGCGGTTTAAGCTAAGGTTTCCGATGGTCAGAAGATTGTCGGTCAGGCCCTCGCGGCGCCTTGTCATGGCGCGCACTCTCGCAAGGAGCTCCTTCATCGCAAAGGGCTTTCCGAGGTAATCATCCGCACCGGCATCCAGGCCTTCCACTCGGTCATCCACCTGCGTTTTCGCCGTAAGAAGCAACACCGGCACCTGATTCTTGTGGGCGCGAATGGTCTTTAGCACCTCGATACCATTCTTTTTGGGCATCATAATATCAAGGATCACGCCGTCATATTCCTGTCCCTCCAGGTAATCTAAGGCTTCCTGCCCGTCATAGACCGTGTCCACGGAATAATTGTTGTGCCGAAGCACTGCTGCCAGCGCCTCGCTCAGCTCCTCTTCATCCTCTGCCAAAAGCAATCTCATCGGCCAAACCTCCTCTTATGAAATCAGTGTATCATAAAAACCTTAAATCAACATTAAATACTTTTGTTTCCTAAGTTTTTGTGATAGAATTATGCTGGAAATATAGTTTCCTTGAGCAAGGTTTTCTTTGACAGGATTAGGAGTCATCATGAACGAGAAAGTTTTAAGAACGCTAGAATACAACAAGATCATTGAGTTGCTTGCCGCAAAGGCGGATTCGGAGCCCGGAAAGAAGCTCTGCAGGGAGCTTTTGCCCTCCACGGACATCACGGAGATCCGAACGAACCAGGCAGAGACGCGGGATGCCATTTCGCGCATCTTCAAGTCCGGCAGCACCTCCTTTGGAAATAATAAGGACCTCGGCTTTTCCATCAAATCCCTCGAGATCGGGAGCACGCTCTCCTGCATCGAGCTGATGAAGATCTCCGGCCTTTTGGTCAACGTGGGGCGCATCAAGTCCTACGGCAAAAAGGAGCGCGAGGATGCGCCGGAGGACACGCTGGATCCTTATTTTGAGGCACTTGCGCCCCTGACTCAGGTGGCAAATGAGATCGACCGCTGCATTCTTGGGGAAGATGAGATCGCCGACGATGCAAGCCCGAAGCTTAAGAGCATCCGCCGCAGCATCCAAGTCACGGGCGAAAAGATCCACAATCAGCTAAACTCCATGCTTACGGGGTCCTGCCGCACTTACCTGCAGGATGCCGTGATCACCATGCGCAATAATCGCTACTGCATCCCCGTGAAGTCGGAATATAAAAGCCAGGTTTCCGGCCTGGTCCATGACCAGTCCTCCAGCGGCTCCACCTTCTTTATCGAGCCTGCTGCCATCGTGAACCTGAACAACCAGTTAAAGGAATTGGACCTGCAGGAAAAGGCCGAGATCGAGCATATTCTTGCGGAGCTGTCCTATCTTTGCGCCGCCCACACCGAGGAGCTGACCGTGAACCAGCGCACCATGACAAAGCTGGATTTCATCTTCGCAAAAGCAAAGCTTGCGCTGGACATGAATGCTTCCGAGCCGCAGTTTAACCGCAAGCACATCATCAACATCCGAAAAGGCCGTCATCCCCTGCTCGACAAGAAAAAGGTCGTACCCATCGACATTCATTTGGGACGCGATTTCGACCTTCTTGTCATCACCGGACCCAATACGGGCGGTAAAACCGTATCCCTTAAGACTGTCGGCCTCTTTACGTTAATGGGCCAGGCGGGCCTGCATATTCCTGCGGGAGACCGTTCGGAGCTCTCCGTCTTTACGGAGGTCTTCGCGGACATCGGCGATGAGCAGAGCATTGAGCAAAGCTTATCCACCTTCTCCTCGCACATGACCAGCATTGTCCACATCCTTAAGCATGCGGACGAGCATTCCCTGTGTTTATTTGATGAGCTTGGCGCCGGCACGGACCCCACCGAGGGCGCGGCACTGGCCATCTCGATCCTGAATTACCTGCATGACCGCGGCATCCGCACCATGGCGACCACGCACTACAGCGAGCTCAAGATCTATGCCCTGTCCACGGATTTCGTGCAGAACGCCTGCTGTGAATTCAGCGTGGAGACGCTACAGCCCACCTATCGCCTGCTCATCGGCATTCCCGGCAAGAGCAATGCCTTCGCGATCTCGTCCAAGCTGGGCCTGCCTGACGACATCATAAACGCCGCGAAGGAGCAGATCAGCAAGGAGGAAACAAGCTTCGAGGACGTGATCGCGGATCTGGAAATGAACCGCGTCCGCATGGAGGATGAGCGTCGCGAGATCGAGAAAAAGAAGGAAAACATCCGCCTGCTCGAGGAACAGCTAAAACAAAAGAACGAAAAGCTCGATAAAGCTAAAGACAAGATCCTGCGCGAGGCCAATGAAAAGGCACGCGAGATCCTGCAGGATGCCAAGGACATGGCAGACGAAACCATCCGTGACTTCCACAAGGCAAGCACCATGGGCATTGACATGAAAACCTTGGAGCAGAAGCGCCAGGCAGTGCGCGACAAGATCAAGGAAAAGAACGACAAGCTGTCCTTCGGTCAGCCTGCGCAAAAGGCGACCAACGGCGTAAAAGGGATCGATCCCAAGAAGCTTATGAAGGGCGACGCCGTGAAGATCGTTTCCATGAACCTCAAGGGCACTGTTTCCACGCTTCCTGACGCCAAGGGAAACCTCTTCGTGCAATGCGGCATCATGCGTATGCAGACGAACCTTTCCGATCTTGTTATGATCAAGGAAGAGGACCTTTCTGATTCCAAGCAGACCAAGGTTTCAAGCTCCGGGATCGGCCAGATTAAAATGTCCAAGACCATGTCCGTCTCCCACGAGATCAACCTTCTCGGCAAGACCGTGGACGAAGCCTTGTCGGAGCTGGATAAGTATCTGGACGACGCCTACCTCGCGCACCTGCCCAACGTCCGCATCGTGCATGGCAAAGGCACGGGCGCGCTTCGTAACGCGGTGCACGCGCACCTAAAGAAAATGAAGAACATCAAGGAGTTCCGTCTTGGAGAATTTGGCGAGGGCGACGCCGGCGTGACGATCGCCACGTTTAAGTGATAAGGAGGATGACATGACTTCGAAACAAAAGATCCTGATCGTGGATGATGACAACAACATTGCAGAACTGATCTCACTTTATCTCACGAAGGAATGCTTTGAGACCACCATCGTCAATGACGGCGAGTCCGTGTTCCCCATTGTGGAAAAGGATCCGCCCAATCTGATCCTGCTTGACCTCATGCTTCCCGGCATGGATGGCTATCAGGTCTGCCGCGAGGTGCGCGCAAAACATGAGATCCCCATCATCATGCTGTCCGCAAAGGGTGAGGTGTTTGACAAGGTGCTGGGCCTCGAGCTCGGCGCGGATGATTACATCGAAAAGCCCTTTGATTCCAAGGAGATGGTGGCGCGCGTCAAGGCCGTGCTTCGAAGGTATAAAACGCCTGTGACCGCGGAGCCCGTATCGCCCGAGGACAATTTCGTGGAAAAGAAGGTGGAATATCCCGACCTGATCATCAGCCTGACCAATTACTCCGTGACTTACATGGGAAATAACGTGGACATGCCGCCGAAGGAGCTCGAACTCCTTTATTATCTGGCCTCTTCACCCAACCGCGTATATACCCGCGAACAGCTCCTCGATCAGGTGTGGGGCTATGAATATATCGGCGATTCCCGTACCGTGGACGTGCACATCAAAAGGCTCCGTGAGAAGATCAAGGACCATGATTCCTGGAAGATCACGACCGTCCACAGCGTTGGTTACAAATTTGAAGTGAGAAAATAAAGAAAGTCACCGCTTATGAAAAAGACGCTATACCTAAAATTTTTGCTGGCGTACTTGATCTTCGGCATCTTTGGTTTCATCGTGGTCTGCACCTTTAGCCCCGGCATGGTGCGGGATCACTATGTGAAGGATTATGCCGAGCGCTTTCGTTCCGAAGGCAATCTGATCGCAAACACCTATGCCAGCGAGCTGTACAACAGTGAGGTGTCGCTTGATACCGTGAAGGACCAATTGGATGCGCTTTCGCTCTACATGGACGCCTCCATCAAGATCATCAACCCTTCCGGCCGCGTGATCCTCGATACGGACAAGGCCCTGGACGTGGAAAAGATCGTCTACGTGGACAATTTTGATTCCACCGTCGCCGGCAATTCATATTATACGATCGATCGATTTTTCGACACCTTTGACAAACAAGTCCTGACCGTCATGGTACCCATCAATTCGAACTTCAAGGTCAAGGGCTATGTCGTCTTCCACTATCCCATGGATAAGATCGAGGAGCTCAGCAACCAGCTGACCGGCATTTTCCTTTTGACCTTCGTGGTGCTGTTCCTGCTTTCGATGATCATTTTGATCTTCTTTACCGAGATCGTGTACGTGCCGCTTCGCAAGATCACTCACGCGACGGAACAATATGCTTCCGGCAACATGCATTACGAATTCACGGTGGACAGCGATGATGAGATCGGATATCTCGCCGCCTGCCTAAACTACATGGCAAACGAGATCGCGCGTGCCGAGGACGACCAAAAGAAGTTTGTTGCAAACGTATCCCACGACTTCCGCTCGCCCCTGACTTCGATCAAGGGATATCTCGAAGCCATGCTGGACGGCACCATTCCGCCGGAGATGCATGAAAAGTACCTCGGGATCGTGCTCAATGAGACCGAGCGTCTGACCAAGCTGACAAACTCTCTTCTGACCTTGAACAACCTGAACACCAAGGGCATGCTCTTGGAGAAGACAGACTTTGACATCAACAACGTGATCCGTGGCATTGCGGCCTCCTTCGAAGGCTCGTGCCTAAAGAAAAAGATCGCGATCGAAGTGATCCTGACCGGCGAAGAAATGTACGTGAACGCGGACGTGGAAAAGATCAAGCAAGTGATCTACAACCTGCTGGACAATGCCATTAAGTTCAGCCATCACAATTCCGTGATCACCATCGAGACCACGGAGAAAAAGAACAAGATCTTCGTATCGGTAAAGGATACCGGCATTGGCATTCCAAAGGACGACCTAAAGCTCATCTGGGACAGATTTTATAAATCGGACCTCTCCCGAGGCAAGGATAAGAAGGGTACGGGCCTTGGCCTTTCGATCGTAAAGGAGATCATCAATTCGCACAATGAGAACATCAACGTGATCAGCACCGAGGGCGTCGGAACAGAGTTTGTGTTCTCCCTGCCGATGTCCAAGCACCAGAAAAAAGAAGATTAAATTAACAAAACAAAGCAAAAAGAAAACCCGACAGGAGGATTCCTGCCGGGTTCTTTTGCTTTATAACACTGTTTTAAGCTGCTGCTTTCTTGTTCTTTCCGGTCAAGGTCTGAATGCCTTCGATCACGAGGACGATGGCAAGAACGATGAGAAGAAGGCCAAGAACGGTCTGTGCGTAAGGACCCCAGTCAGCGCCACCCTTTGCGATGATGCCGATCTGGTTCTTAACGGTCAGGCACAGTGAGCAGATGGTAACGATCATCATGAATCCCATAGGGATCAGGAACATCTTGTTGTTCTTTCCGATGTTACCAAGCCAGGTTGCAACGGCCAGGAGACCAAGGCCTGCAAGGAGCTGGTTTGCCGCACCAAAGAGGCCCCAGATCTTTGCGTAACCGGTCATGCCAAGGGCAATGCCCAGGATAACGGTCAGGATCGTTGCAAAGTAAGGATTTACCAAGATCTTCTTATAACCGGACTTGATGTCCTTTGCGGTCTGTCCGGGCTCCAGCCAGAACTCCTGGAACATGAATCTTGCAAGACGGGTTGCGGTGTCAAGGGAGGTCAGGCAGAATGCGGAGTAGGTCAGCACCAGTAAGGTGTAGAGGGTCTTCTCTGCGCCCGGAAGGCCCATGGAAGCAACCATCTTGGAGATACCGCCTGCGAAGATTGCGGTCGCGCCTGCCAGCTTTGCGTCAGGATTCTCTGCGTTCCACTTGAAAGCATATGCGATCGCACACAGGGTCAAAACTGCAAGCACGCATTCAAGAAGCATGCCGCCGTAAGCGATAGGTTTTGCATCCTTTTCCTTATTCAGCTGCTTAGAGGTGGTACCGGAGGAAACCAGGGAATGGAATCCGGAGATGGCACCGCAGGCAACGGTCGTGAACAGGATGGGGAACAACAGCTGAATGCCGTTTCCGTTATCTACTGCAAAGCCTGCAAATGCAGGGAAAGCATCCATGGAAGGGTGTGCGCCGATAACGCCGACTGCAGCGATGATCAGCATCGAGTACAGAAGGAAAGAGCTTAAGTAATCACGAGGCTGAAGCAGGATCCACACGGGCGTTACGGATGCGATTGCGATGTAAATGCCAACGATGATCATCCAAGTCTTGCTGGACAGGTAAATGGGATGGAAGTTCATACCGATGACCATGCAGATAACGATCGCCACGATGCCCAGAATGGAGGAAACCAGCATGGGCGCGTTACGACGATACACTGCGAAACCAAAGACAATGGCGATCACAATGAAGAGGAGCGAAACCATTGCAACGGATGCGTTTGCAGCGCTGGCTGCCTTATCAACCACGCCATCCTTAATGGTTGCGCCAAAGGTAGATGCCACGATGGATGCAAATGCTGCAACCACGAGGATCAGGGTCAGGTACGCGAAGATAATAAAAAGTTTCTTTGCGCGGCGGCTCATGTTTACGGAAATGATCTCTCCGATAGACTGGCCCTTGTGACGAACGGATGCAAACAATGCACCGAAGTCATGCACGCCTCCAAAGAAAATACCACCGATCAGTACCCAAAGAGTAACAGGCAGCCAACCGAACATGGCAGCACTGATAGGACCAGTGATCGGGCCTGCGCCCGCGATAGATGAGAAGTGGTGTCCCATCAAAACGGGAGCCTTTGCGGGTACGTAGTCAACGCCGTCTTCCAGCGTATGTGCGGGAGTTTCTTCATTATTCTCCCCTACGCCCCACTGTTTGCAAAGCCATCCGCCGTATAAAATATAGCCTACGGCAAGAACGACGATACAAATGATGAGCAGTAACAATGCGTTCATTTCAAAAACCATCTCCTTTTCTTTTTAGAATTGAACAACACTCTTTTCATTACCTTTTCCACGCTTCTGCCGCCTGCGTTAGAAGAGATTTGGTTATTTTGAACCTCTAACACGGCTGCATGAAGATCCATCCACCCGTGGAAAGAGAAACGAAAACTTTTGAATTTGCGGCACTTCTTCAGTGCCTTTCTGGCAGCCTCGTCACACGTGTTGCAGACAAACATTGGCGTGACATAGGTGTACATGTGTCCCGGGCCGACATGCGCGAGCTTTGTGCCCTCTTCCCAGGCGTAATCCTTGCACTTTTCAAAGGTCTCCAGCGTCAGGTGATCTGCCTCAAACAGGAAAAGGAACTCCTCCGAATTTTCGGACCAGAGCTCAGCCTTTTGGGACACTACGTATTTCTGGGACTTTTCATAATATTCACAGAGCGCGCGTAGCGGAAGACCAAGGCTTTTCGCCTCTTTTTCCTCCTCCGTGAACTCTTTGACGTTGTAATATGCACGAAAACTGGAAAGAAGCTTTTCTGCAGCACTTTCGACGGTATATTCCATAGATGAAAAGCCTTCCTTTTGGAATCGTGGAACAAATTATTAAAAAAGTATAAAATCATATATAATACTACTCTGTCTATCGTTAAAATTCAATAAAGAAATGCAAAAAGACTGAAAAAATTATTGTTTCTTGAGAAAAAGATAGATATAATGGAACTGTTCGGAGCCTTACGCGTAAAAAAGGCCCCAGATCGTTACAAAATAGCAAAGGTGCAACATGGAAAAAGAACAAAAAAACAATGAGGAAATGATCACTCAATTGCCGCCTGAGACGGCGCTTGAGGAGTCCCTCGCCCGCAAGAAAAAGAAGAAAAACAAGTACGCCGGCCATTTGCAAAAGCGCAATCACTTTGATGCCAAGGACATGATCCTCCTCGTCATCATGCTCATCATCATCTACGGCATCCTAACCTGGGTGGAATTCTTTGCCGAGGAGGCCGCAAACGCAAAACAAAACACTGATCAGACAACAATTGAAAGCATGCAAGAATCAAAAACAGCGGAAGAATGATCCTCCGCTGTTTTTCTTATTTGTTTTCTTATTTACGTTCCGCTTTTCATCTCCATTATTCCGCAGCTGTCTTAGGATCCTTGGAATACAGGAGCTTTAAGATGATCGGTGTCGAAATGCTGGATGCGATGATCAGAAGGATCACGGCGGTGAAATATACCGGCGTAAGAAGGCCTACGGAAAGGCCCTTTTGCGACACGATCAGGGCCACCTCGCCCCTTGTCATCATGCCGACGCCGACCTTCAGGCTGTCTTTTACGCTAAACTTGCAAAGCTTTGCCATGAGACCGCAGCCAATGATCTTCGTAACAAGTGCCACAAGCACAAAACCGATCGAGAAAATGATAATGCCTGCATCGATGTTGTCAATGCTGGTCTTAAGGCCAATGCTGGCGAAGAAAACCGGTCCAAACAGCATGTAGGAATTGATGTCGATCTTCTCATCAATATACTGCGAATCCTGAATGGAGCAAAGGATGATGCCGGCCACGTACGCACCTGTGATGTCCGCGATGCCAAACCATTTTTCTGCGCAATATGCAAACGCAAAGCAGAGTGCAAGTCCGAGGATCGGGATCCTTCGCGTGTGAGGGTAGCGCTGGTCGATCTTTTTGAAGATCAGGTACAGAATAAAACCAACTCCAACGGCTGCGAGGAAAAACAAAAGCGTGGAGATCATAACACCCATAGGATCCGTTTCCGGATTCTTGAAACCGATCACAAAGGTCAGGACGATAATGCCGATCACGTCATCGATAATGGCAGCACTTAATATCGTCGTACCGACCTTGCCCTTTAGTTTTCCCAGTTCCTTCAAGGCTTGGACGGTGATCGAAACACTTGTCGCCGTCATGATCACGCCAACGAAAACGGCTTTATAAAATTCTTCACTGCCCCAGGGAGCAACGCCGTAAAGACCCATGTACAGGAACGTTCCGCCAACAAGGGGCACAAACACGCCCGCGCAGGCAATGAGGAATGCGATGGGGCCTGTTTTCATCAGGTCCTTTAAGTTTGTCTCAAGACCCGCGGAGAACATCAGCAGCACCACGCCAATCTCCGCCATGTGGGAAAGAAACTCCGTCTGTTCCACAAGGCCCAGAATGCTAGGCCCGATGAGTAATCCTGCAATGATTTCGCCAACCACCTGCGGCGCCTTACATTTCCTCGCCACAATCCCAAAGAACTTCGCAAAGATCACTATGATCGCAAGATCCCGAAATATTGCATATGCTTCCATTTTTCTTCACTCCTATCTCTGTTAAGCATATTCATTATACATGGTATAAAATAAAAAGCAAGCAAAAAAAGCCTTCCCTTTGCATTTTGCAAGGGAAGGCTCTTTGGTTTTACTTATTCATCCACTTCTTCCTTCGGAAGGTTGATCTCTTTTTCGGGATCGTCCTCGAAGTCGTCAATGAAAGGTCTTTCTCCATTCATCTCGGATTCTGCATATTCCGCATCCACGCTGGCTTCTGCGTCCTCGATGTTGTCAAATTCCTGATTGCCGTCGGATATCTTCTCACGAACCTTTGCGATCTGCGCGATCTTCACGCCCTCGTCAAGGTTCATCATCTTCACGCCGGAGGTGATCCTGCCAAGCTTAGAGATGTCCTGCATGCGCAGCTGAATGATGATGCCCTCGGTGGTGATCATCATGATCTCGTTGTCGTCATTCACTGCCTTGACGCCAACCACGTAACCGGTCTTTCCAGTGATCTTGTAGCACTTCACGCCCTTACCGCCACGCTTTTGAACGTGGAATTCCTCGAGGTAGGTACGTTTTCCAAGACCATTTTCAGAAACGATGAGGAGCGAATCGCCCTGGCTCTGCAGCTGCATGCCGATGATCTCATCCTGATCCTCAAGGTTCATGCCGATCACGCCCATGGAGGTTCTTCCGGTAGGACGAACGTCCGTCTCCTTAAAGCGGATACATTGACCAAACTTCGTTACCAGGAAGATCTCGTCGTCATTTTTTGTCGTCTTCACTTCGATGAGCTCATCATCATCGCGAAGATTGATGGCAGCGAGTCCGTTCTTACGAACGTTTGCATATTCCACAAGAGAGGTCTTCTTTACAATGCCCTTGCGGGTTACCATGAAGAGATTCTTTTCTTCATCATATTCCTTGATCGGGATCATGGCCGTGATCTGTTCTCCGGGATTAAGCTGGAGAAGGTTCACGATCGCAGTGCCACGCGCCGTTCTGCCGGCCTCAGGGATCTCATATGCTTTCAGGCGGTAAACGCGTCCCATGTTCGTAAAGAAGTTCAGGTAATGATGATTGGTGGTCATCAGAAGGTCTTCGATGTAATCATCCTCGATGGTCTGCATGCCCTTGATGCCCTTGCCGCCACGGTTCTGGGCCTTGAAATTATCCACCGTCATGCGCTTGATGTAGCCAAGCTTCGTCATTGCGATCACGGTATTTTCATGAGGGATCATGTCCTCGATGGAGATGTCAAACTCATCAAAGCCGATCTTACTTCTTCTGTCATCACCGTACTTGATCGCGATGATCTGGATCTCTTCCTTGATAACGCCAAGCAAAAGCTTTTCGTCAGCCAGAATGGCCTTTAATTCTGCGATGCGGGCTACCAGTTCCTTGTGCTCGTCCTCAAGCTTTGCGCGCTCCAAACCGGTCAGTGCACGCAGTCTCATGTCCACGATGGCCTGCGCCTGAACGTCGGAAAGCTCAAAGCGTTCGATAAGGCGATCCTTGGCCTCTTGCGTGTTCTGGCTGCTGCGGATGATGGAGATCACTTCGTCAATGAAATCCAATGCCTTTAAGAGGCCTTGCAAGATGTGGTCACGCTCTTCCGCCTTGTTCAGGTCGTACTTGGTACGGCGAGTCACCACGTCCTCCTGGTGCTTTAAGTAGTAATTCAGCATGTCCAGAAGGTTCATGACCTTGGGCTCATTGTTTACAAGCGCCAGCATGATCACGCCAAAGGTGTCCTGCAGCTGCGTGTGCTTGTACAGTTGATTCAGCACCACGTTCGCATTTGCGTCGCGGCGCAGTTCGATCACGACTCTCACACCCTCACGGTTGGATTCGTCGCGGATGTCCGTGATGCCATCAATCTTCTTTAATTTCACGAGCTCAGCGATCTTGATGATCAGATTTGCCTTGTTCACCATGTAGGGGAGCTCAGTCGCAACGATCTGATTCTTGCCGTTCGGAAGGGTTTCAATGTTTGTCACGGCGCGAACGCGGATCTTACCGCGGCCCGTGCGATATGCTTCCTCACAGCCCCTGGTCCCAAGGATCAGACCGCCCGTAGGAAAATCGGGCGCTTTCACGATCTCAAGGATCTCATCAATGGAGGTCTCACGGTTTTCCAGTACCTTATTGTCTATGATCTTGACAACGGCCTGCACTACCTCACGAAGGTTGTGCGGAGGAATGTTCGTTGCCATGCCGACTGCGATACCGGTCGTACCGTTGACCAAAAGGTTCGGATAACGGGAAGGAAGCACAACGGGCTCTTTCTCCGTGTCATCGAAGTTGGGAACAAAATCCACCGTGTCCTTGCCGATATCTGCAAGGAGCTCCATACTGATCTTCGAAAGTCTTGCTTCGGTGTAACGCATTGCAGCCGCGCCGTCACCGTCCATGGAACCAAAGTTACCATGGCCGTCTACGAGGGGATATCTGGTGTTCCAATCCTGCGCCATGTTAACCAAAGCGCCGTAGATGGAGCTGTCACCATGAGGGTGATATTTACCCATCGTATCACCGACGATACGCGCGCTCTTACGATGCGGCTTGTCAGGTCCGTTGTTCAGCTCGATCATGGAATAGAGCACACGCCTTTGCACGGGCTTTAAGCCGTCGCGCACGTCAGGCAATGCGCGGGCAGCGATAACGCTCATCGCATAATCGATATAAAAGGTTTCCATTCTTTCTTTCAGATCGACCTCGTGAATCTTGTCGAATTCACTTGGCTTCTGATCAAAAATGTCGTCGTTCATGGTTCCTCCTTAGGTAATGTCCAGATTTTTCACGAATTTCGCATTCTCTTCAATGAATTCGCGGCGAGGCTCCACCTTGTCGCCCATGAGCGTCGTAAAGGTAAGATCCAGTTCGGACTCCATTTCCTCATCGTAATTCACGCGAAGCAGGATCCTGCGCTCGGGATCCATGGTCGTCTCCCAAAGCTGCTCTGCATCCATCTCGCCAAGACCCTTGTAACGCTGGATCTTGTTGTTCTGGTCACGGCCCACTTCCTTCAGAATCGCATCAAGCTCCTCATCGCTGTAGGCGTACCAGATTTTCTTATTCTTTTCAAGCTTGTATAGAGGCGGCTTTGCAAGGAACACGTGCCCCTGCTTGATCAGTTCCGGCATAAAGCGGTAGATAAACGTAAGGAGCAGCGTCGAAATGTGAGCGCCGTCCACGTCGGCATCAGTCATGAGTATGATCTTGTTGTAGCGAAGCTTTGCAATGTCAAAATCATCATGGATGCCAGTGCCAAAAGCAGTGATCATGGCTTTGATCTCAGCGTTTGCATATACCTTGTCAAGCCTTGCCTTTTCCACGTTCAGGATCTTACCGCGAAGAGGCAGGATTGCCTGGGTGGCACGGCTTCTTGCAGTCTTTGCGCTGCCGCCTGCGGAATCTCCCTCTACGATGTAGATCTCGCAGTTTGCGGGATCCTTATCGGAGCAGTCTGCAAGCTTTCCGGGAAGCGTCATGCCGTCAAGTGCAGTCTTTCTTCTGGTGAGGTCTCTTGCCTTTCTTGCGGCTTCTCTTGCGCGCTGCGCAAGGATGGACTTCTCACAGATGGACTTTGCAACGCTCGGATTGAGCTCGAGGAAATATGTCAGCTGCTCGCTGACAATGCCATCCACGGCGCCTCTCGCTTCGCTGTTTCCAAGCTTTTGCTTGGTCTGACCTTCAAACTGAGGATCCTCGATCTTTACGCTGACGATCGCGGTCAGACCCTCACGGATGTCCTCACCTGAAAGGTTCGGCTCATTGTCCTTTAAGAGCTTTGAATTTCTTGCATAATCATTAAAGGTCTTAGTGATCGCATTTCTAAAGCCCTGCAGATGCGTACCGCCTTCCGGCGTGTTGATGTTATTTACAAAACTGAAAACGCTCTCGTTGTAGGAATCATTGTGCTGGAAAGCAACCTCAACGTAAACGCCGTTCTTTTCGCCTTCGAAATACAGGATGTTGTCGTAAATCGGAGTTTTGCTCTTGTTCAGATACTCCACGAACTCCTTAATACCGCCCTCATAGTAGAATTCTACCATTCTCTGCTTGCGGCCTGCCGGAACTCCTTCTTCCTTCGGCGCTTCTTCTTCCTTGGATTCCTTTTCCTCTAAGGCTTTTTCTTGATTCTCCTGCTCCAAGAGATCTTCTTCAGCTCTCTCCAAAAGATCCGCCATTTGTGCGCTTTCCGTTGCACTTAAGAAGCTCTCTTCATTTCTTTGACGATTGTCGCGAAGAATGATGCGAAGACCCTTGGTCAAAAAGGCCATTTCACGAAGTCTGATCTTCAGAACGTCGAAATCAAATTCCGTCGTTTCAGTGAAGATCGTGTCATCCGGGAAGAACGTTACCTTGGTTCCGGTCTTTTCTACAGGACAAGTGCCAATTTCTTTCAGAGGATAACAAACATGACCTCTTTCATAACGCTGCTTATAAATCTTTCCGTCCTGGCAGATTTCAACCTCAAGCCAATTGGAAAGGGCATTTACGACAGATGCGCCAACGCCGTGCAGACCACCGGAAACCTTGTAACCTCCACCGCCAAACTTTCCGCCGGCGTGTAGGATCGTGAACACCACTTCTACGGCAGGAATGCCTGCCTTGTGGTTGATCCCGACGGGGATTCCACGACCATTGTCAATGACGGTCACGGAATTGTCTTCATTGATGGTCACGTCAATGGTATCACAAAAGCCAGCCAAAGCTTCATCTACGGCATTGTCAACGATTTCATATACCAAATGATGAAGACCTCTGCTGGAGGTGGTGCCAATGTACATGCCCGGTCTTTTACGAACGGCCTCAAGACCTTCCAAAATCTGGATCTGGTCCGCGCCATACTCGTGATCGACCGCAGTGTTGCTGATGTGTTCTTCGCTCATGAAGTCACTTACTCCTTCTTCTATCTTTCAACTAATTCTTTTCACTTTCATTCATGATCTCGACAGTGCCGTCCGTGACTTTATAGACCCGATCGATCTCAAACCGATTGTTCACGAACTCCTCAAGACCGGTACAGGTGATGATCGTCTGAATGTCACCAATGCTGTTAAGCAGGTAATTCTGGCGGTTGCTGTCAAGCTCTGACAACACGTCATCCAACAAAAGGATCGGCGTATCCTTGATTGTCTTTTTTACAAGCTCTATCTCAGAAAGCTTTAAGGATAAGGCTGCCGTTCTCTGTTGTCCCTGAGACCCGAATTTTCGGATGTCCACGTTGCCAATCACAAAAGAAAAATCATCTCTGTGAGGACCAACTGTCGTCATCTTGGAACGAATGTCTCGCTCCTGATTTTCACTTAATCTTTTTTCAAAATCTTCAATCTCAACGTCGGGCTCATACTGGATCGTTATGTTTTCTTTTCCACCGGAAAGACTGTGGTGGATCCCGCCGATGATCTCATTTAATTGCTCAATGAAAAGCCTTCTTCTCTCGATGATCTTGCTACCATAGGAAACCAGCTGCATGTCCCAGATATTCAAGGTTTCCCTTAGGTTTGGCTGAAACACCATGTCCTTTAGAAGGCTGTTTCTTTGTTCCACGATCTTATTGTAATTGCTTAAGTTATAAAAATAAAAACTGTCGAGCTGGCAAAGCTCCATATCAACAAAATGTCTTCTCTCAGAAGGTCCGTTTTTAATGATCCCTAGGTCCTCCGGAGAAAAGAAGACAACATTGCAAAGGCCGATCAGATCCGCCGCCTTTTTTACTTTTTGACCATCAATTGCAAGCCCCTTTGACTTATTCTTTCGAAGATGCATGTCAATGCGGGTCTCTAAGTTTTCTTTTTCTATGATGGTCCTGATATGTGCTTCTTCTTTATCGAAATTGATGATATCCCTGTCTTTGCTGCCTTTATGGGATTTTGTGGTAGCACTGACGTAAATTGCTTCCAGGATATTTGTTTTTCCTTGCGCATTGTCACCAAACAGGATATTCGTTCCAGGGCTAAATTCCATGGAAAGATGATCATAATTTCTATAATCGGACAGTTCGATGGATTTGATGATCATAAACTACTCCACTTTTACTTTTTTTCCCTGATATTCCACGATATCGCCGGAAACAACCTTTCTTCCGCGCCTTAGATCAACTTCACCATTGACCTTTACAAGTCCATCCTGGATCATTATTTTTGCTTCAACGCCGGAATCCACAAACCCGGCCAGCTTCAACAGCTGGCCAAGCTTAATAAAATCATCTTTAATTCTAACGCTTTCCATCACAAAAGCCTTTCTAGCTCACCGTCGTAAAGTTAACGGGCAATACTAAGTAAATATAAGATTCTTCTTCATTCTTGATAAAGCAGGGAGCTTTGGAATTCACCATGTAAAGATCCACTTCTTCATCATCGATCACGCGGAGCGCATCGATCAGGAACTTAGGATTGAAACCTATCATCAGATCACGGCCCTGCTTCGTTACGTCAATCTCTTCATTCATGCTGCCAAGCGTGGAATTGATCTTTAATTCCATGAAGCCATCCTGAATGTTGATGATGATGGGCTTTTTATCTCCTTCTTTTACAAGAAGGGTTGCTCTGTCGATACAATCAAGTAACTCTCTCTTGTTAACGGTTACCTTGGTTTCATAATCACTCGAGAGCATCTGCTCAACCTTGAAATATTCACCCTCGATCAATCTGGAAACCACCAGCGTTTGATCAAACTCAAATAAAACATGATTGTTCGTAAAGGAGATCACAACGTCCTGATCCGCATCACCGGGAATGATCTTTGAAATCTCATTCAAGGTCTTTCCGGGAATGATCATACGATGATTCTCATAATGATCCTTTAATTCCACCTTTCTGATGGAAATTCTGTGACCATCCAGGGATACTACTTTCAATTCATTGTCATGAATGTCAAACAGTTCACCTGTCATCATCTTGTTGTTGTCATTATCAGAAATGGAAAAGATGGTCTGACGGATCAGCTCTTTTAAGGTAAACTGGCTGATCATGACCTGATCATTCTTTTCAACCTCAGGAAGATAAGAAAAATCATCACCGGATTTACCAATGATGGTAAAGTTTGCTTTTTCGCAGCGGATAAAGGTCTTAAAGGAATTGTCGGACTCTATGGTAACTTCACTGTCAGGAAGCTTTCTTACAATATCCAAAAACATCTTTGCATCTAAAGCAATGATTCCTTTTTCAAGGATCGTTCCTTCAATGGTAGTCTCCATGCCAAGCTCCATGTCATTGGCCGTCAGCTTAATGTCATTCTTTGTTGCATCAACAAGAATGCACTCCAAGATCGACATGGTCGTCTTATTAGGAACAGCTTTTGATACGATCTGTAAACCAGACAAAAGATTTGATTTTGAACAAGTGAATTTCATAAATTGTGTATCTCCCTTCGTGTCATCGTACTGTGTCTTTTCGCCCCTGGATGAATAAATTTAAAAGAAAGATCGTAGTATTATTCGTAGTAGGAGTTGATATGTGCAAAACCATTGTTATTATACCATTTTTAAGGAAAAAATGGAATGGAAAAAGCTAGAATAATTCAAGAATAATTAAATTTTTTTTCATCCTTATCCACATTTAGGAAGGGATGATTTTTTTCTCAATAATTTGAATTTTATTCTGCAATTCCTTATCTGTGGATAAATTTTCTTCAATCTTGTCACAACCGTGGATAATTGTGGTATGATCTTTCTTATTTAAGAGTTTTGCAATGTTAGTATAGGAAGTGTCAGTAAGCTTCCTGCAAAGGTACATAACGATCTGTCTTGGGAAGGCAAATTCAGCATTTCTTCTTTGAGAAGTAATGTCTTCCGGTTTGATGCCAAAATGCTCTGCAACAACTTCAATGATAAGCTTAGGAGTAACTTCATTGTTAGGATCGATCTTATCTCTTAAAGCTTCTTCTGCAAGATCCATTGTGATGTTGGCAGTGTCAACGTGATTGAGCTTTGCCAGAAATACAATCTTCTTAACGGCACCTTCCAGATCACGGATGCTGGACTTAATGTTATTTGCAATATATTGATTGATTTCTTCAGGAATGTTGATGTTAAAGGTTGTTTCGGCATATTTTCTCAAAATGGCAACCTTTGTCTCATAATCAGGTGGCTGAATGTCCGCAGTAAGACCCCACTCAAAACGGGAACGGAACCTTTCATCCAGCGCAGTCATCTGCTTCGGAGGCTTATCGGAAGAAAGAATGATCTGCTTTCCGGTAGAATGTAAAGCATTGAAAGTATTGAAAAACTCTTCCTGCGTACTGATCTTACCAATGATGTTCTGAACGTCATCGATCATGAGCACGTCAACGGTACGATATTTTTCACGTAGCTTTGTCATGGAAGCAGCATTACCACTACGGATGGATTCAATTACTTCATTCGTGAATTCCTCACTTGTTACGTAAAGAACCTTCATATTAGGATGATTATCCAGGATCATGTGGCCAATGGAATGCATCAGGTGCGTTTTTCCGAGACCGGGTCCTCCATAAAGGAACAAAGGATTGTAAGTGATCATGGGAAATGATTCAGCAACGGCCAAAGCGGATGCATGGGCAAACTTATTGTTGCTGCCGACCACAAACGTTTCAAAACGACATCTCGGAATCAGATTTGCATTTTCATGATTCATGTTTTCCATGCTGGAGGTATCAGGCTTTTTATCATAGGAAGAAGCAGAGCCTAAGCTGTTCGCTTTGCTCTCCAACAGAAAATTAACTTCATAATCATGATCAAACATTTCAGAGATGGTTACAATGAAGATGTTCGTGAATTTTTTAGAGATGTAATCTAAGGCATTTGCCTGATCCGAAGGAATCATGATATTGACAACGTCGCCTTCAACGCTGTGGATCTGCAGTCCTTCGATCCAGGTACGATAAGAAATGTCAGAAAGGTCATATTCCCTTTTTACTTTTTCTTTGATTTCATTCCATTTTTCTTTCATGTTATCCATAATAAATACCGAAACCTCCCCAATTTATCTTTAATATTCTATAATAAAACAAAGAAATTTTCAAATGTTAGTTATGAACGTAAAAGGCCAAAAAAGTTATCCACGTGGTGTTGATAAATAGGGTTATAAAAAGTGTTATTTTATCGAAATGTGGATAAATGTTTTGACATGTGGATAAATCTTTTCACCAAATGAATGAGTGAAGTTTTCGTAAAACTCTTAAAAATAATACTTGTTTTTTATTATTTATGAGACTTTTTTAAACAATCTATCCACTAAAAATGAATATTAAGTGGATATCTGATTCAAATCCGGAATATGTGGATATCCCTGTGGATAATGTGAAAAAAATAATTTAATAATTTTTTCAGAGTCTTGTTTATCTTTATTTTTAAGGATTTTTATAAATTTTTCCTTGACGTGGCTCGTTATTTTTTATACAATCAATATGCTATTTTCCTGAAAAGTAAAGGAGGTGCCCAGATCATGAAGATGACATTTCAGCCTAAAAAGCGTTCACATGCCAAAGTACATGGCTTTAGAGCTAGAATGAGTACTGCCGGCGGAAGAAAAGTATTAGCAGCCAGACGTGCAAAGGGAAGAAAAAAGATTTCCGCTTAATGGATATAAACTGCTAAGGTCACAGTAATGTGACCTTTTTTTCTCTTATTTTATATTCAGTAAGAACAGCGAGATCTTTCTAATGGAAGACCATGAAATTTACGGAAAGATTAAGGAAAAATCACCAATTCCAATTCGTTTACAAAAATGGCAGATCAGTTGCCAATAAGTATTTTGTAATGATAATCAAGGAAAATGGCCTGGAAGTGAACAGGATTGGGATCAGCGTGAGTAAAAAGGTAGGAAACAGCGTAGTCAGACATCACGTGACCAGGCTGGTCCGGGAAAGCTACAGACTGCACGAGAGCATGTTCAATAGTGGTTTGGACATTGTAGTCGTTGCAAGGAAAAGTGCGGCAGAGGCAAGCTATCAGGACGTCGAAAGTGCTCTGCTTCATCTTGCAAAGCTCGAAAAGATCATAAGATAAACTGTCTATGAAAAAAATTTTGATCGCTATCATACGATTCTATCAAAAATATCTGTCTCCATTAAAAACGTCAAAATGTCCTTACATTCCAACCTGTTCCAATTATGGGCTGGAGGCCATTGAAAAACATGGCGCCATCAAAGGAAGCATTTTGGCTTTTTGGAGAATTTTGAGATGCAATCCTTTTTCTAAGGGAGGATATGACCCAGTTCCTGAAAAATTTGGGTTTCCCTTACTCCGGAAGTAGCGATGCCAGGAGGATAAATGGAATTCATTATCTTGACACAAAACTCAACCTTTATCATCGGTCAGGTGGCAAAGATCTTGGGTTACATCATGGAAGGCATTTTTACCATTCTTGAAAAGGTTGGCCTTCCAAACATTGGCGTGGCGATCATTCTCTTTACGATCGTCGTAAACCTTTTGATGTTGCCGCTGACCATCAAGCAACAAAAGTTCTCAAAGCTGTCCGCAAAGCTGTCGCCTGAAATCCAGGAGATCAAAAAGAAATATGAGAAGAGGAAGGATTCCGATTCTCAGATGGCCATGAACCAGGAAATCCAAATGGTTTATGCAAAGTATGGCGTATCTCCTACCGGCAGCTGCCTTTATCTCTTGATCCAGATGCCGATCCTGTTTGCTTTGTACCGCGTGATCTATGCGATCCCCGCTTACGTTACAAAGATCGGTGATACCTTTGGCGTACTGGCAGAGAAGATCATTGCAACGGACGGTGCAGCATTCATTAAGGATTCTAAGATTTCCACGATTTCAAGCGTCGTAGCGCAGTTCACCAAGAACATGAACAATGATCTGACCAAGGGCGTGATCGACGTACTTAACCGTCTTTCCACAAAGGATCTTGCAACCATTACGGAGAAATATGAATTAGGTAGTCTTACCTACAATGGTCAGCTGATCCTTGGCAAGGGAGGATTGCTTGAAACCTACAACAACTTCCTTGGACTCAACATTGGAAACTCGCCCAGCAGCATCATCAAGGAGGCAATTGCGAGCCATGCATGGCTTCTTCTCATTGGTGCCCTGATGATCCCTCTTCTCTCCGCCTTAACGCAGTTTATCAGCGTGAAGCTGATGCCTCAGCAGCCTAAGAGCGGTAATGAGCAGGCAGATTCCATGGCAGATTCCATGAAGGTGATGAACATGTTGATGCCCATCATGTCCGCATGGTTCTGTTATCAGTTCGCAGCCGGCATGGGCCTTTACTGGATCGCAGGTAACGTAGTTCGTACCATCCAGCAGGTCATCATCAACAAGCAGATTGACAAGATGGATTTCGAAAAGATCATCAGCGATAATAAGGAAAAGAGCGCGAAAAAGATGGAGAAGATGAAGCTCCAGCAGGAACGCCTCAATGCCTATGCGCAGATGAACACGAAGAATATCCAGGGCAGCTATCAACCGCCCAAGAAAAGCATGCAGAACAAGGCAAACATCGACAACTCTGCATCGTATAACGCTCCTTCATCGAATGGATCCGAGACAAAGAGTTCCGGCTCCGGAAGCATGTTTGAAAAAGCAGGCATGGTGAAGAAATATAACGATAAGAATAAGTAAAGCTTACGCCAATTTTGGAGGAAAATAAAAATGGAATATAAGGAGTTTACTGCAAAGACAGTCAGCGAAGCCATTACGGACGCTTGCCAGGAGCTTGGCGTTACGAGTGATCGCCTGGATTATGAAGTCGTTGAAGAAGGTTCTGCAGGATTTCTTGGCATCGGTTCCAAGTCTGCAGTGATCAAGGCAAGGATCAAGGAAGAGGAAAAGCCCGTGCTCTCCTTTGAAGACAGCGCAAAGGTTTTCCTGAAGGACGTGTTCGCAGCAATGAACATGGAAGTTGCCATTACCGCAAAGTATGATGATGCAGAGAAGACGCTCGACGTTGAGCTTTCCGGCGAAGACATGGGCATGCTCATCGGCAAGAGAGGCGCAACGCTTGATTCCCTGCAGTATCTGGTATCCCTTGTCGTAAACAAGAATTCTGAGGATTACGTTCGCGTTAAGGTGGATACGGAGAACTACCGCGAGAGAAGAAAGGAAACCCTTGAGAATCTCGCAAAGAACATCGCATATAAGGTTAAGAGGACGAAGCGTCCCGTTTCTTTGGAGCCCATGAATCCTTATGAGAGAAGGATCATCCACTCCGCACTTCAGAATGACAAGTACGTAACGACCCACAGTGAAGGTGAAGATCCCTTCCGCAGAGTCATCGTATCCCTGAAGAAATAAGTCATTCCAGAGAAAAACCATGAAACAAATGAAAAACCAAGCGTTACTTTAAAAAAATTATTAAAGTAACAATTGGTTTTTCTTGTTTTTGTTGTTATTATGATATTGGATCGAGTTGATTTACGTGACAGAGCACAAAGGTGCATCGTCACGCCACGGAGGTCACAAGATGGAAATTCAAAAAGGCACCATTGCGGCCATTGCCACTGCCCTCTCCGATTCCGGCATCGGGATCATCAGGATCAGCGGTGATGAGGCAATCCGTATTGCGGATTCCGTTGTCCGTTCAAAAAGCGGCAACAGCATCGTTGAACATGCGGAAAGCCACAGCATTCAATATGGTTTCGTGATGGATAAAAAATCAAATATCGTGGATGAAGTCATGGTATCCGTGTTCCGCGCTCCCAAAAGCTACACAAGGGAGGATGTGGTTGAGATCAATTGCCATGGCGGCATTCTTGTGACCAAAAGGGTTTTGGAGGTTGTTTTGAATGCAGGCGCAAGGCTTGCGCAGCCTGGCGAGTTCACAAAGAGAGCTTTCCTAAACGGCAGGATCGACCTTGTGGAAGCAGAGGCCGTAATGGACCTGATCCAGGCAAAAAATGATTTTGCCATGAAGGCTTCCACAAAGCAGCTTCGGGGTGACCTTTCCGAGAAGATAAGGAGCCTGCGCGAACGCATATTATATGAGATCGCCTTTATCGAGTCCGCTTTGGACGATCCGGAGCATATTTCTTTGGAAGGCTATCCGGAAAGGCTTTGCGTAATCTGTGACGAGATCCTTGCGGAGCTTAGAAGACTCATTGAAAGCGCGGAGAACGGAAGGATCCTTTCCGAAGGGATTTCCACGGTGATCCTTGGAAAGCCGAACGCAGGAAAATCCTCCCTTTTGAACATGATCCTGGGCCAGGAAAGGGCCATTGTGACGGACATCGCAGGCACGACAAGGGATACGCTTGAGGAATGCGTAAATCTTGGCGGAATCCAGCTGAACGTGATCGATACGGCCGGCATCAGGGATACGCAGGATCAAGTGGAGAAGATCGGCGTGGAACGCGCTAAAAAGCAAGCGGAGGAAGCGGACCTGATCCTTTACGTCGTGGACACTTCCGTTGCGCTGGATGAAAATGACAAAGAGATCCTTTCTCTCATCGGCGGGAAGAGAACGATCTTTTTGATGAATAAATCGGATCTGGAAGCTAAGGTAAGTGAGGAAGAATTGTTGTCACTTCTGGGTAACGTGGACGTTTCTAAGGTCACGATGATCCCCACCTCTGCCGTTTTGGGAGAAGGCCTTGGGGCGCTGGAAAAAGAAATTGAAAAGCTTTTCTTTGAAGGAAAGATCCGGCAAAATGACGAGCTTGTGATCACAAAGCTGCGTCACAAACAGGAGCTTCAAAACGCATTGGATGCGCTGCTTTTAGTGAAGAAAAGCCTTGAGGATCAAATGCCGGAAGACTTTTATTCCATCGATCTGATGCAGGCATATGCTTCCCTTGGGAACATTATCGGGGAAGAAGTCGGCGATGACTTGGTGGATGAGATATTTTCAGAGTTTTGTATGGGAAAGTAAGAGGTTGGATCTGTGAGTACGATAAGAGAAAAGGTTGACGTATGCGTCGTTGGCGCGGGGCATGCGGGATGTGAGGCGGCGCTTGCCTGCGCAAGGCTTGGCCTGGAAACCGTGATCTTTACGGTGAGCGTGGACAGCATTGCGCTGATGCCGTGCAATCCCAACGTGGGTGGCTCTTCCAAGGGACACCTCGTGCGGGAATTGGACGCGCTTGGCGGCGAGATGGGCAAGAACATTGACAAAACCTTCATACAGTCAAAGATGTTGAATGTTTCCAAGGGTCCTGCGGTGCACTCGCTGCGCGCACAGGCGGATAAGGCGGAATATTCCAGGGCCATGCGAAAAGTCCTTGAGGGCCAGGAACACCTTACCATCAAGCAGGCTGAGGTCTGCGAGCTTTTGTGGGAGGACTGCTCTCCTTCCGAGGACGGTGCGGCCGCAGGTTCTGACGGCTCCCAGGGCGTGTTTGAAAAGCGTGCGGTTGCAGCATCTGACGGCTCTCAGGGCGTGTTTGAAAAGCGCGTGACGGGTGTCGTGACCTTTACCGGCGCAGTATATGAATGCAAGGCCGTGGTCCTTTGCACGGGAACCTATCTTTGCGCAAGGTGTCTTTGCGGCGAGGCCATTACTTACACGGGTCCTAACGGTCTGCAGGCGGCAACGCATCTGACCGATTCCCTGAAAGAGATGGGGATCGAGCTTCGCAGGTTCAAGACCGGAACGCCCGCCAGAATGGATGGACGCACCATTGATTATTCCAAGATGGAGGAACAGTTTGGGGATGAAAGGATCGTTCCCTTCTCCTTCTCCACGGATCCTGAAAGCATCCAAAAGGAGCAAGCCTCCTGTTGGCTTACTTATACTAACAAGGCAACGCATGACATCATCCGCGCGAACCTGGACCGCTCTCCCATCTATGCCGGGATCATTGAAGGTACGGGACCTCGTTACTGTCCTTCCATCGAGGACAAGGTGGTAAAGTTTGCGGAAAAGGAACGGCATCAGGTGTTCCTTGAACCGGAAGGCTTGCACACCCATGAAATGTACGTGGGCGGCATGTCCTCTTCTCTTCCCGAGGACGTACAGCTTGCGATGTATCGCACCGTGCCGGGCCTCGAACACTGCAAGATCGTAAGAAATGCATATGCGATCGAATATGATTGCATCAATGCAAAGCAGCTCTATCCTTCTTTGGAGTTTAAGAAGGTCAAGGGCCTTTTTGCGGGCGGTCAGTTCAATGGCAGCAGTGGATATGAGGAAGCAGCCGCACAGGGCCTTGTAGCGGGCATTAACGCAGCCATGGAGATATTTGGCAGGGAATTCCTTGTCATGGATCGTTCGGAGAGCTACATCGGCGTTCTGATCGATGACCTTGTGACAAAGGACAACCGCGAGCCCTACCGCATGATGACTTCGCGCGCAGAATATCGTTTGCTCCTTCGTCAGGACAATGCGGACAGAAGGCTTCGGAAAAAGGGCTATGAAATCGGACTGATCTCGGAGGATGAATATCAGGACCTTCTTTGCAAGGAAGCTTTGATCGATCGGGAAATAGAGCGTCTCAAGGAGACGAAAGTCGGTGCGGGTGCTGAAATCCAGGCCTTTTTGGAGCGCCATGAAAGCGCGGCCCTAAAGACTGCCGCATCTCTGGCCGAGCTGATCTGCAGGCCGGAACTCTCCTACGCTCTCATCGAGGAAATTGACACGGGGCGCCAGGAAGCCTATCAGGAATATGCTTCCGCTGAGCACGTAAGGCCGAAGTACTTTACTTCTGACGGCAAGCTTTCACAGGAGATCATTGACCAGGTTGAGATTGAGATCAAGTATGAAGGCTATATCACCAGGCAACAGCGCCAGGTGGAACAATATAAAAAGCTTGAAAAGAAGCTGATCCCCGCGGATATCGATTATGATGACGTGCCTTCCCTTCGTATCGAGGCAAGGCAGAAATTAAAGGAGTTCCGCCCTGTTTCCTTGGGTCAGGCTTCGAGGATTTCCGGCGTTTCACCTGCAGACGTATCCGTGTTGCACATCTACATTGAAAAAAGAGGAAGCATGAAATGACGCTAAAGGAAAAGCATGACAGCGCCTTATTTGAAAAGGATCTTGCGGACCTTGGGATCACTCTTTCCAAGGATCAGATCGAGCAGTTTTTGCGATACTTCGAGCTGCTTGTGGAATGGAATGAGAAGATCAATCTTACGGCCATCACGGAATATGGTGACGTACTGAAAAAGCATTTTGTTGACAGCCTCTCTCTCATTAAGGCCTTGGATCCCGCAAAGGAGCTGAAACTGATCGACGTTGGCACGGGTGCCGGATTTCCGGGACTTGCGCTGAAGATCGCATTTCCGAACTTGAAGGTAACACTCCTTGATTCGTTGAACAAAAGAATTCTTTTCTTGGACGAGGTGATTTCCCAGCTTGGATTATCCGGTGTTGAGACCATTCACGGACGCGCGGAGGATTTTGCTGGAAAGCCTGAATATCGCGAAGCCTATGATCTTTGCGTGTCCCGCGCGGTTGCAAACCTCTCCACTCTCAGCGAGTACTGCCTTCCCTTTGTAAAGGTAGGAGGATCTTTTGTTGCATATAAATCCGAAAAGATCGAAGAAGAACTTGGCCAGGCCCAAAAGGCCATCTCCATTCTTGGCGGTGCACTGAAAAAGCAGGCGGAGTTTACGCTTCCCTCCAGTGACGTTTACCGCAATCTTGTCGTGATCGAAAAAGAAAAATCGACGCCGAAAAAATATCCCAGAAAAGCAGGAATGCCTTCGAAAGAACCCCTCCACTAGAGGATTTACAAGGCCTTTTCCATGCTGTATAATGGTTTTGTAGTCAAAATATAATGAGTAAAAACAGAACATATGTTCTGTTTTATGAGGATATAAAACGTGAAAGAAGAATCCAGGATCAAATTGCAGTCCGTTCTTAGTTCTTTGGAAGCCGAAGCAGACCCCGTTGCAGAGCGTTTGGAAATATATCATGCAGACATCAATCGTCTGGAGAAGATGATCGAAGCGCATCAAGATGACTTTTCCGAGGCAGAATATGTCTTCTCTCCCAGGGCAAACCGCGGAAAAAACGAAGAATTGATGAAATATCAAAGTGATCTTGCCTCCGTTCAGAAGAAATACGACCAGGTGCAGGCAAAATATGACCAGATCAATCAAAACATCGACCTGATCGTTGAAGTCCTCTCCTCTGACACCGAAGGGGAATATTCCAAGAGCAGCTTGCTTTATCAGGAGCAGGATCGTCATCGCATTGCCCGTGACCTTCATGACACTGCCCTCTTGAACATCTCCAATCTTGTGACCAAGATCGATGCATGCAAGGACCTGATCAGCAGAGATCCAAAGAAGGCACAAGAAGAGCTCTCTTTAATAAGGAACAAACTCAGTGAATCCGTGGACGGGATCCGTGGCGTGATCTACGATCTGCGACCCATCGAAATGGATTCCAAAACCTTCCGATCCTCTCTTCTCAAATGGATCGATCAGTTTAATGAGGATAAGAAGTACAAGATTGAGACAGAGATCGACGAGATCTTCTGCCCGGATCATACCATCCTCCTCACTATCTACAGGATCATCGAGGAATGCTTCAATAATATAAGGAAGCATGCCGACGCATATAAGATCCACTTGATCGTACAGGAACAGATTGGATCCTATTATGTTTACGTTGAGGATGACGGAAAAGGATTTGATGTTGAAAAGCCCGCACCCAGTGATGCAATGCAGTTTGGGATTGCAATCATGAAAGAAAGAGTTGCGCTCCTTGGAGGAAACGTCAACATACAGTCGCAGCCTAATGCGGGGACGAAGATCAAGATTCTGATTCCGGCGGTGGCCAAGCCAGAACAGTAAATTCTAAATTGAAAAAAGCCTACGACTAGATGTTGTGGTAAGGGCGGAATGTTTCACGTGAAACATTCCGCCTCTTGTGTTTAAAGTCGGTTCAGAAACACAAGATAGTGTTTCACGTGAAACATTCGACCCAAAATATGGAGAGGGCCGCGTGAAAAATTTTACGGGTCCGCGTGAAACGTGCAAGGCCGAACACAAGATGTAGTGGTCGGCCCACGCTCGCCTAAAATACAAACCAAAGGTACGAGCTGGCCAAAGCAAAGCTACCAATCATGTGGCACGCGTCGGCAGGTGGGCCCTCCCGAAACGGGCTAGTCCGACACTAAGCTCACCTTCGGCCCTCATTCGAGGCCTTGCCAAAAATTTCAAATTTTTGTCTGCGGCCTATCGGTCCTCGGTTCACCAAGTGCGGACTGCAAATTGTTTCGCGGAGGGCCCACGCTGTCCGCCGCTGTTAACAGAAAAATTTATGTTTTTTTGCGGGGGTATAAATGTACCATCGAAAAAATCGCAATTTTTTGCTAATTGAACCCTGCAAAACCAGAATCAAAAGACTGAAATACGACACCGTCAGGTAGACGATTTACCCGAATGATTAACGGTTTTGTCCGATCAGCGAACACAAGGTCGTGCCCTCCAAGAAACAATTTGCAGTCCGCACTTAGCTCCGTCACGGGCTCCGCCCGTGATCCTGAGCGAAGCGAAGGACGTGCCGAAGGGCACGCCACCAAGGACCGATAGGCCGCAGACTGAGATTTGAAATCGAAGGCAAGGCCTCGAATGAGGGCCGAAGGTGAGCTTAGTGTCGGACTAGCCGTTTCGGGAGGGCATGCCTTGCGTTCGCGTGGCATGCAACCAGGTTAATGAACCATGTTCTGCTTTCTCGTGGTGTATTGGCAGTTATTAATCCTGAACAAACAGCCGTCGAGATATGGTGGCAGATAGTATTTCGGCGGCCCGGTGGCCGGCGGGTGTCACCAACCTACAAATATTACAAGAAATAATCCCGAAATCTGTATAATAATATGGTAGAGTTTGAGTCGGAAAGGTGATATAATTATGAACAATGGAGGTAAACTCCGAGGCAGAAAAACAGAACTGATAAGGAAAGGACGTGGGGCTTAAGGCATGGGTAAGATCATAGCAGTTGCGAACCAAAAAGGCGGCGTCGGCAAGACGACGACCTCTATCAACCTTGCTGCAGGTTTGGCAGTCAAAGGGAAAAAGGTACTGATCATCGATGCAGATCCTCAGGGAAATGCGACGAGTGGCTTTGGAATAGATAAAAACGACCTGGATCATACGATCTACGAGCTGATCCTGGGCGAATGCACCGTGCGGGATTGCATGATCTCGAATGCAGTGGAGAACATTTCCGTGATCCCGGCCAACGTGAACCTGGCGGCGGCTGAGATCGAAACGATCGGCATGGACAATAAGGAATACATTCTAAAGAATGAGATTGACTATGTCAGGGACGACTTCGATTACATTATTATCGACTGTCCGCCCTCCCTGAACATGTTGACGATCAACGCCATGACGACTGCGGACAGCGTTTTGGTGCCAATCCAGTGCGAATTCTATGCGCTCGAAGGTCTGAGCCAGCTGATCCACACGATCAATCTGGTAAGGGATCGTCTGAATCCGGAGCTGGACATCGAAGGCGTGGTATTTACGATGTACGATGCCAGGACAAATCTTTCCGCGCAGGTGGTTGAAAACGTAAAGGAGAACCTCCGCCAGAGGATCTATAATACCGTGATTCCTAGGAACGTACGTTTGGCTGAGGCGCCGAGCTTTGGCATGCCGATCACGCTTTACGACCCGAAATCTGCGGGTGCGGAGGCATATATCAAGCTTGCCGAGGAAGTCATCGCAAGCGATGAGGAATGAAACAGGCAGTGCTGCGGGAAAGCCGTTGCAGGCGATGAGGAATGAAGCAAGAACAGATTAACGAGAGCGAAAACATATAAGGAATAAGGAGAATTGGACATGGCAGTAAAAGGAGGACTTGGCAAGGGGTTGGACTCTTTGATCCAGGATAAGAAGGGAACTTCGGCAGCGAAGGTGGAAAAGAAGGAAGAAAAGGGGCCGGAGACCATGGTGAAGATCACCAAGGTGGAGCCGAACAGGAGCCAGCCCAGAAAGACCTTTGATGAGGATGCATTGCAGGAACTTGCGGATTCCATCAAGCAGTTTGGCGTGATCTCACCCATCTTGGTGCAGGATCGCAAGGACCATTATGAGATCATCGCAGGTGAGCGCAGATGGCGTGCCGCAAAGATGGCGGGACTGAAGGAAGTGCCGGTGATCATCCGCAATTATTCCGAGCAGGAGATCGTGGAGATTTCCCTGATCGAGAACATTCAGCGTGAGGACTTAAACCCCATCGAAGAAGCACAGGCCTACAAGCGTCTGTTGGAGGAATTCCACTTGAAGCAGGACGAGCTGGCGGATCGCGTGTCCAAGAGCAGAGTAGCAGTTGCAAACTCCATCCGTCTCTTGAAGCTTTCCAATGACGTGCAGCAGATGGTGATCGATGAGATGATCACGCCGGGTCACGCAAGAGCGTTGATCGCCGTCGAAAACCTGCAGGAGCAATATAACTTAGCACAGCGCATCTTTGATGAGAAGCTGAGCGTTCGCGAAGTGGAAAAGATCGTAAAGAACCTTCAGAAGCCTGCAAAGCGGAAGAAGAAGCTCGATGACAAGCAGCTCCTTGCAATCTATCATGAGGAAGAGGAAAAGCTCAAGAAGAAGCTTGGAACAAAGGTTTCCGTGATCTCCAAGGGAGAGGGCACCGGAAAGATCGAGATTGAATTCTACAATCACGATGACTTTGAGAGGCTCCTCGAGCTGATCGGCAATCCGAGAATATAGTCTTAATACAAAGAAGGAGAGCTGACGATGATAAATGCAAACATGACAACTAATGCAGGATCGTTTACGATCAACAATACCGTACTGTTAGCTTTGTTCCTTCTTCTTGCGGTGGCGGTGGTGGTGCTTTTGATCCTGGCGTTCAGACAGGGGCAAGAGATCAAAACCTTGAAATTCCGACTGAATCGCTTTATGAACGGAAGGGATGCGGAAAGCCTTGAGAACGAGATCGCTTTTCTGGTCAAGGATCACAATTCCTTAAAGCAGGTGGTGGAGCTGAGCAAGAAGGACATTGAAGTGCTGTTCCATCATATGCGTTCGGCCTATCAAAAATATGGCCTGGTGAAATATGATGCATTCCAGCAGATGGGCGGGCAGCTGAGCTTTTGCCTGGTGCTTCTTGATCAGGACAACAATGGATTTATCCTGAATTCCGTACACAGCACGGAGGGAGCATATTGCTATTCTAAGGAGATCAGGAACGGTGTCGGCGACATCGATCTAGGCAAGGAAGAAAAGGAAGCTCTGGCCATTGCGATGGGCGAAGAAAAGTGACATATGTGTCATAAACAGGACAGCCAAAAGTTTTGGATTGAAAGATGAAAAGATTTGTGCTAGAATGCTCTGAAAAGCACTAGACGTAAGGTGGGAGAGAATATGATCGACATTAAATTTCTGAGGGAGAACCCCGACATTGTTAAGGAGAACATCAAAAAGAAGTTCCAGGACGCGAAGCTTCCCCTGGTAGATGAGGTGATCGCACTGGATGCGGAGAGCCGCAAGACGCAGCAGGAGGCGGACAACCTTCGTGGCCAGAAGAACAAGATCGCAAAGCAGATCGGTGGTCTGATGGGCATGGTGAAGAAGGCTGAGGCAGCCGGCGATGTGGCGGAGGCTGAGGCCAAGAAGAAGGAAGCGGATGCGCTGAAAGCACAGAGCGTTGCAAACGACGCGCGCCTGGCAGAGCTTGAGGAAAAGGAACCTCAGCTCACTGCAAGGATCCGCGAGATCATGTATATGATCCCGAACATCATCGACGCATCGGTACCCGTTGGCGAAAACGATACGCAGAACGTTGAGATCGAGAAGTTTGGCGAGCCGGTAGTTCCTTCGTTTGTGATCCCGCATCACGCAGACATATTAAAGAGCATCAGTGGTCTGGATAAGGAGTCCGCAGGCCGTACCAGCGGTGACGGTTTCTATTATCTGATGGGCGATGCGGCAAGACTGCATTCCGCAATGCTGAGCTACGCAAGAGATTTCATGATCGATAAGGGCTTCACCTATTGTATTCCGCCTTTCATGATCCGCAGCGACGTGGTGAACGGCGTAATGAGCTTTGCAGAGATGGAAGCCATGATGTATAAGATCGAAGGCGAGGATCTGTTCCTGATCGGAACCTCCGAGCATTCCATGATCGGTAAATTCAAGGGTGAGATCGTAAAGGAAGCAAGCCTTCCCATCACGATGACCTCTTATTCTCCTTGCTTTAGAAAGGAAGTTGGTTCCCACGGACTTGAGGAGCGCGGGCTTTACCGCGTGCACCAGTTCGAAAAGCAGGAGATGGTAGTGCTCTGCAAGCCGGAAGAGTCCATGGATTGGTATAACAAGATGTGGAGCTACACCGTAGAGTTCTTCAGAAGCCTTGACATTCCCGTGCGTACGCTGGAGTGCTGCAGCGGCGACCTGGCAGACCTGAAGGTGAAGTCCTGCGACGTTGAGGCATGGAGCCCTCGTCAGCAGAAGTACTTCGAGGTTGGTTCCTGCTCCACGCTGGGGGATGCACAGGCAAGAAGACTTGGCATCCGCACCAAGGGCGAGAAGGGTACGTATTTCGTTCACACCCTGAACAACACGGTACTTGCAACGCCCAGAGGACTCATCGCTTTCCTTGAGAACAACCTGAACGAGGACGGTTCCATCAACGTGCCTAAGGCTCTGCAGCCTTACATGGGCGGCAAAGAGAAGATCGTTCCTACATGCTAATGGATTTGTGGAGGTCCATGTTTTGAAACTAGTTCGAAAGATCCTGTCCTTTGGATTTCAGGAGAAAGCATATGCCATATTGTTGGGGCTGATCCTTTTGACCTGTCTTGTTCCGCTCTACGGGCTGACCAGGTACGCCATCCCTTTTTATGACGACTATAATTACGCCAGGCCGGTCTGGATCTACTACACGCTGAGCGGTTCCACGCTAAAGGCAGCAGTGGTCGGAGCCATGCGGAACGCGTTCACCATGCGTTATGCCTGGCAGGGCACTTACGGCTCCATCTTTATGATGGGTCTGGTCCCGATGATCTTTGGCGAGCAATATTATTTCCTCGGCCCCGTGTTCCTTATCACGATCTTTGTGCTTTCGATCTTCACCTTTGTGGGAGTCCTTGTGAGAAAGGTGTTTGAGGGCAGCGTTTGGACCATGCTTGGCATGCAGTTTGGGACTGCAACGCTCTTTCTTCTTTTGATCTACACGGCGCAACAAGGGTTTTACTGGTACAACGGCGGCGTGCATTACATTGGTATGTTTTCTTTTATGTTGCTGTACCTGTCGCTTTTGATCTCGCTGCTTTACGGGGGATCAAAAAAATGGCTGACCATCCTTGGCGTGATCCTTAGTCTGCCGTTGGCATTCTTTGTGGCGGGGGCGAACTTTATCACGGTGCTGCAGACGCCCTTGGTCGCTTTGTCGATCCTGGCAGCAGTTGCGCTTCTTTCCAAGAACAAGCGCGTTCTTTTGTGGCTTCCGTCCCTTTTGGTATATGCCCTCGGCTTTTACTTTAACGTTTCCGCGCCTGGCAATAAGGTGCGTGCGGCATTTTACGTGGGACGCGCGCTCCCTCCCGTCCGCGCAGTCCTTGCTTCCTTCCCGGAGGCGATCCGCTTCGCGCGGGAATTCCTGGACTGGAGAACCATTCTGATCTACGCAATGCTGATCCCCGTGGTGTGGCGTCTTGTAAAGACGGACAAGATAAAGTTCCGTCTTTGGGTCTTTCCGATCCTTGCAGTCTGGTCGTTTTGTCTTTACGCAAGTACCTGTACGCCGGGTCTTTACGGCACGGGCGCAAACGACCTTTCGCGCAGCATCAACCTGATCAAGATCACGTTCCAGGCGATGCTTCTTCTTAACATGGCATATGCCTTCGGCCTGATCCGGACCTACCTTCCAAAGCTCCCGGATTTTCGGGTTTCCTGGGTGGCCGTGCTTTGCTGGCTCCTTGTGTGGACATTTTTCTATAAGATCTCACCGGATCGCATCGGTCAGTATTCCGCCTATGGCGCCCATTATTATCTCACCTCGGGAGAGGCAAAGGCCTTCCACGAGCAATACGATAATCGCCTTGCGCTACTCCGTTCCGACCAGTCAGACATCGTGTTCGAACCTTATTCCGTAAGGCCTTGGTTCCTGATCTGGAAGGATATTTCGGGCGATCCGATGGCGGAAGAAAACCAGAGCATCAAAGCATATTATGGAAAAACAAGCGTGATCGCGGGACAATAACCCGCGGTCACTTTTTTCGCTACTCAAATATGTTGAGTTTTTCGAAAAAATATGATAGCATAAGAGTGATCTACATAACATGGCGTAAAATGAAAAGAGAAGGAGAATTTACATGGCAGAGCAAAGAAGACCTTTGGTATCGCATATTTTCACGGCGGATCCTTCCGCACACGTGTTTAACGACAAGATTTACGTTTATCCCTCCCACGATCTTGCGCATGAGGGCGAAGACAATGATAACGGCGACGAGTATCTGATGGAAGACTATCACGTACTCTCCCTGGATAATCTGGAAGCAGAGTGCGTGGACAACGGCGAAGCCCTTCACATGAAGGACGTGCCTTGGGTGAGCAAGCAAATGTGGGCGCCTGACGTTGCATATAAGAACGGCACCTATTATCTGTATTTCCCCGCACGCGACAAGGAAGGCATTTTCCGCATCGGCGTTGCAACGAGCGACAGCCCCGTAGGACCTTTCAAGGCGCAGGAGAATTACATGCAGGGCACCTTTAGCATTGACCCCGCAGTGTTCATCGATGATGACGGCAGAGCTTACATGTACAATGGCGGTCTTTGGGGCGGCCAGCTTGAGAAGTGGAAGACCGGCAGCTTTGATCCGAACGGCGGCGAGAACGCACCTGACGAGCCGGAGGTTGGCCCCATGGTCGGCGAGCTTCGCGATGATATGCTTGAGCTGAAGGGCAGCTACGAGCATGTTAAGATCGTGGACGAAAATGGCGTGGAGCTGCGCGCAGGCGACGAGGATCGCAGATACTTCGAAGATCCTTGGATGCACAAGTACAACGGGAAGTACTACTTCTCTTATTCCACCGGCACGACCCATTATCTGGTATATGCAGTCGGCGACAGCCCGGTTGGTCCTTTCACCTACAAGGGCAGGATCCTTGAGCCCGTGCTTGGCTGGACCACGCACCACTCCATCGTGGAATATCACGGAAAGTGGTATCTGTTCTATCATGACTGCGAGCTGTCAAACGGCATCAATCACAGAAGAAACGTGAAGTACACGGAGCTGAACTACCGTGAGGACGGCAGCATCATCACCATCGAGCCGTACAAGTAAATCAAGAAATCGCAGGCGGCGGCCAAGTAAGGGCCGCCGCTTTTTTGTTGCGCCAATCTGGCGCGTGACGACCAAGCGCGCCCATCTTAAACAAATCTTAAAGAAGTTTAATGCATCCTTAAAAGACATGAGACTCCATGCGGGCTATAATAGACTCATAAGATGAAACATACTGGTAAAACAGATTTCTGGAAAGGAGCGTAAGGGATGAACGTAAGAAGCCAGAGAGCATGTCGTAAAAATCTTTGGGCCATGGCACTCTGCCTTTGCCTGTTTCTTGTGGGCTGTAGCAACAAGGCCGGCGAAAGCACGTGGAAGAATCCTCTAAGCAGCGTGATCAGTCCGCAGGCAACGGCCGAGGCGCCAGATCTGACGAGGCTTGCAAGGACGGAGGTGACATACACCGTAACAAACTATTCTTATCCGAGTTCCGATGCGGATTTCCTTCAGGCAAAGTTTTACGGCGGCTACGCGTACCTTCGAAAGTATAACCGAGAAAATAGAAGCTGGGAGATCGACAGGATCGACTCGAAAACTGGTGAAATGCAAACCTTCATCAGCGTACGTGACCTCGGCACCGGGGAGGAATGGCTGAGCTCCGTAGGCTTTGACGTGATGGCGGACGGCGGCGTCCGGATTTTGGCGGTGGTATTTGTACCCTCCGAAAAAGAGGATGAAAACGATGTGCCAAAGGAGTTCCGGTTCCTGGATTTTGACAAGGACGGGAAGCTTCTTGCGAGCACGGTGATAGAAGAAGACCTTGGCCTTTCCGAGATCTGGAGTCCGGCAACTTTCATGGCTGTTGACGCAGGGGGAAATACGCTGGTCATTCGTAAAGCGTTATATTTCTTCGCCGCGGACGGAAAGCTCCTATCGCAGGCGCCCTTTGAACAGAGCTCGCAGAGCGGCGTCAATTCCATCGCGCGTTCTGGCAATGGAGACCTTTGGCTCTGCACTTTCACCACGCCTAGCGGGGCTTCGCTGAAAAAGGCTGACGTTACAAAAGGCAAGCTCGCAGATCAGGAGCTCGGCAAAGAGCAATTCTTCAATGTCGGAAGCGTTACCGAAGGACCGGTGGGCGAGCGCAAGGATGCGGACATTGCCCTGCAGACCTCGGACAAGCTGTTTTTATACAACGAGACGACAAAGCAATTGACGGAGCTTTTGGACTGGTCTTCCTGCGGGGTGCAAGGGAGTGACGTAAAGAGCTTTGGCGTGAGCGGTGACAAGCTCTTGGCCATTTCTTATTCGAGAAAAACTTTGTATGTGATCGAACCGGAAGGCGGGGGAGATCGAGAGGTGGTGGTTTTGGCTACGATCGCACAGCTCTCGCTGGCTCGAACGGTTGCGGCGTACAATGCATCTCAGACAAAGTACCTTGTGAAGGTTGTGGAATATGGCAGGGATGCAAGCTCAAGCCTAGAGTGGCAGGATCCCGCAAACCGCATGATGATGGACATTCTTGGCGATTCACCGCCCGATCTCATTGACCTTCAGCATTTCGTTCTTGTTAGCGTGAATCCGTCGGTGCAGGACTTTATCGAAAAGGGCTACGTGGAAGATCTTTGGCCTTACCTGGATCGCAGCGAAACCCTAAAGCGGGATGATTTTGAGGAAAAAGCCTTGGAGCTTTGCAGTTACAAGGGTGTTCTGGCGGCAATCCCTTCGGCTTATGCCATTTCAACCATGGCAGCGAGCACCGAAGAGCTGGGAAAACGGAGCAGCTGGAGCGTGGAGGACTTGATCGCATATGATAAGGCGCATCCGGAAGAACCCTTGATCGATAACTGTCAGGCGCAGAGCGTTTACTCGATCTGTATCGGTCCGAATCTGGAAGCTTTCGTGGATTTCGACGCGAAGACCGCGGACTTTGACACGCCACAGTTTCGGACGATGATCGAATATGCGAAGACATATCCCGCAGGTGATGGTGGCATCATTTACGTGAATGCGCCGGAGCACTTGGTGCGGTTTGAAAGCATTGATGGACTGATCGGTATTGAGAAGATCCTGAACACGCATTTTGACGGAAAAGCACAGTTTATTGGATATCCTTCTTTGGATGGCAAACCGTTGTCGTTCCTGCGTCTTGCAGCGGACGGCACGGCGCTCGCCATCTGCAAAAACGCCACGGTGAAGGAGGGCGCGTGGGACTTCATCGAGTATGTGCAGAACATGGAACTGATGGAGCAGCCGGAGGATGCATATTCTCCTTCCATGGAAAGATATGTCAATTCCTATGACGGTATTCCCGTGCGAAAGGCCGTTTTGGAAAAGGTCTTGGCGAAGCTTGCGGAGGAAAAGGATCATTATCTTACGGAAATCTACGCAGACGACACCAAGTTCGAGTACTATCCCTTCGGCGATGCGGAAACAGCCGTGTTCCGCGAGCTTCTTGAGAATTCAAGAGTGGCGGATTACCGCATCAATGAGGTCCGAAGCATTGTTTACGAGGAGCTTGGCGAATACTTTGCAGGTCAGAGAAGCACTGACTCCGTCATCGACGTGATCAACCAGCGCGTGAACTTGTATTTACGCGAGAACTAAAATATGCTAAGCTATTCTCATAGGTACGGCCAAGGGGGGAATGGCAAATGCGCTTTTGGAAAGCAAAAGGACAATCAGCAAGACTTGTCGCAGCAGTCGCGGCTTTGTTGTTGTGCCTTTTGCTTTCTTCTTGTTTGGGAAAGGGAAAGCAGGGAGCGACCGAAGATCAGACGGAGCAGACAATGACGATGGACGGCCAGAGCAAGATCACGGAAATGATCCTGGCGAAAGAATATGATGTCAAGACTTTCACGCTGGCAAACAGTCTTGGCGTGGTCACGCGATTTGCAAACGGAGCGATCTACGGATGGGGCGATAACCTGCAGCTCTTTGAGATCGACCGTATCTCCGCGGAGGATGGCAGTTCGGAATGCTTTTTCAATCTCTTCAACGAGCTTGAAGGGGCGGGAGATTCGGAGCAGGCGTTTCTATACTGCTTTGACCTGACAAAAACGGGGGGCGTTGGTCTTGTGAGCGTTCGAACGGAGGACGCGACAACATTTTATCTCACCGAATTTGACGAAAATGGCAACTTTAAGAAGAACACGGAGATTGAAAACGGCGCGGAATTCCTTTCCGTATCGCCCTCGACGCAGGTGGACATGGCAGTAGACGGCGAGGGGAACGTAGTTGTTTTGTCGAAGGACATGGTTCTGATCTCGGCGAAAGGAAAAAAGATCGCACAGATTCCCATTGCGCAAAATGGGGAATATAAAACTCCCGTCAGAACGGCAAGCGGCGATGTTTGGCTTTGGCACCGCATGGCAAGTGGGCTTGGCGTTCAAAGGGTCGACTTCTCCAAGGGGAGCCTTGAGGACGTGGAAAACTTGCCAAAGGAATTGAGGGGGCTTGGCAGCATCATAGATGACGACGGAGAATGCGATGCCCTTGTCTTTGATGAATTCAAGATCATGGAATATGATAAGGTGCAGAATGCCTGGATCGCCACGGTGGAATTTGCGCAATATGGCATCAAAGGACTGCAGGTGATCCGCGCCGGAAAGACGGGCGACAAGTACGTCATTCTCACAAGAGACCGAGAGACCATTGTTCTTTCGCCCCGCGCTGAGGACGCGCCGAAGAAGGAGACCGTCATTTTGGCAACCACCAAGCGCTATGAACGCTTGGACAACTTGGCGGCGGAATATAATAAATCTCAGGATCGATATGTCCTAAAGATTGTGGAATATGCTGCCGACGCAGCAAGTTCTTTGGAATATCAAGACCCCGTGAACCGAATGATGGTTGACATGCTTGGGGAGGATTCGCCGGATCTGTTTGACCTGCGAGATTTCTTCCTGATGTCAGGTCTGACGCCCCATTGGCAGGACATGCTGGAAAAGGACTATATTGAGGATCTGATGCCTTATCTTGAAAAGAGTGCGAAGCTTGGCAGGGAGCAATATGAAGAAAAGGCGCTGGCGATGTGCATGCACCAGGGACGGCTTGCGGCGCTTCCCACGGGCTATATGTTAACGACCCTCCTTGTGGATCGGGAAGCTTTTGGCGAGTACGGCTGGTCCGTGAAGGAGATGATCGCCTATGACAAGGCACATCCGAAAACGGAACTGATCAAGGACGCCAATTCCAGCAAGGCTTTGTACCTTTGCCTGTATTATAATATCGCAGATTTTGTTGATTTCGAAAAGAAAGAAACGCATTTAGACAGCCCGGAATTCCAGGAGATCTTAGAATATGCGGCCTCCTATCCTCCGGGGGAGCAATGGATCCAATATACCGCCGAAGAGCGTCTTGTCAACATGCAGCTCCTGTATGGCATCGTGAACATTCAGCAATTCCAGAACACGAAGTACGAGGGACATGCGCAGATTGTAGGGTTCCCAAGTATGGACGGAAAGTCCGTGACAGGGATGGACATGGACATTGACGGCTGCGCTTTTGCGATCTGCACAAGAAGTAAAAAGAAAGAGGCGGCGTGGGATTTCATTGAATTTACGCAAGGATATCTGCAAGGAGGCGACATGGACCGGTACCTTGGAGGTTTTGGCGGCTTCCCGGCGCGGAAAGATACCATGAACGCAATACTATCCGAGCTTTCCGACGAGGATGGGCCGTTAAGCGTCGAAAAAGGCAAGAAGGCGGCTTCCTATGGTTCAAGCTATGCCTATTATCCTTTCTCCGCAGAGGAAAAGGCGCTCTGGGAGAAGATGCTGGAAACGTCCGTGACGCAAACGCCGGATACCAGGATGGTCTGGTCGATCATCGAAGAGGAGACAAGGCCTTATTTTCAAGGGCAGAAGGGTCTTTCGCAAACGATCGACGCGATTGAGAGCAGGGTGCGACTTTATTTGCTTGAGAAATAAGACAGCAGGCATTTTGATCTGGGGACGGATGCCAAATGACATGGGGGTAGAATGAAGCATAAGAATGAGATTTTTGGCGGGATCGTGGTGGGGCTTGTCTCCATCCCGATCTCGATGGGATATGCACAGATTGCGGGATTGCCGCCGGTTTATGGCCTTTACGGGTCGCTGTTGCCAATTCTTTTGTTTGGAGTGTTTTCTTCTTCGAAGCAGTTTATGGTGGGCGTGGATGCAATGCCTGCTGCCATGGTGGGCGGCATTCTTGCGGAGCTTGGGATCGCTGCGCAGTCGAAGGAAGCACTTCTTTTAGTGCCCGTGACGTCGCTCCTCGTGGCGTTTTGGTTTTTGATCCTGTTTTTGTTCCGGGCGGGTCGCATTGTCCGGTATATCTCGATCCCGGTGATGGGCGGGTTTATCTCGGGCGTTGGCGCGACGATCATCATGATGCAGGTTCCAAAGCTTTTTGGAGGGAATCCCGGTACGGGCGAGATCATCGTCCTTTTGGAGAATATCTGGGAGCAGCAGGGGAGCTTCCACCTGCTTTCGTTCCTTTTGGGTCTTGGGACCATCGTGATCATATTGGTCTGCAAGAGAATAAACCCCAAGGTGCCAATGACGGTTGTGATGATGATTGTAGGTGCGCTGGCGCAGGCCTTTTTGCATTTGGACCAGCATGGCGTGAAGGTGATGAGCGAGGTGCCCGCGGGGCTGCCAAAGCTTGTGCTTCCCGGGTTTTGGCGTGAGGCTGGTGAAGGAGTTCGTTTCGCCTTATTCGAGATCGAGGGACTTGCGGAGTATCTGCCAAACCTGGTGATGGAGACGCTGGGAATTGCAGGTGTCATCATGGCGCAAACGCTTCTTGCGTCTGGAAATTATGCGAGGAAATATCAAGACAAGTTAAGACCAAACAAGGAATTGGTGGCATACTGTGCGATGAACCTGGGCGGAGCGCTTGTGGGAAGCGCGCCCATCAACGGAAGTGTGTCGAGAAGTGGCATCGCGGATTCCCTTGGCGTAAGGTCGCAGCTGGCATCGTTTGTGGCAGGCGGCACCATGCTTTTGATCTTGCTGTTTGGGACGCCGATCCTGCGGTTCCTTCCCGTGCCGATCCTGACGGGCATCGTGATCTGCGCACTGATCGGGATTTTGGAGATCCCTTTGGCGAAGAAGCTTTGGAAGACGGGCAAGAACGAATGGCTGGTGTTCATGCTTGCGTTCCTTGGCGTGATGATCTTTGGAACGCTCAACGGCGTTATCATTGGCGTTCTGCTATCCTTTGGCGAAGTGGCCATGCGTGCGGTAGTGCCGCCGACGGCCTTTGTCGGAAGGATCCCGGGGCATGGAAATTTTTACTCGTTAAAGCGCAATTCGGCCGCAAGGCCCATAAAGCATACGGTGATCTACCGCTTTAGCGGAAATCTGTTCTTCGCGAACATCGACTTGTTCTGCAATCAGATCGAGGCCAGCATCAAGGAGGATACAAAGCAGGTCGTCGTGGACGCGCGTGGCATCGGAAGCATTGACATGACTGCGACGGAGCGTCTTGTGCAGCTCTATGAAAGCCTTCGTGCGCGTGGGATCAAGTTTTACGTAACGGAGCACGACGGATCGCTCAACGACCAGCTGCGGAGGCTTGGCGGCGGGAGCCTGATCGATAACGGCGCGGTGCACCGCACCATCACGCTGGCCTTGCAGGATGCAGGATTAGAGAAGCCTTACGACTTGGTATATTCTGACGGCGACACGGAAGTGGAAAGAAAGCGCTCAAAGCCCGAGGTAGATGAACTCATGCCGGAATTCGAGTGGGCTTTCGGTGCGGAAGGAACGGGAAGCGAGAAGGCAAAAAAGGAGAAGCAAAGAGAGCCGATCCATCAAGAAAATAAACATGGCGAAATAGGCAAGGTGTAAGAAAATGAAAAACGAAGTAATTGTGGATGAAAAGAAAATGCGCAAAAAGCGAAACCGCAAGCGGTTTTGGCTGGTCATCTTAGTGATCTTTGTGATCTCCCTTCCGGGATATTACTGCGGCCTGACGGTGAAGCGTTATGAGGTGCAGGATGCGCGGATCCAGGGGAGCGTGCGCATTGCACTGATCACGGACCTGCACTCCTGCAAATACGGAAAGAACCAGGAAAAGCTCCTTCGCGCGATCGAAGAGCAAAAGCCGGACGTTATCCTTCTCGGCGGTGACATCATTGACGATCACCTTCCAACGGGACCTGCTGAGGTTTTCCTTGAGGGGATTTCGGGGAAATATCCCATCTATTACGTGACGGGAAACCATGAGTGCTGGTCGGGAAAAGAAAACTACCAGGCCTCCATGGCGATCATAGAAAAGTACGAGATCAAAAGGCTCGCGGGAGACTGCGAGGTATTAAACGTAAACGGTACGGAGTTTGTGCTCGGCGGCATTGACGACCCTTATGCGGCCATGGTGGAATCCATGATCTGGAGCAAGGAGCTTTCTGACGTAATGGAAGGAGCGGACGAAAAGGCTTCGGGAGCATATACCGTGCTTTTGTCGCACCGGCCGGAATCGTTTGAGGCGTACGTAAACAAGGGAGTTGACCTGGCGCTGGCAGGCCATGCCCACGGCGGGCAGTGGCGCATACCGTTTCTCATCAATGGCATGTTTGCGCCGGACCAAGGCCTTTTTCCGAAATATGCCGGCGGGCGTTATGAAAAGGACGGCACGACCATGATCGTAAGCCGCGGGCTTGCGCGGGAATCAACGATCTTGCCAAGATTTTGCAACCCTCCGGAGCTCGTGATCATCGATCTTGTGGGTGCGAAATAATATGCAAAAAATTTAAAAATATGTATTGACCTTATAGTGAACTATAATGATATCTTGAGTTCACAGGAGGAAAAGATATGATCACCATTCAAGGATTTGCAAAGCTTTGCGGATGCAATGCACAGACGCTTCGTTACTACGATAAGATCGGTCTTCTCGCGCCGGCGAAGGTGGACGAGTGGACGGGCTATCGGTATTATGAGGAAGAGCAGGCAATGCTTTTCGTAAAGATCAAAAACCTTCAGCTGGCAGACTTTTCCATCGAGGAGATCAAAGGACTTCTCGATCAGGATGACGAAGCCTTGGCGCGCGCGTTTGAGGTGAAGATCAAGGAGCAGCAGGCGAAGCTCGAGCAGATCAAGAAAATTCAAGAATCATATCTGATTGAAAAGATGGAAATGAAGAAGATCGTGAACACGATGACTAATTTTATTGAGGAGCAGGTTCAGAGTCCCGCGCTTTGGGAGGAATGCGGCGTAAACCCGAAGGAGGAGACGCAGCTGGTGGCAAAGGCCCATGAATTACTGGCGAATTGGATGACGCAGTGCAAGGAGATGGGCGAGGAAGTGTTCCTGAACGTGGATGATCGCGAGGTGGCCGGCGCAAAGAAGATCGGTAAGGTGCTGGAGAAGGGCGACTGGAAGGAAGCCCAGAAGATCGTTCTGAGTAAGGAAAGTCGTAAGGATGAAGAAGGAAAGATCCCTGCAAATGCAAAGCTTTTGTTTGAGCGACACGATTGGGCGCACGTTTCGGATTGGATCGATGAGTTGCCTGCGCGCGCGGAGGGCGAAGAATATTATTTCCGCTTCAACGTGGCGGAGGACAGCGCAGTTCTTGAGCCCGGCTTTACCATGACCTTCATGCTTCTCATGGCGGCGGAATATGAAAACTTCATCGGCGGCATCAACTGCTTTGTGAACAAGAGCCAGGATGGGAAGAACCACTTTGAGATGCTGAAGAAATGATCCTGCTATAAAAGCATGGAGGAGAATACGGACATAAAGACCGTGATGGTGATAATGGAAATGACCGTGGATACGGCAATGGCGGAGGACAAGATTTTTGTGTCCTCCCCTATTTTTTCTGCCTGGATCATGGGAAGATTCCCGACAGGCACTGCTGCCATGAGGCACATGGCCAGGGTCGCCACCGGATCAAAGGACAGAGCATGCATCACGAAAACGATCGCGATCGGAAGCAAAACCATACGCAGTGCGACATAGCCCCAAATGCGAGCATCCTTAAGGGATTCCGCAATCTTTGACCTTGCGATGGAGACGCCAAGAAGCGCCATGGAAAGGAACACGGTGGCGTTGCCGACATACTGGATCGTGTTAGAAACAAGGGGCGGAAGCTCAATGCTAAACCAGAATACCACAAGGCTCAGGATCGCCATGACCGTGCCCGGATTGATGACGTTCAAAAGCGGATGCTTGGTTTTCTCATTTGGATCAACGTTCTTGCCCTTCCCCAAAACAGTCAGGCCGTGGGTATAAAACAGCAGGCTGTAGAACACGTTGATCACGATGACATAAAGGATCGCATTGGCAGGCAACACGGCCCTTGCCACGGGGATCCCAAGAAATCCCGTGTTGGTATATACCGTCATGAGGTTGTAAAAGCGGCGTTTGTCAGGCTGCGCGCGAAGAATGCGAGGGAGAATGAAACCCAAAACAATGAGCAGCGCATAAAAAGCCACGCCAAGACCGGCCGCAATGACCAGGTCCCCCCGCGTTGCCGTAATGCCGCCGGAAAGGATGGAGGCCATGATCAAGGCGGGGTTACATACGTCCACCACGATGGCGGAAAGCTTTTTGGATGTCAGGGCGTCAACGACGCCCTTTTTTTGTAAGTATATGCCGATGGCGACGAGAATGCAGATCACGCCCATCTGTTGTAGGATCACGCTTAAACTCATGAGTGGTTGTCCTTCTCTTCTCTGTATGCGATGCGACAATTATAAATCTTTGATAAATGGGATGCAAGAGCGCGGCCGCGTATTTTTTACGATATTACGCCCAGAATTTGACCTAAAGGCGGAAAAATATAAAAATTTAAACTAAAACTTTAAATTTCTGTTGACAACTGGTTTTGGGACGTGATATATTAACCTTGCCGGCAAGCAAAAGTTAAAATATTTAAACTGATACTTTAATTCCAAAGGAGGAATTGTCATGAGTAAGGTAAAGAATAGTGCAGAAAAGAAGAGAATGCGTCGGTCGAATCTTGCGGTCGGTTTGTCGACCGTGATCGTGATATTACTGTTGTTTCAGGTGAGGGATTTTGTGAGAGCCATGGTTGCAAAGAGCGACAGCTATGAGATCCGCTATGAACTGGCGAGCGACACCATTGGCAATGGGCAGCAGGTTTACAAGCTGTACAAAAACGGGGAGTACATGTCGGACATTGACGTCAACCAATACGAGCTTTTGGATGAAAATGGAAAGACGGATGTTCGGTTCTGCGTCCTCATGGAGGAGGCGAAGAGGCTGACATATTCGATCATCCTTGGCGCGATGATGTTTGTTGTCATGATGATCGTGATCAGCACGGGTCAGGGTTCGCCCTTTACGCACGAGAACGCAAAGCGCATCCGCCTCATCGGCGCGCTGCAGTTTGCCCTCGCGATCGCGCCTGGTCTGGTACCGTTCCTCATGAGCTTTTTCAAATTTGAGTATGCGTACATGCCGCTCACCTTAAACGGTTTTTACATGCTCGTCATTGGCTTTGCGATCATGGTGATCGCGCAGGTGTTTGACTACGGCGTGAAGCTCCAGGAAGACGTGGATTCGATTGCATAACGTGCCAAAAAGAACCGTCCAGGGCTTGTAATGCGCAGCATTCCATGATCCCGACTGAAAGGAGGGACGTGACGAAGGTCACGCCCAGTGGCACACAAATGTGCCAAAAAGAACCGTCCCCAGTGGCACAAAGGAGGTTTTAAATGATCATAATGAGGTTAGACCGCATGATGGCGGATCGAAAAATATCGTTAAATGAACTAGCGGAAAAGGTTGGCATGACCAACGTCAACCTTTCCAACCTGAAAACCGGGAAGATGAAGGGTATTCGCTTTGAGACCCTCGAGGCGATCTGCAAGGTGCTGGATTGCCAGCCGGGAGACCTTATGGAATATAAGCCGTAAAAGGCTTCACGCCCGAAAAATAAGGGGCAATGGATCGGCCCAAAGAAAACACTTGCGCATTTTCCGATTATCAGTTATATTATGAGGACAAGGCAAAAATTGATTTTTCGGGAGGAGGTGAGATCCATGCATAAGTACTTACGCGCCATTGGCTTTAGCCAGCTTACGGACCGCAAAAAGTTAAAGGAGCTTCTGACGGATGCCATCATGACGGCAGACAAAAGAGGCTATACCATGAACCAAGAAAACGTCATGCTCGGCGAGTTTTGCAAGGATTTCGCCGATTCCATGGGTATCGCCGTTTGTGGCGAATTTGATGATGACGACAAGTTTGTCTACGAGTATTATTATCCGTACCTTCGCGGCGCGGGCGTGACGACGCGGGAGGACGTTTCCGTGGAGCGCCACAGCGCTCGGGATTCCTATGCAGGCGTCGTGGAGGACGTGAACATGGGCATCTCCATGATATTCTACCTCCAGAACATGATCCCTTATGTGAATGCGCAGACGGCGGGCCGACTTCCCATCCGCGGAACGACGCTGACCCTTTCCGGGCTGTCTCTTAGCGGATCGATCCTGCTTCCGATCCACGTGGATGAGGAGCAAAAGGACCAGCTTCGTCGCCGCACCATCGCAAGGAACAAGCTGATCGAGGAGGCCAAGAAGGGCAGCGAGGAAGCCATGGAAACCTTGACGCTCGAGGACATGGACACTTATTCCGCGATCAATGCCAGAATCCAGCGCGAGGACGTGTTCTCCATCGTGGATACCTTCTTTATGCCTTACGGTATGGAGTGCGATCTTTATTCCGTGATGGGCGAGATCGTGGGCATGCGCCTTGTTACCAATCAGGTTTCGGGCGAGAAGATATATATCTTAACAATTTGCTGTAATGAATTGACATTTGACGTTTGTATCAATATAATAGATTTGTTGGGTGAGCCGCAGGTCGGCAGGCGCTTCAAAGGCAATGTCTGGCTGCAGGGCTATATCAACTTCCCCGACAATTACTAATACAGGCGTTCCTTTAGTTAAATGGATATAACAGGCCCCTCCTAAGGGCCAGTTGAGGGTTCGATTCCCCCAAGGAACATACAAGGCCGGAAACGTGAGTTTCCGGCCTTGTTTTATTCTAAAAGCCACGAAGGGTTTTTGATGAACGACAAAATCTCTTGATGAACGACGTTTTTTGGCCATTTTACGTCGTTCATCAAAAATTTATGTAGTTCGTCAATTGGTTGTTGCATTTTTACCGGGTTTCCCCTCATAATGGAAACTACCAAGTGTTATGCGCATACATAAGGGACGAAAACAAATTAAACAAATGGAGGAAAAAGCACAATGAAAAAGAAAATCAAAAAAGTCCTTACAGGCATTTGTCTTGCAGTCGCCCTTTTGTTATGTGGCATTCCCGCTCCAAAGGTATCAGCAGCGTATGATACCTGTTTGGATGTTCGTGATTATGGATATCATCGTTATACGATGCGCACATATGAATACGACCAGCATCGTAGTATAGAAATTGAAACGAAGGAGTCACTATTCTTTTACAACGGACATTTTTATGCGACTAGGGAGTATGATGTTTTTCATGAGTGGAAAAGGGTTGAAATCTGTATATGCGGCTTAGGGAAGGAGAGTCCTTTTTATAAGATTTCTACTCGTAAAGAAACGGTAATGCTATATTAGAAATTCGAAAGAGGTTAAGGATGGCAAGTATTAAAAGGCTGAAACAGATTTTTATAATGATGCTTCTGAGTTCCCTGTTCTGTGCTTGTGTTGGCAGGGGAAACAGCGCTGTAGTTGAGGACGCCGAAGAAGGAGTTCTCTTTCGCAAAACCGTGAAAGAGATTGATTTAAATGTGAATGAAGCGAATGCCTTTCTGCTTGCCATCTCCGATACCTCTTGTTATTATGTCGCGGAAAAACACGAAGAAGAGCTCCACGAGGTTCGAAAGGTCGACTTTAAGACGAATGAAGAGAAATGCTTGTTTCAGCTAGAGGAAGAAATCCTTTCCATCTCTATTTGCGGGGTAGAACAGGAACAGGAAAGTCTGAATGTTTTGTCCTGTGATGATGAGAAAGTGTTCCTGCGCAGAGTGAATGATCACGGGGAAGAAGTTCGAAAAATTGTCCTAAACCTTGGCGCAGACGATCGATATGGCCTAAAAGGAGTCTGCGGGCGAAAGGACGGGAAGTACTGGGTTTACTGGTGGGATGCGTATTGTTTCATGGATGAGGAAGGAGTTTGTTCCGAAAGGATTCCCGTTAGAAATGCAATCGTTCAAAGCGTGATCCTTGCAGACAATGATAAAACATACGCGTCACTGCTCTATGAGGATACTCAAGCCAGCGTTTTGAGAGATTTGGAGGGTGCATCTAACAAGGAAATCTCTCTTCCCGGAAGTGGTGAGTATCTGTTTTCATTGAAAAATCACGGAATTTTGGCTTTTGCGGACGGAATGCTTTATGAGATCGATCTGGAAACCGAGGAAAAGAAGGAAGTCCTTGATCTTAAGAACTATGTTGGCGTTTCGTCAGACACCATACGGGCAATCTGGGCGGATGATACGGAATACCGCTTTTTGTGTGTGAGCATGCTTGCCGGCAGAATGCGGGCAAGCTTGCAAACCTTTACGGAGTTGTCCGAAGAGGAGAAGGCGGAGCTTAAGAAAGAAGAAAAACCGGAAGGGGAATATGATCAATACGGTCGTCAGATCATCAGGGTTTATGATCCCGGTGGATGGCAGGTTTCGGATACCATAATCAATGAATACAATGAGATCAGCGAGAGGTATTGTGTTGTCGCAGAACGGGAAAGAAAGGATGAGGCTCTGATTTTAACAACGCAAAATGCTCCGGATATCATGGTCGTCACGGATTTTCGAGACATTGAAAGGTACTGTCAAAAAGGCTATCTGACCGACCTGCTCCCGTACATGGAAAGATCCGAAAAGCTTTCCGCGGAAGATCTGATGGAATGGGAGTTTACTTGTTACGGATGGGAAAACGGATTATACGGCCTCTCCACGAGCTTTATGGTTACGACACTGATAGGAAAGAAATCCCAGCTCGGAGAAGAGAAGGCGTGGACGACGGATGAATACCTAACGTTCCTGGAGACACACCCACATGTCGTGGGCTATGGTCCTTGGGATCGTACACAGGTCCTTTGGTATGGTATCATGGGGAATCTGGAAGCATATGTCAATTTTGAGAACGGAACGGCGAACTTTGAACAACAAAGCTTTCGAGCGCTGTTAAGTCGGGTCAAGGACTTGAAACTAGAGTCGGAAGGCTTGGAAAACCCTGATGACGTCATTGGAGAAGACATGGATTTTATGAACATTTGGGGTTATCAGACGGTAGATTCCATCGCTGAATTGAGGACTCGTATGGGAGACGACTTTGTGATCAAGGGCTTTCCAAATGATCAAGGCAAGGGGATGACTTTCTTGGAATCATCTGGCTGCCTGAGCATCATAAGTAACGGAAAATGTAAGGAAGGCGCATATGACTTTTTGGAATATGTGATGCTTTTGGATCTGTATTATTATGATGCCAGGAATGATCCGATTACTTCAGGGAAACTCTATGGCCTTAAAGAGCTCTATCAGAAAGACCAAGAAAACTCACTGGGACCTAGAGAACAGAGGGTTATAAAAGTAGAGACGGGCAGGGAGTTTTTTAAGCGCTATGAGGTCACGCAGGAGGACATTGACCTGTTAAAGCGTGACGTCGACCAGGCGGTGACGGACACCCTTGAGGCAAGAACGATTCAATTTATTATTATTGAAGAGGCGATGGCATATTTTGACGGCAATGCGAGTTTGGACGCCACATGCGATGCAATTCAGGGCAGAGTACAGCTTTTGCTTGACGAGAACAGATAATGTGCGTCCCCATTGGCACAAGGCCGGAAACGTGAGTTTCCGGCCTTTTTATTCTCTCCCCAAAAGCGTAGTTCATCAAAAAAAAGCATAGCTCATCAATAGGTTATTGCATTTAGCGATGATATAAGAGATAATCATACTTAAATAATGGGTGTGAGGTAAAGTATTCAATGAAAAAGAAGATAATAATTTGTAGTGCTTTATTAGCGGTTGCAACCATAGTAGTAATATTTTTTTTGATATTAAAAAACAATTTTTTATTTGGGATAGTGCCAGAATTCGATGGAAGTCGTGTGAGAACTACAAATCCTGACAGATTCTATTTAGAATTTGAAGTTATGAACGGTGACGATTCTGAAGTAATGTATCTTGATCAGGGGGATGTACTTCAGGTTTCGTGGAAACTAGAAAAAGGAAAAATGGATTTTGTAATAAAGATGGGTGATGATTCAATTTATAAGGCAAATAATAGAGTCGCAGATGATGAAAACCAATTTAAATTAGAAATTTCCAATTCGGGTTATTACACAATTTATATCAATGCCCAAAATGCGAAAGGTGAAATAGAAGTATCGAGGAATTAAAGATAGTTCAAACAATATTGTGAGGTTTCTCATCACCCGCGGACATCGTTTTTTTGCAGGCGATCAGACAGTGCGAGGATCATTTTCGTGCATTCATCAATTTTGACGAGATTACTGTAGATGCAGAATTTTCGGCTTAGGGTTTTGGCTCCACGCATGTCACGACGCACCCTCAAGAAGACAGACCCTCAACAAGTTTGATTACCCAAAGAACCGTCCAGGGCTTGGAATGCGAAGCATTCCATGATCCCGACTGAAAGGAGGGACGTGACGAAGGTCACGCCCATTGGCACAAGGCCGGAAACGTGAGTTTTCGGTCTTTTTTATTTCCGTTTCCTTCAAAAAGAGTGTAGTTCATCAAAAAAAAGCGTAGTTCATCAATTGACGATTGCTTTTGGGAAATAGTATTGATACGATGTTTTTGAGCAAAGGTCTATATTCCAATGGCCTGACGAGGGGGACATAGGTGAAAAAAGTCATTTTGTGCATGGCCTTAATAGGGCTTGTGTTAGGGCTGGTTGCGTGCAAGCATACGCTTGTTGATCAAGGGACTGAGCAAGCAGCTAAACGCACGGAAGTGAATATCATAAAGCAATACTCAGGAGACATCAGTCAGGCGGCGGTTGTTGTTTTGGAAGGCGAAGTATATTATCTCGAATCGCTGCAGCGCATTTCAAAAATCGATGACACCGGTGAGGAAAAATGCATTTATGAATTGGCGGAGGGCGTGATCGAGGGAATGGTCGGCACGCCGCAAAAGACGCTTTACGTGTTTGAAAGGCTCTATCAAACGGACCAGACAAGCATAAGACTCTTGGAGTTGAATTCAAATGGAGAGGCTATTTCTGACCATGCTCTTCCCGAAGAATTATCGGAACGGCAATATGATCATCTCTACGTTGATCAAAGCGGGCTGATCTGGGTTCGCGGGCCAGAGGATATCATGGTTTTGGATCGCGAAGGGCAAATGAAAAAAAGTCCGGAGTTACGCTCTTCGTACTGTTGCTTGATCCCCGCGGATGACGGTGGCACCTTGATTGGATACTATGATCAGCAGATTTGCGATTTTTACGGTGAAAAGGGCCTAGACGGGAAGCAAAAGAAGGAATCGTCCCTAAAATACATGGGCGAAAAGGATGCCGTAAGAGTATTTGCTGAAAATGGTGAAGCACTATTTTCGGATGAAAAATACCTGTATCAGCTTGGCTCGAACGGAAGCACGGCAACGCCACTCCTGGAATGGCTGGACGTAGGGATCAAGGCAAAAGACGTGACATATGCCGCAAGAAAAGGCGGATCAGACGGCCTTTTGATCGCGACGAATGAAGCGGGAAGGATCACAATATACTCGGTCATTCTGGGAGACCGGGCAAACGATCGCACGGAGTTAACTTTCGTCTGTGTTGGCATGAATGAATCCTTGTTTCAGTGCATTTATGAGTACAATGCGACGCAGTCGGACTGTCGGATTTACCCAAAGGATTTTTCCGTGCAAGAGGATCCTTATACTGCGCTGAACTTATCGCTTATTTCGGGGGACTTGTACGATCTTATATGCGTGAATGAGTTGCCGATTCAGGATTATGTACGGAAGGGCATTTTGGTGGATCTTGCGCAGTTTGTCGATCCCGCCGAATTCTTCCAGCCATATGTTAAGGCTGTTTCCATTGACGGTAAAATGTATCAGGTCTCACCTGATTTTGTGGTCTATACGATCGTCGGCGACAAAAAGAGCGTCGGTGAGCAGAAGGGCTGGAATCATAAGGAGTTTCTTGAATATTTACGCAAAAACGAGGAACACGTGACGCTGGGATATGCGGACAAACAAGATCTTCTCCGTATCACGTGTCAAAACGCAATGGACGATTTCCTGGTGCGAGAGCCCGGGAAGGCAGGCATTGACGAAAGGAAAATGTCCGAAACGCTTCAGTTTGTCATGGAGTATCAAGGACCGTCGGCTGACAAATATTATCAGGAGGGCTATCAATTTCTCGACGTGGCGCACCTGGAGCCGACTTTTTTGGCGGAAACTGTCTTGCCTTCCGTTGGGAGTTATCGCATTCTGAAAGATGCATATTCCGGACGGCTTGTGGCGAAAGGATATCCCGTCGAAGAAGGCGCAGGAACCTATGTGGGACTTGGAACTTCGCTTGCCATTGGCGCGAAGTCGGCACACAAAAAGGAAGCCTGGGAGTTTATAAAGTTCTTTTTGGATCGGGAGAATCAGATAACGGATAAGATGGTGAGCTCGTTCCCTACTCGAAACGAGGCTTTGCAAGCCTATATCAGTACGGAAAGAAATCAGGAGCCCATCAGTTCTTGGTCGAATGGGCAAACGAAGGAAATAAAAGGGTATTCGGAAGCAGACAGAAAGGAATTGCTTCAGATTTTGGAATCCGTTCAGGGCTTAAGGCCAGATAACAGTGAGCTGTATGCCATTGTGCGAGAAGAAACGGATGGATTTTTTAACGCGCAGGTTTCGCTGGAACGCACGCTGCGAGCGTTGGATGAAAGAATAAGGCTGTACCTTAATGAAAATCAGTAATGGCAATGAGACCGTAAACTCGCGTTTGCGGTCTTTTTATTTTTTTCGAACTTTTTGGCGGTTCGTGATAATATACTAGTGAAGGCGAAAAACCTGTGACGTCATAAGGGAAAAGAGAACATGAACAAAGAAACGGCAGAGCGTTACGTAAATGAATATGGCAAAAACCTGTATTCCTTCTGTAGGTATTGCACGCGCGATCTGGATGCGGCGAATGAGCTCTACCAGCAAACCTTTTTGGTTGCATTCGAAAAGGATGAGCTGGAGGAGAATGCCAATCCGGTTTCTTATCTCATCACCATCGCGGTGAACCTGTGGAAAAATCGCCTTCGAAAGGCTGCGTGGAGAAAGAAGATTGCCGACGTGCGTGCGGCGGGAGAAGAAGAGCTTGCGCAGATCGCAGACGCCGGGCCCTCCGTGGAGGAGGAAGTAGAGCAAAAGCAGGAGAGGGAGCGAGTCCGGGAATGTGTAAGGAAGCTTCCGGAAAAATATCGGATCGTGATCCTGATGTTCTACATGGAGGACATGTCCATCGCAGAGATCGCATCGGCGCTCAAGATCCCTGAGGGCACGGTGAAAAGCAGAATGAACATGGCAAAAAAGATGTTAAAGGAGAGTTTGCAAAATGGAGAAGAAGGATTTGGATTTGTTGTTAAAGCAGTCCCTGACGCCAGATGAGAAGGCGGATCCGGGGTTAGATATGGCGATTATGGAAAGCCTTAAGGATTCCCCTTTTGCTGAGCAGAGGCAGGAGAAAAGGAACGCAAGGCATTGGAGCAAGGGTCTTGTTGCCAAGGTGGCAGCAGTCGCCCTCGCCGTGCTGGTCGTGGGTGCCGGGACGACATATGCGGCTGGCCGCATTCTGGGAATGGTTGCAGTCAGAGAGAACCGCCTTGCCGTAGGAGAAGGTGCAGAAACCTGGGTGGAGCAGCTTAGTACTCCGGTCCCGGAGGAATTGCTTAACGTTCAGACCGGTGTAAAGGTGATGGGTGGACCAAATGATCTATGGGTGGAAAAAGAGGAGATTGTGTTTGACGGAGTACACACTTTTAACCACACCTATCCAAATTATCAGACGGCACTGAGCGACGCAGGATTTCCGAACGTGTTCAGGACGATCCCTGGTACGCAGGAATCTGTCGTGTACCAGACAGTAACATACTCGGTTCCGGGAGAGGAGCCCTTCGAAGGTGGCAGGATGATCTGTCTCAAGTGTAACTTTGGAGTTGGCTGGTACCAGTTAGAACAAATGCCCAAGCCCAGCGAGGAACCGGAGACCGTAGGCGTCATCGCATATTCCGTACCGATGACCCAATCAAGCAACGTTCGCACTTACGTCTCTGCAAACGGCACGGAGTTTACGCTTGTAGATGACGTTGAGCAAGGCGCTGCCCTGGGAAAAACCGTGGTCATGATCGACTGTGAGAAGATGATCGGATGCCTGACGTTACAGGGGCTGACGGAGGGAGAGATCCATCAGGTGCTTGACGCGATGGATCTGTAAGGACTTGACAACGATGGATGCCTGGTTGCTTGGGAAAAGTCGTCGGAAAGATTAAATACTCTCTTGTTTTTCGATAGCATATACCTGGGTAGAATTGCTGCAAAAAACAGTAAAAACATTCAAAAACGCATTAAAAACTGGGGTATGTTAATGGCCTTCGTGGCACCACTTGCAAAAATAGATTAAAATAAATCAAGAATTAGATTAAATTTGTCACTTGTTTTGGGATATCTTTAGTGTTATGATGTAAAACAATCAGTTCAAGATTTGGCAGCGCCCCTGCGAAGGAAAGCTCTTCCGCAAGGGAAGTACTCTTCTGCAGAAAAAAACGACGTTGCCAATGGGAGGAAGCATCATGACAGAAAAAGAGATCAAGCAAAAGTATCAAAAGAGCTATCATTTACCGCCGAAGATGACCTATGACTGGGTGAAGAAGGATTGCATCACGAAGGCACCCATCTGGTGCAGCGTGGATCTGCGCGACGGCAACCAGGCGCTGATCGAGCCTATGGACCTTGAGAGCAAGCTGGAATTCTTCAAGATCTTGGTGGATGTTGGCTTTAAGGAGATCGAGGTTGGTTTCCCCGCTTCCTCCGACACGGAATATAATTTCATCCGCGCTCTGATCGAGCGTGACATGATCCCGGACGACGTGACGATCCAGGTGCTGACGCAGGCGCGTGAGCACATCATCAAGAAGACCTTTGATTGCGTCAAGGGCGCGCCGCACGCAGTGGTTCACCTTTACAACTCCACCTCCGTGGAGCAGCGCGAGCAGGTGTTCAAAAAGAGCAAGGAAGAGATCACGAAGATCGCCGTGGACGGCGCAAAGCTTCTGAAGAAGCTGGCAGATGAGACCGAAGGCAACTTTACGTTTGAGTATAGCCCTGAGAGCTTTTCGCAGACTGAGGTGGATTTTGCGCTGGACGTTTGCAACGCAGTGCTGGATGTTTGGAAGCCCACCAAGGAAAACAAGGCCATCATCAATCTGCCCTCCACCGTACAGGTGGCAATGCCGCACGTGTTTGCCTGCCAGATCGAGTATATGCATAAGAACTTAAAGTACAGGGATGGCGTTGTGCTTTCCGTGCATCCTCATAATGATCGCGGCACCGGCGTTTGCGACGCGGAGTTTGGTGTGCTGGCCGGTGCGGATCGCGTGGAGGGAACGCTTTTTGGCAACGGCGAGAGAACCGGTAACGTGGACGTGGTGACCCTTGCCATGAACATGATGACCCATGGCGTGGACAGTAAGCTGGACTTCTCTCACATCATGGACATCCGCGCGAAGTATGAAAAGTTCACCAACATGAAAGTACATGAGAGAACGCCGTATGCGGGCGACCTTGTGTTCACGGCCTTCTCCGGCTCCCATCAGGATGCCATTTCCAAGGGCATGCAGTGGCGCCAGGACGGCAAGAGCGGCAAGCGTTGGGACGTGCCTTACCTTCCCATCGATCCCACCGATCTTGGCAGGGAATATGAGTCCGACGTCATCCGCATCAATTCCGTATCCGGTAAGGGCGGCGTGGCATTTGTGTTAAAGCAGCAGTTTGGCTTCTCACTGCCTCTTGCAATGCGCGAGGAGGTTGGGTACCTGATCAAGGGTGTTTCCGACAGAAGGCATCAGGAGCTTCCTCCCAAGGAGATCTACAGGATCTTTGAGGAGACCTATATCCAGCCGAGGAACGTGTTTGACGTTCCGGAGTGCCACTTCAAGCAGGAGAACGGCATTCAGGCGGAGGTGACCGTTGTACAAAACGGCGTAAAGCGCGTCATCAATACGGGCGGCAATGGCCGTCTCGATGCCGTGAGCAATGCCATCAAGACTTATTTTGGTGTGAGCTACGAGCTCTCCATTTATGAGGAGCATGCAATCTCCAAGGGATCCTCCTCCAAGGCGGCAGCATATGTGGGCATCCTTTCGGAGGGCAGGTTCTACTGGGGCGTTGGCGTGGATGAGGATATCATCAAGGCCTCCATCGCCGCACTGGTTTCCGCAACCAACAAGCTGACCGCAGAGCAGCACGTGACCCAGGGACGCGACGAGCGGACCATCGAGATCATAAGCTATGTGCAGAAGCACTATGCGGACGTAACGCTGGAGAGTCTTTCGGAGTATTGCCATCTCTCAGGGCCTTATCTTTCCAAGTTTATCAAGGAGAAGACGGGCATGACCTTCCAGGACGTAGTGCGCGAGCAGCGCATGAAGAAGGCGCGGGTGCTCTTAAAGGAGTCCGAGCAGACCGTGGAGAGCGTTTCCGAAGCGGTTGGATATGAAAACGTTGAGCACTTCAATCGCCTGTTCAAGAAGGCTTATGGAGTAACGCCTTTGCAGTTCAAAAAGCAGAGATAGTTTAGTAAAAAAGCCCTTTCCCACGTGAATTTTACGTGAAAGGGCTTTATTTTTTTGACTAAATGGGATAGAATGTTTTTATTCTGGGATTACTATCTAAGGAAGGAGACATCACATCATGTCCAAGGAAGAAAATAAGAATGCACCCGCTACGGAGGAAAAGGCGGAGAAGGTCATGACAAAGTATGACCGAAAGATGCAGAAAAGAAAAGAGGAAAAGGAAAAGGAAGAGCGCGAAAAAAGGATCATGACGGGCGTTGGCATTGCCGTTTTGGTTGTGGCGGCCTGCATTGTACTTTCCTTCCCGATCCGCTCTTATATCACCTTGCATAAGACGTTTATCACGGTGGGAGGAGAGAACCTGACTCGCGTGGAGTTCGACTACGATTACCTGACCGTGGTGAACAATTACATTTCCAGCTATTCTCAGTATTTGAGCTGGTTTGGACTGGATCCCTCAAAGGATCTTTCCGAGCAGACCTACAGCGGTGACAGAACCTGGAAGGACTACTTCGAGGAGATGACCGTGGACAGCATTCGTCGAAGCAAGGCGCTGAAGGCAGATGCCAAAAAGGCCGGCTTTGAATATGACGTGACGCAGGAATATAATAACATTTTGGAGCAGCAGAAGGCCAACGCACAGGCCTCCGGCGTAACGCTTAAGAAGTACCTGCAGGCAAATTTCGGCGACTATGCAACGCAGCAGAGGATCAAGCCCTTCCTGGAAGAGGCGATCTACGTGAATGCATATTATAAGCAGCTTTCCGAGGACAAAACGCCTTCCGAGGCTGAGGTTACGGCGAAGTATGAAGGGGACAAGCGCAGCTACGACAGCGTGGACTATCGCATCACGCAGGTGGACGCAGAGCTTCCCACCGAGCCTACGGAATTAGCGGATCCCGTGGAAGAAACCGAGACGGATGCCGAGGAGGGCGAAGAGGAAGAGGATACCACCTACAAGCCTTCTCAGGCAGAGATCGACAAGGCAATGGCGGATGCGAAGGCAAAGGCAAGAGAGGCACGCGCCTTTGTTAAGCAGGACGGTAAAAAAGTGACCAACATCACTTATTCCTCCACCAACAGCATTATCCGCGACTGGCTCTTTGACGACGCGCGTTTCGCAGGAGAAACCAAAGTTTTTGAGGACGCAGACCTGCATTGTTATTACGTCGTTGAGTTTGAGAAGAAATATCGCAATGACGATCCCACCGCAAAGGTTCGTATCCTCGTTGCCGACACGGAGAACGAAGCAAACGAGATCATGAACGACTGGAGAAACACCGGCGCGACGGAGCCTGCTTTCATCGAGCTCGCAAACGGCAAGTATGTGGAGAATTCCGTTGCAGAGGACGGCCTTCTTGAGAACATCAGCAGGGACGATGACCTTTACGTGGAGCTTCTGGACTGGATCTTTGCAGACGGCAGGGCCGTTGGTGACTGCGACGTCGTAGTTACTGAGGACATCGCATATTTTGTAGTATATTATTCCGGAGAGGACAAGCCGGTTTGGTACAACACGATCGAGAACGACATTCGCAACGCGGCGCTGACCGAGTACGTGGATGCGCTGAAGGAGGGCTGCGAGGTTTCCGATCCCGACAAGAACTTGAATTACTTAGTGATCAAGGCGAAGGAAGAGGCTGAGGCGGCTGAAGCTGAGGCGGCTGAGGCGGCGAAAAACGAGGCTGCTGAGGATGCACAGTCTTCCGAGGAAGCAGAATAACAGAGGATTGAATGATTCAAAACGAAGAAAAGGTGCTCGTCCTGGACATTGACGGCACGCTGACAAATTCAGAAAAGCAGATCACGCCGGCCACGAAAGCGGGCATTCAGGAAATCCTGCAGCGCGGCCATAAGGTGATCCTTGCGTCCGGGCGTCCTACGCCTGGCATGCGCCGCTATGAGAAGGAGTTGGAGCTCGAAAAGTATGGCGGGTACCTCCTTTCCTTTAACGGCGCGCGGATCGTGGAGTGCAGGAGCGGAGAGATCGTATATCAAAGGCTCTTGTCGCTCAGCATCCTTCCAAGCCTTTGGCGGTTTGCGAAGGAGCACGGATGCGGTCTCATCACGTATCTTGGGGATCAGGTGATCTCCGCCTTCGAGCCGGATGAATATGTTGCGCTCGAGGCAAGGATCAATGGGCTTCCCATCCGCGTGGTGGACAATTTCTTAGAGTTTGTGGACTTTGACATTAACAAATGCCTGATGACGGCGCCTCCCGAGGTTGCGCCGGAATATGAAAACATGCTCCGCGACATGTATCAGGGGATCGCGAGCATTTACCGTTCCGAAGCGTTCTTTATCGAGATCATGCCGGAGCACGTGGACAAGGCGTCTTCGCTGGACCACATGCTCGAGAGCCTTGGAATGACAAGGGAAAACGCCATCTGCTGCGGCGATGGCTTTAACGACGTCTCGATGATCAAATATGCAGGCGTAGGCGTCGCCATGGGAAATGCCAAGGACGAGGTCAAGGAAGCCGCGGATTACGTGACGGGGACCAATGACGAGGACGGTTTGGTGGAGGTCATTGAGAAGTTCATTCTCGTGTCCATCCAGATTCCGGAGAATGCGCAGAAGATCCTCACGGCCTTGCAGGAAGCGGGTTACGAGGCATATGTCGTCGGCGGGTGCGTGCGGGATTCCATTCTCGGAAGGGTGCCGCAGGACTGGGACGTTACGACGTCCGCAAGGCCCGAGCAGGTGAAGGAATTGTTCCGAAGGACCATTGACACGGGCATTCAGCACGGCACGGTGACGGTCATGATGGGGAATGAGGGCTATGAGGTCACGACCTATCGGATCGACGGAAAATATGAGGACAATCGCCATCCGAGCGAGGTGACTTTTACGCCGAGCTTAGAGGAGGATTTAAAGCGGCGTGATTTCACGATCAACGCCATGGCATATAACCCCAAGGAGGGGCTTGTGGATCTCTTTGGAGGCATGGAGGACATCCGGAAAAAGGTGATCCGCTGTGTCGGTGATCCCAAGGCCAGATTTGGCGAGGACGCGCTTCGGATCCTTCGCGCGGTGCGTTTTTCCGCGCAGCTGGGATATGCGATCGACGAGGCCACAAAACAGGCCATCTGCGAGCTTGCGCCGTCTCTGGTGAACATCAGCGCGGAGCGCATTCACGTGGAGCTGGAAAAGCTACTTGTCTCTGATCATCCGGAATTCCTTAAGATCGCATATGAGACCGGGATCACCAAGGTGGTCCTGCCGGAGTTTGACGCGTGCATGGAAACGCCGCAAAAGCACCCGCACCATTGCTTTAACGTGGGGGATCACACGCTGGAGTCCATTCGCCTTGCGCCAAAGGATCGGATCCTTCGGTGGACGATGCTCCTGCATGACGTGGGAAAGCCGGACTGCCTTACGGTAGATACGGACGGAACGACGCATTTTTACGGACATCCCAAGCTTGGCGAGGAGATGGCAAGGAATATTTTAAGGCGCCTTAAATCGGACAACGACACGATCTACATGGTCTGCAAGCTTGTCAGATACCATGATTACGGAAATGAGGATGAACCGGACCTTCGGTTCGTGAGAAAGGCCATCAACAAGATCGGCGAGGATGCCTTTCCGATGATCTTTGAGGTGTGGCGCGCGGACATTCTGGCGCAGAGCGAGTACCTTCGCGAGGAAAAGCTTGCAAAAGTCGCAAAGTGGCAGGCGCTGTACGAAGAAATATTAAGCAAAAATCAGTGTGTATCGCTAAAAACCCTGGCCATCACGGGGAACGACCTGATCGGACTTGGCATGAAGCCTGGGAAACAGATCGGCGACGTTCTTGCGACGCTCCTGGAGGAAGTTTTGGAGGAGCCGGAGCGCAACAGGCCGGAGGTTCTTTCCGAAAGAGCCAAGGAACTGATCGCCGGTAACGAAACTTTTAAGTCATAAAGCAGGCGGGAAAAATCCTTGACAAAGCCCTTGAAAACAGATATATTCATGTTTAGGCTTGCCTGACGGAAGGTCGGGCGGGCAAATTATTCTCAACACATAATAGGAGGAAAAAACATGAATAAGGCAGAAATGATCGCAGCGATCGCACAGGAGGCAGAATTTTCCAAAAAGGACGCAGAGAAGGCTCTGACGGCTTTCATGGAGATCGTGACCAAGGAGCTTCAGAAGGGTGAGAAGGTTTCTCTCGTAGGCTTTGGCACCTTCGAGGTATCCAAGAGAGCAGCAAGAGAGGGCAGAAACCCTGCAACCAACAAAACCATTAAGATCCCGGCTTCGAAGGCACCGAAGTTCAAGGCCGGCAAGGCATTAAAGGAAGCAGTCAACAAATGAGATTAGACAAGTACTTAAAAGTATCAAGACTGATCAAGCGCCGCACGGTGGCCAATGAGGCCTGTGACGGCGGGCGCGTGATGATCAATGACAAGCCTGCGAAGGCTTCCACGAACGTGAAGGTGGGCGACGTGATCACCATTGGCTTCGGCAACAAGGAGGTCAAGGTGGAGGTCCTCTCCGTTCAGGAGACCGTGCGCAAAGAAGAAGCGGTGGAGTTGTTCAAGTATCTGTAACGCAAAGGAGACAGTGCCATGCGGAAAAAGAGAAGGAAAGCAGCATACCGAAAGAGACCACACAACCGTGCGAGCATGTTTTTCGTAACGATGGCAGTGCTGGTCATTGTGGCAGTCATCGCCGTGAGCGCCACGAGGCTTCAAAAGAAGATCGACGCTTATGACGAACGGATCGCGGAGCTCCAGGCGGAGATCCAGCGTGAAGAACAACGCGCAAAGGAACTCGAAGAGTTCCGAAAATACACGCAGACCAAGGGCTTTGTGGAAGAGATCGCGCAAAACCAGCTTGGCCTGGTATATGACGGCGAAATACTTTTTAAACAGGAGCAATAAGCTCCTGTTTTTCTTTATTTTCCTTTGACTTTTCCCTTAGTTTGGGATATCTTTAAATATCATGAAACATAGCGAACAAATGTTGAAAAAAGTTTGGGAATATTGTAAGGCTCACCAGATGTTGTCGCCTGGCGATCAGGTGCTATTGGGAGTGTCAGGTGGGGCAGATTCCGTCTGCCTCTTGTTTTTGTTGCATGAATTAAAGGAGCGCCTTGACCTTTCGCTACGCGTGGTCCACGTGCATCACGGGATCCGCGAGGAAGCGGATGAGGACGCGGCGTTCGTGAAGGAGCTTTGTAAAGCACTGAAGGTCCCGTTTGCGCAGGTGAAGGTGGACGTGCCAAGGCTTGCGAAGAAGGAAGGCCTTTCCGAGGAGGAAGCGGGGCGCAAGGCGCGCTATGAAAGCTTCGAGGCGCAGGCGAAAAAGTGGCAGGAAGAGACCGGCAGGGACGTAAAGATTGCTTTGGCGCACCATGCGGGCGACCGCGCGGAGACCATGCTGTTCCACCTCTTTAGAGGCACCGGACTAAAAGGCCTTGCCAGCATCCCGCCCGTCCGGAAGACGCAGACAGAGGGCATTTCAGTGATCCGTCCGCTCCTTTGCCTGACCCGGATTGAGATCGAGGAGTGGCTTCGCGAGGAAGATCATTCCTACCGCGACGACCAGACGAATTTTGAGGATATGTACGCAAGGAACCGCATTCGACATCATATTCTGCCGTATGCGGAGAGTGAGATCTGCACGGGCGCGACGCAGCACATGTGTCAGGCAGCAGACCTGCTTTCGGAGGCGGAGGAATTCCTTGCCGCCGAGACGGCGCGTTCCGCTGGCGATTGCGTTGCCTTCATCCAAGAGGGCTATGAGATCGAAGTGCAGTATTTCACCGCCCTGCATCCCCTGCTCCAAAAGAGGATCCTGATCGAGCTCTTGCGGCAGCTTTCGCCGCACGCCAAGGACATGGGCTCCATTCACGTAGAATCCGTACGGGACCTGTTCCTCAAGAACGTGAGCGGCAGAAGCGTGGATCTGCCTTTTGGCATCTGCGCGGCGAGAGAATATGATAAAGTGTTCCTGCGGCGCCAGGAGGCCGCACAGGGTGACGCGGAAGGCGAGGATGGCGCGAGCGAGGCGTTGATCGAAGGCCTTGGAGAAGACCCGATCTTAGTGTCTCACGCCGGGAAAATGTTTGAATTTCAGCTCCTTGGCTACAAAAAAACGCAAGAAATCCCGCAAAAAACCTATACGAAATGGTTTGATTATGATAAAATAAAGGGTACGATTTCCATTCGGACGAGGCGGCCAGGGGATTATCTGATGATCCGCACGGACGAGGGAAGGGCTGCAAGAAAGTCCATCAAGGAGTACTTCATCACGGAAAAGGTTCCAAAAGGGGAAAGGGAGAGCCTGCCGCTTCTCGTATGCGGGCAGCATGTGCTCTGGATCCCGGGGCATCGGATCAGTGAGGCGTTCAAGGTGGACAATAAGACAAAGACCGTTTTGCAGGTCAGATTGTTCATATGACGGAGGTTACAACATGGCAGAGCATGTCAGGGTACTAAAATCAGAAGAGGTTGTGGATGCGAGGATCCAGGAGATCGGCGAGCAGATCAACAAGGATTATGCGGGAAAGCAGATCCACATGATCTGTGTCCTTAAGGGCGGCGCCTTTTTCATGTGCGAGCTCGCAAAGCGCATCACCGTGCCCGTTTCACTGGATTTCATGAGTGTTTCGAGTTACGGGAGCGATACTAAGTCTAGCGGCGTCGTAAAGATCGTGAAGGACTTAGACGAGTCCATTCAGGGGAAGGACGTTCTCGTGGTGGAGGACATCATTGACAGCGGACGCACCTTAAGCTATCTTTTGGAGATGCTGCGCGACAGGAAGCCGAACAGCCTGAAGCTTTGCACTTTGCTGGACAAGCCCTCCCGCAGAGTGGTGGACGTGGACGTAAATTACACCGGGTTCCAGATCCCGGATGAATTTGTGGTGGGTTATGGCCTGGATTATGACCAGAGGTACCGTAATCTCCCCTATATTGGCGTGATCAGTTTTGACTGACGGGAGGTTTAGAGAAAGTGCCGCAGAGAAAAAGCAGTGGAATTGGAACTTATATCTTATTTTTGGCGATCCTGTGTGTGATCCTTCTTGGGATCAACAAGATCACTGACAGGGCCCAGGATTATTCCAGGGAGAAGCTGATCAATGACTTGCAGGGCGGAAGGATCACGCAGGTGGTGATCACTCCCAACAGCGAGACGCCGACGGGCTCCGTTTTGGTATCCCTAAAGGACGGGAGCGTAAGGAGGCTGTTTGTTACCAACATTCAGGAAGCAGAAGCGCTGGTTAGGGAATATGGCATCGCTCCGGACATTCAGGACGTGAAGCGTGAAAGCTGGGTCGTAACAAGGCTCCTGCCGCTTCTCATCGCGTTGGTGGTCGGAATCTTCCTGTTTACGATCTTTTTCGGACAGGGAAGTGAGCAGGCCAACGCCAGCAACAACAAGATGCTCAACTTTGGAAAAAGCCGCGCAAAGCTTGCCAAAGACAGCAAGAAGGTTACCTTTGAGAGCGTGGCCGGACTGAAGGAAGAAAAGGAAGAGCTTGAGGAGATCGTGGATTTCCTCAAGAACCCGGAGAAATATACCAAGCTTGGCGCAAGGATCCCGAAGGGCGTGCTTCTTGAGGGCCCTCCCGGAACCGGTAAAACGCTTCTTGCAAAGGCCGTCGCAGGCGAAGCAGGCGTTCCGTTCTTTAGCATTTCCGGTTCAGATTTCGTGGAAATGTTTGTCGGCGTCGGCGCAGCAAGAGTGCGTGACATGTTTGCGGAAGCCAAGAAGAATTGTCCCTGCATCGTTTTCATCGATGAGATCGATGCCGTCGGCAGAAGAAGAGGTACGGGCCTTGGCGGCGGACATGATGAGAGAGAGCAGACCTTAAATCAGCTCCTTGTGGAGATGGACGGATTTGGCGAGAACACTGGCATTATCATCATGGCAGCGACCAACCGCGTGGACATTCTCGATCCCGCGATCCTTCGCCCGGGACGCTTTGACAGAAAGGTTTCCGTATCCATGCCGGACGTTGGCGGACGCGAGGAGATATTAAAGGTGCACTCCAGGAACAAGAGTCTTGGCGATGACGTGAACCTAAAGCATTTGGCACAGACCACGGCCGGTTTTTCCGGTGCGGACCTGGAAAATCTGATGAACGAGGCAGCCATTGGCGCGGCAAAGCAGGACAAGGCATTTATCTCCCAGAGCGACGTCAACAAGGCCTTCATCAAGATCGGCATCGGTGCTGAAAAGCACAGCCGCGTCGTATCCGATAAGGAAAAGAAGATCACGGCATATCATGAAGCCGGCCATGCGATCCTCTTCCACCTGTTGCCCGACGTAGGACCTGTTTACACGGTGTCCATCGTTCCCACGGGACAAGGTGCGGCAGGATATACGATGCCCCTTCCCGAGAAGGATGAGATGTTCCTGACCAAGGGCAGAATGCTTCAGGAGATCATGGTATCCCTCGGCGGACGCATCGCGGAGGAGATCATCTTTGGCGACATCACCACGGGCGCATCCAGCGACATCAAGAAGGCCACGAAGATCGCGCGCAGAATGGTAACGAGGTATGGCATGTCCGACAGCGTCGGCGTGATCAGCTATGACAACGATGACGATGAAGTGTTCATCGGCCGTGATCTTGCGCACACCAAGTCCTTCAGTGAGGCAGTAACGGCGCAGATCGACCTTGAGGTCAAGGGTATCATCGAGGACTGCTACGCACAGGCAAAGGAGATGATCTTAAGTCACTCCGCAGTGCTTCACAAGTGCGCTGAGCTCCTTCTTGAGAAGGAAAAAATCAACCGCGAAGAGTTCGAAGCATTGTTCGAGGCTGAGCCGGTGTCAATATAGCCAAAGGAAAATTGTTAAAAATGCACAAATAATGGAAACTGGTTTTGTAAACTTTGTGAACTTTATGGCTATGCAAAAAGAGTAGGGGATGCTATTATAATACACGTAACCCCCCAATACATTATAGTTTTTGCTATACCCCATAAGAAAGAAATACCTTCTCTGAAAGAGGCTACCCCCAAGTAGCCTCTTTCACTTTTAAAATCTTTTCATCCTCTTTCATTTTCCCCCAAAAAATGATAAAATAATAGCATCATTGGAACAAAAGGAAGCACAAAAAACATGACTTTTGATCTTCGCTACATCGCCTCCATGAGGCCGGTGTTTAATCTAAAAGCATTGTTTTCAGACACGACGGAGCATTATGTTTCACCTGCGCAGCCCATGGGCTACGATCAGGTGACGATCCGATTCCGTACCGCAAGAAATAACGTGGACGTCGTCTATCTTGTGATCAAGGGCCAAAAGAATGCCATGACTAAGGTGGAGACCGTCGACGATTTCGATTATTACGCCTACGAGCTGCAGCTAGAAAATGAGAAGGTGACCTATCATTTCGAGATCCGCACGGGCACCCTCGTGGCTTATTTTGACGTGCGCGGCCTTGCAAACGAGCCGAATGAATATTATGACATTCCCATCATTCCCGGGTTCCATACGCCTGACTGGGCAAAGGGCGCAGTCATGTACCAGATCTTCGTGGACCGTTTTTGCAACGGGGATCCGACCAATGACGTGCTGACGAAGGAATATGCCTATATCAACGAGCCCGTGCAAAAGATCGAGGATTGGTATCAATATCCTTCCGCCATGGACGTGCGAGAATTCTACGGCGGGGACCTGCAGGGCGTGATCGACAAGATGGATTACCTAAAGGATCTTGGCGTCGAGGCGATCTACTTCAATCCCCTTTTTGTTTCCCCGTCCAATCACAAGTATGACATTCAGGATTATGATTATATCGATCCGCACTTCGGCAAGATCGTTTCAGACCAGGGGGAGCTCCTACCCGACGGTCAGACGGAGAATCGCTTCGCCACCCGCTACATTGACCGCGTGACCAACAAGGCGAATCTCGAGGCCAGCAACGAACTGTTTGCAAAGGTCGTGGAGGAGGCCCATCGCCGCGGCATGAAGGTCATTCTGGACGGCGTGTTTAACCACTGCGGATCCTTCAACAAGTGGCTCGACCGTGAGCGTATTTACGAAAATGCCAAGGGCTATGAGCCCGGCGCCTACGTGAACAGCGAGAGCCCTTACCGCAATTACTTTGATTTCAAGAGCGAGACGGCCTGGCCGTACAATGAGACCTATGACGGCTGGTGGGGGCATGAAACCCTTCCAAAGCTCAATTACGAGGGTTCAAAAAAGCTGGAAGAATATGTCCTCAACATCGGCCGTAAATGGGTTTCACCGCCGTACAATGCGGACGGCTGGAGACTTGACGTGGCGGCTGACCTTGGCCATTCGCCGGAATATAACCATCATTTCTGGCAGGAGTTCCGCAAGGCCGTGAAGGAAGCGAAGCCCGATGCGCTGATCCTTGCGGAGCATTATGGCTGCACGCGGGACTGGCTCCAGGGCAATGAATGGGACACTGTCATGAACTATGACGCCTTTATGGAGCCGGTGACCTGGTTCCTCACGGGCATGGAGAAGCACAGCGACGACTTCCGCGAGGACCTTCTTGGCAATGCGGAGGCGTTCTGGGGCGCGATGCGTCATCACGGCGCAAACTTTGCGATGCCGAGCCTTCAGGTGGTCATGAACGAGCTTTCCAATCATGATCATTCCAGGTTTCTCACAAGGACCAACCACAAGGTGGGACGCACGGGAACCCTTGGTCCGCAGGCCGCGGAGCAGGACGTGCGCAAGTCCGTGTTCATGGAGGCCGTCGTGATCCAGATGACCTGGATGGGCGCGCCCACGATCTATTACGGCGATGAGGCGGGGCTTTGCGGTTTCACCGATCCCGACGACCGTCGTACCTACCCTTGGGGCAGGGAGGACATCGAACTGATCAACTTCCACAAGGACCTCATCCACGTGCGCAACGTAAATGATGAGCTGAGGACCGGTTCCCTGTGCTTTGTGGATGCGGGATATAACTACTTGGCGTACGGACGCTTCCACAAGGACGGGCATTGCCTGATCCTGATCAACAACAACGACACGCCCGTGGAAAAGGACGTGGAGGCTTGGGTGATCGGAATCCCGAAGGCGGGCCGCATGCGCATGCTCCTTCAGACGAGCGAGGGCGGGTACTCCCTTGGCGGACCCGAATTCGAGATGCATGCAGGGCGGATACATATTATGCTTCCGAAGGCGTCCGCAACCATCCTGAAGTTCGACAGACATGAGCCAGTGGCACCGCAGGAAACGCCCGAGACGGAGGCGGAAATCCCGGAGGTGCTTACGCCGGAAGAGGAAATGAGAAGAAAAAGAAGGTTCATCCTGTAATAATTACATATTGGGAAAGGAGTCGTGATCAAGATGAGAAGAAATCGAACCTTAAGAAGAATTTTGCCTTGCCTGTTGGCGCTCCTTTTACTAGTTTCAGGTTGCACAAACATGGCGTCTTACGGCAACGGGGCAACGAGCGAGCAGGGAAGCATGGCGTCGGAACCTTCCGGCACAAGCGAAACCACGCAGATCGAAGTCTCGGGAGGAGAGATTCCGGGTGCGGAGGTATATGCAGGGTACCTTGCGGAAGCCTTTGCAACGCCCGTCAAGATCTCAGAAACGCTTTCTGAAGAGGGCGGAGTAAAGCTTGGTCGGAACTTTGGCGGCATAAAGAACGTGCCGACTGACCTTTCGGCGCAGGAGACCACGGAGGAGCAAAAATCCGAGATCACGCGCGCCATGCGTGCCTACACGAACAAGACGAACGTCGAGATCATCAACAATGCAAAGAGCTTTTACGTTTACGATAAGCTGAACAAAGAAGAGAGGGCCATGTACGACGCATTCTATGTGCTCGCACAGGATCCGACCACTTCTGACAACTATGTCAGCTTCCAGACAAACATGGACATTCAGGGCCAGGAGTTCTGGGATGAACTCTTTGTGGCGCAGATCAGTCTGGTATATGACCACCCCGAGCTTTGGTGGATGTATCCTTTTAGCAATTGCACGCAGTTGGGATATTACCTCGGCAGTGACGTTGGCGGATACAACGGCGGAACGCTGATCTACGCGAATTTCTATCAGATCTATGACACCTTTGAAAGCGACGTAAAGGCCTTCAATCAGTCCGTGGATTCCATTCTTTCCAAGATCAACAAAAATGCAGGCGACGAGGATAAGGCGCAGGCGATCCACGACGTGCTGATCGACCTTTGCACCTATGATAACGAAGTTCTGGAAAAGGACCTGAGCGACAAGGCCCACACGGCCTTTGGTGCGATCGTTCGCAATTCTCGCGGCACTGCGAATTACTGCGTGTGTGACGGTTATGCGCAGGCTTACCTTTACCTTCTTCAGCAGGTTGGCATTGAAGGCGCCGTGGTCATCGGAATGGCCGGCGATGCAGGCGCTGACGGCGGCATGGGAGCACATGCCTGGAGCCTGGTGAACCTGAACGGCGTATGGTATGAAGTGGATGCCTGCTGGGATGATTACACAAGCTTTGAGGACACGATCGCGGATTATTTCGAGCCTGGTACACAAAATTACCAGTACGAGATGGAAGTTGCAATGAACAAGGAATATATGTTCAGGGCCTGCCATTGCATGTATGGCCTTTCCACCGCCGAAATCCAGGATTATAAGGTGCCTGGCGAGCTCGTATATACCACAAGAGACGGGCGCTGCACCTTCTCCATTGTGGGCGATTCTCAGCGCTGGCGCATGAACGAGGACAACAATCCCAACAATGCGGCATATGGCGTATATGATGCCTGCCTTCCGATCGCAAGGAATACGCTGGATCGTAACACCTTAAGGAGCGACGGTTCCCAGGGCTCCGGCGGTAGTTCCGGTGGCTCATCTGAAAGCGGTGGCAGTTCGGAAAGCGGCTCCGGCGGCTCTTCCGAGAGCACTGGCGGCACGGATACGACGGAAGTGAGAGGCCCGCTCTATCAGCTCATCGCAGGATCCTATTACGTGTCCGCGATCAATGGCTATGATGAAGCATTCCTCAAGAAAAACTACGGCAATGATTACTACAAGCAGCTGTCCATGTTTGACCTTCGTACGGATGCTTCCGGTACGCTGTATGAGAATGGCACCTCCGCAGAGTTTTACTATGTGTTTGACGGCGCCTCGCTCTGCATGTACTCCGCAACCATGGGCATGACATTCCTCTACTATGACAACGGCAAGCTGACCTTCTACGACTATTACGGGAACATCTACACCTTCTCGAGAAGGTAACTGATCAAGCCTCCTGCAGGTTTTGCAGGACGCCAAAGAATGCCTCGAGGAGCCGGGCAGATTATCTGCTTGCAATTTGCGAGGAGTTATGGTAGAATTTCACAGTGTCGGGAGGTCACGTACCGTGACCTCCCAGCACAACCCCCGCGCCACAGATCTCGATCTGACGCGACTGCTGCGTTTGCTGGCATGGCGGAATAGGCAGACGCAAGGGACTTAAAATCCCTCGGTGGCGACACCGTGCCGGTTCAAGTCCGGCTGCCAGCACTTATAGTGGTTTTTGAAAAGCCTGAGAATTCGCGGTTCTTGGGCTTTTTACTTTTAAATTCTATCACGTTATTTGGTCGACCATAGGTCGACCTGACACAAAAAGCGTTACGGAACTTGGTCAAAGTGGCCTGTTTGCGGGGATTTGTGTAATGTTTGATGTTGGTGTCAGGCGTATGACCAAGCAGGCAAGCACGCTCTGAAGGAGTAGATTCAGCTTCCTCCAGGCGATTGTTGACGGTTCTGCGAAAGGCGTAGCTGGTTTTGCAAGGCAAGCCCGCGCGATTGAAAACGTTTCGGATGAATTCCTCGTAGGATCCCGGCAGGATGTAGCGACCGTCTGCATAGCAGAAGAGGAATTCAGATTCGATGCCGAACTGTTCTCTGCGGGCCTGAAGCTCATCCAAAAGTGCCAGCGCCTTGGGCGTCAGGGGAAATAACCTTCCGCCCTTGGATTCACCCTTTTCGTTTTTGGTAAACTGCTGAAAGTCACCATCCGCGTCTATCATCGCATGGATGTGTAAATCCTCTGCCTTAACGTCCCAAGTCTTGAGGGCACACAGTTCCCCGGGTCTGCAACCAATTTCGGCATGTAAAAGCGTCATGATGTCATAAAAGTAAAAGGTATTAGCTTTGTAATGTCTGTGGTATTCCAAACGCCGGTTTAATTCCGCCTCAATCTTTTCCATTTCCTTCTCGGAAATAAGGCCTTCGTCATAATCAAAATCCGATTTGATGGTTTGGTCACAAAGCGCGTAACAAGGTTTGTTGTTCATCCCCTTGGCCGGATTCTGATAGATGACCATGTTTTCGATGGCTGCGGAAAAAATGTTGTTTAACAGGGACTTAAAGTTTTTGAAGGCAGATACTTTGAGGGAGAGGCGCGTGATCAGCTTCTTGGAGTAGGTCTCCAAGTATTTGGGAGTAACATCGCGTACATCCATCTTTGCCAGTTCCTTGTCAACAAAGCGGGCATAATCCGCCTTGTTGTTGCGAATGGTCTTCTCATTTCCAGGATTGCATTCCGAGTAATCTTGAATGTAGAGCCCAAAATAATACGCAACAGAGTGGCTGTGTCTTAATGCATCACCGCCGTAATGATAATATAGCTTGTCAATCATGCCCTCGTAGGTTTTACAATAGACGGATTTTCCATCTAATTTGGTTAAGAAATAGTCTTCTCCTCCTTTTCGTGTCGGGGTAATGGCAATCGAATTCCCCTTTTTGCCAATGTGTTCCCGTTTGACAATATTTTCTTTGGTGCTAAATTCTGCTCTTTTTCTTTTATTCATTTGTTCGTCATATGGAGCACCGACTATCCCAAGTATATCATCCAATTCTCCAAGGTGCAACTTGCGAATGTTGGTCTCGGCATCCCAATATGCTTTCTTAATCATCATTGCTTTATTTTCTTCCATTCGGTTCTCCTTTGATTTAAACAAAAAAGGAGCAGCCTGCATGATACAGAACTGCTCCGTAAAATAAAAAATCCCTTGTCAGAATGACAAAGGGAACGAGTTACGCGATATTTAGTTTGCCGGCAGGCGCCTTTCCAGGTCTTCCATGTCATAATCCTGCTGATCCTGCAGTTGCCAGGGAGAGGATTTGCGGGGCGTGTTCTTTCTCTCCTTGGTTTGATTATTTTTGTTTAAATTCTTTTTGTTTTCTTTTAGTTGCGTAACGGGTTCGTTACGTTCCCGTAACGATTCCGTTACGGAATCGTCACCGTTCGGCGGTGTTTTTTCCGCCCTTTGAGACAGTTCTTCTTCCGTCAGAAGGCGGTAAACGCCGCCCTCCGCCGTGACAAGGGACATTTCCCGTTGGTAGATGGTGGGGTGGTAAGTGTCCATTCTTTTGACGGTGTTGGCCACGAGCCAGTGCGCAATGAGGCAGAGCCCGCCGTCAAACCAGATCAGGTACCCGTTGTCCACCAGCTCGTTCACATGCTTTTTTGTCGCACCCACGGAACGCGTCGTCATCACCACGTTTGACACAAAGCCGACGTCGTCCCCTGCCAGGGTGAGGTGCACGTACAGCTCCCTGGCGTGCAGGGACATGCCAAGAAACGCGTCCGTGCCGATGACTTCAGATGAGATCATTCTTTGCTTTCCCATGTTACAAATTCCTCCGTTCGTTGTTTTTTTCTCTATCATGTTCACCGATGGCTCGACGGTAATCCGCCTCGATGGCCATTTTCAGGGAATACGCCGTTCCCGCTTCTTCCTTAAGCCTCTTGTATGTCGCAAAGAGGGAATGGCGTTCGTCCTCAAGGGCCTCGGCGCGCGCATGAAGGATCTTTTTTTCAGGAATCCCGTCAGGCCATGTTTCCGCCAGCTCGCGCCTTGCCGCGTAGAACAGGGAGAGTTCCCCGCGGTGTTCCTCCCTGAAAACGTCCGCCGCCTTTTTGCCTTTGATTCGGCACAGCCTGTCGTGTACGGGTTTGTTTTGTTCGTACCTGTCCGTGAGGACGAGGGCTCTTTTAATCTTCGCGCCTTCCGCTTCGCAGGCCTTCACCCTTGCACAGGCCTCGGACGCTTCGGCGTACATGGAAGCCACCTTTTTGTTCAGGTCTTCCATGGAGCTTAAGCCGTTTTCCTGCAGGAACGAAATTGCCTGGGCCTGGTGCTTCAGGTTGCTGACTTTGGCCTTGGTGGAGTAGGCGTTTGCGTTTCTTTCGTCGTAGTACGAGGAAAGGACTGAGTAAAGAGTTCGTCTTTCCCGAGAGGATGCCCTTTCGGCCTCCCGCTCCTCGCGCAGGAGCCTGACGACCTCCCGGATGCCGCCGGCCAGTTCCGCGATTTCGTCGCGAACCGCTCCAAGAAGGGAGTTTAGCCTGCGGATTAACCGGTTCCAGCTGCCCTTGTCCGTTCGGATCCCCTTCTTTTCCATGGAACGAACGGTGGGTCCTTCATGAATGGTCGGGATGAGTTCAATGCCCCTGGCTTCGTAGGAACGATGGTCGATCCTTTCTGAGATTTTCTTCTCATCAAACTTTTTGTTTACCAGGTCCGACCAGTTTTTTCTCCATTCGAGGAGGGTCTCCGCAGATCCCCAGTCCGTCGTCGGAACGGCGTTAAACTTAAAGTCCCCGCGCCCGTCCGGCACGCGTTCGCCGTTTTCGTCAAGCACCCATTCGCGCCGTTGTTTGTTTCCCCAGGAGCCGTCAGCGTTCAGGGGACGGATGGGGCACAGGACGTGAAAGTGAGGGTTTTGTATGCCGTTCTCGCCCCTGTCCGGATCGTGAAACGACAGGTCGGCGATCATGCCCCTGGCAACAAAATTCTCAAGAACAAATTCTCTTGCAAGGGCGTAATTCTCCTCCTGTGACAGTTCGTTTTGCAGCGCTATGTCAAAGGAGTAGGCGAGCTGTGCCTTTGGATGCCTTTCGATTTTTTCGACTTCGTTCCAGAGCGTTTCCCTGTCGGCTAACCTTCGGGGAGCATGGTCCGGGAGAAGAATCTCAGAACGGATGACGCCACCCTTTCTTTCGTAGTCAGGACTTTCGCCGTAATAAGAATCGTGAAGTTTTTCTCCCGACCGGTAAGCCGCGCACGCGACGACGGACTGTCCCTTTCCCCTCGAGACCTGTCCGACGTTAAAATGATAGAGCGCCATCAGTCCTCACCTCCTTCCGCGGGCGGAAGGTCACCTGCCTTTGCCCTCAAGTAAAGTTCAGACACGCCGGGAACGGTTTTGAGCGTTCTCATGAAATTCCAAAACTCGTCCTGCGGCAGGTTTTCGATTCCGTCAAAGACGTATTCAAGCTCCGCCCCCTCCACGATGAGCCTGTGCGTTCTTGCGGCATTCTGCTTTTTCAGCGCGTTCCGGAGACGGTTTTCGTCCCGGTTTAGGCGATGCCGGGCGACCTCCCTTTCGCGAAGCGCCTCGTCAAGTTCCCTTCTTGCCCTTTCCAGGTCATTCCTGTTTTTTTCTGATTCCGTCATTTTGTTTATTCCTCCTTTTTGAAATTTTTTTAAAATGACAAAAGGACCGGTGTGACGGCGTCGGTCCCTTTGTCCGGAAGCGCAGCGGACGCAGTTCCTTCTTTCCCGAACGCGGGGCGGGGAGGGAAAAACGCACGGACTTACCCGACAGGGTATAGAGGTGCGCCCTTACTCCGTAAGGGAAAAATGGAAAGGCTTCCGTTGAACGCTTTCACTTAATTATACGGGCGAAAAAAGTCGATCCCCCGATTTGACGGGAAACTGCATTTTTTTGAAACTTTTTGGAAAAAACTTAAAAAAATTGATGCAGAACTGCAACTTACGTGTTACAGTATAATCGAACGGGCGTTCGAAAGGAGAAAAGAGATGGGAGAATGGCTGCCTGGAAGTTTTCAGGAAAGACTAAAGGAACTGAGGGAGAAAAACGGGATGACGCAGGCGGAAGTGGCGGGTCTCCTTGGAATGGACAAGGGCACCTACGGAAGGCTTGAAGGCGGGGAAAAGCAGACGGTCACCTGCGAACAGCTTGCAAGACTTTCCAAAAGGTACGACGTTACGACGGATTTCATTCTCGGGCTGTCCGACGTGCCGGAGAGGACCTATTACGACATTGCGGAGCTCGGGCTTTCGATCGAGGCGGCTCAAAACCTTTACGAAAAACGGGCGGATCCCAAGGTCGTGAACGAACTGCTGAGGAACGAAAGGTTTCTGACTTTGACTAGGCAAATGGAAACGTACCTTAACGACGCGTGCGCCGTTGCGTTCAGAACCTGCAACGCCCTGTATGACTTTGCGTACGAGCTGACGACGGAGGTCATCAACGCAGGGAAAGTGCCGAAGGACAAGGACGTCATCGCGTTTAGAAGAAACCTGAAGGCATGCAAGGTACCGGAGGAATCCTATCAGGTGCTGAACATCCAAAGACAGTTTATGGCAACGGTGAGGGAGATCAAGGGAAGGGTTTCCGGGGAAGTGCGCGACTACACGGAAGGTCGGTTTACCTCCGAAATCCTTCAGGAAGTTAAGGAACGGGCATGGAACGGCGGAGAGGTGATGAAGCTTTCCTACGGCGAAAGGAAGAGGCGCGTGATCGACACCGTCAAGGCGTACTTTCCGAAATGTCCGGAGCTTCCGGAAGACAAGGTCAGGAAAGTGGAAGACGCGATGGAAGTCGTGATTTCGGAGATCATGGACGCATTTAAGAGGGAATGAAAAGGGGAACGGGTATAATTGGAAGCTTTTGATTTTACGCCGGCCGTTGACGCCGACCGTGAAGCCGGGATCGTGAGGCGAAACGAGGGAATCGTCGTATGGATGGCGGGCGAGGCGAAGGCCAGGCACGGAGGACGCCTGCCGGAGGGATCGGATGAAGAAGACCTTCTGCAGGAAGGACGCATCGCGCTGCTTAACGCGGCAAGAACTTATGACGGGGCAAGGGGGACAAAGTTCTCGACCTATGCGGTGAACCTCGTCAGGAATGCCATGACTGACCTTTACGAGAGGGGACGGTCACTTTGTGAAAGCCGCATGGAAGAGGCCGGGATGAAACGGCTTAGCCGGGACGACGGAAGCGTCGGTGAGGCGGCGCTGAGCGGAAGTGGCACCGACGTAAATCACGAGGATCACATCGGCGACCAGGCCGTGCATGAAGTGACTTTGGAAAAAATGTGCAACCGCTTTAACGGACTGCCGCTCAGGCAAAGAAAAATCCTTGCCCGCCGATACGGCCTGAAAACGGGCAAGGAACAAAGCTTCGCGGAGACGGCGGCGTATTTTCACCTAACGGAGAGAAGCGTTCGCAGGACGGAAAAGGATGCGCTGAGGGCATTGAGGAATGCGATGAACGACGGGAATATCATATGATCGTGCCAATATGGATAAATTCAAGATGGATTTAAACAGTCTAAGGGCTGTAATAATGTGGAATTCTGTATGTTTAATTGAGAGCGCTCGGGCTATTACAGCATGATTCTAGTTGTGATAAAAACACAAAAAACTTGGAAACCGACATTCTTATAATGAATTGACTTAAATAGGGGAGGGGGCATAACAAAAGGAGAATTGTTGCGAAAAAGAGGAAACTTTGAATTGACATATACTCTAGAAAATGATATGATGGGTGTGGAATAAGTTATACGGAAACTCAAGATATGAGTAATTGTTTTGGAAAGAGAGCATGATTTATTAAATCCATATTTCTTATGATATTAATAATCTAGAGTATATTATGGCTAATGCTAGCAAGGCCATTATATAGTTTTCAAAAGATATGCGCAATTTTTTGAAACACAGGAAAAATTTCTAAAGGCAATGCGAGGGAGGTGATAAAGTGAAAATTAAAAAAATTCAGGACAAGTTAGAATTTGATGTAGAAGCACAGAAACCCGGTGGTTGTCAAAGCGATTGCCTCGAATTAAGATGGTCTGGCGAAACATGGGATAAGATTTTTGAAGACGAGTTTTATAGGGGCAAATGTATTGGTAAGATGGTATATACTGCTGCATCTTGTTGGTTCTGGTAAAGATATGTTTTTGGAAGGTCTTTGATAAATGTATCAAAGACCTTTTTTAGGAGCAAAAATGAAAAGAATAAAGATAGCGGTATTAGATTCAGGGTTTGCTGAGGAAACTATAGATAATAGGATTGTTTTTAAAAAACAGATCTATTGGGATTATTTGAAAGGGAAAACGATTACCAATTCTAATGTAACAGATTACAATGGACATGGTACGGCTTGTATAAATACAATTCTGAGCCTTTGTTCAGGAGCGGAAATATATGTCATAAAGATTTTGGGTATATCAGGAAATACTTCATGTAAGGTGCTTTTAGAAGCGCTACAATTTGTAAACGAATTAGAGATTGATTTAATTGTTTTGGCTGCAAGTATTGTAAATGACAATAATTACAAAGATAAGGTTTTTGACGATATATTACGACAGTTAAAAGAAAAAAAGAGAATTCTAATAGCGGCAGCTCAAAACGGAAAAGAAGAATCTGCGATTGCAAGCAATAGAAATGTAATCGGTGTAAAGGGAATGAAGAATCTTGGTTCTTTGTTTATGTTTGACAGAAACTCGAGCATACAAATGATATGTGATGCCACACCGATTTTTGTTCGTGGGAGAAAAGGTAGGTGGCAGCTTTTTAACGGGAATAGCAAGGCGACAGCTGTTGCAGCCGGAAGTATTGCAAATTATTTGTGGAATGAAGATGTGACAATAGATGGTTTGTTTAATTTTCTAGAAATAGAATCGAAAGAACAAAAATTTGATTTACTCAAAAATTATAATCAAAATGTATGGACATTTTTGGGTGAACGCGAAAGGTATTTTGCAGAAAATGACGATAGATATCTTGAGTTTGTATTTTTGCTAAGCGAATACTTGAAATGCAATGATTCCAGAGTCATTAGACAGTCAAATTTATTATTATATAAAAAAGGCGAATTAATGAGGGATTTGGATGCTTTTATGGATCTTGTTGAAGAAAGACTTCAAGTGAGAATTAATAGGTTTGAGGCAGATGACCTAATGTGGGCATATCAATTTTATGAAAAGCATGTATGTAAGAATAATTAAGGAAGGTCAGATAAATGGAGTCAAATAGTATAATAAGGTATAGTCGGTATTATTATAAAATAGAGCACGGAGGGCAGGTTATTGTTGCAAATCTCAATAACGGTATGAATTTTAAGATGACTAGGGAATGCCATGAAATACTGAATCAATGTATCTGTAACAGTATGACAGTGGAAGAAATCATTAATATCTTCGAAGAGAATGACGATAAAGTATATTTCAAGAAATTGTTATCAATTTTATGTGATTATAGAATTTTGGTAAATCAGGAAGAACAAATATCCTATTTGCCATATATACTTTTGACCAAGGCTTGTAATTTAAATTGCATTCATTGTTGTGCTGATGCAGGGATGTCATCAAATTCTAGTGAGTTGAATACTGAGGAGTGGTTTTCTGTAGCAGACAAACTAAAAGGTATGAAAATCGATGCTATATGCATATCGGGCGGCGAGCCACTTATGAGAAAAGATTTTTTTGAAATTGCTAGATATTTTAAAAATGCATTGAATATCGAATTGACTTTGATGTCAAATGCAACACTTATTGATGAGGATAAAGCTAGCAAGTTAGTGGAGTTGTTTGATAGTTTTTCGTTTAGCCTTGATGGAATAGATGAAGAAACATGCTCTGTAATTCGCGGAAGAGGAACTTTTGAAAAAACTATGCGTGGGATAAGAATAATGCAAGCAAAAGGAATGAAGAATTTTGCTTTATCTTTTACTTCCACAAAGAATAATCAACAATATGAAGAGGAATTTAAGAAATTGGCAGCTGAATTAGGGGCGAGCCCGATGATACGACATTATGATTTGGCGGGCAGGGCTCTTGAACATACTGATTTAATGGCAGAGAATGATCTATTGGAATACTTTGAGCCATCTCCATTACGGGGTGATGGTATGTTTCATTATGCGCCAAATCAGCTTCCAGTATGTACTTGCTGTAGTGCGGGGATTAGTAGATTTTCAGTATCACACTGCGGAGACATTTATCCCTGCCAATTACTCGAATTTCCTGAGTATAGATATGAAAATGTTAAGAATCTAAAATCATTGAAAGATTTCTTTGAAAAGGAAGAATATAAGAATACAATCGGATATCATAATTTTGAAAAGATATATACTCCTCATAGCGATCAATGTAAAAAGTGTCATGTTAGAATACACTGCAGCACATGTGCATATACATCGCATCTTTTGAAACATATGAATAATAAAGATGAGATTTGTCATGTAAAACAGAAGAAATGGGAGGCTATATGGAAATAATAAAGGAGGATTTAAGTCGAGAATTGTTGTTTAATATTTGGGTGACTACGGCGTGTAATTATGTTTGCTCATATTGCTACGAAGGTGACCAAAAACCCCAAAATTGTTTGGATTATATTACTGCAGATAAGATTATTCAGTTTATACCTAGAATTGCAAAGGACCATGGAGCAGATATAGTTCGCGTAAATTTTCACGGAGGGGAACCTACGCTGAATTTTGGCATTATTAAATATATTGTAGTCGCATTGAGGAAGAATAAAAATATTAATTTAAGAACCTCTATGACTACAAATTGTTTTATGTTTGTACAAAAGATTGAGCAGTATATTGATGAGTTATCGGTAAGCATAGATGGAAATAAAGACACGCACGACAGCAATCGCAAAACAAAAAAAGGAGAAGGAACCTTTGATATAAGTTTTCCAAATGCATTGAGATATTTAGAATCACATCCAAGAGTAAATCTCAATATGGTAGTGACACCTTCTAGTGCATGTGAGTTGTATGAAAATGTTATGTTTTTTATCCATAAGGGATTTAAGCACATTTCTCCAAACATTGATTACTTTGATTCGGGTTGGAATGATGAATTATTTGCTAGTTTATATAGCCAGTTAAAAAAAATCAAGGAAATATATGGACAATTAGGGAAAGATATTAGTATTAGTATTTTTGATTGGCGTATTGGTAAAAAAGAAAGATGTGTTGTGGGTAAAGATCATTTTCAAATCTATATAGACGGCAATTTATATCCTTGTTCAGTTGCGGTAGGTGAACAGAAGTATTGTTTTGGAAATGTGGATGACGGAATGGATAAAAAGAAGGTAGATGAGTTAAATAATTTGATGGAAAATGTGGTTCCCGAATGTGTTGGTTGTCGTTTTTATAGTTATTGTACAACTTGCAGGTGTTATTTTATTAATGAGAAACTAACGGGGAGTATGTATCAAGCATCTGGAGTTATTTGTGCCACAGAGCATTTGAGAATACAGTTGAAATGAGAGATTTATGGATAAAGGAATAATTAAACTAATACTCAAAAAGAATAGGAAAACTCTAGCCATTTTGGTTATATGTATGACTGTCGTACAGCTTGCAACAGTGTATGGGGCAGATTTAATGAGGGGTGTTATTGACGATCTGATAAACACTAATAATATGGATGGCAAACGAATTCGTCTGTATATAACAGTCATGTTGGGCCAGAGTATTTGTTTTCTTGTTTTTAACTATTATAGTGATCTGACGCAGAATAAAGCTGTTTTGGTGATGCGAAAAGATTTCTTAGATAGATATAAAAGGAATGTTAAAGGGGCCATTTTAAGTGAGAATAGCCAAGGTGAAATGTATGAGATAGTTTATGGTGATATAGCAATCGTGACCAATTTTTGCATAAACACATTTATGCAAATGGCATACACAATCCTAACATTTAGCGTTGTTGCTGTTTATTTCTGCATACTCAGATGGGATATTTTCCTTCTTATAATGCTATTAAATCTTGTCATGTTTATAGGACATAGTGCATTAGCTCCAATAGTAAATAAGAATAGTATGAATTCAAGAAATTGTATCAGTGAGGTTGCTAATACCATGCAGGAATTGTTTTCTAATCCTGTAGATACAAAAATGAGTGGTTTACAAGATGCACTTACTCAGAGAGTGTATAAAGCATTGTTAAATAGTTTTGCTTGTGAAAAGAAAATGCTGATAAGTAATTCAGCAAGCAATGAATTATCAAGTTTAATAGGTATATTAGGACATATCCTTGTGTTTTTATATGGAGGCTATTTAGTGACCCAGAATAAAATTGGTGTAGGTGTAGTAGTAGTTTTCATCACCTATTCACAGAGGTTAATTGGTAGTTTTGAAAGGATCAGTCATTTTACGATTGACTATTCAGCTGTTATGCCGAATATAAAAAGGCTTACCCCTTTTTACGAGAAATCAAAATCTAAAGCGCATAGAGAAAAAATACAAAAGTGCAATAAAGTTGTGTTTGATAATGTATCTTTCGCATATAAAGATGATGCTACTGTATTGGATAAGGCCAATTATCAGTTTGTGTATGGAAAATCATACGGTATAATCGGTGAGACGGGTACAGGCAAAAGTACTTTGGCTAAACTGATGTGTGGCATATGTGCGCCGACACAAGGACGGGTATTAATTAACAATATAGATGTCGGTAATATTGAGGAAACTGATTTGGAGGGACTTATGGCGTATTATCCTGCTGCGCCCATAATTGTTAACGACACATTGTATTCTAACATAACATTAGGAACTGATAATGAGGATTTATCAAAAGTAATTAAAATTGCTGAAAAGATGCAATTAATTGAAACAATAGAGAAGCATTCAGATGGATTAAATGCTGTTGTTGGCAGCGGAGGATGTGCTTTATCGGCCGGGGAGAAACAACGAATTGGTCTTGGTCGAGTCTTTTTCTTCTCACACCAAATAGTGATTATGGATGAGCCAACGGCTTTTCTGGATGGTGAAACTAAAGCAAAAGTGATGCGAGAGTTGTTTCGATATAACAAGAATGCACTGTTTATAATTATTTCTCATGATTTGAGCATTCTTACGGAATGTGACAATATTTTGAAAATTGAGAAAGGTAAAATAATGGAATGTTCAAAGACTGAATAAGAATGCGGAGATAATGCCATGAAGAATACAAAGACTTGGTTAACGGCAATTATTTTGTTTGTTTGCTTTTTATTTGCAGGATGTGGTAAAAAGACCCAATCGAAGTGGATCATAGAACAATGCGATATTGAAGGGCTGAAAGGGGTGGTACAGCAGTTAGCGCCAATTTCTGAAAAAGAGTTTTATGTTCTGTCTGGAACAGTTTCTGAAAATGAAGTATTCCAATCACTTTTTTATGTTAATTTAGATCGGAAAAAGGCGGAGATGGTTCCGCTGGTGTTCGAGGATGGGTTTTTCTTAAGCAATGTTATTAAGTGCCGAGACAATTGTTTTGCTGCCTTGTTGTTAGAGAGAAATGATGAGGGAGATGAGAGAGTTGATTCTGTTATCGTCGCAGATCAAACAGGTACCTTGCTGGTTAAGCGTGCACTAAATGAAATTACGCATGATGAGGGTGTGATAAGGCTAATATCAGAAGCAGATGGAAAACTGTGGCTGATTACATCAGAATGCCTTTATTCGTTGGATGAGAATTTAATATGTATTGCAACATATGAGTCGGAGAAGCAGATTAAAGATGCTGTTCTTGTGGACGGGAAAAAGATCGTATGCCTTTGTACGGACGATAGAGAAAAGATGCATTCCAATATTCTTTTTCAAAGATTTAATACGACAAATAGAACTTGGGAAGAGAATTTTACATTGAAGTTTGATGAAAATGAATTGACAAATCATCTTATAGGTGGTAATGACAATAAGTTTTTCCTGTTAGGAACAAAGGGGATTTATAAGTGTGACGAAAATGGCAATATTGTTTTTTTCATGAACTGTGGTGAAGTGGGTGTGAGCAGTGAAGAAAATGAATGCTTAATAGCCCTTCCCAAAGATGAATTTCTCGTATGTACGGTAAACTATGAAATTCAAAGCTCAAACATTGGAATTCTGCGATATAAAGTTGTGGAACATCAAGAAAGCACAATTGTGATAGGCTCTGTAGGAATGGAAAGTCGTATTGCTAAGAGTATTCTTGAGTATAATAAAACACATCCGACAAATAAGGTAGAGATAAAGGAATACCAGTTTGAAAATAATGCGGCTTCTTATAATGATGCATGTAATCGTCTTTACGCAGATATTTTGGGCGGAAATGGTCCGGATATTATATACTTATCTGGGCTTGACAGTTCAAGCTTGATTAAACACGGATTTTTGGAGAACTTGGATTCGTATTTTGAAAATGACCCTGAAATAAGGAAAACAGATATGATTCCTTCATTTTGCGATGCAATATCTGTAGATGGACATATTTTTTATATAGCCCCAGAATTTAGCATAATGACGATGGCTGGGAAGTCGAGACTAGTTGGGGAATCCATGGGCTGGACCATGAATGATTTGTATGATTTGTGGAAAAAGAATCAGTTTGTTATCATGGATGAAGAAGATGGGATTACATTTCGTCAACTTATCAAAGGGATGGCGCAGTATGAGAATATCCCTATAGAGGATTATAAACTCGCGCTTGAGATGTCAAATGCGTCGAACAAAAGAGCCGATAATTCTGGACTAAAGGATGGAACAGCGTTGCTTGGTATGTTTGGAATTACCTCGCCATCTTATATTCAAGTAATTCACTCAGTTTGCAATGATGAGGAGATAACGCTTAAGGGTTTTCCTGATGTAGAAGGCTCTGGCGCAATGTTTAGTATTACTAATATGTTTGGCATATCTTCAAAGTCAGAAAAAAAAGAACTGGCTTGGGATGTAATCAGAATGCTGATGACGAAAGAATATCAATCTATTTCTGCTCAGAAGGTTTTTGGGTTTCCGTCTAGGTTAGATTGCTTTGAAGAAGAAATACAAGAATATAAGAAAGATAAAAGCAAATATAATTTTGAAAAGGGAACGGAATGGCAGTACGGCAATGATAAAGGTATTTATACAGTCTTATCAGAAAAGGATGCAGCGAGAATTAAGGAAACCATATATGAGACAAAGAAAGTGTATATAAAGAATTCGGAATTAGAGAAAATTATCTGCGAAGAAGCAGGGGCTTTTTTTTCCGGCGATAAAGACAGCGATATAGTATGCGAATTAATTAAGAATCGTATGGAGCTATATCGTATGGAAAGAAAGTGATAAGCGGAGAATAAGGTCGACCAACAGGTGGATTTGAAGAAGTCGGTGCTCCAAACCTCCTTATTCTATTGATTTCTTAGTCTGATTCCAGCCTTCAAGTCCGGCTGCCAGCACTGTTAGTTGTTTTTGAAAAGCCTGAGAATTCGCGGTTCTTGGGCTTTTTACTTTTAAATTCTATCACGTTATTTGGTATGATTTTGGTATTCTCAGTACAGAAAGTCTTCCGAAACTTCTCCAGAGTGGCGTTTTTATGGGGATTGGTATAGTGCTTTACGTTGCCATGATGCGGACGAAAATCCAACTCAAAGACGAGGCCCCGGAGACCGAACATTACGTTCGGACGCTCAAGGCATCCGAGATAGAAGAGGACGATTATTTCAGCAGACTGATCGGAACCGACATCACAAACATCGCAAAAGACATCCGGGAGAACCATAAAAAAGACAAAGAGACAGGCGAAGACAATAATCCGCTCACCGAGGTCATTGACATTGTGCAGGAGTATGCAACCGCGACTGATCCGATGAAGGCAACGTTATCCACCTTGAGTAGGCAGCTGGGAATGAACTTTAACAAAATGGATCCTGCGGAGATCCAGTTTTTTACCGGAATTGTTGAAGAGTACTCCAATGTTTATAAGAGCATGCTGCCGAAAAAAGGAAGGGGGAAGCGGTAATTATTTTCATAATGGCGCCGAACAAAAATTGAGGTTCCCCGGGATTGGGAGCTGTGCATCTAACAAGCAGTGCACTTGTATGAAAAACTGTCCGCGATGCTTGTTGGGCGGCACTGTCCCCCAATACCCCAGGAACGCCTGCTTTTGCAGTAGGGCTACGCGATTGAAAATCGCTAGATTATGAGAACGGTCGTGACGTACAGCTATATAACTATTGAATGCTCTTGAAAACGAGCAGGAAAGAACAATTGCGAAGAGGCAGGATATGCGGTATAATATTTGACAAGATAGGGTACTCATGTAAGAATTAAGGAGGCAGGTATGTTTGAAAACTTTTTGGAATTTGCGGGGATCGAGACCGAGGGGAAAATCGCATCTTTGGATGAGTTTCTGGCTGTAGTTGACGGGAAAACTTTCCTTGACGGAATGTATCGCATTTTTAAATCATCCGATCTGGAAAAATGGACCGGAATCGTGGAAGAAGCCTTTCCTCAGGCGAAGGGAAAAGTGCGTATTTTCGGATATGACTGGCTGGGACGTGTGTTCGCGGTTAACATCGCGGGAGACAATGTTGTTATGCTCGAGCCGGGAACCGGGCAGATCCTCAGTGTTCCCGATGACATAGAGGATTTTCATGAGTATGACATCGCAGAGGAAGCGGACGATGTTCTGTCCGGTGGTTTTTACAGAGCATGGCTTGAGAAGAACAATAATTATCAGTTGAAGCATAACGAATGTGTCGGATACAAGGTTCCCTTATTCCTGGGAGGAAAAGACAATGTCGACAATCTTGAGGCCGGAGACATGGAAGTTTACTGGGGAGTTTTGACACCGCTCATGCCCTGATGAGGGTGCTTGGAATATAAGGATAAACGTTTATGATGAAATTTAAAAACAGCGGATAATGAAAAATAGTGAAAAAATAGTGAAATTTTAATAGAAGATAAAATAACAAATGGCGGAAATGAGAAATGAACTCATGACCGCCATATTGCGTTTATTCTTCAAGTCCCTGTTTGTAGTTATTTCCCCAAGCTTCCATGGACTTTATAATCGGACGCATGGACTCCCCAAGCTCGCTTAATGCGTATTCGACACGGGGCGGAACTTCGGGATATACGGTACGGGTAATGATGCCGTCTGCTTCCATGGAGCGCAAACTGTCTGTAAGCACCTTCTGACTGATCCCGTCCAGAGATTTCTGCAATTCATTAAAACGCCAGGGGCGGACAAGGAGATTTCTCATGATAAGCAGTTTCCATTTGCTGCCGATCAGGCTGACCGTTGTGGCTACGGGGCAATCAGGCAATTCATCCTTTGTTTTCATAATAAACACCTCATCATTCACAACACTTCAAATTTGAATGTTACATATATATTCTAATATTATAGCGTCTGTCAGTCAATGGGTTACAAAAAGGTAACTATCTAATAAAAAAGTGCGTACTTACAATGTTTTTTGCCCTCTGCGATAATCATGATAACAGGAAGGCAATAGGGCCTACTGAAATCAACTTAAACCTTGTTGGTTCTTATGTGTCGAAGGAGCAGCCCAGTGTCATTGATGATCCGACAATGAAGGATGGCTTCTACGGAGCACCGACAGTTATAGCAATCTTTTCACAGGGAAATTTCCTGTTTAAGACTGCGGACGCTTTCTGCATGGCAGAAAACATTGTGCTGCAGGCTACAGAGCTTGGCATCGCATCCTGTATCATCTCCAGGGGCGAAGAGACTTTTGACAGTGAAGAGGGCCGGACACTTATGAAAGAATGGGGCGTTCCCGATAATTATATATGTCAGGCTTTTGTGATCCTTGGATATATTGATGGAGAACAACCGGTCAGCAAGCCGAGAAAGCCTGGAAGAGTACAGATCATAGAGTAAGAAGGTGTTGGTATGGAACAGGCAGAGAAGAGAAAGTATCTGATAAAAACACTACTGGCTGAGCAGCCAAGATATAAAGACATGGAAATTCCTGAAGAAACCGGGGAACAGAAACGACTTCTCCGCAGCCTGTTCAATGTGCGTATGCCGGGGAAAATAGGTGAGGATTTTCTGCAATTACAGGATGAATACCTGCAGGAGGCTACGAAAGAAAAAGGTATTACGGATCTTAATGATCTGCAGCCTATACAAGATGGCATCTATCTCTGGCAGGGAGATATCACGACACTTCGCTGTGATGCGATCGTAAACGCTGCCAACAGTGGGATGACCGGTTGCTACCAGCCTTGTCATAACTGTATCGATAACTGTATCCATACCTATGCCGGGATTCAGCTACGAAATGCCTGCGCTGATATCATGGAGATGCAGGGATATGAGGAACCGACCGGACAGGCAAAGATCACACCGGGATACAATCTGCCTTGTAAATATGTTTTGCATACAGTCGGACCAATCGTGCAAGGTCAGCTCACAAAGGAGCATGAAGAACTTTTGGCATCATGCTACAGCTCATGTTTGGAGCTGGCAGATAAGAACGGCGTGAAGAGCATTGCTTTCTGTTGTATTTCAACAGGCGTATTTATGTTCCCTAATGAAAGGGCTGCAGAGATCGCGGTTCAGACAGTTCGTGATTACCGTACGGAAACAAATAGCAGCATCGAGGTGATATTTAATGTTTGGAAGGATATCGACTATGAAATCTACCGGCAATTACTCGGATGAGATAAAGAAACTGAAGAAGGCTATTGAAGAAGCAGATGCTATTGTAATCGGGGCGGGAGCAGGGCTTTCGACCTCTGCCGGCTTTGTTTATAACGGCGAGCGTTTTGAGAAACACTTCTCGGAGTTCGGAAAGAAATACGGCTTTAAGGATATGTATTCCGGAGGCTTTTATCCTTATGATACTCCGGAAGAGATGTGGGCTTACTGGTCGAAGTTCATCTTCGTCAACAGATATATGGATGCGCCTAAGACTGTGTATGAGCATCTGCTTTCTTTGGTAAAGGATAAGGATTATTTTGTCATCACAACGAATGTGGATCATTGTTTCCAGAAGGCGGGTTTTGATAAGAATAGACTTTTTTATACCCAGGGTGATTATGGGCTGTTCCAGTGCAGTGAACCGTGCTCGGATGTGACCTATGAAAATGAAGAGATGGTCAGAAACATGGTGGAGCAGCAAAAGGATATGAAGATTCCGAAGGATCTGATCCCTAAATGTCCGAAGTGTGGGAAGCCTCTTACTATGAATCTGAGATCGGATGATAAGTTTGTAGAAGATAAAGGATGGCATGAGGCGGCTGCAAGGTATCGTGAGTTTATGCACAGTCATGACGGTAAGATCCTGTATCTGGAACTTGGTGTAGGTTATAATACTCCTAGTATTATCAAGTACCCTTTCTGGCAGATGACGGCAAAGAATCCTAAGGCAATATATGCCTGTGTAAATTTTGGTGAAGCAGTCTGCCCGGAGGATATCAGGGAGCAGGCCATCTGTATCGATGGGGATATCGGTACGGTAATAGACGAATTGAGGAAGTGATTTCATGATCATAAATACGGGAATGCGAACGGACATACCGGCGTTCTACCATGAGTGGCTGATAAACAGAATAAAAGAAGGCTTTGTGCTGGTGCGTAATCCCTACAACCCGTCTCAGGTGACCAGGTACAGCCTGGCCCCGGAGGTTGTGAATCTGATCGCATTCTGTACGAAGAATCCGGCACCGATGTTGCCTCATATGGATACATTAAAGCCATACGGACAATATTGGTTCGTTACCATTACGCCGTATGGGAAAGATATCGAGCCTAATGTGCCGGACAAGCAGAAAGTGATGGAAGACTTTAAGAAGCTTTCTGATATCGTCAGTGTAGACAGCGTTGGTTGGCGACATGATCCGATCTTTGTGGATGATAAGCATTCTGTGGATTGGCATATAGATCAATTCAAGCAGATGACCGCAACACTGTCCGGATACACGAAGACCTGTGTGATCAGCTTCATCGATATCTATAAGAAGGTGGAGCGGAACTTCCCGGATGCAAGAGAGGTTTTTAAGAAGGACAGACTGACGATCGGCAAAGCTT